>WNFR01005199.1_pt1 | contig 13318 bp, 10 predicted proteins | sample 5400221 | NCBI WGS metagenome assembly WNFR01 (sample SAMN13153357, study PRJNA577476) | soil metagenome | isolation source: 40 cm soil under Madrone tree | place: USA:California | collected 2016-06-14
GCTGAACCGAGGGATTAAAACGCTGGGACTGCGCGTTCGAAAACAGTGCGAGAACGCCATGGCGGTTGCGAAAGCTTTGGAGAAGCATCCGAAAGTGGCGCGCGTGTTTTATCCCGGGCTGCCGTCGCATCCGGATCACGAATTGGCGAAGCGGCAGATGCGTGGATTCGGCTCCATGCTCGCGTTTGATTTGAAGGGCGGCTTGACGGCGGCGCGGCGAGTTTGCGACCGCGTGCAATTATTCTTGCTGGCGGCGAGTCTCGGCGGCGTGGAGTCGCTAGTGGTTTTGCCTGCTTATACTTCGCACTACAACATGACGGCGGAAGAACTGGCGCGCGGCGGCGTGACTCCGGGCATGGTACGGGTGTCTATTGGCATCGAGGATCCCGAAGATCTTATTGCAGATTTGCAGCAGGCCTTGGCTTAATTCTTCTTTCTTTCACCACTCCAAACCAAAACGGCCGCCTGAAGGCTGCCGCTACACGATCGTCGCTACGCTTTGACTGGCACGGGGGCTGGGACGGCGTAATCCTCTTTCACTGGGAGCATGGACTTCACGATGTCTTCCAGCTCGTGGGAGCTTTGCACGTGCTCGGGATAATTGTGGACGCTGGTCTCGAAGGTACCGCCGTGCTTGGCGCGGACGCTCTGCAGCTCTTCCTGCAAACGTACGGCGATGCGTTTGGCGTTGAGCGTATCGGTTTCGGGGAGAACCAGGCCGAAAAGATCGGGAGCGAGATGATAGATGGAATCGGTGGGGCGGAGCTTGCGGGACATGGCTTTGGCGGCATCGCCGAGAGCGGAGGTGGCGTCGGCTGCGGCGCCGAGCTTGGCCTTGACGAGCAGCAGGGTGAGAGTGCGCTGCATGGTCATGGCGCGGCGATAGTCCATGGTGAGGCGATCCCAGAAATGGTTGATGTCCGGCATGGTTTGTAGCAAATCGGCGCTGGCTTGCAGGCGCAGCTCGATATTGCGCTCGAGCTCTTCGAGGATTTGCTGCTTGAGCTTGCGGACAGTGCGCTGGCGTTCAAGCAAATAGCCGATGAAGAGCAGGGTGAGCACACAGAAACCGAAAAACGCGACTCGAAGAGTCCACTTGTTGGCCGTGTCGGGATGGACGAAGACCATCGGATACATGAAGACAGCCAAGCCGCTGGCCAGCACAAAGACGAAGACGGCCGCGACGATGGTCAGCTGGAGCTCGCGGCGTTCGAGACGATCTAGTTCTTGACGGTCGATGGTTGCCATGCTTCGTTTCCACCTGGCGAATTGAGAGACGGGCAGCGCCCGAAAAGCGATTCGGTGCGTCCTGGCAATGGTGGCGAAGCGGGACGCTTGGCGCAATAGTCTGGCGGTACAGGGGTAGCGGAAAAGATACGGACAGTAATCCTACTGGCATGCTTTTCACCTTCCAGGAAATTGCGGTGACCCTGCGGTCGCAAATTGTTTGCCTGCCGCGCAGGGGAAACGGCACCTGACGCGGAATATCAAGCCAGGCCGTTGCAGCTCATCGGGTTTGCAATTGGCTTTACATGCGCGACGACGGCCATTTGTGGTTCCGGGGGTTTTGCGCCGGCCTTTCCAGCTTTTTAGGTTGTCCATTGCGGCGCAAAGGAGTAAAGTCCCTCCAATTCTGTGGAGGTGCCTCCCATGAACCCACTTTTTCTACGATTGCGTTTGATTCTTGTTGCAGTGGTGTGCCTGACTTGCGGGCTGCTCGCGGTTGCTGCGGACGAGCCAACCCTGACCAAGGAGCAGATCAAACAGTTCCTTGCCACCGCGAAGGTGGTGAACAGCCGGCAGTCCGCGAAAGGCATCACCGGCACCTCGCGTCTTACGCTTTCCGACGGCACGGTTACCCACGATGCCTCTTTCCAAGCTATTGATGAACACAAATCCGAGATGAAGCTTGCCATGAACACCGAACTGAACTTCGTGGACTCCTACAAATACAATATCGCTGCTTATGCGCTGGCTGAGTTGATTGGCATGGACGACATGCTGCCGGTCTATGTCGAACGCAAATGGGCGGGCAAAACCGGTTCGCTGAGTTGGTGGCTGCCAGTGAAGATGGATGAGGCGGAGCGCCACAAGCAGAAATTAACGGCGCCGGATGCGGACGCCTGGAACAATCAGATGTACAAGATTCGCGTCTTCGATCAATTGGTCTCCGATTCCGATCCCAACCTGACCAACGTGGTAATCGGTGAGAACTGGAGGATTTGGAGGATTGATTTCACGCGCGCGTTTCGCCCCAACAAGGAACCGAAAGAACCTAAAGACTTGGTACGCTGCGACCGGCAATTGTTGGAGAAACTGAAGGCGCTGGACGCGAACGCGCTGACAGAAAAAACCAAGAATTATCTCACCAAGGATGAAGTGAAGGCGGTGATTGCGCGACGCGACAAGATTGTGGCGCAGTTCCAGAAGATGATCGCCGAAAAAGGGGAGAACGAAGTGCTGTACTGAACTGTCTGACCCCTGAAGTAAACTGCACCGCTCAACTCTGCGAGTGGCTTTTTCGAGGACCGGGTTCTGGCAGGGTAACCACGATGAAAGATTCAAGTTTAAAAGTTGTTCTTTTGGGTCCCCAGGGTATAGTGTTCGTTACAAGTCACGTCTTGTAATTAATAAGGAGAAAAATATGGTGAAGAAGCAACTCATTCTGCTGTTCGCGTTGGTACTTACCTTTCCGCTGGCGGCGGTAGTGTTGGCGCATCAGGCTGCCGCTCCCGCCAAGGCCAAGGAGGCGCGCTGGGAGGGTAGAGTTGTATTGATCGATAAGGCGGGCTCCTCTCTGAAGGTTCGTAAGGTGGGTGGGACTTTGGAGAAGACCTGTGCGTACGACACCTCGACGAAGTGGGTCAGCCAGTATCACGCCGACAAGAAGGTCAACGACATTGACGCCGGCCAGGTTAAAGAAAAGGACTACGTGATTTGCAAGGGCACTGAGGAGAAGGCCGGCGTAGTTCAGGCAGCTCTAATCTCTAAGCGGCTCTCCCACTCCCAGTAGGCGAGTTCGGAGTTGTAGCGCAAGTTAAAAGGCCCATCTCTGGAAAGCATCGAGGTTCACTGAGTAACCAAATCGCGGAGCCTTCCATCCGGGCTCCGCGATTGCCTCCCGTGTCACCGAACCGCTGCGCCAAATGCAGCACACAATCCCTAGCCTCGAACTGAATTTGGTCAGGCCGCCTGCGTGGCGGCCTTTGTAACGTTTGCGGGTTCCTGTATCCGTATTTCAGCTTGTTGACTTGTGCAACTCTGGCGGCCTAAGATGCACGCCAATAAGAGGACGCCCTGCGGAACTCAATGTTTTCGCTAAAATTCTGCTGCTTGGCTTAGGAGGCAGGAAAATGGTCCGCCCTCCGGTCTGTGTTTCTCCCCGCCGCGCTTGTATTTCCGTCCTCCTACTCCTCGTGTCGGCGGCCCTAGTGTGGGCGGCGTCGGCAAAGGCTCCAGCGGAACCTCCGGAGTCTGTAATCGCCATCGGCGATGTCCACAATGACTATGACGACTTCGTCGCCATTCTCCGGCGCACCGGACTTACAGACAAGCAGAACCATTGGACGGGCGGCAAGACAACATTTGTCCAGGTCGGGGATCTACTTGATCGCGGCCCGAAGCCACGCGAGGTCATGGACTTGATGATCGCGCTCGAGAAAGAAGCGGTACAAACAGGCGGCCGGGTAGTAAGCCTGCTCGGTAACCACGAGATGATGAATATCATGGGGGACCTGCGTTACGTCACTCCCGGGAACTACGCCAGTTTTGCCGACCGCAATTCCGAGAAGCGGCAAAGAGCTGCGTATGACGAGTATGTGAAATGGAGGGGCGGCCATGCATCCCTAATAGCCGAGCTTCCCCAGCCTATGGAGTTGACGGAAGCAGAGTGGATGGCACGCCATCCGGCAGGTTTCATTGAGCAGCGCGAAGCGTTTGGCCCGAAGGGAGAATACGGCGAGTGGCTGCGAGGACATGCCGCAGTGGCCGAAATTGAGGGAATCATCTTCTTGCACGGGGGAATTCATCCTGACCTAGCCAAGACAAAACTTGATGCGATGAATAACCGGATCCACGACGAGATCAAGGCATTCGATGCCTTGAAACAGTATCTGCAAAATGAAAAGTTGATTCTGCCATTCTTTAGTTTGCAGGAAATCAATACTGTGCTTCAGGCGGAAGTCGTCGCTGAGGTCAAGTCGCATGTTCTCGCCAACGATGAGCGCAAGGCGAAAATCCAGGAATTCTTCAGACATCAAGATTGGCTCAGCGTGCGGGTTGATGGCCCGTTATGGTTTCGGGGTTACGACCGGTGGAGTGAAGCAGAGGGTGCACCGCAAGTGAGTAAGGTCTTGGAGGCTTACAAGGCGACACGCCTTGTAGTAGGGCACACAGTGCAGAAGGATGGTCGCATGCGGCCTCGCTTTGGCAACAAAGTGTTCCTGATCGACACCGGCATGCTCAGCAGCTACTACCCAGGAGGCAGGGCGTCAGCCCTGGCGGTCTGCGGCGATGGCAAATTCATCGCTGTGTATCTCGACCAGCAGGTAGTGCTCCTCGATTCCGCAGGGTCTTCGCCTCAAAGCGGAGGGCCTGGGGAGCATCCAGAGGTGGGGGATGGAACTACGGCTTCGGAAAAGCTAGCCGTCTTACCCGCCGACCGTATATGTTCAGCAACGACGGCGGGACCGCAATAAGAGACAAAGGTTACGAAACAAGGTTGTGCGGATGAAACGGTGGATCGAGCGTGCTCTGAATGTCCGCCCTGGAGATTTGGGGCGTGGCGTCCTTCTGTGCTCTTGCCTGTTCCTCGTTATCTGCAGCTACAAGATCGGCGGTGTGGCAGGGGCTGCGCTATTCCTTTCCCGTTTCCAGGCACAGCAGTTGGCCTATGCTCAAATTTCGAGTTCGGTGCTGGTCGCGGTGGTCATAGCGGGATACGTGCTTATTGCGCGGCGGGTTCTTCTCCGCGATCTGCTCGTTGGCAGCATGGTATTTTTCTCCACCACCTGTGCGGTGTTCTGGGGGCTAGCCCATTACTACTCCCGCCTAATCTGGGTTTTTCCCGCGTTTTATGTATGGGTAAAAATTTTCGGCGTGCTCGGGGCTACGCAGATCTGGACGCTGGCAAATTACGTTCTGACAACGCGCGAGGCCAAGCGCGTTTTTGGGATGGTGGGCGGGGGCGGCATTGCCGGAGCGATTTTTGCTGGTTTCCTCGCCAAAACTATGGCCAAGAGGTTCGGAACGGAAAGCCTGCTGCTGGCGATGACGCTTTTCGTTTTCATCTGCGCCGGTCTGGTGATCTTGGTCTGGCGCAACGGACGAGTGCTGGTGGGTGACGCGCAAGCGAGGCCAGGAGAATCCGCGGAAACAAGCTCGCGAAACCTGCTCGCAAGCATGCGCCTGTTGTTCTCCTCGCCCTATTTGCGGGCCATAGCGACGGTAATCTGCATTGGATCCTTGGTAACTACCTTAACGGACTGGCAGTTCCTGGCACTTGGTCAGCAGTTCTTGGTAAAGAAAGACGTAATGGCTGTTTTTTTTGGTAACTTCAATTTTTACGCGGGCGTACTTGGACTGTTGTTTCAATTACTTTTGACGGCTAGATTCTTACGCAGATTTGGTATCGGCACGGCGCTGTTCGTGCTTCCGGTCACGGTATTGATGGGTTCGGCCGGTCTGCTGGCTTTCGGCACATTGGCTTCCGTGGTGGCACTGAAGGGCGGCGACACGGTGCTGCGCTATTCGATCGACAGGTCTACGGCCGAGTTGTTATACCTGCCGATCGCCGCCCGTGTGAAGTTACAGGTGAAATGGTTCATCGATACCGTAATCTGGCGCCTGGGTGATGGGCTGTCAGGCTTAATCGTCCTCATCTTCGCCACCTTGTTGCACTTCCCCCCACGTCAAATCAGCTGGGTCGTGTTGGTGCTGGCCGGCGGCTGGCTCGTGGCAGTTTCTGTCGCGCGGCGACAATACGTCGCGACCCTGAGGGAAAGCATTAGCCAGCATCGCCTCGATGTGGAACAAGCCAGCGCGCCGGTGCTGGACCGGTCGACTACGGATCTTCTGGCCATCAATCTCTCCGCGTCCGATCCCAAGGAAATTCTTTACGCACTGTCTTTTTTTGAAGTCGAACAGCAAATTGCTGCGCATCCGGCGATACGGGCTTTGCTGAATCATCCCGCGCCAGAAGTGCGGCAGAAGGTAATCGCCATTCTCTCGGCGGCAGGCGACAAAGGCGCCGTCTCCGAGATGCAGCGACTACTGCGAGACCCGGAACTCAGTGTGCGCACCGAAGCCCTGCTTTTTCTGAGCCACCATGGACGTATCGATCCTCTGACGGTGATAGAGCAACTTGGCGATTTCCCCGACTTCTCGGTCCGGTCGGCAATCGTCGCTTTTCTGGCGCAGCCCGGCGAGGCTCAGAACTTGGAAGCCGCGCGGAATATCCTGGACTCTATGGTCAACGAAGCAGGAGAAGAAGGCCAGCGTAACCGTGTGGAAGCGGCCCGGCTGCTCGGCGAATTGCCCGACTGTTTCGATCCTTTACTCTCCCGGCTTCTTGCCGATTCCGATACTCACGTGGTGTGCGAGGCCATCCATTCGGTCGGAATGCTACGGAAGCGCCGGCTGGTCCCTGAGTTATTAGACCTGCTCGCAGACCGTAGACTTGCTCCCGCGGCTGCGGAGGCGCTCGGCAGATTCGGGGATTCTATTGTAGGAGGGTTACGCGACCACCTCTGTGATTCCTCCGTTCCTATCCAAGCACGCAGAGAAATTCCCAGCATACTGGTGACTCTCGGAACGTCAGCCGCCGCAAGCGTACTGCTAGACAACCTGCTGCAAGGCGATACGATGCTCCGCTTTCGCACGATTGCGGCGCTCAACAAAATTTGCCGGCTGAACCCGGAGGTCGTGCTGGACGGTCAGATGCTGGAAACCGTGCTGGCGGCCGAGATTCTGGGGCACTACCGGTCATACCAGATTTTAGCTACCATCGGCGCCACGACAGATGGCGTCGATCCTTTCGCGCGCGCGCTGAAGGAGTCCATGCAACAGGAACTGGAGCGCATCTTTCGCCTGCTGAACCTCCTGCATCCTCATCTCGATTTGCACAGCGCCTACATAGGTCTGCAGTCCACCAGCGTCTCCGTGCACGACAATGCGTTGGAATTCCTCGATAACGTCTTAAAATCGCAATTGCGAGACATGCTGGTCCCTCTGTTGGATAGCAAGGTCACCGTGGCAGAACGAGCCCAGATCGCACTACGGCTGGTGCGCGTCAAAATCGAAAACCAGGAACAGGCCGTGGCAGAACTCGTTGCTAGCGATGATCCATGGTTGAAGTCGTGCGGGGCCTACGCTATCGGAAGCCTGGGGATAAAATCTTTGGAACACCAATTAGACCGGTGTCTGAACGAATCGGACCCGCTGCTGCGCGAAACGGCGCGTGCTGCAAAGCTTCGCCTGGATGCCCTCGCCGCGAAACCCTGATTCTTCCAAGTCTTTAAGAAAATAACTCAACGCCCCGTCCCAACCGCGGAGACGGGGCGCAGGACATCTCATTTCGGAAAGAAGTTATCTCGGCAACCGAAGGTCAACACGCGTCGCGTGCAACACGCCCTTGTCGTCTAACTTGCCCAGCACGATCACAAACGAACCTTCCTTAACCTCATCCTGTTGCCCGGGCTTCCCAACCTTGGTCCACTGTGTTGAGCTGTCGTAAGCGATCTTCCTCATTTCCCCCGCCGGCGTCGTACCACGAATGTCCATCTGCGATTCGTCTTTATAGATCCTTACGACGTTGCCCTGCCACTTGGTCTCTTTTTTCGCGGCCGCTGCTTTATCTTCGGCTGCGGCCTGCTTGGCGCTAGCAGGAATCCCAGCAAATACCGCTCCAGCAAATACTAGGGAAAGTAAAATCAGGCAACCCTTCATCGCATCATCCTCCATGTTGACAAGACGGCTAGATTTCCGCGACTACGATTGGGTGGGTCTTGTTGGCGAGAGGATAGTCCTACGCCAGAGAAGAGTAAAGAAAAATCTTCCACAAAGCGGCGCCGCTCGCTCCCGCCCGAAAAATTGGAATGGAGGTGCTATCCACTAGGATGCAATGAGCAGAGCGCAGCATTATTTTAAGAGCATTTTCGATGCAATAACTGGCACGCATAGCGTCAGTCTCGTGTGAGCGGAACGAGTGCTAATTGTTGTCTTGAAGGTCTAGGGTGATTTTCAGCAGGGTTTCGGCGAGGTGGTTGGCGTTGAGTTGGTCCATGTTGGCTAGGACCGCTACGGCTGCGGATTTTTGTGGGACTAGAAGGATGGCGGTGCTGGTGCCTTGCTGGCCGCCATCGTGGCCGATTAGGTGTAGGCCGAACTTGTCTGTGATGGCCCAGCCTAAGGCGTAAGTGGTGGGTTTGCCGTCGGAGGCGTGCTGGGCCGTCCACATGATTTCTTGCGTGGCCGGCTTAACGAGTTTGCCCGCTAGGAGGGCGGCTTCGAGGTTGGCCATGTCGTCGGCGGAGGAGATGAGACCGCCGCCGGGAATCTTGTAGCTGGAGTCGAGGACGCCGGCGTTGCGCACGGCGCCGGATTTGTCGCGGTGATACCAGCGGGTGCGATGCGGGACGATGGCGAAGACGTCGTCGGCTTGCGTGTGTTCCATAGCCGCGGGACGAAAAACGTTTTCTCGAACGAAGTCGACGTATTTTTGAGAGGCGGCGCCTTCGAGGACGCAGCCGAGAACCGTGTAGCCGTAAGTCGAGTAATGGAATTGCGTGCCAGGCTTGGAGAGCAGCGGATCAGAGGCGAAGAGCTTCAGGGATTCTTCCATGGACGCGAAGTGGCGTGCGCTGTCATCGGGGACGTCGCCCTTTCCGTCGTCATTGTAGTGGCGAATGCCGCTGAGATGAGCGAGGAGTTGGCGCGAAGTGATGGGGGAATCTTTTTGCGGGAAGGCGGGACAATATTTTTGGACGGGAGCGTCGAGGTCGAGCTTGCCGCGCTCGTAGAGCTGCAGGATGGCGACGGCGGTAATGGACTTGGAGATTGAGCCGAGGCGGTACAGCGTGGAGGAAGTTGCGGGAGAGAAGTCTTCGAGGTCGGCCATGCCGAAGCCCGCGGACCAGACCGGTTGGCCGTTATGGACGACGGCGACGGAAACGCCGGGAACGCTGTTGGCGGTCATGAAGGCCGAAACGGCCTTTTCAATTTGGGCGCGCTTTTCAGGGGAGAGCGAGTGGTCTTGCGCGGCAGCGGCAACGGAAGAGATGGCTACAAGCAACGCGGCGAGCAAGAAGGAAAGCGAACGCGAACGCGGAGACTTGCGACGCTGACTGTTCGGAATCTGGCGGAACATGTACGGACCTCCGGGCCGAGAGTCTAGCGCAGAATGGGGACCGACGCGGGCGGCGGAAAATTGGACGGGCGGCTTGACGAGAGGTTGGGGGACCTATACCATCGGGCCGCCGAAGTGGGCGCGAGTCCATTCTGGGTGCGGGGGAAGTTGTCGGGGGAGCCGGGAGTGCGTTGCGTGGTACTAGAACAGTCCGCAGGGCTGGTCTGGTTCGGAGCGAACCGGAAACCCTATCGTTTTGCCTGTTGTTGAAGCCGCGAACGAATTGTAACATTCGTAACTTCAAATCCATCAACGAATTAGAGTGAAGTCCTGGTGATTGTTACAGGATATTCACATTCGTTTGACGCAACAGTAAGACGCGGCGATTACCTTCCTGCGGCAGAGTGGTTCGCATACTCACCGGTTTTGTGTCGAATTTTGCGTAAAGAGAGAGGCAATGAAAAAATTTGCAGCACTAACACTGTCGATTTTTCTGACCTGCGGAACAGCGCTGGCGGATACACCAAAAGCGACTGACGCACCCGCGGATGCAGCCAAGGCCGCGAAGGCAGCAAAGGCGAAAGCGGCGAAGAGCGCGGAGGCCACAGAAGCGAGGTTTGCCGCGGAGTTGGAAGAGTTGCGGCAGACCTTGCAGTCGCAGCAGGAGCAGTTGCAATTGTTGAAGGAAGAGCTGGCCAAGCGCGACCGGCAGATTGAAGCGGCGCGGGACGCAGCGGCGGCGGCAAATACTCGCGCGGTGGAAGCGAGCAGCAAGGCCGCGGAAGCGGTGAGCACGAGCGCGGAAGTGAAGAGCGCGGCGAGCTCGCTGAATTCCTCGGTAAGCGATCTGAAGGTGAGCAACGAATCGCTGCGCACCACGGTAGCGACGGCCCAGGCGGAGGAGAAGAAAGCGGAAGAGACAGGTCCGACGACGATTCGGTATAAGGGAGTGACCCTGACGCCGGGCGGCTTCATCGCGGCGGAAACGGTGACGCGTTCGCGGGCGACGAGCGCCGACATCAATACGCCGTTCAGCAGCATACCGTTTCCGGGGAACTCGCTGTCGAAGGTTGCGGAGAGTAACTTCACGGCGCGGCAGTCGCGTGCGACGCTGCTGGTGGAGACGAGAATCGGCACCGCGAAGGTGAGCGGATACTACGAGGGTGACTTCCTGAACGCGGGGGTCACGTCGAATAACCGCGAGAGCAATAGCTACCCATTCCGCCAGCGGCAAGTCTGGGCACAAGTGGCTATGGATAGTGGATGGCAGTTCACCGCCGGGCAGATGTGGACGCTGGCGACGGAAAACCGCAAGGGCATCAACAACCGGCAGGAAGCTCTGCCGATGATTATCGACCCGCAATACGTGGTGGGCTTCACTTGGGCTCGGCAATACGGCTTCCGCATAGTGAAGGACTTCGGCGGGAAGTTTGCGCTGGGGCTTTCGGTGGAAGGACCGCAGGCGACGCTGGGCGGACGCGGGTTCTCGACGTTAACGAGTACAAACGCGGTGGGCGCAGTGACGACCTCAACGAACTTCTTTATCAACGCGCCCGGAGCGGCCGGAGGGTTGTTCAACGCGTTTGATGCGACCGGATATACGGTGAACAAATCGCCGGACGTCATTGTCAAGGCGGCGGCGGATCCTGGATTTGGACACTACGAGCTGCTTGGAATCATCAGCACGTTCCGGAACAGGATCTTCCCTTGCAGCGTGGTTGGAACGACCGCGAAGGATAATCCGCTGCCAACGCCTCAGCCGCTGCCGGTGACTTGCCCGGTGGACGGGTCAACGGCGCCTAGCGCCCTTGGAGCATTTGACGATACGCGTGTGGGCGGCGGGTTGGGCGTGAGCGGGCGCTGGCCGCTGTTTAATAAGAAACTGGATTTCGGCGTGAAAGGCGTGGCGGGCGATGGCATCGGCCGGTATGGTTCGGCAATGATGCCGGACGAGACGTTCCGGCCAGATGGCACGGCGGCGTTGATCCGCACGGCGCACGGATTGGGCATTCTGGAATTCCACCCGAGTCCGAAACTGGATGTTTACGTGTACGGCGGGTCGGAATACGCGTTTCGCGCTGCTTACACCGGGTACACGACAATCACGGTCGCTGCTACGCCGGCTATCACAACCGTTACACCCAATATCCCGGCGGGCACGAAGACGACGATTTCGACGACGGGCATCGGCGGATTCGGATCGCCGTTCGCCAACAACAGCGGATGCAGCATGGAACGGCCTCCGACGGGAACGTTTACACCGTCGGCGGGCGGAACGTGCGCGGGGGACATCCGTCTCATCACGGAAGGCACCATCGGGTTCTGGCATAAGTTCTACAACGGGCCGAAGGGCGGATTGCGCTGGGGCATCCAGTATTCGTACATCACGAAGAGCGGATGGTCCGGGAACGGTGGCCTACCGGCTGGCACTCCAGGTGTTTCACCCAAAGCGGTTGACAATATGGTGTGGACGTCGTTCCGCTACTACATACCGTAGACATAGAGGTAAAATTGCAGGTCAAGAAGGGCAGCTCTTCGGAGCTGCCCTTTTTTGTTGGCCATTTGACGGAAAAACTTAGATCTACCAGCCCTCTTCTGCGTGTATGTGCCAATTGGACTCGGGTGACGACCGGAGTCTGCAGAAGCGAGCCGAAGGCACGCTAAGTTACGTTCCTACAATGACTTGGAGAGTTTCAACAGAAGGTGCGCCGATTGTAACAATGCTGTAACACGGACGAGGGACACTTGTGGATATCCAAGCCGGTAAATCGTGAACATGGAGAGAAATACATGAAGCGAATCGCAGGGATTCTCCTGGCGGCCCTGGTTGTTGCCAGCATGGCTTCGGCGCAAGCGCTCCTGATCAATGGGGCGGGGGCAACGTTTCCGAATCCGATTTATTCCAAGTGGTTTGACGAATACCATAAGAAGAATGGCAACATTGAGATTAACTACCAGTCGGTGGGTTCAGGTGCGGGGATCAAGCAGGTCACCGACGGCACTGTGGATTTTGGGGCTTCCGATGGGCCAATGAGTGATGAACAGTTGAAGGCGTTCCAGGAAAAGCATGGATTCGGAATTCTGCATTTTCCGACGGTGCTGGGCGCGGTAGTGCCAACGTACAACATTCCGGGCGTGACGGCGGCGCTGAATTTCACTCCAGATGCGCTAGCGGGAATTTTCCTGGGAAAGATCACGAAGTGGAATGATCCGGTCATTGCGGGGGCCAACAAGGGAGTGAATCTGCCGGCGGCTGACATTGTGGTAGTGCATCGCTCCGACGGCAGCGGTACGACGTACGTGTGGACGGATTATTTGTCCAAGGTTAGCGATGAGTGGAAAAACAAAGTTGGCAAAGGTGCGTCGCCGAATTGGCCGGTGGGGCTGGGCGGCAAGGGAAGCGAAGGGGTGACTGGGCAGATCAAAAATGCGCCGAACTCGATCGGATACGTGGAATTAATCTACGCGGTGTCAAATAATATTCCTTATGGCAGCGTGAAGAATTCGTCTGGGAGTTTTGTTAAGGCGAATCTTGCCAGCGTCAGCGAGGCGGCAGCAACCGCAGCCAAGACGATGCCGGATGATTTTCGAGTGTCGATCACGAATCCAGCGGGCGCGAAGGCCTATCCGATTGCCACTTTTACGTGGCTGCTGATTCCGGAGAAATTTAGCGATACCGCAAAGCGCGATTCGATCAAAGGCTTCCTTAACTGGATGCTCGCGGACGGACAGAACTACGCCGAGCAGTTGTCTTACGCGAGGCTGCCGAAGGAAGTGATTGCCAAAGAAAAGATCGCGCTGGCTAAGATTCAATAACCAGCCGTTCAAGGAAGCAATGGCTGCAACCACGACTGTTCCGAGCGCGGGCCCCATCGCGGGCTCGCGCTCGTTTTTGAGCCGGCTGCGCGACGGAGACGAAATCGCGCGGCTGATAACGTTTTTGTTCGCCATTTCGGTGGTGCTGGTCACGCTGTT
>WNFR01005201.1_pt1 | contig 13317 bp, 12 predicted proteins | sample 5400221 | NCBI WGS metagenome assembly WNFR01 (sample SAMN13153357, study PRJNA577476) | soil metagenome | isolation source: 40 cm soil under Madrone tree | place: USA:California | collected 2016-06-14
CCAGAGGCTTCAGCAGTCTCGTTGCCTCCACTGCTGCTCTGATTGCTACCGGGTGGAGCGAACCAGTTCCCGGGCGGGTTTACCCCCGCTGTGGACCACCGCCTTTTCACGGCGCACCCGGTAACCCGACTAACCAGGACTTAGCCGCGTGCGCTAATGTAGTGGCTACAAGGTGACCGCGAATGCCGTTAGGCCATGACTGGGAGCAAGCGTGGAATATTCGCACGGCGCACATATTGGCTGCGATTTTTGCTGTCGGGTTTGCGGCCTGCGTCGTTAAGTTTCGATTTGAAATAAGACATTCAGCACCAGAGCCGTCCTCCGCCACAAAATGGCGGTTTCGCGTGGCGGCGGTCGGCTACCTTCTTTATCTCTTTCTGGCAGTCCCGCATGGTATTCCTTCTCTGCTCGGCTCTTTCCTTTTCTTTTTGTTCTTGGTGTGGCCGGTGTTTGCGCTCTGGGTTATGGCGGCTCCCCTGCCATATCGGGGAGGCTCTGCATACTTACTCTCGGGTGTGGCTGCATTGTCGGTCGTATTTTGGTACGTGTATTGGCGCAATAGCGGACTCTAGCTGAGCCAACTACTGACCGAGTTTCCCCGTTTTTCGAACCAATGTTTGATTAAACGCCGAAACCGGACATGTTCGTACGGTCCTGCGCAAAATCGTTCCGGTGAGGCGAACCTAACGGTGGTCGGATGCTTCGAGGGACTTGTCCAGTCTGTCCAATTCATCCTGTAACCGCCCGAGCTTTGACTGCTCAATCCGCAGTTGTTCTTCGGCCTCTGTGAGTCTCGCCTGCATCTCCTGTTCTGTGGTGGCTCGTTGTTCGAGCGCGGACTTAAATCGTGCCACGGTGTCCTCAAGTTCCTTGCGTCTTTTCGCACCTGCCGCGCTTGAGTCATCTTGCCGCTCAAGCAACTGTTCGTTGCGCTTGAGTTCAAAATTCAACTGTCTATCTTCGTCCTGCATCGCCACGAACTTTGTTTTCGCATCATCAATACGCTCTTGTGCGCGTCTAACGGCAGCATCCTGGACTTGTACACGGGCAACGATAATTTGCGCCCGTTGTGCAGTGCCTACCAACGTTCGCAGGTCTTGCCGGAGTTGGCGGATTTCCGCTCGTATTCCGTCAAGACCTTGTGAATCGGATGATTGAGCAAAAGAAGTTCCAGCTGATACAAGGGCTACAGCAAGACAAATAAGGCAGCGCATCGGACACCTCCCGGAAAGGATTTTACTCGCTTGAACTATCGGCTCATATGCCTGATAAACGCCGAAACCGGACAAGTGGAAATTGTCCCCAAACGACATGTCCGATGACCCGACTTATCGGGCGTTGACTGATTTGCGTCGAACAGTTGCTTAGGTGCCGAGTCGGAAGGATACTGACTGCATTGCTTCGAGTCTCCCCAGAACACAACATTCTGTTAGGCATCGTTGAATTTCAGCAGGCTTTGCTAGGGTGCTTATGGAAATGGAGGAAGATACCTTGACGAAAGCCCGCCGCAGGCTGACGGTCCTGTCCGCCATATCCATTATCGTCCTCACCGGACAAGTCGTGCACGCGCAAGACAGGACCAAACTACTAATAGGTTTTTCCTTCGAAGCTATGAAGGGAGAGCGTTGGCAGACGGACCTCAATTCCTTTGAGGTACGGGCTAAAGAGCTAGGGGCGGAGGTGATCTCCCGCGACGCCGATGGAGACGATGATCGTCAGTTGCAGCAAGTGAAGGATATGATCGAGACAGGCATCAAAGTGCTAGTTTTATTGCCTCACACTGACACCCAGGCCAGCCGGATGGTGGACGCCGCGAAAGCGGCCAATGTGAAGGTGATTAGTTATGATCGTCTGGTCCTGAACAGCGATATCGATCTCTACGTGAGTTTTGACCGGCTTGAGATCGGCAGGATGCAAGCGGAATATCTAATAAAACGTGCGCCCAAAGGGAATTATGTGCTGATCGCGGGTTCTCCAAATGACGAGGGTGCGAAAACTCTGCATGACGCGCAGATGAACGTTCTGCAGCCCTATGTTGATCGCGGCGACATCAAGGTGATCGCTGATGCGTATACCAAAGACTGGCTGCCTTCCGAGGCGTACCTTGCTATGTTGAAGGCAATTGATTCCGCGCAGGGCAAGATCGCTGCTGTTCTCGCTTCCAATGACGGATTGGCCAGCGGCGCGATTCAGGCCCTGCGCGAACGTGATCTCGCAGGCAAAGTGGCGATTTCCGGTCAAGACGCGGATTTGGCCGCTATTATATGCATCGCCCAAGGCACGCAGACGATGACTGTCTACAAGCCCGTCACAAATGAGGCAGCAAGAGCCGCAGAGGAAGCGGTTCACCTGGCGAAGGGCGAAACAACGCACGCAGATGGGACAACGAACAATGGCAAGATTAAGGTGCCCACCATCATGCTGAAGCCACTGGTCGTGACAAAGGACAATATCAAAACAACGGTAGTCAAAGACGGGTTCCAGACATTAAAAAGCATCAACCAGGGATTGTCTGAAGACCAGCGGATCCAGTAGGACAGTTTCCTCTATAGCGTGGAGTACAGCGTAGAGCAAGCCGCTCGGGGCTGAGCTAAGCAAATAGCCCGTGTTCGGTAAGTCCTGATTAACGCGCTATCGTCGAAGTGGAATCCTGCGCCAAAGCTGAATCGGCACATGTCCGGCTTGCCGACTTATCTTCAACTGTAGTCTGCTGGGGCTAATTTGTTTCTGCTGCGAGGTAGACTGCAAGAACCGCAGAAATCACCAGGACCGAAACGCCACCCGCATCTCGGACAGCGAATGAATAAGAAACGCAGCAGAATCGTCAGTGAATACGCGATTACGAGAAATATCCATGCGAACATCACTCGAAACACAATATTCTGGACGGTCCGAGTAGAGTCGGGGAAAAACCGCAGAAAAATGACTATCCCACCGAGGAAGGGGCCGACGACCGAAACATACCAATACTTCATTAGGAACACTCTTCTGTCATTGAGCCGCGAATAGTTGCCCAATCCTCAAGGCATTTCAGTTGTGTGCTGTGTTCGACCGGAATCATCATCGTCGAATTATATGCCGAGAGGCACTAGGTCACGGTGAAGACGGGCAAGTCTGTGAGTCCTGATTAACGCGCTATCGGAGAAGTGGAATCGCCCCCCAAATTAGCCCAGGAGAAGCGCTGGAGACCCGACTATAACATCCACTGCGTGGCTTGGTGTCTTTGGTGTCTGTTTTGGTCCGAATTTGAACCTAAACGGATTAAACAGTGGAAGCAGTTGAAATAGGCGAGATCATAGATATCGCCAATGTTGATGCGGTTTTCATGCATGTTGCTGAAAAGATGGTAGGATAGCGAATAGGCCGGGGTGAGTATCCCACCCTCTCCGCCATAATTTCTGTTTTGTTTTCTTTCAATCAGAGCCGGACGTCTTCTGTGTACCTCTGCGTCCGCGGCAAAACGCGACTGCCTGAAGTGACCTCAAACAATCGTTGAAACTTAGGGAGTAGGGGAGCGCGAGCTCTTCTGATCCTCTTTTAGCATCCGTGAACGATTTCCTCCGAGAGGTTACTCGGAGGTCAGAATTCGTAGCGCAACGCGAACTGCATCACGCGCGGCTGGGTCAGCAGGCTTGTGTAGGCGCCGAAGCTGGCTGGCGACTGCGTCAGCGAAGTGAGCAGTGATGCTCCCACGCCCTGGGCGTTGAAGCGCGTCAGGTTCGGCACGTTGAACACTTCCCAACGGAATTGCAGACTGTGGCTTTCCCGGTAGGGCATCTTCCAGCGTTTCGCCAGGCTCATGTCCCAACTGGCGAAGCCATCACCACGCAAGACGTTGCGCGACCCGACTCCGCCCGGGAGGGGCAGGGTGAAATCATTCTGCGCTGCGGTTGGGTTGGCAAACGGGCTGACGAATGCGTAAGGTTTCCCATTAGCGTCGGTACCCAGGAGGTGGAAAATGCCAGTCTGCGGCTTGGCGGTCATCTGGGTGATAGCAGTGAGGAACCAATCCGTGGGCCATCGCTGCCCACCATCCACGCTGTAGGGGAATCCGCTGGTCCAGCGAGCCAGACCGGAAAGCTGCCAGCCACCGATGAAAGCGTCTAGAACTCCGCTGGCATTGTGTGCCAGTGCGCGGCCTTTGCCGATCGGGACATCAGCAATCCAGTTGAGGTTTATCTGGTGGGTGAGATCGAAATCGGAGACCGCGCGGGCCAGGTTCGGGGAAAAGGCATTTGCCAGCCGGCTTCCCACTAGACCGATGTTTTGATAGCCATAAACCGAGAACCCCACGCGCGACGCCGCGGAAGTGATGTCCATGGACTTGGAGAACGTGTAGTTAAAGTCGAACTGAAGTCCGTGGCTGAACTGCTTGCGCAGGCTCGCTTGCAAAGCGTGGTAGCCCGAGCTGCCGATGGAACTCCATCCATACATTGAGAATGCCTGGTCATTGAGGAATTTACCGGCGCCCCCGTTGAGTCCCAGAGGTCCGTTGAAGTAATAGCTGCCCGAGCCGGCGTTGTCCCCCAACCCACCGTATGCGTCGATATCCGCGATCCCAACGATCTCGTCGCCAATGACGGAAACGGCCGGGTTGTAATAGAGATCAAAAACGCTCTGGAGCAGGCCATCCGTGGTATTCGTCGTGGAGGGGATGAACCCGGTGAAGAGGTCTTGATACTGCGTGGCACCGGGACGCAGCGGTGGCAGCATGTCCACCCAGTACTGAGCGGTCGGTCCCAGCATCGCGGCGGTAATGCTAGGAATATTGGCCGGCGGGCATCCCGGGGGGATTACCGAGGTATTGGTGGTAATGACCGCACTATAGAAATTGGCGCTTCCCCCTAGTCCACAGGCAAGGTTGGCCGAAGCAAATTTCCTCGCCAAGTTCGAGAGGGCCGCCGCGGCAGTGTAGTAGTCAATCCCGGTCTTAGGGTCCACGATATTCAAGGGTTGAGTCAGGTCGCGCTGCGTGAGCAAATCGCGGCCGAAGCGGCCTACGTAAGACAATTGCAGTGAGAATCGCTTGGGCAATTCGCGGCCGATGGAGAAGTCAACAGCATAGGCGTGCGGAGTCTTGAGCGTGTTGTCAGTGCCCCACAAGTTGGCCTGAGCGGCGATGCCAGGCGTCTGCGGAAAGCCTCCCGTCGGCGGCGGTTGCAAGAATTGCGCGACTGCAATCCCCGGCGGAGGATTATTGACCGTGGGAATTGTATTGATACCGGTGATCCGCGGCAGGTCCTCTGCTCCCGTCTGATTGAATGTGCAGCAGGGATTTTGCAAGGTCGTGGTTAAACCGGCCGAACCGATCTGGTCGAAGCTATTCAAGAGCGCGAAACCGGCCCGGTCGTAAACCCGGCTGAAACCCGCGCGAATGACAGTCTTGTCGTTGTCTCCGAAAATCTTTCGCAGCAATCCACCCGCTGGTCGAGGCGAATATGCGATGGAAACTCTCGGCGACCAATCTGTCTTTTCAAAAGGATAGAAGCCGGGCCCATTGTTCGCGGGACCTCCGAGTGCGAAAGACATGGCTCGCTCCGAGGTATAGCCCAATCCTTGTTGCATGTTCTTAACATTCGTCGCGAACTGCGTTCCCAGGCCGAAGGCCGGGGAGGTCTGCAAACCGTTGGTTTCCCAAGGCGGAGGGAAGAAAGACCAGCGCAATCCGTAGGTCAGTGTGAGATTCGGCTTGATGCGCCAAGTGTCCTGCCCGTAGAACTCATAGGAGTTGAGTCCATAGTTGCGCTTTACGGGAGCGCCTTGTGGCAACACAGTGCCGCTGCGGTCAAGGTTGTAGTTCGCGACGACATCCGAGATCATGCCGTACATAGCCAGGAGCGGGCGGTCATAGGCCGTCGAGGACAGCGGCTCCGGTGCGGTACCCGGCGCGCAGGGCGTGCCCGGACAGTTAATCATGAGGTTGGGATGCGCGGTGCCGTTCAAGGGGTCCAGCGTGCTCGAGGTAAAGGAAAAACCTATCGGGGACGTCCAGTTGGTTGTTCCCAGGCCGAGAGCGTTGGAGTGGAGAAAACTTTCGCGGGGATCGCGCGCCAAGCCAATGGCCGCCCCAAACTGGAAGGCGTGGGTTTTCTTGACCCAAGATACATCATTCTTCAGGTTGTGCAGGCCTACCTGGAAATTGTGACTGTAGTTGATGCCCTGATCCATGCCCAGAAATGTGTTCCATGCCTGATTGTTGGGGGTATTGCCGATGACGCCGAAGCTCTGCCGGGTGAATCCCCAAACAAAGGAATTGGTAAGAGTGGGGCTAATCACCGTGGTGTATCCGAGGGCGGACCCTTTGCTGTGGTCGCTGGTGGTCTGCTGAGGAGGGTCGCCCGGCAGGAAGGGGGCCCCCGGGTTGCGCAAATCTTGCGAGGCGCCGCGCCAGAACAACAGGTGCTTGCCGTTAGAAGTGAGCCGGTAATCGAGTCGAGCGATAAAAACGTCGTTATCCAGCTTGGTGGGAGCGCGGAAAACGAATCCGGCATAGTTGAAACCATCTCCTGCGGCCGTATCGTTCGTCACCGTCTTACCAGTGCAGAATGTTCTGTCGAGATAGCCGGTGTGGCCGACGAGATCGAGCATGGCGGGATCAATCCCGATACCTCGTGGGTCGAGGTTCTTGAGGTCCGCGGGCTGAAGTGTGATTAGGTTGCCGTTCCCGTCCAAATACCGAAAAATTCCCTGGCACATCGATGGAGTTGGAATGACGCGCTCGGCGCGCTGCTGCTCCCGCTCGCGTGTTCCTTCGTAATTGGCGAAGAAAAACAAGCGGTCCTTGCGAAGCGGCCCGCCCAACGAAGCGCCGAAGATATTGCGATTCAATTGCAGAGGTTTGTTCGGATCGCCTATATTCAGCTCTGATTGCTTCACCAGGTAATCATTTGCGCTGGTGACGGTATTGCGCAGGTATTCATAAACCGAGCCGTGGAAGGAGTTCGTGCCGCTCTTGGTCACGAGGGTCACCTGCGCTCCCGAGCCCTGCCCCTGGTCGGCGCCGTAGTTGGTGGTGGTTACACGAAATTCCTCAATGGAATCCTGCGTGACCGGCAATACGGAGGTGAACGCGTAGCCGTTGGACTGGTCGTTCACGTCCACACCATCAAGCGTGACGTTGCTCTGGTCGCTGCGCGCGCCATTCACCGCGCCATTGCGAGTGTCCTGATCCTTATCGCCGATACGATTGCCCGTGTAGGCCACCCCTGCTTGCAGGCTGAGCAGATCGGGTACGTTGCGGCCTTCGAGAGGGAGTTGGCTCACCTGTGTTTCGTCGAAGGAATTGCCGAGGGAGGCGTCCACCATGTTTATAGCCGGAGCTTCTGAGGTGACCGTGACCGTTTCGTTTGTGCCGCCGATCTTGAGCTGTACGTTCGCGGTTGCCGGCGTATTGACCAGCAGCTGCAAGTCCGTCTCCTCGTACCGGCGAAACCCGGAAGCCGTCACCGACAGCCTATAAGTCCCTGGGGGCACAAAGAGAAACTGATACTCCCCCTGTTCCCCGGTTGTTGTTGTGCGCTCCGTCTTGGATTCGAAGTTCGCCAGCACCACGCTGGCCCCTGGCACGGCTTTCCCGCTGGGGTCTACCACCGTGCCTCGTACCGACGTGGTGGCTTGCCCCCAAGTCGAGCCACCCACCAGCAGAAGCGCGAGAAGCGCCACGGCGGTTCTCCACAGAATCCAGAAAGCCAGGTGGCGGCACGCGGGCCGGATGCGCGAGGAGACGCAGGAATCTCCGCAAAAAAGTTGCGCCGTTCGAGACGCGCCGTTCGTCCTCTGCGATTTTCTTGCTCTCATAGATGCACCCTCGCTTTCTTTTGGGCCGGAATGAGAATTACGTAGAACTTAGTGCCGAATGGACGCCTTCCCTACTGCGGGCATGACGATGCTCGCCGTCCACAAAATCGGTCCAATTTTGTTTTTTGATTTGCAGGATTCGTCGATTCGCAAAAGCGGCTGTGTGCCGTCGGGTAGAAAAACTAAGTGCGAACATCCCCACCCCCGGAATGCGCTGAATGCGAACCTTACTATAATTCGACAAACTAATTTAGTGGCCCGAAGCTACCTTGAGTTCCGGTGCGCTGTCAAGAAGAAAGCAGAGAGAATAGAGTTGTAGACGATGCGATCGTTGGATCTCGGATTTGAGAAGTGGACAACGCTGCCAGGTGAAGCGGATTCCATCCGCAAACTCAATCGCGCCAAGAGAGAGCAAGTGCTGGACAAGGTGCCGGTCGACGCATAGCCTGAAGATGTCGTGCCAAATTAGTAGCGGATATGAGCACGCCAGCCCTGGACGGGAGGAAGTTATGGACGTGGGATTGATTGGATTGGGCAGGATGGGTACAGGAATCGCGAAGAGTTTGCTGCGCGCCGGGCATCGAGTGACGGTGTATAACCGCACGCGCGAGCGCGCGGAGGCGCTGCGCAAAGATGGCGCCACTGTGGCGGGCTCCTTTGCGGAGGCGTGCCGTGGCGACGCGGTGCTGACCATGCTGGCGGACGATGCAGCCGTCGAGGCCGTGGTGTTTGGTGAAGGCGGTGTGTTGAAGTCGCTGGCGCGCGGACGCGCGCACATCTCGCTAAGCACCATCAGCGTGGCGCTGAGCGATCGCTTGGCGGTGGAGCATGGTCGCGCGGGGCAGGAGTTCATCGCCGCACCGGTGTTTGGCCGCCCGGACGCGGCCGAAGCGGGGAAGCTGGCCGTCGTCGCCGCGGGCCCGAAGGCGACGGTGGAGCGCTGCAGGCCGCTGTGGGAAGCCATGGGACAGAAGCTGCTTGTGATTGGGGAACAACAGTCCAAGGCGAACGCCGTAAAGCTGACGGGGAATTTTCTGATTGCCACGGTGCTCGAATCGCTTGGGGAAGCTTTTGCGTTCGCGCGTAAATCCGGAGTAGACGCGGCTGCGCTATTGGATTTTCTGACCAGCACACTTTTCAACGCACCCGTCTATAAAACATATGGCGGCTTGATCGTGCAGGGTAAACACGATGAGGTGGGCTTTGCGCTGCCGCTTGGGCTGAAGGACGTGCGCCTTCTGTTGCAGGCCGCCGACGCACAAAGAGTGCCCATGCCATTTGCGAGTGTGCTGCACGACCGCTTCTTGACGGCGCTGGCGCGCGGGCACGAGCGGAGCGACTGGTCCGTCGTCGGCCAGGTCGCAGCGGAGGACGCGGGCCTGGCCCGTGCGCAAAGCGCTTAGGCTGTGCTGCCAGTTCAAACCATCAGAGCAATTTGACCGCAGTCGCGTTCAGCGTATCGCCCTATCGCCGTGGACGTTGCCGCTGACGTTTACGCGCAGATGACCTTTCGCCATGCGCTACTGTTCCCGAAGAAAGCGCCTCAAGCCCCTAGCCGCGGGTCCGTGGTAGGCTCGGAGCCTGTTTGGGGAGAGGCCATGAGCGGACCGTGGGCAGGGAAATGGGCGTTGGTGACCGGGGCGAGCGCGGGAATCGGTGTGGCCTTGGCGCGAGAATTGGCCGCTGGCGGCGCCAATCTGGTTCTCACCGCGCGGCGCAAAGGGCGATTGGAAGAATTGGCGCAGGAGCTGTCGGCCGCGCACAAAATTCGCGCGGAGGTATTCGCGGCGGACCTTGCGCAGCAGGATGCTCCGCAGCAGATTTTCACTTTCACGCTGGCGAAGCAGATTGAGATCGAGTTGCTCGTCAACAATGCGGGATTCGGGGCCTACGGCGAATTTGCGACGGCGGAAACGCAGCGGCTGCTGGACATGGTGCAGGTGAATTGCGGCGCGGTGGTGCACCTGACGCGTTTGTACCTGCCGCAAATGATGAAACGGCGCAGCGGTGACGTGCTAATCCTGGCTTCGACTGCTTCCTTCCAGGCCGTCCCATTCATCTGCACCTACGCCGCCACCAAGGCCTTCGATCTGATATTTGCTGAGGGACTTGCAGAAGAGGTGAGGCCCCACGGCATACGCGTGTGCGCGCTGTGCCCAGGCTCGACCGAATCGGAGTTTAACGTAGTCGCCGGCCAAGGCGGCGTGGTTGCCGCGAGGAAGAATCGGGAGACGGCCGAGAAAGTCGCGCGTGTCGGATTGCAAGCGCTCACAGCAGGCAAGAGCTATGTGATTTCCGGCATGGGGAACTACCTCGGTGCGCACTCGCAGCGGTTGGTGCCTCGCCGGATCGTTACGCGCATCGCTGCCAGTATGTTTCGGCCTCAGGCCACGAAGCCCGCTTGAACTTAGGGTTCGGGAACCGCTACTGACACGCGTCCAGCACCGCTAACGTCCAATCCTACATACAAATGATTCTCACGCCGCAAAGCGCTGGGCGCACGGGAACTTTTTTCCGTGCCTCCGGGAATTGTAAGAGAACGCAGGGAAGGCTTTACGCCCCGCGAACGCCGTACCAGGAGAGATGAGTATCCCAGAGCAAGACAGGGACGACGTTCTGCTGTGGCGGGCCGCCAAGGGCGACGATGAGTCGTTCACCTTGCTCTATCGCCGGCATCAGGCGGCGCTGTACCGCTTTGCGTTGCGCATGACCGGCAATGCCTGGGCCGCCGAAGAAGTAGTGCAGGACGTGTTCATGACGCTGATGCGCGAGCCGAAAAAATATGACGCCGGTCGAGGAGCGGTGGGCGCCTATCTGTTCGGCATCGCGCGCAATCGGGTGATGAAGCACCTGGAACGGCTGCCGCGGGAGCTGTCGATGGAAGCGCGGAACGGCAACGGGGTTCGCGCCGGCGATACGGCTGTCAATGCGTTTACGCCGGTGCACTGGGCCGAGCAGCAGGAACGCAGCGAGCGCGTGCGCGCCGCGGTACTGGAGCTGCCCGCGGAATTTCGCGAAGCGGTGGTGCTGTGCGAGCTGGAAGAACTCAGTTACGAGGAAGCAGCGCGTCTCAGCGGCTGCCCCATCGGTACGATCCGCTCGCGGCTGCATCGCGGGCGGGCGCTGTTGATGGCCAAGCTGGAAATCTTGAGGGATGTGCCGCGGCGCGTCAGCGCGGCAACGCAGAGGAGTGCGTTATGAAGTGCGAAGAATTTGAAGCGATTGGTCTCGAGCGCAGCGGTGTTCGGATGAGTGAGCTCGACGCAGCCTTGCGAGATGCGGCTGCGCAGCACGCCGCGCGGTGCCCGGGGTGCGCGGCGCTGCAGGATTCCTGGCAAGAGGCGCGGATGGCGTTGCAGGGGCTGCGGGAGATGACGCGAGATGCGGAAACGCCGCAGCGGGTTGAAATGCGGCTACGGCAAGAATTTGGCATACGGCACCGCACGGCGAAAGCGCGCTCCGCAGCGATTTTTGCGGCTTGGGCGCTCGCGGCGGCGGCCGTGCTATTGGCCAGCGTGAACTGGTGGAATTGGAGGCTCGCGCAAACTCAGCACTCCGGCGTTTCGGCCTCGGCCGGAAATAACGTGATTAGGAATTCGGTGGTTCCGGCGTCTCCGGCGACGGACACGGTTGACGAGGCGACGCTCGTCGCCAATAACGCAGTGGGCGATTTTACACTGCTGCCGGGAAGCCTGCCGCAGGAGGTGGATGATTCCGCCATCGTGCGGGTAGGGATGCAGCGCGGCGCGCTGAGCGCGCTAGGTTTGCCGGTGAATGAAGAGCGCGTGAGCGATTGGATTCAGGTTGATTTGCTGGTGGGCCAGGACGGGCTGCCCAAAGCGGTGCGGTTGCCGCAATCGCAATAGAGCGTGTTTGCTTTCTGTAGATATGAGTTTAGAAGCGCGGGAGAGAAGAGGAGAAGAGACGATGAATCGTAACATTTGGGCCTGTTCGCTTGTGGGCAGGGCGCTATTGCTTGGCGCAGGAATGTTGAGCGCGCAGGACCCGCTGCCGCCGCCGGCGTTGGAATACCATGGAGAAGGCCCAGGGGGAGGCGGACCAGGGGCTCCATTTGGCGAGCGCATCGAGTTGCTGGGCTTTGAAGGCTTGCATGGCGGAAAAGTTGTTAAGGGCGCGCCGTTTTCCGCGATGGCAAGCTCGCAAACTACGCAAACACTGCAGGACGGTACCACCATCAATCGCACAACTTCGAGCGTACTTTACCGCGACAGCCAGGGCCGCTCCCGCAGAGAAGTCACGCTTTCCGGGTTCGGACCGCTGCAAACCTCCGGAAAGGCGCGCACGATGATTATGATCGGCGATCCCGTGGCCGGTGCGCATTACTTGCTAGACCCGGAGCAAAAGGTGGCGCGTAAGATGACTCCGCCGACGGGTGGCAAGGGTGGCGCATCGTCCAATGGGAACGCGCAAACGTTCCAACAAAAAATGCAGCAGCGCGTGGCCAAGGAGGAAGCGTCAGGCGAGGTGAAAAAGGAATCGCTTGGTACGCAAGTGTTTAACGGTGTGAACGCCGAGGGTACGCGCATCACTCGCACGATTCCGGTGGGACAGATTGGGAACAACAACCCAATTCAGATCGTGTTCGAGCGCTGGTATTCGCCGGACCTGCAGATCGTGGTGAAGAGCACGCGCATTGATCCGCGCTTTGGGACCACTACCTATGCGCTAACCAACGTTCAGCGCGCCGAGCCTGCGGCGGCGCTGTTCACCGTGCCCGCGGATTACACGGTCAAAGAAGGCGGGCCAGGCGGTCCGGGGATTCATCACCACGGGTTCCACGGTGCTCCGCCAGCAGGTGCGCCCGCCGATGTACCGCCTCCGGCCCCGGGCGCCTGATTTTGTAGTTGGTGACGGCCTTCTCTCCTGAAGACGGACGCGCCCTTTCTGCGGTGTCCCCCAATGCCGCAGGGAGGGCGTCGCCGTTTTAGGGGCTGCCGATTGCCCGGCGTTCGCTAGAATAATCCGATGGACGAAGAGCAACTGGCGCGAGCGCTCAAACAGGAAGGCTTCCGCCATACCTACGTCTGGCAAGATGCGCCCAACGCGTCGTATCCCGATCACACGCATACCACGGAAACCGCGCACATCATTCTGAGTGGGGAGATGACGCAGACGATGGACGGCAGGGGGCACACGTATCGCGCCGGTGAACGCTGCGATGTTCCGGCGGGCGCTGTACACTCCGCGCGCATGGGGCCGGGCGGTTGCCGGTATCTAATCGGCGAGCGCTAAGGGGCCGCGCTGGCAGTACCCCCTCCCCCGGGTTTTTCATAAGTGTTCATGGCTCTGTTGACATCCCCGGCACAGTTCTTATTTCGAGGGTCGACAAGAAGAGGCTTACGGTGTTTTCTGATGGAGCAGGCCGAAGTCGGACTCCTGCCCTTTGCTCGCGTGGCGCTGGAAGTGGCCACACAGGTTTTGCCTCCTTACCGCACGCGCTTCAGCAAACATCAGTTCACCCAGCCGCAGTTGCTGGCGGTGCTGTGCCTGATGCGCTAC
>WNFR01010124.1_pt1 | contig 13316 bp, 7 predicted proteins | sample 5400221 | NCBI WGS metagenome assembly WNFR01 (sample SAMN13153357, study PRJNA577476) | soil metagenome | isolation source: 40 cm soil under Madrone tree | place: USA:California | collected 2016-06-14
GACGCCGATTTGTTCACCACGCTCGATCCCGAGTCCAACTCCATCGCCATCATCGGCAAGCACATGGCCGGCAACATGCGCTCGCGCTGGACGGACTTTCTGACCACCGATGGCGAAAAGCTGGACCGCAACCGCGACACGGAATTTGAAACGCCGCCGCAGACACGCGCCGACCTGGTGGCGCTGTGGGAAACCGGCTGGAAGATTTGTCTTGATGCGCTGGACGCGCTGAGCGACGAAGACCTGGCACGCACGATCACCATCCGCACCGAGCCGCATTCGGTGATGCAAGCTATCAACCGCCAGGTCGGGCACTATGCGCATCATGTGGGCCAGATTGTGTTCCTCGCCAAACATTTCGCCGGCGAGAAATGGCAAACCCTGAGCGTGCCGAAGAAAAAGTCCGCGGACTTCAACCGCTGTGTTGCCGCCGGCGAAGCTTCGCAGCGATAGTGCATCGTAAGTCGCGGTGAGCGCGCTATGGTTGAAATCGAGCGAAGCTGAGCGCTCCTAGGTTTCTCACCGTTATACTTCGCTCCCGATGGGGAGCGGCGATTCTGTTAGCGGGGGGCGTCGCGGAGCAGCACCGCGTCGGACTCCAAATGCCCACGCTCGATCGCCAGTTTTGTGCCGTCCGGCGAGAACCGAAACCTCGCAATTTGCTCCGAGGTGAAGTGCGTGAGCTGCCGGACAGGCGAACCATCGAGCTGCTGCTCCCACAGATTATCGATGTTTTTTTCACGAACAAGGTACACCACCGCTTTAGGATCCGGCGCAAATGCCAAGGGCGGGGAAGCTTTGGGGTCCAAATCATGGTAGTTCGTCTTCTTGTCTTCGACCGAATCGAATCGCAATACCAGCCGGTGATCCAACTCGCGCACTTCCGTGCTCACAATCGTTTTTTCATCCGGGGACACGCTCCAGCCCCAGGGCGCTTCCTTGATCAAGGTCTCCGGGTCTCCACCCTCGATGGAAACGCGCTTGATCGCCTTATTGTCTGCACGGTCCACGTAAAACACCCACTGTCCGTCGCGCACGCACTCTGGCTCGCTCTCATTGGGGCCAAACGTAAGCTGCTTCAGATTCGTTCCGTTGCTGTCCATCCTCCAAAGATTCTGCACCACTTTCCCGGAGCGCCCCGCGGTGCGAAAGACAAAATACTTCCCTCCAGCGCAGGTCGTGACCTGGTCCGTGACGTGCTGCGCGTCCGAGAACAAAACCGTCTCGCCGCCCGTCGGATTCACCAAGCGAATGTCCGGAGTCTGCGGTATCACGAGGCGCCCATCCGCGGCCCAGTCCCATCGCCAAATATCCCGGCGCGAAGCCAACGGCACCGGCTGCACGGCATCCGGAGTACCTGCCGGTGCCACGCCGATTTGAAATTGGCCGCGCAACTGACTCGCAACGATGCTTCGCCCGTCTGCCGAAATGCTCGGATGGAAATAGTCGTTCGTGTCCGTAGTCAATTGCCGGAACTCTCCGCCCGGATACGTGACCAGCGTCAACTGTCCGTGCAGGCTGGTCAGCTGGCTGACCGTGGTCATCACCAGGCCGTTGCCATCCGGCAGCCATTTCACATTGAAAAAAATCCGATCCGCCGACAAAATGCGAGTCTGCTGCTTGCCGCTGGCCACGTCCACTTCCAACAGGCCAGAGAACGCGTCCGCCGTGGGTTGGCTCACCGGAATCACGATGGTTTTCCCGTCCGGCGACCACGCTGGCTCGTAGACCTGGCTAGCCAGCGATGCGTTGCTGAACAGCGCACGGTCCGGCGTGCCGTCGCTGTGCGCAATCAGCAGATCCCAGAAGGGGCTGGAGTGGCGCTCGCGCATGTAAGCGAAACGCAGCCCGTCGGGAGAAAACGTGATGGGGCTGTCGACATCCTTGATGAGCAATTGCGGCGTTCCGCCGAGGACTGGAGCGCGATAAAGCGACGCCAAGGTATGCTCGGCCTCGTCTTGTCGCACGCAATAGATGTAGCTGCCATCCGGAGAAAAAGTGAGTCCCGCGTACCGCGTCGCCGCCGGAGGCACCACCTGCGTATCGCTCATCGTCGGGACATGCCGTAGCCACAGCGACTGCAAGCCGTTCTCTTCGCGTACATGCAGCAGGTATCTGCCATCCGGCGCGAGCGCCGCCCGGTACACGTGCCCGTTGTTGGTCAGATTCTCGATGGAAAAATGGTCGAAGGGCACGTGCTGGCTGTACTGCAAGAAAGAGTACACGCCGAATACTGCGGCAGCGATCACTACGATCACCAATCCGGCGGTTAGGCCCGCGCCGAATTTATTCTTTCGCGCGGCCTCGACAATCACCGAGCCGCTGGATTTGACGCGGAGCGGCGTTGCTTCGGATGGTGCTTCCTGGGTGGTCGGGGCAAGCGGCAGGGCAATCCAGAGGATCGGATATAGGAATAATCCAACACCGGTGAACAGGAATACGAGTGAGGAAACGACGCGCATGAGGGTCGGACTGACGTTGAAAAACTCGGCCAAGCCACCGCAGACGCCGGCGATTTTTTTGTCCGTGCTGGAACGCATTAAGCGTTTTTCGCCGCTGACGGGCGCGGTGGCGGCGCTCGCCGAAGCCGCAGGGGTTGGCGCGGGCGCGGCCGGAATTCTTGTCGATGACGACGTTGCGGCCACGCGGCCGGAGTCGATTTCGCGCTGCAGGCGCTTCAGATCCGCGCGCAGCTCCGACGCCACTTGGTATCGGAAATCGCGGTCCTTCTCCAACAATTTGTTGAGGATGCGCTCGAGTTCGGTGGGCGTAGCGGGGTTCAGCGAAACGGGCGCCACGGGCACATTGTGAAGGATGTTGTCGAAGATCACCGCGCTGGTGGAACCCGGGAAGGGATGCTTTCCGGTCACCATCTGGTAGAGCACCGCGCCGAGCGAGAACAAATCGCTGCGCGCGTCCAGCTCTTCGCCGCGCGCTTGTTCCGGTGACATGTATGCGATGGTGCCAACGGCGGTGCCCGGGCTGGTCAGCAAGTGCGCGGTATCGCCAATCGTCTCGCCGCCGAGATTTTCTTCGCCGTCGTGCAACAGCTTGGCCAGGCCGAAGTCGAGGATTTTGACGGCGCCGCGCTCGGTCACGAAAATGTTGGCCGGCTTGATATCGCGGTGCACGATGCCTTTTTTGTGCGCGGCATCCAGCGCGTCGGCAAGCCGTACGCCTATCTCCAGGACGCGGGGAATCGCCAGCGGGGCGTGCGCCAGCAGCTTATCGAGCGACTGGCCCTCCAGCAGCTCCATGGCGATAAAGGTGCGGCCGTCGTGCTCTTCGATGGCGTGAATGGTGCAAATGCCGGGATGGTTGAGGGCCGACGCGGCGCGCGCTTCGCGAACGAAGCGCTCGAGCGACGTGGCGTCCTTGTCGGTCTCGGCAGGCAGAAATTTAAGAGCGACGCGGCGGCCCAGCTTGGTGTCCTCCGCCTCGTAGACCACACCCATGCCGCCACCGCCGACTTTGCGGACAATCTTGTAGTGCGCGATGAGCTGGCCTTCCATGCTGTTTGTGAAACAAGAGATGGTAGACGCTGCCGCAAATCGGGTCAACGTTCGTTAGCAGATATTTCTTGGGGTCGGCGAGGTTTATCCTGAGCATCGAAGGGCCGCCGCTTTTGCGGTCGCGACGCCGAAGACCAACTCAGCTACGTGCTATTCCTTGGGCGCGTAGTAGCCTTTGCGGGCCAACACTTTCAAATCATGGTTGGACATGTCGACTTTGATTTTGCGAAATTTTCCGTCGTGCGCCGCGTTGGTCGGATAGTAGCCGAGCGTGTACTGGCTGCGCAGCTCCTCGGAAATCTGATCGAACGCTTCGGCCATATGTTTTTCGGAGTTGACGAAGATGGTGCGGCCGCCGGTTTCTTCCGTGATTTTGTGTGCCACGCTGCCGTTTCCGCCGCCAAAGTGCGGGTCGGCCACCAGTAAGATGTGCACCACGGTGTCCGTGCGCTGCGCTGCTTCGACGGCTTCTTCCAGCCGTACTTTGCTGCCTTCGTCTTGCGCGTCGGTCACAATCACGATGGCTTTGCGGCCCGCCTCGGTATTCAGTTTTTCGTTGCATGCGAGGTAGATGGCGTCGTAGAGCGCCGTCCCCGTGATTTGCCGCGAACCGATGGGTCCGGGATTGTTTCCGATGCTTCCGGCGGAGGGCACGTTTATGCGCGCCTTGCGAATGGCCCGGTCGATCTGGCCGCGATCGTCGGTGAAATCGGACAGCAGGTCCACGTCGGAATCGAAGGACATCACCAGCGCTTCATCGCCCTTGCGGAGGACGCGTTCGATAAAGCGCCCGCCGGCGTCTTGAATCGATGGAAGCATGTACTGTTCGCTGCCGGAAGTGTCCAGCAGCAGTGCCAGGGTAATCGGCAGGGTTACTTCCTTGGAGAAGAAGGCGATCTGCTGCGGCTTCCCGTCTTCCGCAACCTTGAAGTCGTCTTGCTTCAAATCGGTGACGATACGCTTGCTTTTGTCGCGCACAGTCACGAACAGGTTGACCAGGCTCACCTGCGTGCGGATCACCGGCGCTTGCTGCTGCGACGGATCCTGCGACGCCGCCGGCAAGGCAGCCCCCAGGCCCATCCCCCAGGCTACGCAGACCACCAGAACCTTCTTTGCAGAACGCATGTATAATTTCCTTGTATAGGATACCCGGACAGAAGTGCCCGCCGCTAGGTCGCCCACGCCTCGTAGGATGCGGCGAAACGTAGCGCGGGATGCGTGCTGGGCCCGCTGGAGCTACTGGAAACCGCCGGAAGTTTGGCCTGAGGGACATGAAAAGTCTACGGAAAATCGCTGTTGCCGCCATCGCTACTCTGCTCGGGTTTGCCGTGTACCTCGCAGGGCAAACGACCGGCCAGCCAGCCCCTGCGACGGGATCTCTACAAAATGCGACTGGACAAGCAACCCAGCGCCCGCCCTCCGGGCCACCGCCGAGCGACGCGCGAGCGAAAATCAGCGTGAACTCCAGCCTGGTCATCCTGCCCGTCACGGTCAAGGACCGCTCCGGCAATCTCGTTCCGGACCTGCAACGCGACGAATTCCGCGTGTTTGAAGATAATGTGGAACAAAAGATCGATGTCTTCACTGCGGAAGCTTTTCCGTTGTCGATGATCATCCTTCTCGACAACGACCTGAAGGAGAAGGATGCGCAACAGGTGCGCAAGAGCCTCGACGCAGTCGTCGGGGGGCTAAGCCTGGAAGACGAAGCATTCATCTGCCGCTTCGATGAGTTTTTCCATCCCGGCAAAGGATTTACCACCGACCACGATCTGCTGCTCACCGAGCTGCAGCGCACGAAGCTCGATACGGAACCGTCCGTGGCTCCGTCTAGCGGCGGCATCGCCAACGGGCCGTCCATCAACGGACATTCGGCGATTGGCGACCAACCCAGCATTGCCTCCGCGACAATCGCCATTGGCGGGCAGCCGACCAAGGCACTCGATGACGCGGTGTTTGGGGCCGCGCAGCTGCTACGCGACCGCAACCGCAATCGCCGTAAGCTCATTTTGCTGATTTCCGACGGCGCCAACGGTGGGAAAAAGACCAACAAGATGACTTACGACGGCGTGGTGAAGACGCTGCTGCACGACAACATCGAGGTCTACAGCGTGGCGGTGGCCAGTGCTTTCCTGGAACGCAAGTTTTCGCGCCTAGTCGACTACGCGCACGACTCTGGCGGTGAAGTCTATTTTGCGGCCAAGCGCGAGACGCTGGAAGAACTTTACTCGCGGATCAGCGAGGAAGCGCGCAACCAATACACTATCGCGTACGTGCCGCGAGGCACGGACCGGTCGGCGGACTTCCACAAGGTGGAAGTGCGGGTGAAGCGCGAAGGGCTCACCATCAAGACCCGCGACCGCTATTACAGTGGCGAGATACCGGGCGCCACCACTCCATAGCGCCACTTTTTTCCGCTCACACGCGAATATTTCTTGACAGCCGCTAAGCGCGCTCGTATATCAGCTTGAGGCAGGTAGAAACCGGCGACCGTGCCGGTCATCCGCAGAGCAACAGAAGGAGATTCCCATGAAGAAAAAGGGCAAGAAGGACGACAAGGGCGGCAAGAAAGGCAAGTAGGACATTTCTCAGACTTCAGGGTTTCACGGAAGGCGCTGCGATTTTGCAGCGCCTTCTTTTTTCGACCTGCGGCGGAAGGCCTGCGCGCCTACAGGTGCTACGCTATTCGGCGGACAAAGTTTCTTCGTGGGCCGGGCAGATGGGGCGATAGGCGCAACTGCGGCAAATAAAGCCTTCTTTCGCGGGGAAATTGCGCGCGCGAATATCGGCGGCAACTTCTTGCACGATTTCCTGCGCTTCCTCGAGCTGCTTGGCACTGCGCGCGGTTTCCTGGCGGGAATTGTCCTGCAGATAATGAAAGACGAGACGCGCGGGATTCAGCTCGAAAATTTCTTTCGCCGCGATGGCATAGATGCTCAACTGCAAATCCCGGCGCGCTTCTGCTTCCTTCTTGGCTTTGCCGGTCTTGTAGTCGACGATCTCGACGTCGCTGCGGCCGAGGGAGTTGATCTGGTCGATGCGTCCTTTGAGCACCACGTTATTTTCGACCGGCAGCGTGAAGGTCTTTTCGAGCTCCAGGATTTCGGGTGTTTCTTGGAACACGGCATGGTGCAGTGCGCGGAGCTGTTCGAGTCCATCTTTCCTGTATTCGCCTTCCTGGTAGTCATCCTCAAAACCGGCGGCGGACCATTCTGTTTCGAACAGGTGCTGGACCTCTTCAAATGGCAAGCGATTGCCTTTCTTGAATTCGGCCATGACGCGGCGAATGGTGGAGTGCATCACGCGGCCGAAGGTCAGCGTCGCTTTGGCGCCTTCCTGCAAAGACCACAAATAAGTAAAAAGGTATTTCTGCGGGCAGCGGCGGTAGCTGTCCACCGCGGAGGGGTTCAACTCCAACGGCTCTGGAGGGGCGGGGAGAAACGTTTCGGCCCACTCCGCAATACGAGAAAAAATCTTGGGGCGGTCGACGTGCGGAGCGAATAGCGAGCCGGTTGCAGCGGTGGCTGCGGCAGGCTGCGGGCCGTTCGCGGCATTGGCCGCGGGCTTTGGCGCGAGTTGCAAGACATCCCTGCGGCTGATGCGCGGCTCCATCAAAATGTCCTCTACGAAGGGCGGGACTTTGCCTTTCTTTTCGCTCAAGGCCGTAATGGTGAGGCGATCCTCGGCGCGCGTGAGAGCCACGTAAAAAAGCCTGCGCTCTTCCTGGTTGTGAAACTGCTCCTCGGGAGCGCCCTCCTTCATCAAAGCGGCGGGGAATTCGAAGACATGCGGGCGTTCCGGCTGAGGAAATTTGTTTTTGTTCACGCGCAATACAAACACGTGTGAAAACTCCAGGCCCTTTGCGCCGTGCACGGTCATCAGCCGCACGGCATCGCCGGGAGCGTCGTCTTCCAGGCAGACCGCGCCGTTGGCCTGCTCGAAATAGTCCAAATACTCAATGAATTCGGGCAGCTTGCGGGTGTCGCTCTTGTCTTCCCATTCCTTGACGAATTCCGCCAGACGCTTGAGGTAATCGCGATCCTGTTCCGGGGCGCGCTGGTAGACTTCGAGCCACTCGAACAGGTCCGCGAGAATGTGGCGGGCGTCGCGGCGTTTCATCGTTTTGCGCAGCGCGGTAGTAAATGCCAGCAAGTCCGTCAAGGCGCTGTGCGACGGATCGAAGGGCAGGGGCGGCTGCTGGCTCTGCAGCACGTCGTAAATTCTTGTGCGCTCCTTGCGAGCGCGCTCGGCGAAGCGCACCAGGTCGGCGGGGGCCAGCTGCCAGGCAGGCGCCGCGAGCACGCGTGCGATGGCGATATCGTCATAGGGGGTGGCGATGAGGCGGAGATAGGCGAGAACGTCCTTGACGAGGGGGTGCTCGAGGATGGAGAGCCGCGAAATCACAAAGGGAATCTTGCGGCGAGCAAGCTCGCCCACGAGGTCGTCGCGATGATTATGCGCGCGGTAGAGCACTGCGAATTCGCGCCAGCGGCGGCCGGCTTTGTGGATGCGCTGGAGCTCGCCGGCAACCCAGCGTGCTTCGTCCTCCGGTATGGCGAGCTCCACGATGCGAATTTTCTCGCCTTCAGGTTTGCTGGGGGTAAGCAATTTCTTGGGGAAATCGGCGCTGACCGTGTTCTGGCCAATCACCTGCGTCGCGACGCGCAGAATGTTGGGGGTGGAGCGATAGTTCTCAGTGAGGCTGATGCGGAACTTCGTGGAATCCTGGCCTTCGCACCAGCCGGCAAAGCGTTCCAGGAAAAGCTTGAAGCTGCCGAAAGAAGCGCCGCGAAAGCGGTAGATGGCTTGATCATTGTCGCCGACCGCGAAAATGTTTTTGGCATCGTTGATGAGCAGCTCGAGCAAACGCAATTGGGCGATATTGGTATCCTGAAATTCGTCGACCAGAATGTAGCGATAGCGAGTTTGCAGCGCGGTGCGCAGAGCGGCGTCCTGCTCCAGCAGACCGACGGCGCCGGTGATGAGGGTGCCGAACGAAGAGCACTTCTTTTCGCGCAGTAGCTCTTCGCTGGCGCGGTAGGCGCGGGAGATCTCCTGTTCGCGGGCCACAGTTTCCTGGCGCTCGGCCAACGTGTCGGCATCAAGCTGACTGCGCTCGGCTTCCAATTGGGCGGCCAGTTTGTCGGCATACCTCTGATAGTCCTCGCAGGAGATCAGCTCATCCTGGCAGCGCGAAAAAAACTCCACGAAGTCATTCAAGAACTGGCCGGGCTCGGCCAGCCTACGGTAACGATCGAGCTGCAAGCGAGAAAGATTGCGCCGAAGGAGAATCCAATGATCGACTTTGTCAAGCATGCGGCTGCGGGGGTCGGTATCTTTCAGGAGCGACTCGCAAAAGGCATGAAACGTTTTCAGGGTGACGTCCTTAGCGCGCTCCCCGACGGTTTTTACCACGCGCGCCTTCATCTCGCCGGCGGCTTTGTCGGTGAACGTAAGACCCAGAATGTTCTCACCCGCGAGGTTCGGGTCGGACTGCAGCAGGTGGCGGATGCGTTCGGTAATGACGCGGGTCTTTCCGGTGCCGGCGCCGGCAATCACGAGCAGCGGACCATCGCCGTGCGTGATGGCGCGCCGCTGCGCGTCATTGAGTTTCAGGCCGGGGTCGGCCAGCGGCTCGAGATCAAAGAGTGTGCCCATGCTTGCCAAGGGTAACGGAGAGAAGCGTAGCGGATTACGAGGCGAAGGGGAAGCGAAAGTTGCCTATGGGGCTAATTCCCCGAGGAGTTTGTTCCTGCCGAACCGCCGGTATTGGCCTTGGCGAAATAGCCGCGGCGGGATCGTACCTGGTAGCCCTTGTGCTCCGGCACTTCGATGCGGATTCTGTGATACTTGCCGTCATACTGCGAATGCGTCGGGATGTAAGCGATCGAATATTGATTGCGCAACTCGTCGCCGATGTCCTGGAAGGATTGGTCGAGATCGTCGACGTGATACGGGAAGAACGCGCGGTCCGGGTTGGTTTGCGAGAGCTGAATCCACTGCGTGCTGGTGCTGATGGTGTAGATGACTACGCTGAAGCGCTGGGCCATCTCGATGGCTTCGGAGCGCGTGTGATTGGAGAGATTGTCGTCACCATCGCTGATGAGAATCATGACGCGGCGCACAACGTCGGGCTGGTCGCCGGGCGGACGCGGCGGGTGGCTCAGCTCCTTCTGGCAAGCGTCGTGGATCGCGTCGTAGACCGCGGTGCCGCCGCCGGCGCGCGTCTTGACAATTTCGTCGCGCAAACGCCCGGCATCGTCGGTGAAGCCTTGCAGGATGGAGGGTTCGTCATCGAAGGTCATCACAAAGGCCTGGTCCCTGTTGTGGCGCAGGACGCTAAAGAGAAAGGAAGTGGCGGCGTCCTGCTCGAATTTCAGGCGGTCGCGAATGCTGTTGGAGGTGTCCATGAGCAGGCCGATGCGCAGAGGCAAGTCGGTTTGGCGGCTGAAGTAACGAATCGATTCGGGGCTCTTGTCGTCCCAGACCTTGAAGTCGTCCTTCTCGAGGTCGGGGACTAATTTATTGCGGCGATTGAGGACGGTGAAGAGGACGTCGACGAGATTGACGACCTGGGTGATTTTGCCTTGATCCTGGCGTTGCGGGGCCGGCCCTTGCGGCGGCGCGGGCCGCGGAGGTGCGGGTTGCTGGGCAGCGTCTTGGCGCTTGCCAAGCGTGGAGGCGCTGGAAGATTTCTGGGCGCGATCGCCTGCCCCGGAAGGCAAGCCGGCCGCTGCGAAGAACAGAGCGGCGGTCAAGAGCACGGAGATGAAAATCCGACGCATATAAATCGATTATAGGTAGGCAGCGAGGGCAGCGTCAATTCGCTCGAGAGATTCGCCGGCGGCGGTGGCGAGTTGCTGGAAGAACGTACGGAGATCTTGCGGCAGTGGCGCGCGGAGATCGATCCAGGCGCCGGTGCGCGGTTGCGCGAAACCGAGCTTGGCGGCGTGGAGGAAATTGCGGGGCAAAGGGGGCAGAGTGATTTTTCCGATGCGGAGTTGCGCGGCTGCGCCGTAGAGCGTGTCCCCGACCACGGGATGACGGAGGGCCGCGATGCGTGCCAGGACGCGCCAGTCGGTGCGGGCTTCGCGGGCGTTGCCGAGAACGATGCTGCGGCGAGCGGTCATGCGTGTTCGGCGCTTGGGGTCGCGGGCGATGGCGAGGTCGATGGTGCCGCGATCTTGTTTCAGGAGGCCTTGCACGAGCGCGAGGTAGATTTTCTTGATTTGGCGTTGGCGGAAAGCTTCGCTGAGTTTGGCGTGAGCGGCGTCGTTTTTGGCGACGAGAATGATCCCGGAGGTGTCTTTGTCGAGGCGGTGAACGATGCCGGGGCGGAGGGCGTCGCCACCTTGCGAGAGAACTTGGCCCCGGCCCAGGAGGGCGTTGACCAAGGTGCCGCGCGTGGTACCGGCGCCGGAGTGCACGGTCATGCCGGCGGGCTTGTTGACGGCGATGACGTCGTCGTCTTCGTAAAGGATGTCGAGGGGAATGGATTCGGCTTCGGCGCGTAGCGGAGGGCGAGGCTGGATTTGGATTTGGATGCGCTCGCCGGTACGGAGGCGGTGCGAGCCTTTGGCTGGCCGGGAATTCACGAGCACCAAGCCGGCTTCGATGAGTTCCTGGACGCGGGTGCGGCTGATGCTGCTGAAGCGGGAGGCGATTTGTTGATCGAGACGCTGTCCTGCTTCGCTTTCGGCGGCGACGAATTCGTGACGCGAGGATTCGTTGCTCTGGCTCACGCGGAGATTGTAGCAGCGCTGGTGAATTGGGCGCTGGATGCTCTTCGGTCGAAGGAGCAGAGTCAAAATTAGATGTGGCCGCGCGGCAAAGTGAGCTTATCCAGGTCAGTCGGCTTGCTGTTTGGTGACGTCGGGGGGGCGTGGTGTTTGTGGAAGAAAAGGACGTCGATGATGATGAGAGCAGCACCGATGGTGATGGCGGAATCGGCGACGTTGAAGGCGGGCCAGTGGTAGCTGCCGAGCCAGACTTCGAAGAAGTCGGTGACCGCGCCGTGGACGATGCGATCGGTCACGTTGCCGGTTGCACCGCCGAGTAGAAGCGCGAGGCCGGCAGCAGTGAGGGCCCCGCCGCTGTGGCCGGCGACGAACAGCCAAGCGAGCGCGCCGATTACCGCAGCGGAGCCGACGATCAGCAAGATGCGCATGGCGGGCGATGGCGAATCGGCGAAGACACCGAAGGCGATGCCAGGATTGCGGCTGTGCACAAGGTAGATGAAATTGTGGATCAATTCGCGGTGCCAGCCTTCCGTGGTTTGCGATTCGAACCATGCTTTGCTGGCGCGGTCGAGGAGGACGACGGCAAGGGTGAGCCAGAGCCAGCGGAGGCGGGCGGGGATCACAGCAACCTCGAACTTGGAAGTCTGCGGCGCCGGTTGGCCGTCGACTTGGGGCTCGGACGTGAAGGCGGCGGCAAGACCACCGCCCTCCAAAGGAATGCGTCAGATTGTCGCATGGGCGGCTGCGCCTTCGATTTCCGCGAGCGCTTCGCTGCACCGTTCGCAGATGGTGGGATAGCGCGAGTTCTCGCCGACGTGAACGGAATAGTTCCAGCAGCGCTCGCACTTTTTGCCGGTCGCTCTGTGCACAACGACAATCAGATCTCCTGTAGCTCCTACTTCTGTGACGGATCCAGGCGATTCGAAAACGTCATTAGAAACTTCAACTTGCGAAACAATAAAAAGGGCCGGAAGATCAGGCAAATGCGATCGAAGGAAATCAAGTTGGTTTTTTCGTTCTTCTTCACTCCGATCCGTCTTAGGAACGAGCGTAATTCTGGCTTCTAGTGAGCTGGAGATCAATTTTTGGTCGCGCGCAGTTTCGAGCGCGCTCAAGACCTGACTGCGGATACCGAGAAGCCTTTCCCAGGAGTTCCTTTTCCCCGGCGCAATTCCGGTACGCAGGCTTTCGGCGTCGGGGAACTCCGCCATGTGCACGCTGGGCTGCTCGCCTTTGGCCTTCGGCAGGTATCTCCAGATTTCTTCGGAGGTGAAGACGAGCACCGGGGCGATGAGGCGGACTAACGCGCTGGTGATCTTCCAGATGGCGGTTTGCGCGGAGCGGCGCGATTTGTTCCTGGCGGCTTTCGTGTAAAGGCGATCTTTGAGCACGTCGAAATAAAAGGAGCTGAGATCGACGACGCAGAAATCGTGGATGGCGTGATAGACGCGATGGAAATCGTAGGCGGCGTACCAATCGCGGCACTTGGTGACCAGCTCGGCGGTGCGTTCGAGCATCCAGCGATCCATTTCCTCGAGCTGATCGTTGGGGAGCGCGTCGTGTGCAGGATCGAAATCGGCCAAATTGCCGAGCGCGAAGCGAAACGTGTTGCGGATTTTGCGATAGGCCTCGCTGAGCTGGGTCATCACCCGCTCGCTCATTTTCACGTCGGCTTGGTATTCGACGGAGGCGACCCAGAGGCGAAGCAGGTCGGCGCCCCAGCGCTCGACGATTTCATTGGGGTATAGAGCGTTGCCAAGGGACTTAGACATGGGCTGGCCTTTTTCGTCGAGGGTCCAGCCGTGTGTGACAACGCTGCGAAACGGAGCTTTGTGCTTGATGCCGGTGGCGACGAGCAGCGAGCTGTGGAACCAGCCGCGATACTGGTCTGGGCCTTCGAGATAAACGTCGGCAGGACGCCAGTCTTGTCCCGGCTCGACTAAGCCATTTTTCGGCGTGAGAACCGCGAGGTTCGAGGAACCGGAATCGAACCAGACATCGAGAATGTCGTTTTCTTTCCGCCACTTTGTCGCTCCGCAGGAGCACCTTGTTCCGGCGGGCAAGAGCT
>WNFR01005204.1_pt1 | contig 13315 bp, 18 predicted proteins | sample 5400221 | NCBI WGS metagenome assembly WNFR01 (sample SAMN13153357, study PRJNA577476) | soil metagenome | isolation source: 40 cm soil under Madrone tree | place: USA:California | collected 2016-06-14
AAGCCTTGGGCGCCCAGTGGCACGCGGATCAGAAACTCTGGGTCGTGCCCGCCGGCCGCGACCTCACCCCTTTCGCTCCTTGGCTTGGGCTGAGCTCGTGACCAGCGCGCAGCGCTGTCACGGGACGAAGCCCATCGCCACCGGCCGCCCAGGAAGCCCCACCAGCGGCTTCCTGGTCTTCCCGCGAACCGAACCATCCTAGCGCTTGAGATCGCCCCCCTCCGCTCCTCTCCGGCGCCCTGGTCGATTGAATTTTGAGGCTCCCGGAAAATCCGTATGACCCCGTCCGACTCCGAACAATCTTCTTTCGCCAAACCGGATTTTGGCGACCCGTATGGGTCGCACCAAGAATGGCGCGCGGTAGCGCGCGCTCTGTGGGGGTATGCCGGGTGGGTTGGGGATCGCGTTAGCGATCGAGCCGGCAGGGGGCGTTAGCCCCCTAAGAGGCGGTGCGGGGAGTCGGCTAACGGGGAGTTATCGACAGGGTGTGCCCCCTAACTACAGGTCTTAACTATAGGATCTTAGATATAGGAGGGGTCGAATTCGTCATTAAAAACAAAAGGTTAACATACCTCCGTCTGACCGTTTATGCGTGAATTTGAGATTTTCTCTGACCGTTTATGCGTGAAAGGCCATCGATCCGTCTGACCGTTTATGCGTGGATAACTGCCCTCCTCCCCAGGCTTATGCACCGCGGACATGCGAAGGACTGGGGAGCAATCGCAACCCGCGAGAACCATCGCTGGCACGCAGTTTCGGGTACACCGCCAGCACCTTTTTGAGCGCCGCAAGCGCCTTGCGCTTGAAGTCTGCGGTGCCCTGCGGCGTGTACGGATAGTCGGCCCCGAATTGCAGCTGCAACGCGCCCCACGGAATCTCGGTCAGTCGCTCGAGGTAGCTCATGCGGTAGGTCAACCAGGTGTACAAATCGAGCGCCATGGGCGAGCGCTTCAAGGCCTGCAGGGCGCGTAAATCAATCGGGATCGGTCGATCGGTCACCTCGTGAAAAAACCGATCTGACAAGGTCACCGATGACGCCCATAACGCCGCCTGATCGGGTTGTTTCGGATCCCACCAGAGTCGGGCGCGATCCGCGATCGTGACGGTCTCCAACGCCCAGGTGCCCGGCGCGTCATAGGTGCAGGAGACCGTCGAGGCAAACAAGCGGCGCATCTGGTCCCGCAGCCGGGTAATGCTCCCCCACCGGCCGCCGGTCGGGATCATGTCGAGCTGCGCCATGAACCGTGACAAGGTATCGCCCAGGACGAGCTCCCGTTCGTGGGTCCGTACCGCTTCGGTGGTCAGCCAGGCCAGCAGCAAGCGCGGCACCGTGCCATACGGCAACCCGGCGTGCGGATGCCCCATCATGACCAAGGAAAATGCGCCGTTGGTGCGCTCGAAGACCAGGCCCTCGGGGCGGCTGTGGGGCATCGAGGCCTGCACCAGGGCGCGGGCCATATAGCCCAAGGCGCCCGCCTCCTTAGCCTCCTCGGATTCGATGGCGAGCGCTTGCTGAATCAGGCGGTCGAGATTCTTGTTATTCAATGGGTTATAAATATAACTTTATAGTTATATAGTTATACAGTTAGCTATATAGATATTTTTTCAATGCTTCTTCGACCAGCTGCTGTTGCGTTACGCGCTTGCCGGAGTTCACCGATTGCTCGAGCGCTCGGCGCTTCAAATCATTGATGAGCGCCACCGGCAGCTGCATGACCATCTGCTTGCGAAACTCGGTGGGCGCCATCGATGCCGCCGGCTCAGAGCTGGGGTTCGTCGCTGGCTTCGGCTGCCGGTCGGTCGCTGCGCCCCCCTCGAGAAACGCATCAATGTTGGGTTTGGATTTCATGCGGTCACCTCGGCGAGAAAAGCTTCCATCTCTTGGCTGGAGGACGGGTCCTTGCCGAGCTCTTGAACGATCGCGCCTTCGCCGATCGCACGGCGGTAGGCGACCCGCTCACAAGCTCGGGAACTCAACACCGGTAATTTTTGCTCGTGCAGAAAGGCCAGCATCTCGGCCGCATCCTTGGTGCGCGAATCAATCCGCGTGAGGAAAATCCGCACCTGCAACTCCGAGTTGTAGTCCTTGGCCATGTCGATCACTTCGAGCAGATCCGTCATGGCCGCGGCGTCCAGATTCGACGCACCCACCGGGACAATCGCTTGCCGCGCCAGGAGCAGGGCACTACGTAGACCCACTGAATCGCGGCCGCCGGCGTCCACCACGGTATGCACAAAACCCTCGGACAACGTCTTGCCCTCCGACAAGATCGCCTTGCCGGCCAAACAGGTCGTCGTGGGGGAGGGCTCGCGCTGCGCGTCGCGCCGCCAGGCCGCCCAGCTCGCGGCACTTGCCTGCGGATCGCCGTCGATCAGCAGCGTCCGGTCCGTGCGCGCCAGCATCGTCGCCAGATGCACGGCCGTGGTGGTTTTTCCGACCCCGCCTTTGGTATTTACAACGGCATAGATCATAGATAACTACTTATATAGAAAACTATATAGTTATTATGACAAGTATTTTTCAAAATCGCAAAATCTGAGCGTAATCCTCATTAATTCCCCGCATAGGCAGTCATAGGCCTCGCTCCTTCACCAGCCACTGCACGGTTCACAATAACAAAGTTTGACATGGATCGCTGATAGAGCGAGGCTAGGCACATGAATATCTCGCTCACCGAACAGCTTGAAAAATTCGTCGCCGATCAAGTTCAATCGGGCGCCTATCAGTCCGCCAGTGAAGTCGTGCGCGATGGACTGCGATTGCTCGCGGAACGGCGCAAGACCGAGGAGTTAAAACTCGCCGCCCTGCGCGCCGCGATCCGCGAGGGCCTGAGCAGTGGTCCCGCTGAGCCGTTCGATATGGAAGCCATCATCGCGGAAGCACGCGCGGGCTATCAGCGTCGCGCCTAACCCGTGGCGCGTATCGTCCGCAGGCCTCGAGCTCTTCAAGATCTCATCGAAATTTGGCGCTACATCGCCGGCGAATCCGGTGAGCCGCGAGCGGATAAATATCTGCGTCGCCTGAACGATGTCATCACCTACGTAGCGCAACAACCGCTGATGGGTCGCGCGCGCCCGGAGATCCAGGAGGAGGGCATTCGCAGCTTCGTCGCCGAGTCCCATGTCATTTTCTACATTGCTCTCCTCGATGGCATGGAGCTGGTGCGCGTGATCCACGGCTCTCAAGATTTGGAAACGGCCTGGAAAGACAATTGATCACGCGGGGCTCTTGGGTCGAGGAGTAAGGAATGCTCATTCACCGGATGCGTCGATTTAACAGACCAGCGGGATTGCGTACATCGAGCTTTGCAGGATTGGTCGCGGCCGTCATATTGATGACGCATCAAACGGCCAACGCACTTTCACCAGTGCTGCCGCCGCCGTGTCCACCAAATTTATCGACAAAATCCGCTGAACAATTGGCTAATCGCGTCGCTGACCCATCGAAGGCCGACTGGTGGCGGGAATGTGCCGCAAATGCTTTGGCGGAGAAGGGCGCGGAAGCGGTTCCCGTACTTATTCGTCTCCTGCAATACGGCGATCTGAGCACCCAGTTTCTCGCGATCAATTACATCTACGAAGCTCAAGAGCACGGCGGCGCCGGCCGCGAGGCAGTCCCGCTGATCGTGCGGCGCCTGAAAATCTACAATCTCGATAATCCCTACATCAGCGATCACATTTACAGTGTGTATTGGGCGCTGGCAGCGCTGGGCAAGGACGCGACACTGGCGATTCCAGTACTCATCGAGAAGTCACGATCGGACAAACCGGGGGTACCGGTGCCAGAAAGCTACTGGGCCATTCACGCGCTGGGAAGAATCGGCAAATACGACGCCAAGCGAGTCGTTCCTCACCTAATACTACTTCTCGATGAGCCTTCGCATCGTGTGGATGCTGCCAACGCCCTGGCGGAAATGGCCGCTTCCGCCCGCTCCGCCGTTCCCGCGCTAACCCGTCATCTGGAGACAGGTGGCCTCACCTCGAGCAGCGATAAGTTCTCCGGCTCGTTAATGTGGGCATTAGCGCGCTGCGGTGACAGCGGGACAACGGTTCCGATCTTGATGCCTATTCTCGTCGCGCCTGGCTTCGAAATACAGGCTGCGCACGCGTTGCGGGAAATCGGGCCGCCCGCCCGTCCAGCCGTCCCCTATTTGTTGAGTCGCCTCGAAAACTCGAGCTCGACTGCCGGTGAAAAGATCACAGATGTCCTTGCACTACTCGTCATTGATCCCGATTCCATCGAAACGCTGCAAAGAATTCTTGCACAGGCCACACGCAGCAATTCCTACGATATTGCAGACGCACTTGCTCACGTCAAAGCATTGCCAGCGGCGCTCGCCCCAGACTTGCAAAAAGCCATAGACACTTCGTCAGACCCTATCCGGCAATTGTATATTGATGCCCTCGAGCAAATTCACGCTCCATCGTCGCATGCTGTCAGTCTTTCCAAAATCCCTTGAAGCGATCCGGACTGAGCTTTGTATAACGCTCCGTGTGCCTTTCAGTTTTCTTCCCGAGCAAAGGCACGCTCTCGGAAAATGGCGATCGCCTCCTCGGTCGTGATTTCACCGCGCGTGACCCGTTGATGCACAGCTTCCGCCTCCGGAGTGGGCACATAGCCCTCGTGCTTCAGGCTACCGATAATACCCGCGGTGTCGCGTGCCCTTTGGGCGGCGCTGCGCGCGATGTTGCGTCGAGGAATCATCCCTCATTGTACAACCGCGAGAGCGATTTTCGGGGGGTGCTAAGCATCGGGTCCTCCCGAGATCTCGGCTCCTGGGGCTTCTAATGCGGCCGCTTTTTCGAGTGGCCGCGTTAATAGCTCACTTTGAACGTCGGTGAGTCTTCCGGCCGATTCTTGCGCCGATCGTAAAGGCGCGTGGTCGCGATGCTGGCGTGACCTAACCACTCCTGCACCTTTGCAATGTCGGCCTCGTGCTCGAGCGCGTTGGTCGCCGCGGTGGCGCGCAGCGCGTGCGCGCCGATCGTGACGCCGAGTTTCTGCGCGTAGCCGCGCACGAGTTTGTAAATCCCATCCGTCGACAGCGCTCGCTCGAGCCCGCCGGTCCGGTTATTGCGGATCGGACGGAAGAGGGCGGCGGTCTTGTCGTGCGTGTGGCCGGAGGCCTCGAGGTAATCGGCGAGCAACCCTTGCGTACCGGGATGCAGGGGGATGTGGCGGAGCTTCCCGCCTTTGCCGTGCACCCGCAGATGCGGCACGCCGCGGCGCAGGTGAATGTCGTGCACCGTGAGGCGTGCGAGCTCTTCGCGTCGTAGCCCGTGATAGAGGAGCAGGGAGAGGAGGGCGCGATCGCGTAAGGCCTTCAGATCGTCGCCGGCAGGCAGTTTCAAGAGATGCCGCGCCTGAGAATCCCCGAGCGCCGGCGTCTTGCCTTCGTAGCTTTCGACCTTGGGCCGTTTCACGCCCTTGATCGGATTCGTCGGCACCGAGTTCTGATCACAGAGGTATTCAAACAGGGAGGAGAGGGCGGCCAACTTCCGCCGCACCGTGCTGCCGGCGAGCTCGCGCCGCTCGAGGTCCTTGCGCCAGGCGAGCACGTGCGCGCGAGTGACAAGCCGCAGCTCCGCCGGCGCCGCAATGCCGATGAAGGTCATGAACTCCTGCAAGTCATTGCGATACGCGCGCCGCGTGTTGGGATTGTCGATGTTCGCAAACCACTCGGCCGCCGGCGGCACCTGGGCGAGCTCGTGAAATTCCGGAGCGGTGAGGACGCGCGAACTCGTCGCCGGCGCCGATCGGCGCGCGGGCAAACTCGCGCGCGGCGTCGCCGTACTCGTGCTCATGGCTTCGGCCCGTAGGCGTTGCGGCGATATTTATCGAGCAGCAGGTCGACGGCCTCCTGCAGGAGCTCGTGGCGATCGCGGCCAGTCTGCTCGGGTAACCGCGCGAAGGCCTGCGCCTGGGCCTCATCGAGCCGCAGCGCCGGTTCAATACCCAAGGCCGTGATCCACCGGTTCAAGTCGCGATCGCCACCGGTAAGGTGATGGTGCACCTCACGCTTGCCCAAGCGGTCGTAGCACAAATAATCGAGACATGCGTTCGCGAGACGTGTGTCGAGCGCCCGCAGATCGGTGAGATCAAACGGATAGTCCTGGCCGTTGTAGAGGCCGGCGAGGAAGCGCACCAGGCGACGGGCCTGGCCGGTAGTCGGGTTCTGGCGGATCGCCGTCTCGATGATCTCGAGCGCGGGCCTCGCGCGCTCCATGACCGCCTCGGTGCCATGCTCGAGCGCTGCGGCGCGCTCGAGCTTCTGGCCGCTGACGATTTCCTGCCAGGCGTCGTTGAGCTCCATAGCCTGGGCGTCGTTCGCGACCTCGAGAGTGATGGCGATCTTCTTCGGTCGGGGTGGCACGTCTGTCATGTGTGTGGGTCTCCAAGTCGATCCTCGACGCTCGAATACTAAATACTGGCGGATGCTTGTCAGAGTGGTCGATCGTAGCGGTTTGCGAAACCGTACTCGGGTAACCGGGTGGGGGTTCGAATCCCTCAGCATCCGCCAGATGCGATTCTACTATTGATAAAATATGTTATCAATATAGAAACGGCCGGCAGTGATCGCGCTCGTCAACCCTAAAAATTAAAGTGACGAGCGCGAGGGCACTTAAGGGGGCCGCTACACGCTCGAGGTGCTCGCGATTGTGCTGGTCTAGCGGAACCAGGTGTGAGACCACTCAATGCGGATGGACTTCACGCGAAGTCGACCGTTGATGCGTTCCCACCGAACCCGGATGCGCAGAGAGGAAGCCAGCACGAGCGCGGTGAAGAGCTCGAGCATCGATCTCCCGAATGGGACAGTGAAGTGAAGGCCCAGAGAGGGGCCGCCGAAACGAAAAAGGCCCGCGATGAGCGAGCCTTCTTTGCGGGAGCTGCGGACGCAACTCTCCCACGGCAAAAAGCCTAACAAACTTTCGTAAGTACCGGTAATGAAATCCTCAAAGATTGGGATATCAATCGGTTAACGCTGCACATTTCTACGAGGAGCCCTTGTCGCATCGAGATATTCCAGCGCCCCGGCCAAACGGTAGTAGTAATTCCGCTCGCTGATGCCCAGCGCTTTGGATTTTCGATAGGCGGGCCATCGAATCAGATAATGAACCAGCAAGACATCGGCGCCCTGGCGGAATGAGCGTTCGGCTCGGGCCTGCCAACGTGCCTCCTGCGCATCGTGCTCGTACCGCTCCTCTGGCTCCAGCCAGTTCCATTCTCGAGGCGGGCAAATATATCGCCCGCGCGCAACGCGCTTTAATCGTCCGGCTCTTGCCTCGCGCGCCAATAAGTGTCGTATCCGGGCAGCCTTGACGCCAGGCACCTCCAGAGATGCGCGCCGCACGACCTCCTGCAAGGAATGCTCCATGTACGGTTCGTACCAAGACGGCGGCTCCCAATGAAACCACCGGCATCCGGCTAACTGGCAGACCGCGCGATCCAGTTCGAGAATCTCCGGTCCCTTGTCCTCGAGCAAATCCCACAGGGTTCCGCCGGCGCGCAAAGAATTGATCCGCGCCAGTAGTTCAAGCGGCAAATAGCGGGGCTCAATCTGCCATGCGGAGCGTCGCGCTGCTGCCCAGCGCTTCAGTGATGGACCCCACTTTGAAGTAAGATATTGGCGCGACCGCGCGGATCGCTCTTGTGCCGCGTAATTCATTGGAATCAGAGATCTTGATACCCTGCAGCTTTCCCTTCTCCATTCCGACTGCGAACGAGGCACGCTCCACTATATGGCCTCGATCGAGCTGAGAAAATTTGACTCGCCAGTCGCCGAGGGGATTCCCGCCAAGTGTAAGGTGTCCGACGCTCGCGATATAGAGCTGTCCATCGTGGAGGTAGGGTAGATGGAAGGGCACGTCGTCCATGATGACTGACGGGTCTGGTCCCGCCGGTTTCGCTGGATCGTGGTCGGGTGGAAGGCCCGCCGTGGCAAGCTTTTCGGCAGACCTGTATTCGGATAGTTGGGCCGCGCTTAGTCTGGACAACGCGTCACGGCGTGATTTACGTGGGCTCGATTGCACGGCCTTAGCCAGACTGAAGGCATCTCTGCGAAGACCGGCACAATCCGCTCGATCGCACACGTCACCCCAATCGTTCGTCGTCTTCTTGGTGAATACCGGCGAGAAATCGAAGGTAAGACGGCAAGGGCCAACGAAATCACTCTGCTCTCGGATGCCGACCGTGAGCGCGGACGTCATGGCTGGATTCGGGTTGTACTTCTCCTGAAAATAAGCCGGGACACCATCGATGACGCCGAACGTCCGCCTAATAAAGCAAGCTTCTCCGCCCGGGGATTCCGCAAATCCTGGTGGGCCAGGCACAGCCTGAGCGTGCCCATTGGAGACCGTAAAGTACACCGAGGAAATACAGCGAGCAGTGCCTTCGGTGTTGCTAAATGAGTAATAGTTGGTTTTGGGAATCTGATCTAACCAGCCGCCCTGATCGTCTAAGGCTTCGACGTCCTTGATCACGTCGTCCATGATGACCGGAGGATTCTGCTTCGCGCCCCACTCTTCCAAATCGGCGGCGCCACTTATTGGCGTTAACGCGGATTTATCAATGGTAATACCGATGCCTGGCGTAGTCGCCAGGACAGTGAGCGGCGACTCGCCGGGATGGGCGTTCGCGAGCGGGCGGTAGCGATCGGCTATCTTCTGGCATGCGCCGATAGCGGCCGACTCGGATTGCAGAGGGGCCCCGCTTGCAGTGCTGGCCGCGCCAACGAGGATGGTGAGCAACCCTAGCCACGGTAGCTTGTTCACTAAAACCCTTCTTTCTCCAATGGTAGAGAGACTCATTTCGCAGTGCTGGTTGTTTGTCCACCCTTGGGAGTCTTAATAGTGCGCGGATGTTTGTTAACGAAATGCTCGGCTACCGTCCGCAAGATCTGCACCAGTGGCGAGAGGTCGTATACGTTCGAAGCGATGACACCCTTTATCTTCTTCTTGGCCTTTTTCAGATAGCCTTTTTGCTCGAGCGATTTGATGGATCGCTGCACCTGCCTCTCGGAAATTCCCGCTCGCTCTGCAAGCGTATTCATTGATGGAAACGGCATTTCGTCCTTCTTCCACCAAGTCGCGACGAGCTGTAGCAACACCACCATTTCAGCCGGCGAGAGCTTATGGTCGTCATGCACATATAAATTCAGCTGAATGAGGTAATTCGGTATTTGGGCGAAGCCCCGCTCCGCCACCTCCAAACCCCACTTCGTCGCGATGTCCTGCATTTCAAAGATCTCCAGACAGCCGCCGTACCTTTCCTACTACCTAGGATAGGCGACAATATGGCCTACGTAAATGTCTGTCTATATATACCCAGCAAATATACTCACTTATATATACTATGGAATATATACAAGGCTATATATACGCAGAAGGCGTTCCGCCATATTCTTATATAGATGGTGGACATTGTCGATGACCGTGTGATATAAGCGAAACGCTTGGTCTCGGTAAATGGTCTGCCACACGACACATGTCGTGAGTACGGGGTCTCCCCCCGGAATGGAACGCGTAATCGACCGGTTGTGGGCAAAACAATCCGCACCTCGGGAGTGGATCATTTGCCGCGCCAAGCACTTTGAGAATGCGATCGACAAATCGATAAACCATCTAGGAATTCATATGACAAAGAAACCACGAGGCACGTCCCCACGCGTGGCCTCACAGGCAGGTAGAGATTTGCGAGATCCGAAAACACCCAAACGCGATCGCGCACCAATCGCCGCGGCGCTAGCTGAAACGCGGCGCAAGCCAAGGAAATAGCCTTTCGAATACCCGACCGGGGCCACGTAGATCGCATTCGGATACTCCGGGAATCAGGCCTAGCAGAATTTTATCGCCCTCACGGCGCCGGCACGATGACGCTGCAATGCTGTTCCTTCTTCGTCTTCGCCGCCGCTTCGTGGCAGGCCGCGAGCGCCTCCTGGTTACTCTTCACCAGATTGAAGTCATTCATGAGGCCGCGCCAGGCCTCTGGATTTCCAGCCTTCATCAACGCGGTTCCCGCGCCCCAGCGATCGCCATTCATGATGAATGCCGCCACGTGACCATCCCACCCAAAGGGCAACACGCGCGCGAACACCGGCGAGATCAGTAGCCCCAAGATAAACGCCCCGATGCCCGTCCAGCCCAACCACTTCCGTTGCTTCCACTGCCCGCGCATCGTTCCGATCATCGCGGCGAGCTCGCGCCGCTCGGCCACCGCCGCGGCCTTCGCACTGTCGAGCTCGCGCACGGACTTGAGCATGAGCCCCTCGCCGGCGGCGGCAATCGCTTGGTTGTATTGCGTCGGCGTCGTGCGGATCGCGGGGTGCTGCTCGATCGCGGCCATCGTGCTCCCAAGGATCTCGAGGCGCTTCGCCATCGCGCCCAGGGTCTCCGTGTAATCCACGGGACTGAGTTGCCTTAAGGTTTCGGCAAGTCCCTGGAGCGCCCGGCGCATTCCCGCGACCTCTGCTCGCAAGTTATCGAACGCCTGCTCTGCCGCGGTTGGTCCTTCGTCCCCGTCCCTGTCGTCCATGCCGGCTCCCTGCTGGATTCTCTACAGCGATAAACCGAAACCGCGCCCGAGATCACGCTCGGCGATCGATAACGCACGCTCCAAATCCTTCTCCTTAAGCACTCGCGCGAGCCGCGAGCCGCGCTCGATGCCGAGCTCCTGGGCTCGCCGCTTAACCGCGAGTTCCAGTTGCGGCTCCTGCTTAAATTCGAGCGCGAGCTCGCGCATCTGCCCCTTCACCTTCTCCCGAGCGGCTTCGTGCTCCCAACCCGTGAGATCCTTAGCTCTAGCCTCGAGCCCATTCCATTCCTTGACCAGACGCTCGGCCCGAAGGTTCGGATCGCGGCGCACGCGCTCTTCGTGCTCCATGCCGGCGAGCAGTGCGCGAGTACGCTGCGCGCCCTCGAGCTCCATCATGGCCCGAAAGACTGGAGGCTCATGGCGAAGCGCAGTGTGCAGATCCTGCCTCGCACCCGGCCGGTGTTGATCCAAGGCCTCCCCAGCGCGCCCGAGCTCGGTCTTTTGATGCTCGAGAACCGGCAGATCTTTTTCTCGCATCCGCCACGCATCCATCCACGCACGCGCATACCGATCGACCGACTGATTGAGCACCTCCGCAGCTTGGGTTAGCCCCAGGTCGGGCGAGGATTCCTGTTGCACCGACGGACGCCCCGAGGGCGACACATCCCGCTCCGCCGCCGGCGCCGCCGCCAACCGCTCCGATCGCAGCCGCAATCCATCGAACATGCCGGGCTTTTTGTCGCCGGATTGGGATCGCTTTTGCTCCTTCTCGGGCTCCTGCGCCGGCCCCTGCCGTCCCCGTCCGCGCGCCTTCTCGGCGACCACCTCGAACAGATCCCGCGAGCGCTCTTTGAGCTGCTTGAGCGGGTCCGGAAATCGCTCCCGCACCCACTCCTTGACCCGCCCGAGCTCCCGCCCAATCCGCTCCCGCAACGCCCGCGCCTGGGTGAGTAATTTCTCCTTGAGCTGCCCGCCGATTCTTAAGTCCTGCCGCCGCTCGACCCGCCGCTCCGCCGCCGCCTGCGCACGCCCCAACTGCTCCCGTCGATCGGCTTCCACAAGCGGCAACACCAGCGCCCGATTCGCCCCCGTGACCTCCCGCGCGAGCTCCCGCCGCTCGCGTACTGCCACCCGCTCCGCGGCCACTTCCGCGCGCGTCACCACGCGCACTTCCGCCACCACCATTTCCCGAGCTTGGGTCCGCACGCGCATCTGCTCCCGCTGCCGCTCCCCGACCTGCGACCGCTCCCCCCGCGCCTCGATCCCACTCACCGCCGGCCCCCGGTGCACCTCCGGCTCCCGATGGATGCCCTGCGCCGCCAAACTCCGGTGATCCACCCGCGCCTCCACCCCGGCCTGCTCGAGCGCCAAGTTCTGTACAGTCGCCCAGCGCTCCCGAATCCCTTCATACGTGCGCGCCGCTTCCTCCTTGTTCGCCCCATAGCTGAACTTGCGCGCGCCCCCACGCTCCGGGTTCTTGGCGTTGTAGCGCTTGAAGAACTGCTCCGGCCCGCGCTCGATGCCATCGTGCTGCCGGTCCGAGAACATCAAATGCACATGCGGCTGCTCCTTCCCATCGCTCGCCGTGGAGAGATGAATCGCCCACTGATACGGCCGCTTGGCTCCGAGCTCCTGCTCCGCAAACCGCTCGACCAGCGCAACCTGCGCACCCCGCGAGAGCTCGCGCGGCAGCGCGAGCTCGTACTCCCGGTACGTGTTCCCATTGGCGCGCTCAAACTCGTCCGACGCCTTCCAGAACGCCGCCGGATCCTCTCGCGCCCACGCCGGCATATTCGCCACCCCGCGCGCCGCCACCTCGCCGTAGCGCTCTTCCGTAAACGGACCCTCGCGCTGGATGTACTGCCCGTGCTCGAGCGCCTCGTCCTTGCCACCCGTATTGATCTGGAAGTGATACGAGGCCATTAAGCGACCAAGCCTCGCAGCACGCTCTGCTCCGCAGCGGAATGAGGACAGGCCAACAGGGCCAGGTCGAATCGCGCCTCCGCTCTTGGTCCGGAGCGAAACGAGGGCGGCCAAACAGGGGTGGACCGAGTCGCGAGTCCCCCTCCGATTCCGCCTCCGGCTGCTAGCACCGTTTCTCGCGTAGCGAGAAACATAAGGTGCGCCTCTCCGGTGTCGAGTGCAAAACCGTGCTCCATGCGCCCGAGCCTACTCCTCTCTCTTCAGTGCTTCAATTCTTTCGATTATGCTAGGCTTTTAAATCACCAGACCCAGGACGTGAACCATGGCCACTCGCGCGGATATCCAAGCCAAGCTCGCCGCCATCGATCAACGCAAGGCCGAGGCCCTCAAAGCCCTCCAAGCGAAACGCGTCAAGCTCAAAGCCAAGCTCGCGCAGCTCGATCGCCCTAGCAAATCCGCGCGCCGCCTCGATGCCCGCCGCAAGATCCTTTTGGGCGCATTCATGTTGGAGCAACTGGAACGCACCGGCTCCTCCCCCCAGGCGCTCACCTTCGATGGCAAACGATTCTTAGACTGGCTCATCCGTCCCAATGATCGCGCCGTGTTCGAGACCCTCACCGCCAGCGCTCCGGCTCCGGTCCCCGAAACCCACTCCGTCGCCCCGCGGATCGCCACCACCGACACGCCGTTGAACGTCCCCTTCGCCGATAAGGACCGCGCCAAAGCCTTGGGCGCCCAGTGGCACGCGGATCAGAAACTCTGGGTCGTGCCCGCCGGCCGCGACCTCACCCCTTTCGCTCCTTGGCTTGGGCTGAGCTCGTGACCAGCGCGCAGCGCTGTCACGGGACGAAGCCCATCGCC
>WNFR01019287.1_pt1 | contig 13315 bp, 15 predicted proteins | sample 5400221 | NCBI WGS metagenome assembly WNFR01 (sample SAMN13153357, study PRJNA577476) | soil metagenome | isolation source: 40 cm soil under Madrone tree | place: USA:California | collected 2016-06-14
TGACCATGGGCGTGTTCACCATTTTTTTCGGGCGACTGGCCAAGCTGCCTTCGCAGGGATTGCCTTATCCGGTTTTTTATTTTGCGGCGCTGGTGCCGTGGGCGTATTTTTCGCACGCGCTTACAAATTGCACCAACATCGTGGTGGACAACCAGAACGTGATCACAAAAGTGTATTTTCCGCGGCTGATCTTGCCGGTGGCCGCGGTTTTTTCCGGGTTGGTCGATTTCGCGATTGGCCTGGTGGTGATGGTAATTTTGACGCTGTCCTTTGGGATCCATCCGCCGGCAACGGTTCTGCTGCTGCCAATTTTGATTGTGCTGGCCGTGCTCACCGCTTTGGGCGTGGGGCTGTGGACTTCCGCGCTGAACGCCTTGTATCGAGACGTGCGCGCGGTAATGCCGTTTGTGGTGCAGTTTTGGATGCTGGCTTCACCGGTGGCGTATCCGAGTTCGCTGGTGCCGGCACGCTGGCGGTGGCTGTATGGGCTGAATCCGATGGCCAGCGTGATCGACGGATTTCGCTGGGCGCTCACAGGACACGGGCAGCCGCCAGGAGTCGCGATGGCGGCGTCGGCGGTCGGCGTGGGAGTCGTCTTACTTGGCGGGCTGTTCTTCTTCCAGCGCATGGAATCGAATATCGCGGACCGCGTCTGAGATGTGTTTGGAAATGTCGGGCGAATGGAAGCGACCATGACAGAGTCTGACGTCGCCGAATCGAGTCTGAGAAATTACGTGAACGTCGGAAATCGTGAATGCCTCTGACCCGCGCGGAAATTGAGAAGGTTGTTGAGCCGATTATTAGGAGAAGTCTGCGCGAGCTGGAGTATACGGTGCGGCGCGTTTCGCTGATTCTTTGGATGGTCCACTCGCTACTGGCGCCCCAGGCGAGTGGCGAAGGTTTGGAAGTGGGGAGCGCGTTTGGTTATTTGTTATTTTCCGCAGGGGTGCTCCTCCCGGGGATCCGGTGGACGGGGCTGGATTTTCCCGGCCGGACTTACCGACATCCGGAAGCGTACGAGAAGGCCTTATCGCGAGTAACAACTGCCGGTTTGTGGCTGCGGACATCTGCAAAGAGCCGCTTCCGTTTGCGGCCGGGCAATTTTCAGTAGTCACATTTTCCGAAGTTTTGGAGCACTTGCCTGTCGAGCGAGCAAGCTTTGTTTTTTCGGAATTAGCGCGGGTGGTGCGGCCGGGCGGGATATTGATGGTGTCCTCGCCAAACCAGGCGTCACTGGAAAACCGGATAAAGTTGTTGAAGGGCAAGAGCATCCTGGACATGCCGAATCCGATCGATTCGTTCGGCGGGGTGTTCGGACATATACGGCTGTACACGCCTGCGGAGATAAAGGCGGCCCTATCAAACATGGGTCTGCGCCTGGAGCGGTCGGAGATAGAAACGAATATTTCGGGGTATAGAGGGACGGCGAAGTCTCTGCGACGGCGTATGTACCAGCTGTACGAGCGGCTCGAGGGACGGTTTGGAGTGCTTCGTGGCCTGGGCGACACGTATTACCAGGCGTTTCGGAAAGAGGGCCGGGTTGATTCTGCAGGTGGTTAAAGTTGTTTCTTTGTCACACTTTGAAAGTGTTGATTCAAAAGGATGTTAACGGTACGCTCGGCTGCGACCAAAGAATCGGGAACGCGATCGGTTGTCTACCGAGCCAACCTGACACATGTCAGCAGCCTAGATATAGTCTTCTATCCGGAGAGCTACGGTCGCAGAACTACCTAAGTAGCAATACGGAAGTAGCAATACGGAATTTACTGTATTCCCTGGCAGTTAGATGAGGCATAACTTCTTTAGCCTACGGGGTTTTGAGCTTTTCAATGGGTCGTACTCTCATCGGACGCAGCATCTGCCCAAGGTGCCGCGGTAATTCGGTGCGCCGGTCACATAAGCGGAGCGCGACCGAACGAATCCTGAACGCACTGTTTCAGCTAGGCCCGTACCGATGCGATGACTGCGATTATCGGTTTTTTAGATTCCGGTCGGTATATCCGAGCCGCCCGCCTAGCCATACATGATTTGCTTTGCTCAGGGTCACTCACCGATTTTGACGGGCAGCCTTCGGGTTTACGTGTGCACGTAGTCTATCTGGTTTATCGGATGCGCAAGAGACCGAGACCCCGCTTGGACTGGTCAAAACTACGCAGCACCAAACTCCGGTCGCAAGTCGAAGCCCGGTTCGATGCCGAGAAGGATGTTTGATTCCGGGATGGGGGCCAAGAATTAAATGAAAGGTCGCGAAGTCGAGTGCGCCCGGCTAAGTGCAGAAGTCGCGACGGACAGCGTGGCCGAACCAAGGATCAAAGCATTGGTATGGGCGATAGTCCCATCTTCCTGAGGGTGATTCAGACGACGCGGAAAGGGGGTTCGGTGGCAGAGGGCAGGCCGATGCGCCAGGCTAAATGCTTCGCAAATGTAATTCATTGCACACAAAGGGAGAGGCGCTCCCATCTTTGTGGAGGCGTTGGGAGGCTGGCCCGTTTGGCAAGCCGACGTGCCTCCTGCGCATTTAGCGACGGCGGAAAAGGAAGAGCGCTAGGCCCAATCCGGTGGCCAGGAGTAGCAGAGAACCTGGTTCCGGTGCCGGCGTCGCTCTCAAGTGCACATTATCAAAATCGCTTTGTTGGCCGGCGCTGGCCAGCACGATGCGCAGGTTTCCGGAGGGCGGTGTGGCGCCAGAGGTGTAGCTGAACGACTCGTCCTGGAAGGTGCCTATCGGGATAACGCCACTGGAATCAGTCAAGAAACCAAGGAGTGTGCTGCCCGCGAACAGCTCCATCGTGTAATTCGTTACGTCCACGTCTCCATCCAGCCGGCGACCTATATCTGTCGATAGCGTATAAATCGTGTCTGGAGCGAGCGAAGCGCTCAAAGTCTGGGAAATCGTGCCGACATTGCTATAGGCGACGATGTTGCCATCTGGCAAAGGTAAGTTAAGATGATCAGAACTTGGCTGAAACGAGCCGCCGTCGCCAGTTATCACCCAACCTGGGATGGAGCCGACGTTGAAGGTGCAGCCCGGCCCGCACGAGGATCCGAGCGGATTGAGCGGATCGATAGTCTCAAACGACGCGTTCTGGATCGCAATCTCATCCGCCCAAGCTGGGGCGGCGATAAAGCCGAAAGCAACAGGTGAAAGCAACAGGAAAAACGAGGTGAATTTCAAGGGGGCCTCCCGGGTTTGGCACCGGCTTCCGCGAAATTACATACGCTTATAAGCACGTTTGTAGCCATGTCGGTAAGCTCTAAAACGTGCGCCTGGTTTTTCAGCGGGGGGACTCGCTAGCGATGAAGGCGAGGAGATTTTGCTGCCGGCGATATAAACTGGCATAGTACTTTTGGTGCAAACTGGTAGTACTGCAGCGGTTATGCGACCGCCGCACGAGGGTTACTAACGGGCATGAGTGCGACAGCGGTGATCCAGGCGGAAGGGTTGGGGAAGCGGTACCGACGTGGGGTACACGTCGATGCGGGGCTGCGTCATGCACTGGAGCGGCTTGTGCGGTCGCCGTGGCAAGCGCTACGCGGTGCAAAGCCGGAAGTGTTTTGGGCGCTGAAGGACGTTTCGCTGGAAGTAAAAGACGGCGAAGTGTTGGGGCTGATCGGTCGTAACGGGGCGGGGAAGACTACGCTGCTGAAGATATTGTCCCGAATCACGAGGCCGACGGAGGGATGGGCGGAGATACATGGCAAGGTGCGAAGCCTGCTGGAAGTGGGGACGGGATTCCATCCGGAACTGACGGGTCGGGAGAATACGTACTTGAGCGGGTCGATTTTGGGAATGAGCAAGCGGGAGATCAACCGAAAGTTCGACGAGATTGTGGCTTTCGCGGAGATCGAGAAGTTTATTGAGACACCGGTGAAGCATTATTCGAGCGGGATGTACGTACGACTGGCGTTTGCAGTGGCGGCACATTTGGAGCCGGACATATTGCTGGTGGACGAAGTGCTGGCGGTGGGGGACATCAGTTTTCAAAAGAAGTGCTTGGGCAAAATGGGGGATGTGGCGCGACAGGGGCGCACAGTGATCCTAGTAAGTCATCAAATGGCTGCGATCAACGCGCTGTGCTCGCGCTGCGTGATTCTGACTCGGGGTGGTGTCGCGTTTGACGGCTCTACGGCCGAAGCTACCGCGCGTTATTACGCGGAGTCGCTAGACATCGTTGATGGTTCGGACCTATCGGCACGCCCTCGGGAGGGTAGCGGCAAGGCTCGTTTCACCTCTATTCATATCCAGCCTCTCGACAAGTTGGGCCGTCCAGTGGAGGTCGCTTATCCGGGCTGCGATTTGAGCATCGATGTTGAGGTTGAATGCAAATTGACCTTTGCCCCTGCACACCTCGCTATCATCCTTTACGACTCGAATGGCTATCGCGTCGTAGACACGAACACGGCGCAGAAGGGAGAGTTCGTGAGCATGCAAACTGGTCAAATAGCTAGGGCCAACTTTCTCCTTCGGGAAGTCTTATTAAGGCCAGGTAAATATCTCGTCGGATTGTGGCTTGGCCGTGAAGAAATGGAAGTTATCGATCATGTTGAGCATGCATCGACTCTCGATGTGATGGAGGGCGAGGAAACAAACCGGCACGTGGTGGTTTTCCCCGGCGTTTATCTGTGCCGCTTCGAGAACAATGTCAGCATCCAATGACATGTCCGCAGCGAATGGCTCTGAGGAATCGCCCATTTGCACAAGAGTTCGTCAGCGTCGTCAGATGCAAATCCAGTGTCCGTTATGCCTCTCTGTAGAAACACGCAAGTTGAAATCAATACATGTCGAGCCAGTTATAGCGCTCTGGCGCGAATACTTTCAAATCGACATAAGGCCCGAGTTCCACAACATTTCCGAAATTCAACTTTGGAGGTGCCTTGATTGTTCGATTTCCTTCTTCGCGCCTGAGTGCCTGGCCGGATCGCCCCAGATGTATGCCCAGCTTGAAAAAATCGACTGGTATTACTTGCCTAGGAAATGGGAGTACGAAGTTGCCTTGAGGGACCTGCGGGGCCGCGAAAGGATACTTGAAATCGGGTGCGGGTCCGGCAATTTTATGGCGTTAGCAAGAGAAGAGGCTGGACTGTCGCTCGAAGGATTGGAGCAAAACACAAAAGCAATCAGCGAAGCGGTGGAACGTGGCTTGCGTGTTCGAGAGGAAACTCCTGAGGACGCCGCAAGGCAATCGCCGGCGTCCTACGACGCCATCTGCAGTTTCCAAGTGCTCGAACACGTTCCGAAGCCGGCAGATTTCTTGCGTGCCTGCTGCACGCTTTTGCGCCGGGGAGGGTTGCTCATTCTGGGCGTCCCGAACCAGGACAGCTACGTCCGACATATGATCAATCCTCTCGATATACCGCCACACCACATGACTCGCTGGACCCAAGAACCGCTTCGCCGCTTAGGGGTTCACTTCCCATTAGAGCTGGCCCGTATTGCCTGCGAGCCGCTGCCGGAGAGCCAGGTCGAATTGTACGTGGACACGTACGCTAGCGCCCTTCGCCGGAGGAGGCTGGGTTTTGTTATACATCCATGGGCTCGCACACAGACTGTGCGCCTGATCCGACGTTTCAGGATTGGTAGATTTCTTAGGGGTCAAAATATTTACGCATGTTATGTTCGGAGTTGAAATCAGCGAAGTGTGCGAACGTATAAGCATTGCCACATGGCTCCGTAAAGGCGACTTTAACGAAGCGAGCGATCCGAACAAGTTCTGGAACGCAGCCTTGCTCGAAAACTCTCTATGTAGTCGAGCACTCCGATGATGGCGAATGGTATTTTGTTTGTGAGTCATGACGCAACGCGGAGTGGAGCGCCGACTAACCTGCTGCACTTCCTGCGCTGGTTCAAAACGAATGGAAACCGCCGATTCTCGATTTTGCTGGGAGGTAGCGGCGAATTAACTCGTGGCTTTAAGGACCTGGCGGATACGTGGTCGATTGATGGAAATCAGCGGCAGCCCGATAGTTTGCGAACTCGTGTCCTTGTCGCGGCCGGGCTTAGGGCAAGGGGGCCTGGCGCCGAGGCGACGGCCGCGCGAGCATTCGCGGCCAAATGCACTTCCGCTCTGGTTTATACCAACTCAATCGCTAGCGCCCGGGTTATTGAAATGCTTGCACCTCAGGTTCCGCTTTTGACCCATGTACATGAGCTTGAACACTACTTTCAGGTATTTGCCGGTCAAGCGCTATCGCGCCTCCTTGAGCAAACTGACCAGTTTATAGCGTGCTCTAATGCCGTGCGTAACAACTTGGAACGTGGGCACGGGGTGGAAGCAGAACGGATCGAAACTGCGTACGAATCGATTCCGGTCGATCAAACTCGTGCGGAACGAACTCGACAGCAAATCCTTCAGGAGCTGCGATTGCCCGATGATGCCATGCTCGTTGTGGGATGCGGAACGGCGAGTTGGCATAAGGGTTCCGATCTTTTCATTCATGTGGCGCGAGCGGTGTGCGAAAGGCGGAATCGCGCGTATTTCGCCTGGATAGGAGGCGGTTCGGCCAGCGAAGTTGCGCGATGCGAACATGACGTTCGTGTAGCAGGGCTTACGGAAAAGATGCGTTTGGTCGGGCCAGTCGCGAAGTTCGCTGACTACTTGGCGGCGGCTGACGTATTCGTACTAACGTCGCGGCAAGACTCTTTCCCGCTGGTGTGCTTAGAAGCGGCAGCGCTCGGGAAACCGATTGTGTGTTTTGCGGGTGCTGGTGGGGCACCGGAGTTTGTCGAGGAGGACTGCGGCTTCGTTGTGCCCTATCTTGATATTATGGCAATGGCTGACCGTGTGGTTTTTTTGCTTAATTCGCTGGAATACCGCGCCGGTCTGGGCGCAGCCGCGCGGCGGAAGGTTGCGCTACGCCACGACATCAACGTGACCGCGCCTCGAATCATGGAAATCATGGAAAGGACCATCGAGCGCGGCGCGCGCTCATTGGCAAGTCGTGCAAGAAACACATCAGGGTTTTAAGATTTCGAGATACAGAATATGGTCGCTAAGAAACCTGAATTTGAGGGCACCGTCCGCGCCATTGCATTCCATCTGCCGCAATTCCATCCGGTCCCGGAGAATGATGAATGGTGGGGGAAAGGCTTTACGGAATGGACGAACGTGGCCAAAGCGCGGCCATTATTTCCCGGTCACTATCAGCCGCACTTACCGGCTGACCTCGGATTTTATGATTTGCGGCTGCCGGAAACACGCGCGGCGCAGGCAGACTTGGCGGCGAGTTATGGAATCCATGGTTTTTGCTACTATCATTACTGGTTCAATGGACGGCAGATTCTGGAACGCCCGGTAAACGAAATCTGGAAGAGCGGAGAGCCGGACTTTCCTTTCTGTGTGTGCTGGGCGAATGAGAATTGGACGCGGCGGTGGGACGGTCACATCGGTTCGCGTGGAAAGTCATGGCCAGTCGGGCGACCCGCGCGACATGGGTTTTGACTGTTCGCTCGAGTTTCAGCCCTATTGGCCGCAGGCGTGGCCTTCCAAAGTCTTTCGCAGGAGGTGGTGGCACATCCGAAGATTGGGCACTCATGAACCGGGGATACGCGACAACAATGTCTTTGAGTATGGAGCGCTGGTAAAGAAGTCCTTGGCCGCGCCTCTTACGGAATATCCGCGGATTCCATGTGTTTGTCCGGGGTGGGATAATAGTCCACGGCGAAAGTCCGATGCGTTTCTTCTGGTGAATTCGACACCGGAGCTGTATGAGCAATGGTTAACTGGAGTTGTGAATCGGCTGAGGCATAACGCGGGGCCTGGGATGTCCGCCGATTCATTAGTGTTTCTCAACGCCTGGAATGAATGGGCGGAGGGAAATCATCTCGAGCCGTGTCAGAGGTGGGGCCGCAAGTATTTGGAAGCAACGAAAAGAGCGTTGAGAACTGCGGCGCATCAAGAGCCCGCCGAGGTGGCTGCATCATTCTAATGTACGCGTTTCTTCGAGGAACGCTGGAACTAGCACTGTGAGGATTGCCAGCGTCAGGAGGTCCGCGAAGCGAACGGTGGCCGTGGTAACGCCGATCGTAAAGTTTCCGCTCTCCGCCGAAGAAGAGATTTCGCTGAGGCATTTGCGGCGCCATCTTGGCGGGTTTGACCGCTACATCATAGGACAAGAAAGTTTGCCGAAGAAGTTTTCAGATTTTGCGGTCCGGAAGTTTCCGGGTCGGTATTTTGCGGATCGATTTGGCTATAACCGACTGCTGCTGAAGGCGGAGTTTTACCGTGCGTTTGCGGAGTATGAGTACATTTTGATTTATCAGTTGGATTGCCTGGTGTTCGGGGGCAACCTGGAGGAGTGGTGCGGTAAGGGCTGGGATTATGTTGGGGCGCCGTGGTTGAGAGACACGGAGGATGCGACAAAGGGGTTTTCCGGGGTTGGGAACGGCGGATTGTCGCTGCGGCGGGTGCGACGGGCGGTGGAAGTGCTGACCTCGACGCTGTTCTTGGAGGACCCGAAGACGCGCGGGTTGAGAACCGGGGACCGGTCGAAGGTAGTTTACGAGCGCTTAGAATCGAGGCCGCGACTCAAGCGAATGGTGGTTGCGGGGAAGACGTTCCTTCACGGATGGGGATACCACAACAACGTGCGGTGGCTTACGCGAAAAATAGCAAGGGACAAAGATCACGAGGACTTGTTCTGGGGGCATGAGGCGCGCAAGATGGTCAGAGATTTCCGCATTCCCGAGCCACGCGAAGCTTTGGAGTTTTCCTTTGAATTGGCGCCGCGCTATTGCTTCGAGATGAATTCCCGTCGGTTGCCATTTGGCTGCCACGCGTGGTTCCGGTATGACCGGGAATTCTGGGAACCATTCCTGCTGAAATGAGAAATCAGGAGATCATGCTAGCTTTGGTGCCGCGGTGCATAGTTAACAGAGAATGCTGACGATATTTTCTACGCCGAAACCGTTTGTGGGACACATCGATGTGATCCAGCGGAATGCGGTGCGGAGCTGGCAGCGATTGCATTCGGATGTGCAGGTAATCCTGGTTGGTGATGACGAGGGGACGGCGGAGGTGTGCGAAGAGCTTGGGGTCGAGCACATCAAGGATGTCAGGCGGAATGAACATGGAACCAAGTATTTGGCGAGTGTGTATTACCAAGCGGAAGAGCGGGCCAGACACAAAACACTGTGTCATGTGAATTGCGACATCGTGCTGATGTCGGATTTTTGGCGTGCGGTGCAGAAGATTTCTGAGATCGGGGACAGGTTTCTAATGGCGGGAAGGCGCTGGGATGTGGAGATCGACGGGCCGCTTCATTTTGAGAGCGCGGACTGGGAGGCTGAGCTTCGCGGCCTAGCGCTCAACACTGATAAACAGAGACCACCGCAGTGGATCGATTACTTTGTTTTCCGGAGGGGCTTGTACTCGGGCAAGTTGCCGGACTTTTTCATCGGGCGTCCCGGTTGGGACAACTGGTTGCTATGGTATCCGCAGTCCGTCGGCGTGCCGGTTGTGGACGCCTCTAAAGTTGTTTTGGCCGTCCATCAGAATCACGACTACAGCTACCATCCCGACGGTGAAGAAGGTGTTTGGCATGGAGAAGAGGCACAGCATAACTACGTCCTGCTGAGGACCAAAGGGGAATTCGAAACCCTAGAAACCGCGTCGTATGTCATGTCCGACCGAGGACTGAAGAGGAAGTATAGGAGGGAGACCGTGAGGAAAAGGCGCCAATCCGTGGCTTTTTTCTACTCCCTTTGGTTCGGTGTGCTAAATAGTACGAGACCGCTCAGGCACGCTTTAGGGCTACGGTCGTGGAAGTCTCTCGGACGCAGCCGTAGGATTCGGGAGCAGCAAAAACTCCTGGTTGTGGGAGTCATTGCTGCGCTGCTTCTGTGGTGGGCATGGTCTGTTCTCTCGAGGGGCGAGGTGCACGGTCCGCGTTACAATTAGCGTTTTGCTATAAGCGCTCGTTATGCTCGGGCGACCTCTCGGAGTGTTCGTGATCATCATCGTTCTCGGGTCCTGCCTGGTACCCCGAAGCTAGCTCTTATTCTGATGTTGCGCTGCGATCCGTTCCATCAGCGATTACGATGAGTTCATCGAGACATTTAATGGCTGCCGTGAGACGCTTCTGATGCTCGACGGCCTTAGGGTCGGTTATGATGGGGATCTTCTTGTAACCTTATAACCGGCGCCGCAATGGTGACACCGTGAGAAGTTACCGTCGGGGTTTGGGAACTCGATAGGTCTGCGGCAGCACGGGCACCAGTCTTTTTTTTCCAATCGCAGATTGGGCACGGCGCCGTGGCGCCTTGTGCCTCTTTCCACTTCATCTGTCAACGTATAGGTCTATGAAGAAGTCACACAGCGGGTTCGTGCAGATTGCGAAGGGGTCCACCGGGTTCGCCTTCTCTCTCCCCAACACGCTTGCATCTCTTACGTAAGGATAAGAAGTACAGCTGCGAGGGGTAATACGTAAGGTCTGTTACCTGGATATTGGAATCTGCTGAAGAGCAGATTACGCCGGCCAATTAGGCGAATCGGGCCTTTAGGCGGAGAAACGGGCGTTCAAAATATTTTCTTGAGAGATAGGCAATGGCGACCGAGACGCTACCTACGGCGAAAAAGCGAATTACGAGGGCCCATAAGGGATCCATGTCGAGTCTCTTGATTAGCCCGTGCGCGAGCAGCCATTGGAAGGCGTTAAAGACCATGAGGTGGTAGAGATAAAGGCCGTAACTGATGTAGCCAAAGAACTCCAGAGCAGGCGACCTGGACCACTGCCGATAAGGCCCGCTACCGAGCAAGAGAACGGCAACTAAGAGCGCAACAAAGATGAGGTTTAATGGCACCATTTGGAGTACCGCGCCCACGGGCTTCTGTTGCGACAGAATGCCGAAGGGGAGGGCGATGGTCCAAATGGCTATGGCCATTAGGGAGAGAGTTGCGGCAATTTTCCATAGGGCGGTCCTGGAAAGGGAGAAGTGCATGAGACAAATGGAGAGTAATGCGCCACAGGCCAGGCCGTCAGCGCAGTTCCATGTATAGTCGAAAATCTTGTAGGAGACCCAGCCATGGCGCTGGGCGAGATAAAAGCTGAGCAGACGCGAGAAGGGGGAGGCAGCGATGACGAGCAGGCACGTTGCGATGAGCGCGCGATTTGAGATATTTCGCACGATGGCAGGCCACACGAGGTAGAAATGCTCTTCGACCGCGAGCGACCATAGCACCGGATAGGCAATAGGAATGCCGAATAACGGTGTGAGATTGGAAAGGTACGCAAGGCTGAGAAGGATGAAATTCAACGGGGCGGCGCGGGCGACCAAAAGAGTCGCGAGGGTCACGAGATAGGCAGGCACAATACGCAGGATGCGCCGAAGATAGAAACGGCGGTAATAATCGTGTCGATTGCGCGAATTGACGAGCAGCAAGGTGATGAGAAAGCCGGAGAGGACAAAGAAGAGATTGACGCCGAGGCGGCCCGCCCACATGGCGGTGAGAAATAACCTTTTCGCTGGAGGGAAACGGGACAAGTCAATGGCCCAATAAAACCCGTGATAGAAGAGCACCGCCAAAATGGCGATGCCGCGCACTGCGCCGAGTTCGGGCATGACGGGGCGCAAGATCGGAAGTGTGGTGAGGCGTGAATTCTCGACGGGTGGCGAGGTCATGAGGGTCGCGGACTGTTGATTCATAACGGGCAAGTAGAGTACGACAGAAGGGAAATCTTTCTAAGCGGCGATGTTGTCTTCGATGTACCGCCCGTAATTGTAGGACCGATATGGATTCGTACGATGCGAATCTGGTGGCGGTACGTGCGGAACGCCTTGGCGAAGTGCAGAGATCGCTCGCGGCGAGCGCCTGCTCTCGCAATGGATGGAGAACGACCTCGCGCGACGTCCGATAATCTACATTTAGGCGGCAACATTTCTTGGTAAGCTTGCGACATGAAAGTTTTAGTCACCGGCAGCAGCGGGCTGATTGGGTCGGAGGCCGCAAAGCACTTTGACCGGCAGGGCCATGATGTTTTTGGCGTTGACAATAATATGCGGCGGGTCTTTTTTGGAGCTGCCGGAGACACGCTATGGAATCTGGAGCGTCTCAAAAACGTTTGCAAGCGCTTCACTCACGCCGCGCTGGATATTCGCGATCGCAGCGCGATTGAGGAACTTTTCGCCAGCCAACAGTTCGATCTGATCGTGCACTGCGCGGCTCAGCCTTCCCACGACAAAGCGCGGGAAATTCCGCTGCTGGATTTCGAAGTCAACGCGCTGGGTACCGTAAATCTTCTGGAGGCGACTCGGCAACATTGTCCCGAAGCGGTCTTCGTTTTTCTCAGTACAAATAAGGTATACGGCGATGCGCCAAACGAAATTCCCTTGAAGGAACTGGAGACACGTTACGATTACGCGCGGCCGGAAGATCGTGACGGTGTCGACGAAACATGCCGGATCGACCGTACTATGCATTCGCTATTTGGAGCTTCGAAGGCCGCGGCTGACCTCGTTGCCCAGGAATACGGGCGATATTTCAACATGAAGGTGGGCGTCTTTCGCGGCGGTTGTCTCACTGGGCCGTCTCATTCAGCGGTGGAGTTGCATGGATTCCTGTCGTACCTGGTGAAAGTGGCTCTGACGGGCGGGCGCTACGCAGTCTATGGGTACAAGGGCAAACAGGTGCGCGACAATATTCACAGCTATGACGTCGTGCGCGCGATCGAGGAATTTGCGGCGAATCCGTGGCCAGGCGAGGTCTACAACATGGGCGGCGGGCGCGAGAACAGCATCTCCATGCTGGAAGCCATCGCGCGAATCGAGCAACTAACCGGGCGCAAATTGAACTGGCATTATGTGGAGGAAGCGCGCAAGGGCGATCACATCTGCTACATTTCCAATATTCGGAAATTCCAAACGCATTATCCGAATTGGAAGGTGACGCGCGGTCTGGATGCTATTCTGGAGGAGGTAGTCGCGTCCCAACGCGCGCAACAACTCCTTTCCATTGGAAAATGAGCATCGAATTCTTGCCGGCCATATCGTCCAGGACTGTTGAAGCCTCTTGCACGCGGCAGCAAAGAAAATCGTGAACAGCAAACCGGCAGTTTCCGCAGTCATCGTCAATTGGAATGGGGCCCACCACCTCAGGATTTGTCTCCCGAGCCTTCTGTCGCAATCGTTTACGTCCCTAGAGACCATCGTGGTAGATAATGGCTCGACGGACGACTCCGCCGAAGTGGCACGGCAATTTCAGGCGCGTTGGCTTCCGTTGGGGACGAACGTGGGACTGGCGCCAGCTCTCAACCGGGGCGCCGCGATAGCTGCCGGCGATTTCCTGCTGTTCATAAACAACGATATGCGCTTTGACCCGGG
>WNFR01005205.1_pt1 | contig 13314 bp, 12 predicted proteins | sample 5400221 | NCBI WGS metagenome assembly WNFR01 (sample SAMN13153357, study PRJNA577476) | soil metagenome | isolation source: 40 cm soil under Madrone tree | place: USA:California | collected 2016-06-14
GTCGGCGCGCCGCACACGGAGGCGGCGATCCATGCCGCCGAGCAGCGCCGACGCCGCCTTGTGCCAATGCCGCATCAAGGGTACGCAAATGTTTGTCGCCGGGAGGCAACAGGACTGCGTGCCGCCTGGCCCCTTGCGGTGATGAAGTCATTGATTTTTCGACCGTGGCACGAGCATTGCTTCTGCCTTTCGCCTCATGCTCCAGCGGGCAGAACTTCCTGTGCTCGCACACGCGGCATGGGCGAGGCGCCGTAGCCGCCGCGTGCGCGGCGAGCGCGAGCTTTTGGCGGCAATCGGCAACCCGCTGCTCGCGGCGCGACCGTCGGCTGCCGAGGCGCTCGACGCGCTTTGCCGCCAGCTGCTGGAGCACTGGTTCGGCCGCGGCCGCACGCTGCTGCCGCTCGTCAGCCTGCGCGCCGGCGACGGCCGCAGCACGCTCGCCGTGGAGCTCGCGCGGCGCTTCGCTGCCCTGGGCGAGCGCACGCTTCTCATCGACGCCGACCTGCGCGTGCCCTCGCTGCACGCGCGCTTCGGCGTGCCGAACACCCGCGGGCTGGCTGATCTGCTGGATGGACGCGATGTCCAGCTCGTCGCAATAAACGAGAACGGCGGGTCAAACCTCGCCTTGCTTGCCGCGGGCAGGGTGCGCGAGGATCCCCTGGAGCTGCTCTCGCGCCGGCGTTTGCGCGACTTCCTCGCCGACGCCGCGCGTCCCTTCCAGGTGCTGCTGGTCGACACGCCGGCGGCCGAACGCGGCCCGGACCTCGAGATGTTCGTGGCGCTCGCAAGCGGTGCGCTCCTCGTCGTACGACCGGGCGAGGACGGCGAACGACTCGCCGGGCTGTGGCGGCGCCTTGCGCGCTGCGCCGCCGTTCCGGTGGCAACCGTGTTCAACCACCGCTGATGGAAGACCGCGGCTACGTCGCCGAAGCACTGCTCGAGCGCCTGCGCGCCGAGGCGGTCGAGTTCCGGCTGCTCCACGACAACGCAGGCATCCCCGAGCACGCGCCCGAGGAGCTGCCGCTCGCGGTGCCCGCGTACGCGCTTCCCGCGATCCCGCGCCACGTCGCGCGCTTCGCCCAGGACTTCGATCTGCAGCTCGTGGAGCTTTACCGCCCGGCCTGGGCGGCGTGGCGCGCGGTGCTCGCGTGGACCGATGAAATCGGGCGCCCGCGCTTCATGGCGGCGCGCTTCTTCGTCGCGCTCGAGCAGGGCGAATCGGCCGCCGAGCTTTTCATCTGCGGCCTCGCCGATGCGGTCGAGAAGGGCACGCTTGCCGAAGAGCGCGCGCGCTGGCTCTCGGAGCTCTGGCGCGAAGAGCCCCAGGACGCGGCCGAGCGCGTCTCGCGGCGCTGGCGCGAGGCCGATGAGCAGCGTCTGATCGCCAACGCCGCGCGCTCGGGCAACTGGCAGGCGGTGAGGGCGCGCATGGCGGAGCTGCGTCGCGCGCTCGGGCGCTTCCGGCTGCCCCGCCTGCCCCGGCGCGCCCCGGCGGTGCTCTTTGCGGGGCGCGACAGCCCGACGCGCACAAATCTCATGGTGCAGGTGCAGGGCCGGCTCGCCCACCTTGGCCTGCAGATGTTCGAGCAGCTTGCGGGCGCCTCGCGGCGCGGGGACTTCCGCGTGGTGTACGACGGCCCGGGAGAGCTCGACGCCGCCGAGGCCGTGGTGGTGCCGCCCGGGCAGCCCTTCGGACCCATGGTCTCGCGGGTCGAGCGCGCGATCCTGCGCTGGCTCGAGTGCCGCGTCGAGCGGCGCTATCCCGATGCCGTCGTGGGGCCGAATCCGCTCGCCGCCCGGCTGCTGCAGACACCCGGGATCGGGCGCGCGATCGGCTGGCTCCTCAACTGCCGGCTCGACTGCCGGCTGCGCTCGCCCATCCTCATGCCGGTGCCGATGGGCATCGTGATCGAGCGCGGCGTCGAGCTCGGCAGCCGCGTCACCGTGATGCACCAGGTCACCATCGGCCGCAAGGACCCGGTCGCGCCGCTGGGGCAAGGCGGCAGGCTGGCGGTGATCGAAGATAACGTCTTCATCGGCGCCGGGGCCAAAGTGCTCGGTCCGGTGCGCATCGGCCGCGGGGCCACGGTGGGTGCCAACGCAGTAGTGACGCGCGACGTGCCCTCCCACTGCACCGTGGTCGGCGCGAACCGTATACTGGGCATCGATACACCCGCTGTCGCCGCGGCACGACGAGAGGAAGCGGCGATACTGTCGTGAACAAGTGACATTGGCCGCAGTCCAGGGCCGTGGAACGATTCGCCGATGCTCGATGCTGTAAAGGCCGCCGCGAAAAGCGTAGCGGCCGTGCTGCCCTACCCGCGCTCGTTCCTGGCGCTGCTGCTGGCCGGCTTCATGCTGGTCACGATTCCGCTGGTGGGCGCGCTCGCCTATTCGGCGTGGAACACCGAGCGCCTCGCCGACCTTAGCCGCACCGCCGTCTTCAACGCCGCGGAAGCGGCGCGCGCCAGCCGCTCGCTGGTCGATCGCATCTCGGCGATCGAGCGCGTGGCGCAGCAGATGGCGGTGCTGAACGACCCCGAGCTCGCCGTCGACTATGCGCGCGTGCACCGCAGCTTCAAGCAGCTCGCCGACGAGATCGCGCAGCTGCCGCTCGACGATTCGCAGGTCGCGGCGCTCAACCGCACCGTCGAGCAGGAGCAGAGCCTCTACGATCTGCTCACCGAGCAGCCGCGTCGCAAGTTCGACAAGCGCGTGGTGACCGAGCGCATGGACGGCCTGATCGAGAGCGCGCGCGAGGTGCTCGCGATCAACAACCGCATCGTCGACCGGGAGGTGCATCGCCTGCGGCTCAAGGCCGAGCAAGCCCAGCGCGGGCTGATCGTGCTGGCGATGCTGTCGACCGCGGTCGCGCTGAGCATCGCGCTGGCGCTGACGCGCTACATCGCGCGGCCGATCTCCGAGATCGATGGCGCGATCCGCCAGCTCGGCGGCGCCGATTTCTCGAAGCCGATATCGGTGCGCGGTCCCGAGGACCTGCGCTACCTCGGGCGACGGCTCGACTGGCTGCGACGGCGGCTCGATGAATTCGAGACGCAGAAGAACCGCTTCCTGCGCCATGTGTCGCACGAGCTGAAGACGCCGCTCACTGCGCTGCGCGAGGGTGCCGAGCTGCTGCACGATGAGGTGGCGGGGCCGCTCGCGCCGCCGCAGCACCAGGTTGTCTCGATCATGCGCGACAACAGCGTGAAGCTGCAACGACTGATCGAGGAGCTGCTCGACTACCAGCGCGCGCTGCACGCCGCCGCGTCGCTCGAAGTGCGGCCGCTCGATCTCGACGAGCTGGTGCGCGACGCGGCGCGCCCGCACGAGCTCGCCGCGCAGGCGAAAGGCCTTCGCCTTACGATCGATGCGCAGGCGACGACGCTCGAAGCCGATCCGCAGAAGCTGCGCTCGATCGTGGATAATCTGATCTCGAACGCGGTGAAGTTCACGCCGCCGGGCGGCACGATCGCGGTGCGCGCGCGCGCCGCCGGCGGCGAAGCGGTGATCGAGGTGGTGGACACCGGCCCGGGCGTGCCGGCGGAAGAGTGCGAGTCGATCTTCAACCTGTTCTTCCGCGGCCGCAGCAAGGCCGCCGAGGGCGGCCGCGTCAAGGGCTCGGGCCTGGGGCTCGCGATTGCGCGCGAATTCGTCGAAGCGCACGGCGGGCAGATCGCGGTGGTCGGCGGCGCGGCGGGCGGTCACTTCCGCGTCACGCTGCCGCGCCGTTCGGCGCGTGCGCTGGCCGACGCCGCGTAACGACGCCCGGGCGAGAATCTTGCGGTTATCTTGGCACTGAAGGGGAATCGAGGAACAATGAGCGGTGAGCATCCGAAGGTCCTGTTGGTCGACGACGACAAGGACCTCCTGCAACTGATCGCCATGCGGCTGTCGGCCGCGGGCTACGACGTCACGGCGGTGGAGTCCGGCGAAGCCGCCCTCGCGAGCCTGGCTGTCGCCCGCCCGCAGGTGGTGATCACCGACCTGCGCATGCAGGGCATGGACGGCATGGGGCTGTTCGACGCCATCCACCGCGACTCGCCGTCGCTCCCGGTCGTGATCCTGACCGCGCACGGCACCATCCCGGAGGCCGTCTCGGCCACGCGGCGCGGCGTGTTTTCATTCCTGACCAAGCCCTTCGAGCCGAAGGTGCTGCTCGATACGACGGCGGAGGCGATGCGTCTCTCTTCCCCGCCGGCGGGCGAGCGCGAAAGCTGGAGAGCGGAAATCATCACGCGCTCCTCGGCGATGGAGGATCTGCTGGCGCAGGCGCGCCGCGTGGCGGCCTCGGATGCGAGCGTCTGCATCTTCGGCCAGAGCGGCACGGGCAAGGAGCTCCTCGCGCGCGCGATCCACAGGGCAAGCGCGCGGCGCGAAGCGCCGTTCGTCGCGGTGAACTGCGGCGCGATCCCCGAAGGTTTGCTCGAGTCCGAGCTCTTCGGGCACAAGAAGGGCTCATTCACCGGCGCGATCGCCGATCGGCGCGGTCTTTTCCAGGCCGCTAGCGGCGGCACGCTGTTCCTCGACGAGGTCGGCGACATGCCGCTCTCGCTGCAGGTGAAGCTGCTGCGCGCCCTGGAGGAAAGAAAAATCCGCCCCGTCGGCTCCCACGAGTCGCACGACGTCGACGTGCGCGTTGTCTCGGCGACGCACCGCAAGCTCGAGGAGCGCATCGCGAGCGGCGAGTTCCGCGAAGACCTCTACTACCGCCTCAACGTGGTGAAGCTGTATATCCCCGCGCTCGCCGAGCGGCGCGAGGACATCCCGCTCGTCGCCAACCATGCGCTCACCAGGCTCGCCGAGCGCTACCGGCGTGGGCGGCTGCAGTTTTCGCCGGAAGCGATGGAGGTGCTGGTCTCCGCGCCATGGCCGGGCAACGTGCGCCAGCTCCTAAACGTCGTCGAGCAGGCTGTCGCGCTCGCGGCGACCGAGGTGATACCGGAATCGCTGGTGCGCCAGGCGCTCGATGTCGCCGATACGGCGCTCACGCCGCTCGATGAAGCGCGCAAGGCATTCGAGCGCGACTACCTCGTGCGCATCCTCAAGATCACCGGCGGCAACGTCACCAAGGCGGCGCGCCTCGCGGGACGCAACCGCACCGAGTTCTACCGCCTGCTCGAGCGCCACTCGCTCGAGCCCGGCATGTTCAAAGGCACAGGTCAGAAGGAGAAGGCAACCGCATGACGAAGCTATTGGCATTCCTCGGCGCCGCCGCGCTGGCGTTCAGCGCCTGGGCGCAGAACCTCGGCCCGGACCAGCTCGTGCAGAAGATCACCGACGAGATCCTCGCCGCGATCAAGAGCGACAAGCAGCTCGCCGCGGGCGACAAGCAGAAGGCGACAAAGCTCGCCGAGGAGAAGGTGCTGCCCTACATCGACTTCGAGCAGGCGACGCGCCTTGCGGTCGGGCGCGCCTGGCGCGAGGCGACGCCGGAGCAGAAGCAGCGCCTGGTGACCGAGTTCCGCAACATGCTGGTGCGCACCTACTCGAACGCCATCTCCGCTTACCAGGGCCAGACGCTGAAGGTGCTGCCGGCACGCGGCAAGCAGGACCCGGAAGAGACCGTGGTGCGCACGCAGTACATCCGCTCGGGCGGTCAGCCGCTGCCGATCGACTTCACCATGCACCAGAAAGAGGGCAGCTGGAAGGTGTACGACATCACCGTCGAAGGCGTGAGCCTGGTGATGACCTACCGCTCGGAGTTCGACGCCGTCGTCAAGCAGGAAGGCATCGACGGCCTGATCAAGCGCCTCGCGCAGAAGAACCTCCCCGCCGCGGTCGGCGGCAGCGCACCCGCCGGCGCTGAAAAGCCGGCCGCCAAGAGCGGAGAGCAAACGCAGCAGTAGCGGCAGATCGAAGCGGCGCGGCAAAAAAGCCGCGCCGCATGTCAATGCCTCAGCCATCCTTCCAGGAGATGCGGCCCTAGCGGCTTCGTGTAAAAGGCGTCGCAGCGCGCGCGACGACCAGGAAGCGAAGCGGGGGCCGGGCGCCGAGCTCGAGCGGGGTGGCGCCGCGGCTGAAGCGGCCGGTCGCGAGGTCCTGCTCGGCTACGCGCTCGACCGCGCCGCTCTCCGCATCGCGCCGGTAAAGCGGCACCACGGCGGAAAGCGCCAGCGCGATCACGTCGAGGGTCTTCGATTCCTTGCCGGCGTGCTCGGGAAACAGGCGCTCGTGCACCATCGCGGCCTGCCGTGCCGTTCGGGCTATACCGCGCTGCTCGCGTCCGAATTGCCGGTGCGCAACGGCTCGATCAGCCGCAGCACTTCCTTGGGCTCGCAGGGCTTGAGCAGATAGTGATCGAAGCCGACCGCCGTGCCCACCAGCCGGTCGGAGCTGCGCGTCCACACGCCCGAGATCGCGATCAGCAGCGGTGCCAGCGTGCCGTGGCGCTCGCGCAGCTCGCGCGCGATGGCGTAGCCGCTCATGCCGGGCATGTTGATGTCGAGGATCAGGACATCCGGGCGCAACAGCCGACAGGCGTCCAGCACTTCATCGCCGCGCAGCGTCGTGTGCACCGTGTCGCCTTCGTCGCGCAGCACCATCGCGAGCGTCGTCGCCGTGTCGCGGTCGTCATCGGCGATCAGCACGCGCATCCGAAGGCGCTTTGCGCCCGATTGCGCGTCGTCTTTCACAATATCCAGATTCCTGCCGGAGGTCGACGGCACGCGCGGATTTTAGTCCCGCCTTTGCTACACCGTCTCATTCGCTTTGTAACGTTACATCGGCGCGTCAGCGCATCACGACCCGCCGTAGCGCTTTCATCTACAGACGTCTTCCAGCAACGCGAGCAAACCCGTGAGCAGCACCCGCGGCGTGGGCGGACAGCCGGCGATGTGCAGGTCGACCGGCACGACGCGCGACACGCCGCCGACACAAGCAACGCTTGGCGCGAAGAGCCCGCCGTCGCGCGCGCAATCGCCGACCGCCACGACCCATTTCGGATCGGGCGTCGCAGCGTAGGTGCGCTCGAGCGCTTCGCGCATGTTGCGCGTCACCGGTCCGGTCACGAGCAGCACGTCGGCGTGCCGCGGCGAAGCGACGAAGCGCAGGCCGAAGCGCTCGAGGTCGTAGACGATGTTGTTCAGCGCATGGATCTCGAGCTCGCAGCCGTTGCACGAGCCGGCATCGACCTCGCGGATCGATAGCGAGCGGCCCAGGCGCCGCTGCGCCGCGCGATCGACGCGCGCGCCGAGCTCGGCGAGCGCCGCGTCATCGGGCGCCGGCGCCGGCTCGGTGAGCGGTCCCTGTACGAGGCGTTTGAGAAGAAGCGTGCGCATCTAGAGATCGTGCCCCGAGTACGAGCAGTTGAACGACTTGTTGCAGAGCGGGAAGTCCGCCACGATGTTGCCTTCGATCGCCGCTTCGAGCAGCGGCCACTGGAACCACGACGGATCGCGCAGATGGCAGCGCGCGACGCGGCCGTCCGTGCCCACGCGCAGCCACACGAAAATGTCGCCGCGGAAGCCTTCGACGAGCGCGCTGCCCTCTCCAGCGCCTGCACTTGGCTCGATATGGGTCGGTCCGGCGGGCAGGGCGGCCATCAACTGCTCGATGAGCGCGACGCTTTGCCCGACTTCGCGGATGCGGATCCAGACGCGCGCGTTGACGTCGCCCGCCTGCACCACGGGCACGTCGAACTTCAGCTCTCCGTAAGGCGGATAGCCGGGCGTGCGGCGCGCATCGAACGCGCGCCCCGAGGCGCGGCCGACGTAGCCGCCGGCGGCAAACTGCGCGGCGAGCGCCGGCGTCAGGATGCCGGTGCTGACCGTGCGGTCCTTGAGCGATTCGGTGTTGTCGTACACCTCGGCGAGCTGCGGGAAGCGGCTGCGCAGCAACGCGACAAGCACGCGCAGCGCGTGCGGGCCGTCCGCGCTGAGATCGGCCCGCACACCGCCGGGCACGATGCAATCCATCATCAGGCGGTGCCCGAAGCACTGGGCCGCGGTGCGCAGCACCTGTTCGCGCAGCCAGCCGAACTGCGCGTGCAGCATGACGAACGAGGCGTCGTTGCACACTGCGCCGATGTCGCCGCAGTGGTTGGCGAGGCGCTCGAGCTCCGCCATCAGCGCGCGCAGCCACACCGCGCGCGGCGGCGGCTCGACGCCGCTCGCCGCTTCCACCGCGCGCGCGAAAGCGAGCGCATAGCCTACGGTGCTGTCGCCCGATACCCGGCCCGCGAGCCGCGCCGCGCGCTCGAGCGGCGCGCCGGCCATCAGCGCCTCGGTGCCCTTGTGCGCGTAGCCGAGCCGCTCTTCAAGCCGCACCACCGTTTCGCCGTTTGCCGTGAAGCGGAAGTGCCCCGGCTCGATGATGCCGGCGTGCACCGGCCCGACCGGGATCTGGTGCAGGCTCTCGCCCTCCGCCGGCAGGAAGCGATACGGCTCGTCGTGGCGCAGCCACTGCCGCGTATCGGGCAGGCCCTCCGGCTCGAGGCCATGCAGATCGCGCAGCGCGCGCTCGAGACGAATCGCCGGCGGATGCACGCGTCCGATGGCCGGAAAGCTGCCCTCCGGACACGGGAGGCTCAACACCGCCACCGCGTTTCCGTCCCGGAGCGCCAGGTGCACGAGCTTGGGCTCGCCCCAGAGCGACACGAGCGCCGCATCGCCCGCTCGCAGGCGCGCCCGGGCGTCTTCCCATTGCAGGCGCTCGACGATCAACTGAGAAGCCTCGCGACGTACTGGAACCAGGCGACGAGCGCGGGCGGCAGCCAGATGCCCGCTACGAGCACCAGCGCGAAATGCGCACCGACCGGCACGAAGGACGCGCGTGATGGCGCGGTTTTTCCCTGCGGCTCGCCGAAGGCAAGCCCGTTCAGGCGCGCGAGCAACGCGCCGAGCGCGACGAGCAGGCTCACGCCCAGCACGATCGCGAGCAGCGGCTGCCGGGCGAAAGTCGAGGTGACGATCAGGAACTCGGTCATGAAAAGCCCGAGCGGCGGCAGCCCCGCGATCGCCACCACGCCGAGCACGAGCCCCCAGCCGAGCACCGGGTGCGACACCGTGAGGCCGCGGATGTCGGGCATGCGCTGCGTGCCCTTCACCTGGGCGATGTGGCCGACGCAGAAGAAGATCGCCGACTTGGTGAGGCTGTGCAGCACCATGTGCAAGAGCCCGGCGAAGTTGGCGAGCGGGCCACCCATGCCGAAGGCGAAGGTGATGATGCCCATGTGCTCGATCGACGAGTAGGCGAAGAGCCGCTTGATGTCCTGGCGGCGGTAGAGCATGAAAGCGGCAAAAACGACGGACGCGAGCCCAAGCGAGACCATCAGCGGCCCCGGCGCAAGCGCACCGGGATTCGCCGACATCACGCTCTTGAAGCGCAGGATGGCGAACAGCGCCACGTTGAGGAGCAGACCCGACAGGACCGCCGAGATCGGCGTCGGGCCTTCGGCGTGCGCGTCGGGCAGCCAGGCGTGCAGCGGCACGAGGCCGACCTTGGTGCCGTAGCCGAGCAGCAGGAACAGAAACGCGAGGTTGAGGAGCGCCGGGTCGAAACCGCCCGCCTTCTGCACGAGCACACTCCACGCCATGGCGTCGAGACCCTCGCCGACCACGGCGCGCGCCGCGAGATAGACCAGGATCGTGCCGAAGAGGGCGAGCGCGATGCCGACGCTGCCAAGCAGGAAATACTTCCATGCCGCCTCGAGCGCCGCCTCAGTGCGGTAGATACCGACCATCAACACAGTGGTGAGCGTGGCGAGCTCGACCGCGACCCACATCAGGCCGAGGTTGTTCGCGAGCAGCGCGAGGTTCATGGCGAACATCAGCGTCTGGTACATCGCGTGATAAAAGCGCAGGTACACCGAGGTGAGGCGCCCGGACTCGAGCTCATGGCCGATATAGCTGCGGCTGAAGACGCTCGAGGTGAATGCGACGAACGTGGTGAGGACGATGAACACGATGTTCAGGTCGTCGACGATGAGGAAATGCCCGGGCGTCGGGCGCGCCGCCGCAAGCAACGTCAGCGCCGCACAGAAGGTGATGAAGCACGCGCCGACGTTCAGCCAGGCGGTGGTGCGATCGTCGGGCAGCGCGGCGAGCAGCGCCGCGGCTGCGAGCGGCACGAGCAGGATGGCGGCGAGCGCGAGCTCGCTCACGGCTGCTCCCCGCGGTGCTGGTGCAGCAGATGGATGTCCACGGTCTCGAAGCGCTCGCGGATGCGGAAGAGGAAGATGCCGATCACGATCAGCGCGATGAGGATCGAAAAGGCGACGCTGATCTCCACCACCAGCGGCATGCCCTTGGCGCCGGTGGCGGCGAGGATCAGGCCGTTCTCGATCGACATGAAGCCGATCACCTGGCCGACGGCGTTCCTGCGCGAGATCATCATCAGCAGCCCGAGCAGGATCACGGAGAGCGCGAAGGCGAGGTCCTCGCGCGCCAGCGTGCCGGCCTGCGCGGTCACCGGCAGCATCACCATCACGGCGAGCGCGACCAGGCCGATGCCGGCGAGCATGGTCTGCCCGATGCTTACCACCGGCTCGATGCTGCGGTGGATGCCGAGGCGCACGATGATGCGGTGAAGCGCGAGCGGGATCACCACCGCCTTCACGCCGAGCGCGATCGCCGCGGTGATGTAGAGCTGCGGCGCCTGCTGGATATAGGCCTGCCAGGCGACCGAGAACGACACGACGAGCGCGTGCAGCGCGAAGGTATTGATGAGCCCGGTGAGCCGGTCCTGGTAGAGCAGCATGAAGCTCACGAGCACCAGCCCGCCGGCGCAGAGGTGTGCGATATCCAGTGCCAGGCGGTCGATCATCTTGCTTGCGTAACGAAGAGCAGCAGCGTGGCCAGCAGCCCGAGCATCAGCGCCGCGCCCAGGAAATCGCTCACCCGGAAGACGCGCATCTTGGCGATCGCGGTCTCGAACACGGCGAGGGCGAAGCCGGCGGCGCCGAGCTTGGCGGCATACAGGCCGCTGCCGGCGAGGTAAGCCGCCGGGCCCTGGCCCGGAGCGGCGATGCCCCACGGGAAGAAGACGCAGGCGATGATCGAAACGTAGAGCAGGAGCTTGAGGTACGAGGCCGCCTCGATGAGCGCGAGATGGCGGCCCGAGTACTCCAGGATCATCGCCTCGTGCACCATGGTGAGCTCGAGGTGCGTCGCGGGGTTGTCGACCGGGATGCGCGCGTTCTCGGCAAGCGCGACCATGATGAGCGCCACCAGCGCGAGCGCGAGCGAGACGCGCAGGCCGACTTCCGGTGCCTGCAGCGCGGCGGCGATCGAGGAGAGCTGGGTGGAGCCCGCGAGCAGCGACAGCGTGAACACCACCATCAGCATGGCGGGCTCGGCGAGCGAGGCGATCATCATCTCGCGGCTCGAGCCGATGCCGCCGAAGCTCGTGCCGACGTCGAGGCCGGCGAGCGCCAGCACGAAGCGCGCGGCGCCAAGCAGGGCGACGATTGCGATCACGTCCGCCGCATAGCCGAAGACGAGGCCGGCGGCGAAGGTGGGCACCAGCGCCGCGGCGACCCAGGTCGTGGCGAAGATCAGGTAGGGCGCCGCCCGAAACAGCCAGGAGGCCGACTCCGCGAGCACCACGTCTTTGCGCAGCAGCCGCGCGAGCTCACGGTAGGGCTGCAGCAGCGGCGGCCCCTGTCGCCCGACGAGATGCGCCTTGAGCTTGCGCACCAGGCCGGTAAGCAGCGGCGCCAGCACCAGGACCAGCGTGAGCTGCACGAGCTGTACGCCGAGCGCGAGCGCTATTGCCATATGGCGAGCACCGCAAGGAGCGCCACCAGCGCCCCGAACACCAGCGTGAGATAGGCGCGGATCGTGAGGAACTGCATCGCATTCAGCCGATCGGCAGCGAAGACGACCGCACGCGCGGCAGGTACGTAGAGCGTGTCCCACAGGAGGTCCCGGAGCTGCACCTGCAGACGCGCGCTCTCCGTGGAGCCCGGCGCCGGCATATGCACTTCCTCGCGCGCGCGGAACACCACCGTGCCGAAGACGCGGCGGATCGGCTGCGAGAAGCTGCCTGCGGTGTACTGGGTGGCCGGGCTCGGATCGGGAAAGCCGCAATCCCAGGCCGGCGCGCGGCGCAGCCGGTCGGAGGCGAAGCGGTGGATCACCGCGGCGGCGAGCCCCGCGGCGAGCGCGATCAGCAAAAAGAGCAGCAGGCCGTTATACGAGCTTCGGCTTTGCGCGATTGGCACGATCGTCAGCCAGTCGAGCCCATGCCGCTCGGGCAAATGGCTGCCGGCGAGCGCCTGCGAAACCGGCGCCAGGGCATCGATGAACCACGCGGGCAGCACGCCGGCCACGAGGCACAGCGCCGCCAGCGCGAACATCGCGGCGAGCGACCAGCGGTCGGTCTCTACCGCCTCGCGCGCCACCGCGCTGCGCGCGCGGCCGAGGAACGTCACGCCGAACGCCTTGACGAAGCACGCCGCGGCGAGCGCTGCGGAAAGCGCGAGCAGCGCGCCGATTGCCGGCACCAGGAACTTGAGCAGCCACTGGGGCAGCGCCGGGCTGAGCAGGATCGCCTGGAAGGTGAGCCACTCGGAGACGAAGCCGTTGAAGGGCGGAAGCGCCGAGATCGCCGCCGAGCCGACCAGGAACAGGAACGCCGTCTGCGGCATGCGGTGGATCAGGCCGCCGAGGCGCTCCATGTCGCGCTCGCCGGTCGCGGTCAGCACGGCGCCCGCGCCGAAAAACAGCAGGCTCTTGAACACCGAGTGGTTGAAGACATGCAAGAGCGCCGCCGTGAGCGCGAGCGCCGCCGCGGCCGGCATCTGGTTCGCCGTGAAGGCGAGCGCGAGCCCCAGGCCGATGAAGATGATGCCGATGTTCTCCACCGTGTGATAGGCGAGCAGGCGCTTCAGATCGTGCTCCATCAGCGCGTGCAGCACGCCCATCACCGCGGTGATGCCGCCGGCGAGCGCCACCAGCGCGCCCCACCACCAGAGCGGCGCGCCGACGAGGTCGAACATGATGCGCACGAAACCGTACACCGCGACCTTGGTCATGACGCCGCTCATCAGCGCCGAGACGTGGCTTGGCGCGGCGGGATGGGCGAGCGGCAGCCAGACGTGCAGCGGCACCAGGCCCGCTTTCGAGCCGGCACCGGCGAGCGCGAGCGCGAGCACCGCAACGCCCATGAGCGCCGAAGGCGACGCTGTGCGGATCGCGGCGAAATCGTAGGCGCCGGACCCGCCGGCGAGCAGGCCGAACGCGAGGATCAGCGCGAGCGTGCCGAAGCTCGCCATGAGGAGGTAGAGATAGCCCGCGGCGGCGTTGCCGCTCGCGCGGTGGTGCGCCATGACGAGTGCCCAGGAGGCGAGCGACATGGACTCCCAGGAGAAGA
>WNFR01007159.1_pt1 | contig 13314 bp, 22 predicted proteins | sample 5400221 | NCBI WGS metagenome assembly WNFR01 (sample SAMN13153357, study PRJNA577476) | soil metagenome | isolation source: 40 cm soil under Madrone tree | place: USA:California | collected 2016-06-14
TTCTCAACTTCTCCGCGGATGAGCGCATTGGTTTTTGCGTCCGCTGAAAATCGGCGGTGCAGCATCCACTGGGCCTGTGCGTTATCGATTTCTTGTTCTGTGTCGTACATGTTCATGCCCGTCCTTCAGCTTCCATCTCGTCCAGGATGCTTTTGAATTTTGTTGGTGCTGGGTTCTTAAGTTGTTGCAGCTCTTCGGAGGTTAGGTTGGCCTCGAGGAACGGGAGGCAAGCCTCGCAAATCTTATCTCTCACGCAGCCACCCCTCGCGTCGGATTCAAAATGCAGGCGAGCCAACTTGAATAGCTGGGTCACTGATTGTGTAGTTTGCGGCCGACCGTTCAAGCACTTTTCCAACAACTCGTCGCCAGAATAAATGCGAGCGACTTCCATGATTCTAAAAACCTCTTGCCAGTACTGCTTTTCCACTGTTGTGTCCACGTTTATTTCACCAAATTCCACACATCGTTGTCCGGCGCCACTGGCGCGGGTGTTTCTGATTTGCGACGGCCTTTCATCGTCGCGCCTGCAGCCTTTTTGGCTGCCTTCTCTGCGATTCTGGCTTCCCATCTTTTCCATGCGCGTGCCTGTCTGTCCGAAAGACGATCCAACATCTCCCGTTGATCTGGCTCAACCCAACGCTCGATCATTTCGTGAATACGCTTTCCGAGCCAAATCACATTCATGCGTGAGAGACGCCCCAGGTTGGCGAGGGCCCAGGCGTTGTTAAACTGCGTTGTGAAGTTTGGATTCGCGGACTTCTGGTTTGCTACCAGACGATCTTTCAACTGAGAACATCTCGCGGCGTACACTGTCATCGCACACATGGCCTACTCCTTTGTAGTGGATAGTTGGCAACGCGCTCAGCGATCTTCGCGACCATCTGCTCGTCGACCGGTGGTTCGCAGCGGTTGTGCGCCACCTCAACAACTCGTCTTTGATTTCTTTCTGCTGTGAGCTTGTTCGTCACGATGCTTCTCCTTCACATGTCGGCGGCGACTGTGTCGTCTGACTTCAGTTTCCAAAACCACTGCTTCTTGTCTTTCACCATCTCAGAGCTTTTCTCGACTCCGAGAGTGTATCCAACACGTTTGACTGTCCCTTCCGATGCGTTGAACAGCTGCGCGGCGGTTTCTAAAATGCCGTCCTTCCCGCCATATTGCTTGGGCTGACGATCGCTTAGATACTTGAGCAGCCACTCTTCTACTTGGCCTCCCTTGCTTTCATACTCTTTCGGTTCTTTCTTTTTCTTGGCGGCCAGTTCGTCCATGGTCTTCTCGGTCGTTCCTGTCCACCGCACGTAGGGAATGAAGTCTTCACCTTCTTCGATCGGCAGCTTTACGGCGTCGGTCTCAAACGTCAGACCATTCGCGTCGGCCTTGATGATGTTGCCTTTCAGTTTCATCATGTAAATCATGTTGTTGGGCGCCGATTCGTTCTCTTCATCCTTCGGCTTCTTGGCGAACACCCAAGCCAACCGCGGGATTCCTACGAACGCCATTGCTCCACCAACACGGTTCACGGCGTCCAGGTCGATCTTCTTGTTGAGGTGCATGATCGTCAGAACGCAAATGCCTAGCCTCTCCGCTACGGCTACGAGTGGGTTCAACACGCCGCGAACGGCTTGTTCGTCCATCATCTTTGCCGCGCCTAAATAACTGCTAACGGGATCAATCACGACGAGCCTGATCGCCGGATTCTGACGGAGCGTCTCTTCCAGCGCCTTGATGTCTTCGTCGAGCCGAAGCTGACGTATGGTCTGCTTCGTCTTTTTTGTGAATGTGCTGGCCACGGACTGGAGATAGTGGACCTTGTTCATGTCCGCTTTCGCTGCCAAAAGGCGAGGCGCGATCGTATCGTCGAGACCGTCTTCAGCCGCGACAATCAGAACTTCCATCGGCTCGGCTGTGTTCTTTACTCCGGATGGCCAGTCTCGGCCCGTGGTTGCTCGAGCAATGACGTCGATGCTCACCAAACTCTTTCCATGATCCGGATTTCCGCAGAACAGATTCAATTTGCCGAAGGCTAGCTTCTCGTGCCAAAGCCATCGCACGCGTTTCATTTCCACGTCACCGGCTTTGACGAGGCGCAGGCCTGGTGTCTCGTGGGGCTCGGTCGCTTCTTCCTCAGCCTTCGCCGCTTCAGTCTCTATGTCCTTCGGCGTGAGAAGTGCTTCGAGCGTTTCGGGACCGGCCTGCTCAACGATACGCATTGCATCGTGAAGCGCTGGTGGGAGCACGAGTTGTATTGTGGGGTTGAACTGTGTCGGCTTGGGGTCTGATGTGTCTACCGCAGATGCGTCTACCGCAGATGCTGCTTGCTTCCGCGCGGCTAGAATACTGTCGCGATGCGCCTCCCACTCCTCTCTTGTTTTTTCAGGCTTACGCACGATTGACCTCTCGCTGTCTCGGTTGAATCTCAATTCGGATTGTTGCTGATGGATAGTGAGCGGACTTGCCAACGATGTTGAATGTCCAGCCCACCTTCTCGAAGAATGGGGCTAGCTCCATCACTTGTTCGAGCGATAGCCCGTAGGGCTCGCTGATCAACACTTCTTTGCCGCCGCAACCGTCTTCGTCGCAGCCGACTCCGCAAAATCCCCAATGGTCTAACCAGTGGTCATCCTTGGGAACTTCGGCTTGGAAAACCATCACCGAGGTTTCACCTTCGCCACCAGGTAGATCAGCTGCGTTCGCCCACATGAAATTGTCAGGGAACGCTTTCTTCAACGAATCGATGAACCACTGAGGGGGATCGGTGAATGGGTCGCGGGGACCGTTGCCGATCTGAAGCTGAACCAAGCGTGGCTCGTCATCAAACCCGTCCACGATGGTTGGAAGCAAGACCTGCGGTGCTTCCAACGGAGGACGGTCGTCGTCCTCGAAATGCTGCCAAAGTCCTTCGTGCAAAGTCCTGACATAAAGGCTAGCAGCCTTCAGTAGGTCAGAGGACTCCTGGATATCAGAGATGCTGTCTGTCACCGCGGTGACCTTCTCCACCCCGGTGCGGCCCACCCTGATGTTAAGTGATGCGCTCATTGTATTTCTCCGTTGGGGGGCCCTGCCCCTCACTCTTACCAGCAATTGCGACAGGGCACCCCCGGAAGGACTATTCCTAACCCTCCCGACCCGCCAGATCGCCAAGCAGGCCGCGGTGATTGAGCGATCTGGGCCATCGGTTGGGGTCACGGTACGTGTGGGCGTGCTCGAAGCGCTGGTCAAACTGGTCTCTAATCTTCCCCAGCTCTTCCTTACGCTTGATGAAGTCCTTAGTCTTCTTACGGACGTCACTTTCCTTCCACGCCGCGAGGATCTTCTCCACCTTCAACGCCTTCTTGGCCGCGTCCAGGGTGGCGTATGTCTCCGTATCCAGCTTGTGATACTTCCAACCATTTCCAAGGTCGAGCAGCACGTATGCGGAACCGCTCTTGATGTCATCCAACATCTCATCGCTCATCGCAACGTATGGGATACCGTCAGGACTGTCTTTCAACATTTCTGCCTCCTCTGTGAATCTTTCTTTCCATTTTTGAGCTGTCTTCGGTTTTGCATCCACGCCGCAGATCTCAAGAGCCTCTTCCGGTGTGCGCTTGTGCATGACCATCTCGAACACGACGGGCGGAATATGCCGACGCTCTGGATCTTTCTTTACTCGGTCAGCGTGGCGACGTACATATTCGAGCTCCTCGTGCGTGTACGGGTCTTGAGTCTTGCGTGTGGAGTCCTCGTACATCGGGAGGATGTGATCGTGACCCTCTGGAGGACCGGCTGCATCCTCGTCGTCACTGAAGCGAGGATCGTTCGTGTAGCAGATGCCTTCGCTTGTTTCCGATCCTGAATCTGAAAACGACTCCGATCCCTCGTCTTCTGAAAGCTCCGGATCATCGTCTTCCGGTTCGATTTCTTCGAGGTCCGATGCAATAAGGTCTTCATCAGAAACCGCGTCCTCGTCTGGCATGTCCTCCGCGTCCTCATCCTCATTTTCCTTGTCGAGATCGGCGACCAGTTCGTTCTTGTAACGCGGGATCGCCTTGCTCTTCCTGTACTTCAGACTGCGGAGTTCTTCGCCTGCCAATCCTTCATCGCGGAGACGAGCCTCCCACAAATCCGTCAAGGCTTCCTTCGCGTTCTTCGACAGCTCAGCGGCCTCAAACGCTACCTCCGCACTGTATGCGCTGCGCAGACGCGTGACGTTGGCAGCACCAGCCGGGATCTCCTTTTCAATCGCTGCGACGTTGGTTCCGATCACATCCTGCGATTCGCTGGTGCACTCGCCGCTGAACATCTTCGCAGCGGCTAGTGATAGTTTGTAGAAGTTGCCGTGCGCCACAACAGCTCTCGTCAACGCCCCGCCGAATCTTCCGTGCGCCGTGAACCGCTGGAACCGGTGGCTGTCGGTGAACTCGTAGATATGCTTGAGTTCCGCACCCACGAGTTCCCACCTGGACTCGTTCACCTGCCCGCCGACATCGGACCACTTCAGCAGGAACGGACGGAAGTACAAGGACCGCTCGTCCAGCAAGTCTTGATACCGAGGGTCATTGATCAGGATGCCTTGCTGCTCGAGATACCGAGGATCATCGATCGAGATTCCTTGCTTCTCGAACCACTCTGACCTCTGATCCTTGGAGATCACTCGGAACGCCGCCGGCCGATAATTGGAAGTCGGATACAGCTGAGCATCCCCGCGGTACGAGGTACGTTCTAGGCGTTCTCGCCGTGTTCCGCCGCGGAATCCGTCAGGCAATGCGACAGACAAATCGCAAGAGGCGACATTTTCCTCGGCAGCCACTGAATCGGAGGCGGGACCCCCGTTTGTGGTGAGTATGGCGTTCATTCCTTATCCTCAGTAAGTCCTTTCTTTTCTTTGTCATTCGAGGGACCCACCGCCATCGAGTCGGTAGATGTCGCGGTGTGCGTTTGTGGCTGCACTTGTTTCGTCCCTTGCTCGGCTGCGAACAGCTCGGTGTACCTCGCGATGTCTGCTTCCCGTGTCCGCAGGTACATCTGGACGGCCTCGCGCACAAGCCACGACAGCGAGCGTCGGTCGCCGCGCATCAGAACACGGATCCGGTCCATTTCATCTTGATCGAGCGATATCCCCGTGGATGTCAGTTTTCCTGTCATTTGCCCTCCTTTCGTGCCAATTCTAGTACCGCACTACGAAAGTTAACAGAACAGGCGAAACCTGTCAATAACTTTCTTGTGTTTTGGTAAAATAATTGCGGGGGCGCAGGTGAATGGCCATACCGTCACATCAGTTGAATGCAAACACGTTGGGGACGCCCAGGGAGGGCGCATCGGCATATGCAGGCGTATCCGGAGCTTAGGAGCTGGGATCGCCCAGGGCGGCCGGCGCCTGCCGCGGGGCTTCGTATCCTGGTGAACTGGCTGGACTTACTCGAGGGCTCGGCGAGGAAACGACATAGTTGCGGAAAGGTGCATATATGTCGCTTTCGACGATTACGTCCATGGGTTGCGCTTAGCGGCGAGACAACGGCGTAACCGGTGAACCGGCGTAACCAGCGGGTAAAGATTGTGTTCTGTTAGCCCAGCCCTTCGTGCCATGGTCAGTCGTGCGGAGCCGGAACGGAGGAGACAGCGATCCTTCCGTGAGTTCCATTGTGGCTTTCGGTCTGGACGATGGCTTCGGATTCGAGGAGCTCTTGGGTGGCCTGGTCGAATGCCTCTCTGTACCGGTCGCCGTGAAGCACTCGGTAAAGCGTTGACCGGTGAACGGGACCGGTGGCGTGCGTGATCCGCTCGAGGACAGCTGCTTTGATGCTTGCCGGGGAATGCTTTTCCATGGTGCCTCCGGAAGCCATCCCTACCATCATTGGAGTAAGAAAACCATTGGAGTAAGAAACGAACCGGCCCAAAACGTCGATCCCGCGCGAGAGGGTGAACGGTTGAACGGTTGAACGGTTGAACGGTAGTCCCGGAAGAGTCCCGGAAGGTTAGGTGCGTGAGCACTTGGGTGTGACCAGTGGTGGGTGTAAGTGTATGATAACAAAGGATATGAGAAGAAGAAGAAGAAGAAGAAACACTCCTATAACCCCACCTATTCTCCTTCGCCTTACTTTCGGCGTTCAACCGTTCAACCGTTCACACGCTCGCGAGGATCCGATTTCTGAACGGTTGCTCGGGCTGTTTCCGGCACCCTGGTCCCTCCCTGCGGGTTGTAAGCGCCTCCCTTTGGCAGTACCGGCAATGGGACCCAGCGTAGCAATCACCCCCACCCGGCCTCGAGAAAATAGAAATTTTATTTTTTATTCTTCACTCTAGGTGCTTTTGGCTCACCGAAATCTCATCCGCTAGGTGACCGGTACCCTGAGCGCGAAACATTGAAGCTCCCTGCCGGGTACGCCTCGTCGTAAAGGGGACCCTATCCTCAATAATATCAACAGCTTGATAGAGTATGCGTACTCTCCGCGCTCACTGTCCTGCGCGCGATCTGAATTCCCCTCCGAAGACAGGAGAGTGGAGAGTATGGCGTTTATAACTGCTTTGTTTTCTTACGCTTGCAAGGCATGCGCTAGGAAAAACCCGTTAGGTATGTAACAAAAAGCTACACCAGCACACGTCCAGACTGTCAGGTAAACACTCCACTAAGGGGCGACCCACGGCCCAAACCCTGGATACGCGCGCGTTCCTCCATTCCTACGTGCACGCGCGACCTGATCCCCTTCGACGCATGGCCGGCTATCAGCCGCAAAAATTTGCGTCCTTGTATAAAAATTAGCCGCGGCGAACGCAAACGCTCTGTTTTCAACTACTTGACAAGTTTTGTCAGTTTCGCCGTGACACAAAACGTCTGCCACCTAACTCAAACGCTCGCAAACGCTTGCGGTCGCTTCGCGACGGGCGAAAGGGCCATTTCTCCGGAACCACGACGGACAAAAAACGTCAACCGAGCACGCAGGTGGCCACACGGCTTGATGTGTCTTCAAGCGTTGGCGCGTATGCACTCGTTTGGCTCGGCGAATGCACTGGTAACTGCGTTCGCAAGAAATACCGGGCTCCCGGGAAACATCGGGCTCACCGGAAGAGCGAACGAACGCAGTTCCAGTCTGGCCTATGAGATACCGCTAGTCCGGACGTTGGATTGAATCATGGCACTTGAGTGTGGCGCCGTAGAGCATTTCGCTTACGGGGAGCCAGTTGTCTCTCGCAGCCATGAGGTTGGGCCAACGTAGCTAGCGGGAAGGGTTAAGCCCACTGGGTCTGCCAAGTCTGAACCACGTGTCGGGCGAAGTGTGCCTCTTAGCGCGTGGCAGCTAATCTCCATCCGCGAAGGGTTGCGGTTAGGTGTGTCTGTAGATTCCCGCGCTGTCGGGCCGAGTCTACGGGTGTGCCTTACGGGTCGTGTCTCACACGACGGGGATACGGGTGACTACTCTTGCCCAGTGGATGACAGCATCCGTCAAGCTGACTCCCGCGATCAAAAGTTTGCCGTAACTTGCAGAATACCTAACCGAGTCAGCTTGGCGCTGTGCTGTCGGCAGCAAAAATCCCAACACAAAGAGAGGCTACACACATGTCTACCGCTACAGTTGTGTCCGTTCAGTCCTCAAGAGAAGAACTCATAGCGCGCATCGCGCAGCTTGAGGCGAAGATTGCCCTCAAGCCTGTTAACGATGGCAGTGCTATCAAGGTGACGGAGAAGGGTTCTCTGTCGATGTACGGTCTGGGCCATTTCCCAGTCACCCTGACGTTCACCCAGTGGATGATCGTCGCCAAGCAACTCCCCAAGCTACTCGTCTTCGCTAGCGCCAACTACGGCAAGCTGTTCTTCAAGAACGACGAACAGTCTGACGCGGCCGCTGAATTCCTCAAATCCGTGAAGTAACTCCACATCGTAGGCACTCGCAAAGAGCGCTTACGCCGAGGAGTTCCTTCCTCAATTCCATTCCACTCAGGGAGATCTCCACGAGCCTGGTAGTGGATTGGTCCACATCGCTTGCACTCAGCGATGAGTGTGAGCGCCGAGGATCAATCGGTCCTCCAAAATCTTTTCACAGGGAGAGTGTATGCAAAACAACGGAGTATGGGCAGCAATTAGCGCTGAGATTAGAGCAGGGGAATGCGGACAGCGAGCGCTCGAAAGTTTGCAAGCTGCAATGGAGCAGGAACTCCTGAGCGCAGATGAGTCCAAGTATCTGCAAGAGATTCTCGCCGAAGCAGCCTAACACTAACCAACAATTCAGTTTGTCAGCCAATGCCCACGCCGCTATTCGTGTGGGCATTCACGGGCAGGCTTTGATCTAACACATCGCTTGCCCGAGTAGCGCGCAACGTCTCCGGCGAAAGCTTGAGACGTTGCGAGACACTGCGTCTCGATTTGCAATTCCAAATTCAAACAGGAGAAAAACACATGAGCAAAAACTCAAAACGCATGAGCAAAAACTCAAAACGCACGGGTGTGAGTGTACGACGAATCAAATTTGCCAGCCGCGCTGATCTGGTCGGCCACATCCAAGGCACGTCCGGTGTGAGAGTAATCAAATTTGCCAGCCGCGCTGATTTGCTCGGCTACCTCCTCTCGCAAGGAGTCAAGTAACCCGTCCACATCGTCCGCATCGCGGGGTGTGTCTACAAAGGGCACCCTGCGAGTGTGTAGTGCCAGAGGCAATCCTAGGAGGGGAACTATGCCCACGCATCTCGTAATCCATGATGTTTATCTGAAGCTAGCGCCACAGGTCGAGTCTAACCCGACACTGCGTCGCTTTCTCGCCCGAGTCTTCATGCACGCTGCTATCGCCAGCTTGTAAAGCTTATCCTCCGCATTTTTCTGAACGCTCACATCCACGCTTTCTAGCTTTCGCGCGCGTTCAAATCTTTTCTTACGCGCACGAGCGGAAGTGTGTCTACAGGGCGGCACCCTAGTGCCAGAGGGAGACACCGTGCAAGCCAACGACAAAGCTTTCGAAGTGAACGGGAATGAGATAGTGGAAAAACCGGACGCAATCCGGTATGCAAGGGCAATAGCTGAAGAGTCCGGCAAGCCTGTCATGGTCTGGTCGGAAGGTTTGCCCGCGTTGTGGATCGCGCCAGAAATTAGAATTGGCCGCGCGTCACGTCCAGTCTAAAACGGGGCGCCCAGCGCCGTCTTTTTCCCTTCCCGCATTTTCCCTGAGCACAGAACGCAGCATGCAATGCCTGTCCTGAGAGAGCAGGCATTGCGCGAAGTGTTCTCAATCTCTTCAGAGGTGAACCAAATGGGATTCATGCAAAAGCAAGTCACTGCGCGCAAATCGTGGTGGCAAGTAGAAACCACAGACGGTACTGAGTTCTTGCCGGTTGACCTAATCGGCGAGAATCCGGCGGACTCTGACGCGTTTCAACCGTACTGCGAAAGCATGGTCCAGACGTGGGAAAAGATTCAGGGCTATGGCGCGCGTCTGTCCGCTCCCGGTTATCTGGATTGCACACCGTGGAGCGTATTCGAGACGGAGGAAGAGGCAGAGCGATATTTGGAGGAAATGTACGGAGACGATGAGGACGAGGAGGGCCAATGACACGGATTCAATTGTGGAAAGCACGCGGTATTCCCGGATACCTCATTTGCAAGATAGACGAGGAAACGGGTTGCTATCTGTCTGATGACGAAAACTCCGTGCTAGTGCAAACAGACCGGGACTACCCCAGCGTAGCTAGCGCATTCGGCTTCGTTCCATGTTCCTGCGGCGGAACAGATGGGACGGTTGATTGTCAACACAAAAACACTCACGAGATGATCCAACAGGCGCAGGATTTTCTGGATGACTGTCTAGGCGCAATCGTCGAAGACCCGGGATATTTTTCGTAGTTTCCTCCAGTTCTGCCCAAGCAATTCCGGCCAGAACCTCACCTCACAAGCCTACCCGTTGCGCGCATTCCTCAACCGGAGTGTGCGCGCCGATGTGGGTTTAGAGGATTTTCGAAGGAGGATTGATGAGCGACATTCAAGAACGCGTAAGCAGTGATTTAGCCGAGCAACTCTCGGGTAAGAGCGGATCAGCAGCTGACTTGCGGCACGAGATTGAACGGCTAGAACACGATTTTGATTTTGATTCGTTTGCGCCATACACGCACGAAGAGACCGACATCATCAGCGACCTGGAAAAGGAATACTGGCAAGACGCCCAAGACCTCTGTGGGGACAAGACCTACAAGGCGACCGAATGGGAAGAGGCGCGCAGAGCCTACGCCAGTGCCCTTGCATATACCGCGTACTCCTCAATCTGGGAACAAACCAAACAAGAGCTAATCGAAGCGGTCGAACAATTCGAGTCTGACGCTACGGACTTCGGCTGTAGCGAACCGGTGATCTCTCTGTCTACGTCGTGCCTTCATGGTTGGGCAGCACATAACCGCGAAGACGCAGACGGAACGATGTATTTCGAGTCTCGCCAGTTAGATGGGTGCAACGGACTCGCTCGGCAATCCTCAGGCGTTTGGCTTTCCGTTTGTTTCACACCTAACGCGGAAAGTGAGGCGCAAGGCGCGTAATCCGCTAGGTGTGAGCCAAGGCGGGCAACCCGCAACGCGCCCGCCTGACCGCGCACCTAGCAACGCGGTAGCGCAGAAAGAAGGAAAGACGCCTTATGCCGAATATGAAAAACAAGAAACGCATCCGCAACAAACCACTGGAAGAAAAAGTAAACGCCAAGTTAAAGAACTTGGGCAAGGCTTTGGAGAGTATGCAATTACCACAGAAACCGAAAACACAAAAAACCGCAAAAGCACAGAAACGCATCCTCTCGGTGACCGTCAAGCGAATGATCGACGATTCGCCCGATACCTCGTACCTCGGAGAGTACTCCAACACTCGCGAATCTGAATTCACGATTGATCGCGCACACGCGGAAGACTGCGCGAGCTTGGAAGCAAATCATTTCCAGACAGTTGAACGACTCGAAAGGATCATTGGACACCTCAACGCTTGGCGGATGGAAGAGGGGGACAAACCCGAGTCCACCGAGTGGGAACCTCTGGACGAGTCCATCGATGCACTCGTCTCTCTGCAGGATGAAGCAATGGAGTGCAACTGCGGCGGTGGAGACATGGGACGCGGTGAACTGCGGTATTTCAACGGACCAGTGGAGAACTACAAAGGCGAATCCTCGGAAGACATTCGGGAATATGTCCGACAGGACTATGACCGCATGGAGTCCCTCAATCGCGGTGACTGGTGTTTCATGGGCATGCGCGCCGAGGCAGAAGTGCAGACGGGCTCCGACGTGGTCCAGCGAATCACTTCAGGCGGCCTATGGGGGATTGAGTCCGACAGCGGACGCGAACACCTGGAAGAGACGCAGCGCGAAGAACTGGCCCAACTGAAAGATGAATTAGCGGGACTCGGATTCTCGCGCCAAAGACGTTCAGGAGAAAGGAGACTAACTGCAGATGAAACAAATTCGTCGGGAAGCTTTGTTTGCGGACGGATGGAAAGAAGTGTCCGTTGAGGATTTGCTTTTCCGTCTCATTGGCTCGGGACTGATTCGCGCCTACCGGGCATCCTTCACCTGCCGCCGGGAGAGTGAGCATGGGTGTTAAAGCCCCGCGCACCCGATTGAAGCATTGCGCCTGCCGCATCATCAAGCCGGGACAGAATACTGCGAACCCCGACAAGACAACCAAGTGCCGCGAGCACGCCGCCCGATTCGTAGACACCACGAACGGCAGAGTCTACGTCTGCCAAGTTCACTTCACAGACCGCGTGATCGTCGGTAGCGGACAGGACGTAGAAACGTTCTCAAGGAGGAAAGCATGAAGTACACTCCGCGACTGCCAATGCCAAATTGAGGACGCGATTCGATTCAGGCCAGAAGAGGCGCAGTCCTAGTCCGGTAACCCGACTAACCAGGACTTGAGCCTGAAGATGTGGACAACCCGCTGCCCGAGCCTTATCTTCTGATTTGATGATTCTCCGCTTATCAACTGGACGCACTTCGCTTTTGCTGGTGGTGCTCCTTTGTGCTGCTTCAATCACGGCGCAGGGCGGAGGGGATATCCGACTTACCAGGACCTAGCTCGAAGGAGTAGCATTTGATTGTAGTGCAGGTGGTCAGATGGGACGAAACCTCTTGCAATCCGAAATGCAAAGCAGAGGGCCGCGTCCAACCACGCTGTCTTTGGTCGGAAGCCTTGCCCTGGTATCACTGACCTTTATCTGCTATCGACTGCGGTTAAATCTCGCGACGGCAGTTCTGCTGTGCCTAATTGTCGTAGCACTGCTCTCCCTCGCAGGGGACTTCTTTTCATCGATTGTTGTTTCTGTCGTTGCGGTCCTGTGCTTGGTGTACCTCGCTCCCCCCAGTGACTCCTTTCTTGTTTCAGACCCTCTAGATGATGTGGCTATCGCTGCTTTTTTCATCACCTCGTTCGTCATCATCGGCCTGATATATAGAATGCGAAAGCTTGCTGATGAAGCCCTAACAAGAGTGAGGCGTCAATTGGTTGAGGTAGAGGAGCTAGGACGGAGGCGAATCGCGGGAGACCTGTACGACGATGTTTGTCAACGGCTCACATTGGTGGCGCTTAAACTTCAAGAACCAAACCATTGCGATTCGATTGCGTTCCGCGACGAGTTACGGAACGAGGTCTCGAAGATAGCGACTGATACGCAGGCCCTAGCGCACGAATTACATTTCGCAAAGTTGGAATATTTGGGCTTGGCTACGTCCATCAGAGCCTTCTGTCGAGAGTTTTGCGAGCAGCGGGAGGTCAAGATTGATTTCAGCAACGACAATTTGCCGGACCTGCCGTTGCAAATCTCAACTTGCCTCTTTCGAGTATTACAGGAAGCCCTACACAATTCGACAGAGCACAGCGGCGTGCGACATTTTGAAGTTGAACTACGCGTAGTGCCAGATGCAATCCACCTCACCGTGCACGATTCGGGACATGGCTTTGACCCGAAAGAGAAACTACAGAGCGGTGGGCTTGGGCTTGTCAGCATGCAGGAACGACTGAAACTGGTGAACGGAAGGCTTTTCATCGACTCGCAAGTCGAACGCGGTACAACGATTCACGCTTACGTACCTCTCAGTTCAGTCACCGATTCAATGCGGGCAAGGTCTAGACCCAACTCCTGATTAACGCTAGTGCTTTATCGGATGCGCGCTTTCAGGAAGAACTGCGCACACGCCGATTGGGGCGATTCAACTGAACATCTGAGTACTATGAGCCACTTTTGTGGAGTCGAGGTGTGGCGCGGTGGTTTAGGTGGAACCTATCGGTTGCCGACCCTTTCGTCTGTCGGTGCCTCACTAGCGCCACCATGCTTCCGTTTCCACACCCCGCTCATCGAACCGGACGTGCGGATTTGCCGCA
>WNFR01016547.1_pt1 | contig 13310 bp, 9 predicted proteins | sample 5400221 | NCBI WGS metagenome assembly WNFR01 (sample SAMN13153357, study PRJNA577476) | soil metagenome | isolation source: 40 cm soil under Madrone tree | place: USA:California | collected 2016-06-14
TGCTGGCTTTCCAATTGCGCCCCGCCACCGAGATCGACGCCTTCCCCAGGTAAGAGAGCCGGCTTTCGTGAGTGACAAGAATGACGGGGCTGCCCGGACTCGGCTGTCGGAGGTCCGCGAGGCTGACTGTCATGGTGCGTCGGTGTTGGCTTGCGCCCCGGGTGATGCCGCTCAGCGAAAAAACCGACAGCGGCGAGATAAATCCTGTGGGATGGCCCAGTTCGAATGTCAGGTCGTCCGCCGGATGTTGAGGGTGCGCGTGGCAGCGCGCCCCCGCCGTGAGGTCGCACTCCAAAGGTCCCGAGGCCCAGACCCAGCGAAGGCGCGTGTAGTCGCGCGATGCGACCAGGCGCATTGCAGGCGACAGACGGAGCCAGAAGTGATTGATCCTGCCCACGCCGCGCGGCGATTCATAATACCGTTCGCCTTCGAGATCGAAACCGGCGGAGGTGCGCCACAACGTCCACGTCTCGCGAAAATTCAATACTTCTTCCTCAATGGGACCGAGTCCGACCCCGCGGGCTGCCGCATGCTCTCCTTCCGCCACCTTGATGCGTTCGGCGGACGGCGGTTGCGGCAAGCTCGCAGCGTTTGCCGATGAGGGCTCATCCTGGAGCGCCGCGCGAGCACCACCAGACCCAATCGCAAAAGCCGCCACCAGGAGTCGGGCGAGCACGGTTCGCAAGGACGCGGTCATGATTCCTTTACCTCAAAACGTGGCTTCGCAGGGGAGGGCCTTGAAGCGGTATTTGTTGATGTTCATCGATCGGATCTTCGATTCCAGAGTGGAGGGTGGAATTCCCAGCCTGGCCGCCGCACCCGACGGGCCGGCCACTCGGCCTCTCGTTTCGGCCAGGACGGCGGCGATCGTTTCGCGTTCTTCCACCGCCGGCCCCCTCGGGGGCGGCTGGGTTGCCATGCGCAGTTGGGGGCACCCGCGAGAGAGCCAACTCTTCTTGATCGTGAGCTTCCCCTTTTGATGAATCACGACCGATCGCTCGATCACATTTTGAAGCTCGCGGATATTTCCGGGCCATGCATAGTGAGTCAGTGAATCCATGGTTTGGGGTGAGATTGCGGCGACCGTCTTGTTCATCCGGCGGGCGAACTCGTGCACGAAATGACGCACGAGCAGAGGAATGTCGTCCGGGCGCTCTCGCAACGGAGGAATGCAAATCGGGAAAACGTTGAGCCGGTAGTAGAGGTCGCTGCGAAACTGTTTTTCCTGGATCATCTCTTCCAGGTTGCGGTGAGTCGCCGCTACGACTCGAACGTTAACTTTTCTGGCGACGGCGCTGCCCAGCCGCTCGAATTCGCGCTCCTGCAAGACGCGAAGGAGCTTCGGTTGCAGCTCCAGCGGGATGTCGCCAATCTCATCGAGGAACAACGATCCCTGATCCGCCAGCTCAAACCGACCCATCTTTTGCGTGATTGCACCCGTGAAGGCGCCGCGCTCGTGACCAAAAAGCTCGCTCTCGAGCAGGCCGCCAGGAATGGCAGCGCAGTTCACTCTTACGAGCGTGCGGCTCTTTCGCCGGCTGCGATCATGAATTGCACGCGCGATCAGTTCCTTGCCGGTGCCGGTTTCTCCCAGCAACAGGACAGTCGAATCGGTTCCCGCAACCATTTCGACCTGTTGCAGCACCTCCCGGAGTGCGGAACTCTGTCCCACAATTCCCTCGAAACCCGCGATCGAACTCATTTCGTCCTGAGCGCACATCTCCTCAGTCAGGCTGTTGCGGTTCGGGTCAACACCAGCCAACGGAAAATCCGCGTCGTAGTTTCCAACTGGGCCCCGAAGCGTTTGATTAATCAGCATATCTGCCGGTGTACTCGTGCCCTGAGCGGGTGTAAATGGGATGGCGGTGATTTGGGAGTGAAATTCGAGTGAACGCTGGAACTGATTGATCCTAAACGCGAAGCCACAGCGCATCCCCCCGGTCTATTTCTTTCGGCGTTGGTTCGACCGTTCCCGAGTCGAGTAGTAAACTCTCGCATCTCTCTTATTGCTTGGTTCCCATGCAATCGCCTGCCTCAAGCCGGGTTCGGTTCGGGCCCTTTGAGCTCAACCTCGCCACGGGCGAACTGCGCTCGACTGATACGGCAGAGAGCAAAAACGTCCTTCTCAGAGAACAAGCATTTAAGGTGCTGCGGATGCTTGTTGAAAGTCCACGCAAGATCGTTTCCCGCGACGCAATCAAGAGCAGGCTCTGGCCGAACGATACGGTCGTGGATTTCGACCAGAGCATCAACGCGACGATCAAGACCCTCCGGCGCGCCCTGGGGGATTCTGCCGACAACCCTCGGTACATCGAGACCCTGGCGCGGCGTGGCTATCGACTGATGGTCATGACCGAGTACCTGGAGTCAGCGCCGGGAATCGCACCCGGAGAGGTCAGCGCGGAGACGCCCGTTCAATCAAGCTCGCTTATTGGGAAGAAGGTTTCGCATTACCGCGTACTCGATGTCATCGGGGCCGGCGGCATGGGAATGGTTTTCAAAGCGGAGGATCTGAAACTGGGTCGGCTGGTAGCGTTGAAGTTTTTGCCAGAAGAGTTCGCCGGTGATGCGGTTGCCCTCAAGCGTTTTGAGCGTGAAGCCCAAACCGCCTCGGCACTGAACCATCCCAACATCTGCACCATCTTCGAAATTGAAGAGCATGAGGGACAGCCCTTCATTGCCATGGAGCTTCTTCAAGGAGACAACCTGCGTGATTACATGTCTGTCTCGAAGCAAAAACCGCTACCGCTGCCTGAACTTTTGGGGATTTCGGCGCAAATTTGCGACGGCTTGCAGGCCGCGCATGACAAAGGAATCACTCACCGCGACATCAAGCCGGCCAATATCTTCCTGTGCAAGTCGGGCACGGTAAAAATACTGGACTTCGGATTGGCGAAGTTGTCCGGCCGTGATGTGGCCCTGGAGAGAGCGGAAGCAGCGAGCGCTACTGTACCCAAAACTGCTTCGACCGAAAATCTGACGAAGGCGCTCACCCGCGCAGGAACTACCATGGGGACAGCAGGATACATGTCGCCCGAGCAGGTACGGCATGAGGAACTCGATACCCGAAGTGACTTGTTCTCGTTCGGATTAGTGGTTTATGAGATGGCCTGCGGACAGCGGGCATTTACAGGGCAAACGCTCGTGGATGTTCACGAGGCCATCCTGCATCAGCCTCTCGTTTCGGCCAGGGCCCACAATCCGGTCCTGCCACGCAGCCTCGATCTCGTGCTGGCCAAGGCGCTCGAGAAAGACCGCAAGCGACGTTACCAGTCAGCGACCGCACTGAAGGATGATCTCGCGCGCATCACGCGGGAGGTCCATCCAGCAAGGCGGTGGACGCGGCGGGCGTTGGCGGCGGGGGCGCTGCTCGCGGTTAGCGCGCTCAGTTTATGGCGCTACGAAGTTTATCGCCATCGCATCACTCTCGCTCCCACCGACACGATCGTGCTGGCCGACGTCGACAACCGAACCGGCGACCCTGTTTTCGACGACGCTCTGAATACTGCATTGCGCTCTGAAATGGAGCAGACGCCATACTTAAACCTGCTGGGATTGGATAAAACGTACGCCACCATCGGGCAACTGAAACTTGCGCCGGCCACCAAGATCACCCCAGAGATCGCACGACAGATTTGCGGGAAGACCAACAGCAAGATGTTGATCTCTGATGCAATCGCCGACGCCGGTAACCGATATCACCTGGAGATGAGGGCACTCGACTGCGGCTCGGGAGCAACCTTGGCCGAGGAGCAGGAGGACATCAATAGCAGGAATGAAGTCGTCCACGAACTGGGAGTTACAGCAGTACGGCTTCGCTCGAAGCTCGGAGAGCCCTCAGATTCGCTGGCGCGCTTCAATCAGCCGCTGGAAAAGGCGCTCAGCGCTTCGCTCGAGGCTCTACAGGCCAACACTCAAGGTAGCAAACTCTACCTCGCCGGCGACATCGCAGGAGGGCTTAAGCTCTATCAGCGAGCTGCCGAACTGGATCATGATTTTGCCGCGAATTATGGGAGCATGGGCGCGGCCTATCTATCCCAGAATGGAATTGACTTGGCGGAGGCCTCGTACGAGCATGCGTATCAACTCCGCGACCGCCTAACCAAGAAAAAACGGCTGGACATAGAGATCAAATATTACAGTTATACGATCGGAGACTGGGAGAAAGCATATTCTTCCGCACTTCGTTTCTTAGAAATATTTCCTCGTGAAGTACCCGCTCATGCCAACTTCCGGCTGGCACTTCAACATCTCGGCCAACCCGATCGCGCCGCTGACGAAGCGGCTGAGATTGCACGGTTGCAGCCAACCTCTTATTATTTCGGTGCCGCGATACAGTCCACCAGGTTCGCAAGCAGATTCAATGAGGCGAAGTCATGGCTCGCCAGCTTTCGTTCCGCCGAGCGTCTGCGCATGCAACCTTTGCGGCCAACCTCGAAGGATAGTAAGGCTGACTGGTGGGCGGTCCTCTCGGCCCTCGAGAATGCCGAAGTGGGAATGGACACGCAAGCTCGACGCTATGAAGGCAAGGCAACTCGACTGAAGCTAGACCGCGGCGACAGAGTTGCCTTGGCGCTCGCGCTAGCGAGATCAGGACAAACCGCGGAAGCCGATAGACTCGCGGACCAGATCAGCGCGGAAAGGCCCGAAGATACGGTCGTGCAGCATTATTTCATTCCCACTATACGGGCTGCTATCAAGTTGCAGCAACGCGATCCGGCGGCGGCAATCGATCTGCTCCGCGGCGCTGCCAAGCATGATCTGGCGTTTACAACCTCGTTCAACTATTTATATCCCGCCTACATCCGCGGACTCGCCTACCTGAGCCTCGGCGATGGCCAATCGGCCGCGGCTCAGTTCCAAAAGATGATCGACAATCCCGGTTTTAGCGTGAGACATGTCATCGGACCCCTGGCCCGGCTCCAACTCGGCCGCGCGCGGAAGATGATGGGTGATAACGCATCCGCCCGCAAATCTTACGAAGAATTCCTTGGCATTTGGAAAGACGCCGACGCCGATCTTCCCGTCTATCAACAAGCCAAAGCCGAGTACGCCAAGTTGGCAAAGAATTGAGTCGCACAAACCAGAACAGCTCGACAGATCGCTGCAGCCAACCGATGGCCTCTCTTTTCTGAACGGTCAGGATTTGAAGCGATGCTGGTTGATTTTCAAGGACCTGCCGCGGGAAAATCTGCCATCAACGTTTGTAAACCTTGTCTTGCAAATCCCAGAATGAGCGCTGTAGGGAAACCGGGGTTTCCATATACGAAGAGCGCAGCAAAACTGACTTCGCTTTCGATTCGCTCCTCGTTGTAGTCGAAATCGTAACTGTCAGCGCATCCTGAAACCGCAAATCTCCATTCCGTTCAATGACCGCGCCCCCAAGCCATTCATCAGCAAGCGGTTGGCGACTCCACATTTCAGTAGATTTCAATAAGCGCCGCAATCGCCTTGGGCCAGGCGGTCACAGGTTCAAATCCTGTTGCCCGACCAATCGTTTCAACCGCTTGCGGCCGTGTGTTCGGACGGTCGAACGCCGCGGCGGGAACCAAGGTTGGCCAGCTCCAAGACTTCGCCAACGGGGCGACGAACACATGGGACGCCTATCAGTTGCCCATCAACAATGCAGTGGCAACAACGCCGGCGGGCAGGCGGTGTACGATCCGCGACCGATTGAGCTGGCGGTGCACGTCAGGTTCTAAACCTGCGGACGCGTCCTGTTGCTCAGTGCTTTACGAACTTGTAGAGCTTGCGGGCAGTTACGGCTTCGGCGTAGATGGTACCGTGGGAATCGACCGCTATGCCTTCGATGTCGGACCAATCGCCAGGAAGCGGCGGCTCGTGCCGTTGAGCAATGGCTTCGACAATCGCCGGCGCTACCTTCGGATGCGGAATGAAGTATTGGATCTTTCCGGTCTTCGCGCTCCCTATGCGTATGCCGTGTTTACAGCCGGGATTGGGTGGATAGTACATGCTGAGCTTGGCAGGTGATTCCTCGGATTGGGAATCGGTCGTGTAGAGCGTGTCGTTCTTATCGATCCAGATAGCGCTCGGCCTTCCGAACTGCGTCCACACCTCCAGAAAGTTACCGTCCTGGTCGAAGATATCGATCCGGTTGTTGCTGCGGTCCGCGATGAACAGCCTGCCTTGCGAGTCGAAGGCGAGGCCGTGAGGCTGCATGATCTCGCCCGGGCCCGAGCCTAAGTGGCCAAACGTCTTGATGAACTTCCCGTTCTTGTCGAACTTCATCATGCGCGCGTTGCCGAAGGCCTGCGGCTGTCCTTCGGCGCCGGTTCGATGACCGTCGGCGACGAAGATAGCGCCGTTGGGAGCGATCGCGACCGCCGACGGCGAATCGAAGTGATCCAGGCCCTTGCCTCTCTCGCCGGGAGTGCCGAGTACCAGCAGTACCTTGCCATCTGGCGAGAGCTTGGTCACGGTCATGCCCCTGCCGTCCTTGATCTCGCGGTCCGCGACCCAGAGGTTGCCCGCCTTGTCTACCCAAAGCCCATGCGGCCCGAGGAACGACCCTGAACCGAAGTTCTTCAGCACCTTTCCGTTTGGAGATAACTTCCAGATGGGCGCCAGCTTGGACGTGGCGCAACTCGCGTCGCAACGATCGACCACCCAAACGTTGTCCTTGGTGTCGACGGAAATGCTGTTTCCTTCACCGATGGGGCGAGGCAATTGCGCCCAGTCATTCACCATTGCGTAGGGGTTGGGTGCGTCGTTGACGCAAGGCACGGTTTGCGCGCCGGCTGCCAGCGTCGCGATGACGGTAGTGACGATGACGGCGACAGTTCTGATCTTCATCCTTATTTATCCCCGGGTTATTGCCTGGCGTATTTGTAAATCGTCTTCACGCGCACGGTGGCGGCGTAGATGGTGCCGTGAGAATCGGCGGCGATCCCCTCAGCGTCGGCACTTCCATCGTAGAGCCGCAGCTTTTGAGCCAGCGACGGCTCCAGCTGCGGGCTCGGAACGTAATACTCAACCTTGCCGGTCTTGGTGCTGCCCACGCGAAACCCGCGCTTGCAGCCTGGGTTGGGTGGCGCCCACTCGATCGAAGTCGTCTTGTCTTCGGATTGGTCATCGCTGACGTACAGAACATCGTTCTTGATAAACATGCCGCTCGGCCTGCCGAACTGTTTCCACGAGGTCAGATACTTGCCGTTCTGATCGAAGATCTCGATACGGCTGTTGGCACGATCGGCGACGAACAGCCGGCCCTTGGAATCGAAGGCGACGGCGTGCGGTCCCATCATTTCGCCCTCGCCCGTTCCCAAGTGGCCGAAGGTCTTGATGAACTTTCCGTTCTTGTCGAACTTCATGATGCGCGAATTGCCATAGTTCTGCGGCTGTCCTTCGGCGCCCGTGCGATGGCCTTCCGCGACGAAGATATCGCCGTTTGGCGCGATCGCGACCGCGTTGGGTTTGTCGAAGACGTCCAAGCCGGTGCCACTCTCTCCGGGTTTGCCCAGGACCATCAGGACCTTGCCATCCGGCGAAAGCTTCGTGACCGTCTGGCCCTTGCCGTCGCGTGCTCCGCCATCGACGGCCCAGACGTTGCCATCGTTGTCGACGGTGATCCCGTGCGGGCTCACGAACAGACCCGCGCCGAAGTTCTTCAGCACGGCGCCATCGGGCGCCAGTTCCCAGATGGGCGCTTCGTCCGAGCCGGCGCAACCTCGGTCGCTGCAACGATCGAGCACCCAAAGGTTGTCTTTGTTGTCGACATAGACGGCGCTCGCGGCCGCAAACGGACGCGGCGTATGCGCCCAATCGTTGATCACGTGGTAGGGATTGGGCGCATCATTCACGCAAGTTGTGGTTTGCGCCGCTGCTGTCAGCACGAGAGCGGCTGCAGCCGCTGTTGCAAGCACAAGCCGTGACGCCGGCATATCGACTCCTCCGATTCATGACTGGGCCGCGATGCAGTTTGGCCACGAAGCCTGACTGTGTCCTTACCTGAGCGCGTGCAGGACTACTTAAGCCCCAAGGCCAGCAAAGGATTGACCTTGGTCATCAGGTTTATGTCTTCCACGGAAATCCCTTCCTTGTGTACCGCCTGCATGAACTCGAGCAGGCCATCCGGCTCCAGGGAAGGCTTCGGCGCCGGCGGTCGCGAGACTGCACCATAGTCAGTCGCGAGGACACACCATTTCGGACCAATCGCGCGAATGGCTTCGGCATACTGGGCCACCGTCACGGCTGGACGCGCTCCCTGCGTGGCTCCGTACACAAACTCAATGTAGGTACCGTCCTTCGTGACCTCCTGCATCTGGGGAATGGTCATGCGAATCGGATTGGCCATCGCGTGCGTCACCATGACGTGCGCCACTCCGCGCTTGTGCGCCTCGTGCGACACCAGGATCACCTCCTCCGCCGAGATGTGCCCCGTCTCCAGCACGATCTGAGGATGGGCTGCAATCCAGTCAAGCTCCTCCAGAACAGCGGGAAGAAGCTGGCCATCCTTCGACACCGGCACGAACGGTCCTCCGCGCCCGGCGGCCTTGACCGCGTTTTCGGAATCGAACGTGGGCAGCCACACGACCCTGCCGTAGCCGCCCTTGATCGCGGCCATGTGCTTGATGGCCTCGAGATTGATGCCCCCGATTGCGAGGTCCTGCGCAATCCCGCCGATCAATTCGAAATCGGGGACCTGCTTCCTGATCAGGTAGGCGATCGCAGCCGTGTCCTCGAAATGGTTCTTCATCACCAGGCCCCGCATGCCTTTCGATTTGGCGAGGCGGGCGAGGTCATCGGCGTCGATCATGCGCTCCATGCTGTCGGGAGCCTGGTGGACGTGCGCGTCAAAGGCGCCCTTCAGGTTCAACTCCTGATCGGCCTGCCCATAGCCCGGCACCACGGGCAGAAACAGACACCAACACAGCAACGCCAGATTCCTTTTCAGGCTACGAGCACGCTCCACGAGGCGGTCTCCTTTCATGCGCAGAAAGAATCTCATTTCTTCCGGGCTGGAGCAGTCGCGGGCACGGCTCCTCTTCCGCTGATCTGCAGTCCGTACCCGTTAACGTCCTTGACCATGAAACTTTGCGGATTGTCGCTCACTGCTTGCGGCGCCAGGTTGCGGCGCTTGAGTTCGTCTTCCACCGCCGACGTGTCCCATTTGGCAATCTTGAAGGCGATGTGATCACAGCTGGGTGTGTTCGCCGGGGCATTGCCAATCTTCAGGTAGCTGTTCTTGTCCGCCAGCAGGAGATCGATCGCTGCTCCGGTGTCGTGGTACGGCGTCAGGCCGAGAAGGTCGGCGTAGAAATCAGCGGTCTTACGGTAATCCTCCACCAGGTACGAGACGTGCTCAATCGATACAGCCTGAAATCCCTTGCTCTTGGCGGCGTCCGGGGCGGGCTTCGCAGGTTGGGTGGCGGCGGTGGGCAGGAAACCCTCCCCGCTAATCTGCAGTCCGTACCCGTTGATGTCCTTGACCATAAAACTTTGAGGGTTGTCGCTGACTGGCCGCAACGTAAGGCCGCGCCCCTTTAGCTCGGCTTCGACTGCCGCCGTGTCCCATTTCGCAATCTTGTAACAGACGTGATCGACACGCGGTGTATTCGCCGTCGCATTGCGAATCACCATATAAGTGTCGTCGTCCCCCAGCAGGAGATTCACGGCTCTCCCGGTGTCGTTGTAGGGCTTCAATCCAAGCAGGTCCGCGTAGAAGTCGGCCGTCTTGTGATAGTCCTCCACCAAGTAAGAGACGTGGTCAATCGAGATGGCCTGGAATCCCTTGCCTCCTGCATGCGGCGCCGGCGCAGCAGCGGACGGCGCGCTTTGCTCCGTCGTCTGGGCGAAACAGGAAGCGGCTGCCCCGGCCATGGCCAGGCACTGAAGCATGTGGCGCCGAGTCAACTTCCCTCGTTCGAAGTCCTGCAGCAGATTCGCGACGATGTGCTCCATGTTGCCTCCCACGGAATGCTCGCGAAACGCCAGCCGATCTCGGCGCTCAACGGAGCCCTCCAAATCCTGATGCCGTCAGCAGTGCTATGGAGTGAGTCCCAAGGCCAGCAACGGATTGGTCTTCGTCATGCGATTGATGTCATCCACCGAAATCCCTTGTTTGTTCAGCGCCTGCATGAACTCGAGAAAAACATCGGGCTCGGGCGGGCGTGGGGGCGCGGGTGGCCTTGCAACCGCGCCAGAATCTGTCGCCATAATGCACGATTTTGCACCGACCGCCTGAACGGCTTTCACAATGTCTTCGAGTTGCCGGGTATAGGTGAACTCAATGAATGCGCCGTCGGCGGCGGCAGCCTGCATCTGCGGAATGGTCATGTGAATGGAAGGGAAGGTGACCTGGTTGACCACGATGTGCGTCACGCCGCGCTGATGAGCTTCATGGACCACCATGACCGCCTCATCGCTTGAGACGTGTCCGGTCTCAAGCACGAGATCATGATGCTGTGCCATCCAATCGATCAACTCCAGCACACTCGGAAGCAGCTTCCCGTCCTTTGAAACGGCGACGAAGGGCCCGTTCTCCTTCCTGAACTTCACGTCGTTTTCCGAGTCGAACGTGGGAAGAGTGACGATGCGGCCATACCCGCCCTTCACTGCGGCCATGCGCTTCACGGCTTCGACATTGATGCCGCCATTGGCCAGGTCTGCGGTGATGCCGCCGTACAGCTCGATCCCTGGGACGGCCTTGCGAACGATGTAGACGAGCGCGGCAGTGTCTTCCCAATGGTTCTTCATCGCTAGGCCGCGCATGCCCTTTTCCTTCGCGAGCCGCGCCAGGTCGTCGGCGTCCATCAAGCGGGGCACGCTGTCAGGAGCCTGGTAGACGTGGAAGTCGAAAGCGCCTTTCACGCTGACTTCCGGCGCAGGCTGACCGAATGCTGCGACTGCAAGCAGCAATGCGAAGATGCAGGCCGATCCGAATTGTCTGATCATGACGTGCGAACACCTCGAACCCATCAGATCCCCCTGAAACTCAAGCGCTCTTAGGCACAAACGCGAGCCACCGCCGTTCGTTGTCGTAGCGGATGGTATGCATCTGCTCTTCGGTCAGGCCGGCCTGGCGCAGCAGCGGATCGAACCACGCGATGCTGCGCGCCCACCCCGGACCGCCGTCAGTGAACCAGTATGGCCCGGGCTGCCGCTCCACCTCACCCAGGCCTAGCACGATCCGGCCGCCGTAATCGGAAGACAGGCAGACTTGATTGATGTAACCGGCGTCGATGAATGCCTTGATCACTTTTGCCTTGTTCTCGTTCGAAACCATCTGCTGTTGCCGAGTGAGGCGGTCGAAGGCGATGAACGCGCCGCGCTTGGCGCAGGCGATGGCCGTCTGCGCGTTCGGCTCGAAGAGGCAGCACATATGCCCGAGCATGACTTTCTTCAGATCGGCTCCGCCAGCCTCAAGGGCGTCGAGTTGGTGCAATGCGAACTCCAATCTCGCCGTACGCGCCCATGCCAAGGTCTTTAGCCAACTGCACGAGCCGGTCGGCAATTTCATCCTCGCTTTGGGTCTTCGTTTCGGGCGGGTAGTTGGAGCCCAGGTAATACCCGCCGGAAAGCACGAGTTGAATGCCTGTGCGCTGCGACAGCTCCTTGAGGTAGTCGCGGATGTCGGCGTTGGGGAAGCCGGTGAGGGCGCTCACGATACAGCCGACGTTGTACTTCGTCTTGATGCCGACCAGCTCCTCGGTCATCCAATCGACATCTTCGTCGGGACGGCGGGTTTTCTTTCCGGCCTGTGGACGGCCGGTGCCGAGATGCTCGTGCGGGAGAGTGATGCCATTGATCGAAGCCGGATTGACGTCACCGAGCACCGCCCGAACGATCGCGCCGGCCGGGAATGCCGGACCAGCCGCCGTTTGCGGAAGCGGCCGGGCCAGAAGGTTTAGCGTTGGACCTAGACCCGGAACAACACTCAGACCTGCTCCCGTTGCCATGAGGCGCAACAAGGTTCGACGGCTCAATTGTGAACGCTCGGAACCACTCGACACTTTCATCCTCTCCTCCGCCGAAAAAAGCAGCGAACGACAGCCTTGTTCCATTCGTCAGTTACGAGCAAGGCCGCGGTGGTCCCTGCGGCTTCCGATCGCCGATGATGCGATGGCGAAAGAACCTCCACCCTTCCGGTGTGCGCCGCAGGTCCGACACATATTCGCCACCGTGACTGACGACGGAACCGTATGGCTTCGGGGCGACCGGATGCACGCCTTCGCTGTTCGCCAGTACCCGGGGGAAGTAAGCGTGGAGCATCGCGGTATCCCCGTGAACCTGAACCATCACGTTCGTCATGATGTTGTGGGAGTGGCCGGGAAACGGGCGTGTCGTCTGAACGGTCCCCGGCTTGGCGATAGCGCCATATTCATCCACGGCGACCCTGCCGAGCTGATCGCCGAACCCAGGGCAGCCGCTGCCTTCGAGCGTCTTTCCGTTGTTGTTCCAAAAGCCCTGAATGGCGCCATCCTTCGTAAAGAGGCTGGCGACTCCGGCAGCATTGCCCGAATCGTGAAAGAACCCATACGTATAGAGCAGATTCGTGATCTCTGCTTTGTCGTCCTGATTGCCGCGCGTCAAGAGTTGGTCGCGCGTCAGAAGAGGGGGTTTAGCCGGCTCGCTGATCGGGCCGATGGGCAAACCGCTCATGACGGTATCGCCGGCCGGCGCCGGTCCAGCGTTCAGCGTGAGCCGTGTCACCACCACGCTGGTGAACACGACGGAAAGAAAAGCGACACTCCACCGCAGTTTGTTCAACATCAATCCCTCCTCTTTTGAGCAACAACACCGAGCGGACTGGGCAGCAGGATCGAGACGAGCAATGTACGCCATTGCAGCGGCTTGCCAGGAGCTCCTGCCTCCCCGGAAGGCAGGAGCTCCGCGTCACTATAGGCAGCTAGAAGACTACCTTCAAAGCAAACTGCAGTTGGCGCGACGTAGTCGAGGTTGACGTAATCGCCCCCGCGCTGGACTGGGGAGCTTCCGCGTAGGGGCTAAAGTTGGCCGCCGCGCCTGTAAACACATTCGCGTTCGGCTCATTGAAATTCGGATGGTTCAGGATGTTGAAGATCTCCGCGCGGAACTGCAGCGACCCTGACTCTCCGAGCCACTTGAGATGCGTGTCCTTGTTGAGCGCAAGATCGACCGTCCACAGGCCCGGTCCGCGCAGCATCCCTCTGCCGGCGGTGCCCAGAGTTCCAAACGCCGAGCCGGTCGTGGCGCAGGTAGCAGCCGTGCACACCACGCCGTTGCCAGCCCCGGTCGTGATGGGCGACAACACGAACATGTTCGGATTGAACCACTGCGCCGGGTTGTGCGTGATGACCTTGCTGGCGTCA
>WNFR01008767.1_pt1 | contig 13308 bp, 13 predicted proteins | sample 5400221 | NCBI WGS metagenome assembly WNFR01 (sample SAMN13153357, study PRJNA577476) | soil metagenome | isolation source: 40 cm soil under Madrone tree | place: USA:California | collected 2016-06-14
CGAACGTCACGAGCGGGGGGTAGTACAGCGCCGTGATGCGGAGGGCGAGGCCGTCGAGCTGCACGAACGCCTCGTCGTGGTCGCGCGAGATGGGCTGCCACACGATGGGACGGCCCCGTCCGAATGCGGCCCACCGAAACTGGTCGCGGTGGCGGTCGCGATCGCCCATGAAGATGTCCATGAGCCGGGCGCGCAGAAACGCCCGGGCGTCCACCCGGTCCCCCGGGCTGGCGTCCACCCGGCGAAAGAGCCCCGTCGGCGAGACGATCCGGCGCAGGCCTCCCGCGGCCCGCTCCTCTGCGTCTGGTGCTTCGGGACGTTCCTCGATCAGGCCCAGCACTCCCCTGAACTCCGAGCGGAACTCGCCGAGGGCCGGGTCGTCGGGCATCAGGGCGAGGGACTGCGGGTCGGCCAGCACCCCGGCCGACTCGAGCAGACCGTTGGCCACCAGCGGCGCCGCCGGGAACGAGGCGCTGACCCCGTCGCGCAGCGCACGGCTATAGGCCGTCCCTCGGAGCTCGGGGGCGAGCGTGGCTGTCGGGTCCTTATCGACCGAGCGAAACTGGTACTCGCGTCCGTCGGCGCCCGCGAATCGAAGGGATTTGGTCTGGCTTCCGGTGTGGGCCTGGAGCGGCCTGAGGCCGCCCGCGAAGCGTTCGAGATCGAGCACCGGCACCCGGATAGGGGTGACCCAGAGATCCCGGTAGTGCCGGCCGGCAAACACGGTCCAGAAACCGCTCTTCCTGTACTGCGGCCCCGGTGCGACGATCGCGCTGTCCGCGCCTGGCACCACGGTGGCCGTGTCCAGCACCGCGATGTCGGGTCCCTCGGCCGCGGGCGGCTGGGGAGCGGCAGATGGCGAGGATTGGGCGGCCCCGGGGGTCAGCCACAGGCTGACGGCAGCCAGCGGGGGTAACACTCCCCGGACAATTCTCGATGATCCTCTCATAGCTTGGCACTCCTTTCCACGCTACCCGCCCGGAGACAGGTGAGTTCCAACGTCACAAAAGTGGGGCCTGCAGGGAGGAGTGATTGGATCCGCGTGCTGCGGATTGCAAGCACTCCCGTTCAATCGCCCCCCTGGCCTGTTGGCTACAATCGAACGAACCTTCACCCCTAGCGAAACCAGCGACGGGTTCAAGGTCACGCGTGCTTTGACCAAAGGCGTGCCCCATTGCCCCCAAGAATTGCCCGCCTTTCGGAATCATTCAACTCGGAGCTTTGCAAGATGCGTTGTTTGGAGTTTATGGCCAGGTCCCGGCGTAGATACGGAGAATCTGTTCCATACAGGACTTGATTGCTTCCCGCCACGTCGCGCAGCATGCGAAGTGCAGGATCGCTGGCGGATACTTGCCTCCGGAGCCAGAGGTCGCGCGTTCGAGTCGCGCCGGGCCCACTCTGGAAGCTCCGGCCCCGCTTCGACTTCGGTCGAGGCGGGGTGTTCCGTTCCCACCCCTCCCCTGCCACCGGTGTCTTTCCCAGGGACAAGCCCCGGTCGGCGCTTGGCCATCACTCCGAGCACGCCTTTTTCGACTCGCCTTCCCTCATCCTGGTATCGATGGTCAAGTCTTCGACACCCCGTCGACGGAGCGGGTCATCGCAACACGGCACTGCACTCGTCGCGTGTCCTCCGTCTCGGTGTCGGTGCGCGAGTTCGAGGGAGACCATTCGGGCGATAATCGTCGCCGGAAAGAGCTGGCCAACGACCGCCTCAAGATTCGCGAAACTCCGCGTGAGCGGATGCATCGGAATAACGTCGCCGTAGCCGGTGGTGGTGAGCGTGAGGAAACTGAAGTACAGCGCGTGAGCGACGACCGCGGGCCCGTCCTCCCGGGGCGGCATGCCCCGGAAGGGGTGCGGCAGTAGAAGCCCAAGCGTGCCGTAGAGACCGGCGAACGTCGTGCCGATCAACAGATACAGCACGACTGTGCCCACCAGTCTGTGGTAGGTCACCCGCCCGGGAGCGAACACCGCACGCGTGACCACTCCGATCAATGCGAGGCCCAGGAGCAGCGAGCCAAGCAGGTGCAGGCATGTCACCAGCACCGACGCGCGCCGGAGCCCCGCCAGGATCCCTGCGACGATCAGCGCGATTGCCGTGAAAACCGCCGCCAGTGCGGCACCGCTCCTGGAGGCCACGAGGATCGCGGCGAGGAGCACCGGCGCGGCGACGAACGCCGCCAGCAGGAGCGGTAGCGCGAACCCACCCCTCGGGGCAAGGACGCCCAGCGGCGCGACGATGAAGATTGCGACCGCCAGCTCGATCGCGAGCAGTGTGAGCGCTGGGTCGGTCCAGCGCTCCTGCCAGGCGCCCGGACGGTCGCTCGCATTCGGCTGCTGCATTCGCACGCTCGCCTCTTCCACGACTCGCTAAAAGTGGAGTTACCTTGGCCGAACCTTCACGCCAATCGAGACCAGCGACGGGTTCAAGGTCACGTGTGCTCTTACCGGCGCACCACCTGCGAGCAACCCGTCCGCATTCACAGCCAGCCAGAGCTGCTTAAAATCGGCGAAGAGCTCCCAGCTGCCGCCCAGGCTGCACTCTGCTCCAGTCTGAAGAACGAAACCCCAGTTGTTATGGACATCGAGCCGTGACACCGCGGCATCGTGGTTCTTGAGGATGATGGCATACGCCACACCGGTTCCGGCGTAGGGGCGGAAGGCGCCCAGCGTGCTTACGCTGTAGCGCCCGGTCAATATCACGGGACCATACCGGACCTCGCCCAATTGTCCCAACGCTGCGACCGTGCCCCGACCGTTGATGAGCGGCTTGGGTGGAACACCCACCATGAGCAAGGCGGAGATGTTGGGGGTGATGTCGTAACCGACATCGACCGTGAGAGTGGAGTTGTCAGTTACCGTTGCCGAGGCGCCCGGAAGGAGCTGTCCGTTGGTGGCGATCTTTGCGCTCGAATGGTAGAACGCCCCCAACCCAGCGATACGGGTGAACCAGGAGCTCGACCCGACCAGGGGCGTGCGGCCCTGAGCGTGCAAGAGCCCCCCTGGCAAGCAGAGCTCGAGAGCAAGCAGCGTGGCCAAGACAGCGTTCTTCACCACTCGGCACGGCCCCTAGAATCCAAAGGCAACCTCCGCCTGAACCAGCGTTGCCTCCTTGGAGGCGGCGACATCGAGCGACAGTGCGTTCCGACTCTCAAAGAAGTTGAGCCAAATCCTCCGGGCGGAGCTCTGGACGGGATCGGTGGCCTGGGCCCAGGCCGCAGATCCCACGAGCGAGACCGGCACCACCGCGCCCAGCACCAAAGCGGATAACGAGTTTACATACCATCGTGGGAGTCCTTTCACGTCGCACCGTGTCGGCGCGAATGCATGTCTCTGAACCCAGCTCACCTCTCCCACTCCGCCGCCCGGACGAAGGGCACCCCCTGGTGCAGCACCTGGGCTCGCACGACCTCGGGCGTGTACGTCCGGCGGAGTCGGCACTCGTATTCCAGGACGATTGCCTTTCCCGAGTTGGGGGTCGAGCGTCGAAAGCGCCACTTCTTGGCTGTCACTGCCAGCACGCGTTCCGCGACGAGCATGCCATCATCCACATCGGTGGTTTCCACCCGAAGCACGCCGCCCCGGGGCTTGCCGCGCCCGTCGTTGCCGGCCGGCGGGGCGAGTTGCCTCCCATGGTGCATGACCCGTTGTACCGGAGCCGGAGGGTGTTCACCCCAGAGGAATGCCTGCGCGTGGGCGCGGTCGCCCCCCAAGCCGCTGCGCCAGGCGAACAGCTCGAGGAGCACGAACAGGAGCGAGATGGTGACGGCGACCTCGAGGGCGTACACCCCCGATGCGAACCCGATGGCAACACCGGCGAAGATGTAGAGCGCGTCGCGCGAGTCCTGGACGTTGCTTCGGAAGCGCACGGCTGCCACGATGCCGGTGAGACTGAACGCGAGGGCGAGACTGCTCTGCACTACGATCAGAATGGCCGTGACCACCGAGGGGAGGACGAGGACGGTATTGACCAGCGACTCGTCGTACCGTTCCTCCGTCCGGGTGTGCACATAGACGATGACAGTCGGCACCGTGAGCACGAAGGCAGCAGCCATTGCCAGGATGGCGTCCAACCAGGCCGGCACCGAGTGGATCCCGGTCACCGCGCCCAGGGTCAACCGTTCCAGCCAAGGTGCCAGCATCCTCGCCTTTCCCGAGGGGCCGAGCGGCAGGATGAGCTCCAGCAGGCTGATGAGTGCAACGACCGCGGAGTAGTACAGCACCAGACGGCGCACGGTTCCGGCGCCTACCACGCGTTGTGGCTCGCCCTTCCGACCGTCGCGGATGAGGGCAGAAAAGGTCCCCACCGGAGAGCGCGGGATCACGGGCGCCTCCGGGTCGTCAGGCTGACCATCTTGCACCATCCGCCTGCCCCGGCAGGCCTTCTCTCAGTCTTCGGCTGACGGGATAGAGCACCCGCCGGACTACCCGCTCCGCCAGGTCCCGAACGGCCTGGCGCTCCACGTCAGACAGGCGGCCGAGACGGGCGAGCGCGCGCTCCGCTTCCTCTCGAGCGAGCCGCTGTCCGAGCCGGTGCAGTTCGGCGAGGCCGGGGGCCGCCGCGCGTGCCCCGACCCTCGCCTCCAGCCGCTCGAGCTCGTCCTGGATGATGCGCTCAGCCTCGGCCACGGCGATGGACGGCTCACCCGCGGCCGGGCAGCAAAGCTTCTGAAGGTCGTCCAGATCGAACAGTTGGACCTTCGGCAGACGTCGAGCGGCGGGGTCGACATTCCGCGGCACGGCGAGGTCGAGCACCACGAGCTCGGACCAGCGCCGAGCGGCAGCAGCCGCGAGGTCTTCGGCCCGAAGGAGCGGATGCTTCGCACTGGTAGTGACGAACACGAGGTCGGCGATCGGGAGCAGCAAGCTCAGGTCGGTCCATGCACGGGACTGGACTTCCCACTTTTCTGCCAGCGCGGCGGCGCGCTCCTGGCGGCGGCTCACCACGATCACGCGGCGCACTCCCCGCTCTACCAGCGCGCGCACCACTCCGGCTGCCACCTCGCCCGCGCCCAGGATGATGACCGTAGGGGACCCGTGCTGAGGCATCGCAGCGAGGGCAACTTGCACGGCGGCCGAGCTCACCGAGGCCGGATGTTTACCCAGTCTGGTCTCCCGCCGAACCCGCCGGCCGGCCGCAATGGCGCCTGAGAACATCGCGTCGAGCTCTCGGCTGCTGGTGCCTGCCTCAAGCGCCGCCTGATGCGCCCGTCGCACCTGTCCCAGGATCTCGGTCTCACCCACAATCTGGGAGTCGAGTCCGGCCGCGACCTGATAGAGGTGTCGAACGCAGGCAACACCATCCCGTCGAACGACCGCCGTGCCCGGCTCGATCCCCCGCGCGCGCGCAAGCTCGTGAAACCACGGCTCGAGGTCATAGCCGCCGGTCCAATAGACCTCGAATCGGTTGCAGGTGGAGAGGATGGCGGCGTAGGGGCCGGCCGCCCGCTGGCGATTCATCCATTCGGCTGCCTCCGCCGGCGTGAGGGCCAGCCGTTCTCGCACGCTTACCGGAGTCGTGCGATGGCTTACTCCGAGATGACGAAAGACCTGCAGCGGAGAGGATCGCATCCTGGTCCCTCAGTTGGAGAAGCGGGAGACTGCCAATGACCGCGTTCTATACCGCAGGATCAGCCAGGCCAGGGTCCAGTACACCACCACCTGAACCCAGAGCGCTACCCAGGGTCGAACCGTCTGATCGAAACGGGCACCCATCTCGGCCAGCTGCAGGAAACCCCGAATGCCCAACGTGCTGGGCCACACGACCGCGATCGCCCGGACCCAGTCGGCCTGGACCTCGGCGGGAAAGCTGAAGCCGGACACGAAGATGGCCGGCAGCGACGTCGCCACCAGGGCCACCGTCGACGTCTCGGGGCGATCGAACAGCTCCGCGATGGCGAGCCCGAGCAGGGTCACGGCCGCGAAGTACGGCACCAGGAAGAGGAACACATCCGGCCAGGACGCCCGCATCGGGAAGCCATAGATGCTGAAGACCACGCCGAACATGAGGACGGCGTGCACGGCATAAATGAGGATCATCGCGCCGAGCTTCCCGCCGAGCAGCGCCCAGAGCGGCTCGTTCTTCGATTCCTCCCGGCGCTCGGCGACGCGCAAGGCGCCGATGCCGATCAGCAACGTCTGCTGCAGGATCAGGATGAAGACCGCTGGAACCACATAGCTGGCATATCCGGCGAGGGGATTGAAGAGCGGCCAGGGGACGAAGGTGACAGGGCGCGCCTGCTGGATGGCGGCGTGAGTGGTGAGTTCGGACGCCTGAAGCCGGCGTACCGAGATGCCGGCCGCCAGCGTCCCGGTGACGCCCTGGATGGCGCGCATCGCCGTGCTGTACACCAGGAGATAGCTGGCGTCGACGTACGCCTCCACGTAGGCCGGCTCCCGTCTCAGCACATGGCGCTCGAAATCCTGAGGAATCAGGAGCACCGCCCCCGCCACGCCGGCTCGCACCGAATCCTGTGCGGCCGACAGGTCAGTGCTGCGGGCGCTCACCCTGGCCGCTTCGCTCGCGTCGAGCCAGCGAGTGAGCTGCCGGCTCATCGCGGTATGGTCCCGGTCGACGACCACGACGGGTAGATCCCGCAGCACCTGGTTCAGGTATGGCGTAGGATAGAAAAAGGAGTAAAGGACGCTGGCGCCCACCAGCAGGGTGAGGGTCTCCTTCTGGCGGAATATGTCTCGCAGGGTCTGCCGAAAGCAGCGGAGGAGGGCACTCATTCCTTGCCCCAAAGGCTGGGATCACGGAGCACCCGGCCCATCCGGGGCAATGCCAGGAGGCCCGCAATGAGCGCGGTGCCGGCGAGCACCAGAATCGGTCGCGCGGAGATCCGGAGGGGCGCCCCGACCATCACCTGGTCCCGCAGCACGAGCATGAAGCGCGTGAGCGGCACGAAACCGCCCCAAACCTGGGCGAAGGGGGACATGGCGATCCGGGGGAAGGTCACGCCGGTGAACGCGGTAGCAGTGCCGAAGGTGATCGATCCGAAACCGAGCGCCCGGCCCAGCTCACCGAGCCAGACCGCGAACAGGACCCCGAGCGCCTTGCTGGCGAGCGAGAACGCGAGGGCACCGACCGTGAGAACTCCGAGATTGCCGAGCACGGGGATGTGAAACCACGCCACGAAGCCACCGATCAGCACGAGCATCAACACCAGATCCCAGAGCACGTAGGGAACCAGCTTCCCAATCCACGCCACGACCGCGGAGCCCCCCGCCGCTTCCAGCCACTCCCCGGCGGTTCTGTCGCTCAGCTCGCGGCCGACGACGTAGATGGTCGAGATCCCGGCCACGATCTGCACCAGGGCGACGATGAGGACGAGCCCCACACCGACGGCGTAGCTGACGCCGGGATTGAAGAGCAGCCGGGCATCCACCCGCACCGGCTCCGCCGCCGCTTCGGCGGCCGCCGCGGTCTGGCCCCGCCTCCTCTGCAGGCCGAACGCAACCACACCGGCACCGGTGTTGACGGCGCGGGAGACATCAGCCACGATCAGATTCCCCGCCGTGAGATATTGCTCGTTGTACATGAGTGTCACCCGCGGTGAGCGGCCATGCAGGAGATCTCGCTCGAAGTGGCGAGGGACCACGAGCACCGCATAGACCTTGCGCTGCACCAACAGCTCCTCCGCCCGGTCCAGATCCTGAATTCGGGCCACGATGTTCACCGACCGGGCGGCGCCGACCCAACGGGCGGCGAGTCGCGCAGTCTGGCTGCCGTCGAAATCCAGGATCGCAATCGGGAGCCGGCGAGCCACCTCCGAGTGAAAGATCCCGGTCAGCAGCAATGCGCCGGCCAGCGGAATCGGGCCCAGCAGGGCCCCGAGAACCGGCAAGCGGGGCAGCCGGTGGAGCTCGCGGCGCATCACGCGAAGGAGCCGGCTCATGCGGCTGCCTTTGATCTCCCATCCGGCGGCGGCCAGTCGATCACGGCGCTCATTCCGGGACGCAGGCCGTCGATGGGCCGAAAGGGACGGGCTCGCACCTCGAAGGTCCGCACATCGAAGCCGCCGGTCTCGCGGGTCGCCCGCCAGGTGGCGAACGAGCCGAGCGGGGAGATGTAGTACACCGTGAACTGGTGCCGGCCGGACCCAAGCGCGGGAATGACCGCGGAGAGGGTATCCCCGATTCGGACCCCCGCCAGCCGGTCTTCTCGCAGGTTGACCGTGATCCACTGGTCGGACAGGTCCACGACCGTGAGGACTGGCAGACCGGGGGAGACCAGCTCGCCTTGCTCCACCACCTTCACCATCACCTGCCCGTCCACGGCGGATCGGAGCGCGTTGTCGTCGACGTAGCTCGTGGCCTCCACCACCGCTCCCTCCGCCTTCCGCAGCTCGGCCATTGCGGCGGCGCGATCCTCCGCCCGGTTCCCCGACCGAACCAGGTCATACTGCGCTTTGGCGGCGGCGGTCGCCTCGCGGGCGGTGCGATAGTTGGCCTCGGCTTCATCGCGCTTCTGGGTGGGAATCACCCCCTCGCTCATGAGCCGGTTGTAACGGACGAAGGTGGTTTCGGCGATCGCCTCGGCAGCGGCGGCCCGCTCGTAGTTATCCCGAGCCGAGCGGATCTCCTCGCTGCGGTAGCCGTTGAGCGCGCGATCCCGGGATGCCTTGGCGGCATCTCTCGCGGCCTGGGCCTGCACCGCGCGGGCCCGGATCTCGGTGCCATCCAGCGTGGCGAGCAACTGGCCCCGCCGCACCATGTCGCCCTCACGCACGTAGATCGAATCCACCCGACCGGACACCTTCGAGGCGATATCGACGTGGGTCGCATCGGTCTCGCCCTGCACCGAATCCCCTCCCCGGCCACATCCCGTGAGGACGAGGGCCCAGCACAGAGCCGGCATGACACGAGTCATCGCAGTTCCTCCGCGGGCGTGGCCCGGTCGAGATACTCCAGGAAGCGATCACTTCGACCGCTGGCCTCCAGCAGCCGGGCGAGCGCCAGATCGAGATCGTACAATGCGGTCAGTCGATCGACCTGAGCGCGGGACAGGGACAGCTCGGCGTCGATCACGTCCAGCGAAGTGCCCACCGCTGCCTCGTAGGCCTTCCGCTCCGACCGCAGACTCTCCTGGGCCAGCGCCACGGTCGTCTCGAGCGATTGGTACTGCTCCAGCGCCGACTCGTACTCGTCGTAGCGCTGCTGGACCAGCGTGGCCACCTCGTCCTTGGCCCGGTCGTGCTCGAATCCGGCAGCCTCCTCGAGGTGCCTCGCGGATCGAAGACGATTGACCCGGCCAAAGCCGTCGAACAGCTCCCACCGCGCGCCCACCCCGACGATCCACTTGGGATCGGTCGTGCTGTTGAGTCTCCCTTCGAACAGCTCGCGAGTCCCGAACACGCTTATCGAGGGGAGCAGTTCGGCTCGCGCCGCGCGAACGCCTTGACGCGCCTGCTCCCGCAGAGCCGCCAAACGTCCGATCGTCGCATTGCCCGAGTCCGCAGCTGCCGAAAACGTGGTCCGCGGCTCGAGGCCGGTGATCAGAGCGAGTGGAGTGGTCGGCATGGCGTCGACCTCGTTCCCCAGGGTGGACCTGAGTGCGACGGCAGCGAGGTCCACGTCTCGAGCGGCCTTCTTGAGCTCGCGGTCGGCTTCGGCATGCGCGACTTCAGCCCGAAGCTCATCGGTGCGCGCGATCTGGCCCGCGGCCTTGAGCCGGTGGGCATCGTCCAGATGTCGGGTGAAGGTCTCGAGCGCCTGGCGTCGTACTTCCAGAACGTCCGCGGCCAGGCGGCGCTTGAAGTAGCGGTCCACCAGCTCAGTCGTAACACCCTGCTCGGTCCCGCGTCGCTCCTGCTCCGCCGCCACCACGCCGGCCTGAGCTCCGCGGTTGGCCGCCAGGATCCCTCCGCCGGCGAATACGGTCCAGCGCGCCGTGAGGCTGGCCTTGTATGGATCATTCCGCAGCACCGTCGCCTGGAGCGGAGGGATGGGTACGGCAGGGTTGAGCGACGAGAGCAGCGGCCGAAGGCCGTTGAGATCCACGAACAGGCGATCGTTCATGTGGGCGTAGAGGCCGCTCGCGCTGACGCTCGGGAAATAGAGGCCCCGTTCGGCGGCCCGCGCCGCCCGGGAGCGATCGACCTGAGCTTCGGCCGCCCGGAGCTGCTGGTTGTGCTGCCGGACAACGGCCAGTGCGTCGCGGAAGCTGAGCGGTGCCTGCTGCGCCGCCACGGGCGTCGCGAGCCACAGAGCCATCACCCAGGTCCTGGCCGGCGGCGATATCCATGCTGAAGTTGGCGTTCTCCTTGGTCGACAGGTTGAACCGGAAGCCGGCACCATAACTCGTGCGAACCGGACCCAGTGACCAGAGGTCGTGCCCAATGGCTCCGGCGGCCAGAAAGGCAACCGCGCCAAAACGCCAGTACACATGCTGGCGCCACTCGACCTGCTCCCGCAGCGCCACGCGGTCGCGCCAGCGACCGTACACGTAGGCGCGGAGCTCGCTGCCGCCAAGCTGAGGCAGCTCCTCGAATGGCACGTGGCCCGATGTTGCCTCGAACACGCCCTGCACGGCGAGAACCGAACCGGGTCGCACGTGCCGGTAGACCCGAGCATCCAGCAGGAACCGCTGAAAGCCGGCAGATCCGCCGAGCGGCGTCAGGTTGATGCGCACGGTCCCCTGGATGAAGGCGCCAAGCTGGGGATCGAACAGCCGGTCCCGGCTGTCCAACACCAGGCCGATCTCGGGTGCGACCACGGTATAGCCCGTGCTTCCGGGAATCGTGTCGGCGCTCAGCAGCCCACCGGGGACCGTCTTCACGATCGACGTGTGCAGGATGTGCAGTCCGACTTGGGCGAAGGTATGCGGCCGGATCTCACGTTGCGCGGTAGCACCGACGGCGAAGGTGCGAGGCGTGAACAGCTCCTGCGCCGACTTCGATGTGCGCGGGCCGATGCCGAAGAAGGGCCCAGGAAACTTGGAGTACTCGATGCCGAAATTGAGATGGCGGGTGTTCTGGGGAGCCCACCAATCGCCGCCGAAGCCGATCAGGAGCTGATGGTTCGCGGTATACGCGGAGTGGTGGAAGACCGCGCTCGGGCGCGTGGTCCCGTCCAGGGCGGTGCGCCACAGATAGGCGCCAACCAACGTGAGCTTGAAGCCGGTGAGCTTCTCGCTCGTGGGTACTGGATACAGGTAGTACGCCCGTCGCTGCGGCGTGGAGGGTCTCGCCACCATCGAGTCGCCGGGAGCAGCCGTCGTCCCGGAGTCTCCCGGCTCCTGGGCATGGGCCCGAGCGTGAGTCAGCATTACTCCGCCGAGGAGAACGACGAAGCCCTTGCCGACGATGGCCACGTTCCCTTTGAGGTTCTGCACCCTTGACCCGCCTCTCCTGATCGGTCTCTACGGGCCAATCACCCCCCGGCGGAGGCGGACCGCCTACCGCAGTCCAGATCAGCTTGCTACGACGATCCGCTTGTCCGCCCCATTGACGCCGTCTTTCGCGGCGACCCGAGAGAGGGCAAGCCGAGTGCCATCGGTAAGTCCCTGATTCAGCCAGCCGACGGAGTGGGATTGTGAATCACTCACGAGGATTCGCGGAAAACTCGCGAAGGAGCCTCGCGAGTGAAGGAAGGATGGTCTCGAGGCGGCGGTCGTCCCCCTGTAGGGATTCATCCTCGTGGAGCACCGCATTCAAGCTGTCGACCGGCCGTGCGGCCCACATTATGCGTTCCCCGGATCGCCGTCACGATGGATCGCTTGACGCATGACTCGCAGTGAGAGGAGCGCTGTCCCATGTTGACGTGGACCGATTGCCCGGCGAGAACGCCGGAGCAGCAAATCATCTTTGCCCAACTGGAGATCCTGCGGCGCCTGGATCCTGCTCGCGTGGTCGTTGTTTCAGATGCGGTGCTGCCGAGCAAGTGACTCGGGATGAGGTGGAGGGGCCTTGAGTGAGATGCTGTCCCGCATCGAGGTGGGCCGATCCTCAGTGCTGGCCGACCTGGTGTCGTTGACGAAGCCGCGAGTCATCTCGCTGCTGCTGGTCACGACCATTGCCCCCATGTTCGCCACCGGGCGGGGTCTGCCACCGTGGTCGCTGGTTGTGGTCGTGGCGTTTGGCGGCTACCTCATGGCGGGTGGCGCGAACGCCATCAACATGTGGTTCGACCGGGACATCGATGGGCGGATGGCGCGGACCAGGCGTAGGCCGGTGCCGACGGGCCGCATCGCTCCCCCGGTGGCGCTCGCGTTCGGCATCGGGCTCGCTGCCATCGCCTTCTGGCTCTTCTGGCAACTGGTGAACCCGCTGAGCGCCTGGCTCGCATTGGGCGGTCTGTTGTGGTACGTCTGGGTCTATACCATCTGGCTCAAGCGCTCGAGCACGCAGAATATCGTGATTGGCGGCGCCGCCGGGGCCTTTCCGCCCCTGGTGGGGTGGGCGGCCGTGACCGGCCATCTCGACCTGACCGCCATCTACCTGTTCGCCATCATCTTCTTCTGGACGCCCCCGCACTTCTGGGCGCTGGCGCTCATCAAGCGCCACGACTATGCCAGGGCCGGAGTGCCGATGCTGCCGGTGGTCCGGGGCGAGCAGTATACCAGGCTCGAGATGCTGATCTACACGTTGATCCTCGTGCCCCTCACGCTCATGCCCGTGGCTCTGGGAGCATTCGGCTGGCTCTATGCAGTCTCAGCCGGTCTTCTCGACACGATGCTCCTGTGGTATTGCCTTCGACTCTGGACCCCTGCGGGGACACCCGCGGCCTGGAAGTTGTACCGGTATTCGCTGGTCTACCTCTTCCTGCTGTTCCTCGCCATGCCGATCGACCGCCTGATTGGGCCAGCCTCGACTCCAGCGCCGAGCGACACGATGCGCCTCACGAGGCTCATCGTGAGCAAATGACCTGAGCGGAGTGCGCTTGACCACATTCGGGGTGCCGAATCCCGCCCGCCTGCTCCAGCGGCTCGCCTGGGCCGGGGCCGGCCTGACGTTCGGATTGATCGTGCTGGGCGGGATCGTGCGCATCACCGGGTCGGGCATGGGATGCGGCGAGCACTGGCCCCGGTGCCATGGCGAGTGGTTCCCACCGCTGGATCTCCCCACCATGATCGAGATCGGCCATCGCTGGGCCGCCGCGCTGGTGAGCATCACGGTGTTCGCCGTTGCGGCCGTGGCCTGGCGGCGGCACCGCCGGGAGCCGGCGCTGCGGACGCCGGCCACCGTCGCGGCCGTCCTGCTGGTGGTCCAGGTGCTCCTGGGTGCCGTGACGGTCAAGCTGTCGCTCCCTCCGTGGGTGATCATTACCCATCTGGCCAACGCCATGCTGCTGCTGGCCGTGCTCCTG
>WNFR01009455.1_pt1 | contig 13306 bp, 8 predicted proteins | sample 5400221 | NCBI WGS metagenome assembly WNFR01 (sample SAMN13153357, study PRJNA577476) | soil metagenome | isolation source: 40 cm soil under Madrone tree | place: USA:California | collected 2016-06-14
CCTTCATGCGCACGCAGACAGCGGAGTTCTGCGCCTCGTGCCACAAAGTTCACCTCGACGTGCCGGTCAACCAGTATCGCTGGGTGCGCGGCTTCAATGAATATGACAACTGGCAAGCCAGCGGCGTGTCAGGTCAGGGCGCGCGCTCATTTTATTACCCGGCCAATCCCATGATGTGCGCCGATTGCCACATGCCCCAGGTGCGCTCAACGGACTTCGGAAATATCAACGGCTTCGTGCATTCGCACCGCTTCCCTGGCGCGAACACGGCGGTGCCTACGGCAAATCAGGACCAGACGCAGTTGGAGTTAAGCCAAAAGTTTCTGCAAGACAAGCAGCTGAGCGTGGATATTTTTGCGATTTCGCCCGCGGAGAATGCGGTTTCCGCGCCGAGCGCCGGAAGAATGGGACGGCCGGAGTTGTCCACGGCATTCGCAGTAGGCGAGGAAGCCGAGACTGCCCTGCCAAACGGACCCGCCGGCGAGGCCCGCGCTGTTACCGCCCCGCTGGGCCGTGTCGATGCGACCGTGCGCCGCGGCGACGACGTGCGGGTGGACGTAGTCGTTCGCACGCGTAGGGTTGGCCACTTTTTCCCGGGCGGAACGATCGACGCGTTCGATGTATGGCTCGAACTGCAGGCGGTCGATGAAAAAGGGCAAACGCTCTTCTGGAGCGGCAAGGTCGAGGATGACGGCAAAGGTCCGGTCGAACCAGGGGCGCACTTTTACCGCTCGCTGCTCATCGATGCGCATGGGAATCCCATCAACAAGCGCAATGCGTGGGCGAACCGCGCGACGGTGTACGTGCATCTGATTCCACCCGGCGCGGCGGACACCGCGCACTACAGGCTGCGTATTCCGGAAAACGCCGGCGACAAAATCACGCTGCATGCGAAATTGAACTACCGAAAATTCCTGTGGTGGAATACGCAGTTTGCGTTTGCCGGGACGGCGGATTCGAATCAAGCGCCGGGAGCTGTTACTCCGGACTATGACGACCGCAAGTGGCTGTTCAAGAGCGTCGATCCCAAAATGATATCGGGCGAGCTGAACACGATTCCCAATTTGCCCATTATCACGGTCGCGGAAGATACGAAGGCTCTGAATGTGGTTGCGCGAAGTGCTGCCCCGCCGCAACCGAAGGTGGCGCTTGCCAAGGAGGATTGGTCGCGCTGGAACGACTACGGCATTGGTCTTTTCCTGCAAGGCGACCTGAGGGCTTCGGCGTCAATCTTTCAGAAAGTGGCGGACATCGACCCGCAAAATCCCGATGGCTGGGTCAACATTGGGCGCGCGTTGGTGCAAGAAGGCGACACGGGTGGAGCGCGTATCGTCCTGGAGAAGGCGCTGGCGTTGCAGCCCGGGCTAGCTCGCGCAAATTTCTTCTACGCGCGCGTTTTGAAGGACGACGGCAAGTATGACGATGCGATTGCGCGGCTGAGACAGGTGCTGGCGCAGTATCCGCGCGACAGAGTCGTGCGCAATGAAGTCGGCCGGATTTTATTTCTCCAGAAGAAGTACGCCGAAGCGGTCGCGGAATTCAATCAGACGCTCTCGATCGACCCCGAAGATCTGCAGGCGCATTACAACCTGATGCTTTGCTACAGCGGACTGGGCGATGAAGCGCGCGCAACCGAGCACAAAGAACGTTACCTTAGATTCAAAGCCGATGAATCAGCACAGGCGATCACCGGACCTTACCGCCAGGCGCATCCGGAAGACAACAACGAGCGCCAGCCGATCCATGAGCACGTTTCCGTGGCGCTGACTGCGCCCAGGAAGCCCGCGGCTAAGCGTCCGACCGCCGCATCCTCTTCGCCGCGCGCCGTAGGCAATCCTGGCGGCTCCCACTGATTCCGGACCAAGCTAATATTCGATAGGAGCTGACTCAATGACCTGGATCAAGACAGTGTCGATGGACGACGACGAGAGCGTCAAGAAAGCGATGCTCGCGCAGCGCGCGCTCTATCCCATTGAGTATGCCACGCCGGTGCATCCCGAAAATAACGGGCAGAGCTCGAGCATCGTCGCCTCGCATTCGCTGATTCCCGACGCGCTGTTTCACGCATTCAGCACCTTCGGAGCACTGATGTCTTCCGAGCTGCCGTTGCAGCGCCGACAGCACGAAATGATCGCGACCATGGTTTCCGTGGCAAACCGCTGCGTGTATTGAATTGAATCTCACGCAGAGTTTCTGCGTCGCGTGACTTTGGACAAATCGCTTGTGGATGCGCTGCAAACGGATTACCGGTCGGCCGCCATCAGCGAACAGGATCGCACGATGCTCGATTACGTAGTGAAGCTGACCAAGGATGCCACCAAAGTTTCGCCGGACGATCACGCGAAGCTCAGAACCGTTGGCTTCGACGACCGCGGCATTTTGCAGATTACTTTGATCGCGTCTTGGTTCAATTACATCAATCGCGTGGCAGATGCCTTGGGCGTCGGGCGCGACTAATAATGAGGACACCATGAGGGGACTCTCAGCGCTATTGGCTGCATTTGCGCTCGCAACGTCAGCAGCGGTAGGCGGTGGCAACAGCGGCAGTCCGGCCGCCAATTCCGCAGTCACGTTTCGCGACGTGACGCAGCAATCCGGCGTTCGCTTCGTACACAACAGCGGAGCCTTCGGAAAGAAATTCCTGCCGGAGACGCTTGGCCCTGGCGTCGCTTTCATCGATTACGACAACGACGGCTGGCCGGATGTTTTCCTGGTCAATGGCATGGACTGGCCGGGTCACGCGCAAAAACACACTACGCCCAAGCTCTACCACAACAATCACGACGGAACGTTCACCGACGTAACGCACAAAGCCGGCCTTGACATGGAAATGTACGGCATGGGTGTCGCCGTCGGTGACTACGACAACGATGGCTTTGACGATCTCTTTATCACGGCGCTCGGGCAGAGCCGCCTCTTTCACAACAATGGCAATGGCACGTTCACCGACGTCACCCAGAAAGCCGGGCTCAGCGGCCCTCGCGAGTTAAGCACTAGCGCTGCCTGGGTGGATTACGACAAGGACGGCCGCCTTGACCTCGTCGTCGGCAACTACGTGCAATGGACGCAGGAGACAGATCTTTACTGCACGCTCGACGGCAAAAGCAAATCGTACTGCACGCCGGAATCTTATAAGGGAACAGCGCCGCGGCTTTGGCACAACCGTGGCGATGGCACATTTGAGGATGTCACGAAGAAGGCGGGGCTCGCCGAGCCGACCTCGAAGACGATGGGCATCGCGGTGCTCGACTACGACAATGATGGCTGGCCGGACCTTCTCCTCTCGAACGACACGCAACCGAACAAGCTATATCGAAATAATGGCAACGGCACATTCTCCGAAAAAGGCGTGATCGCCGGAGTCGCCTTCAGCGAGGACGGCGTTGCCCGCGCCGGCATGGGCGTCGACGCCGCCGACTACGATCACTCCGGCTATCACAGCGTAATGATCACGAACTTTTCGAACCAGATGCTTTCCCTCTATCACAACGAAGGAAAAGGCTTGTTCGTGGACGAAGCGCCGCAATCTGCGATCGGACGCGCCACGCTGCTCACCCTGGGTTTCGGCTGCTTTTTCTTCGATTACGACCTGGACGGCTGGCCGGATATTTTTGTCGCTAATGGCCACATCGATCCGGAAATTCAGCGCGTGCAGGCCAACGTCAAGTACGCGATGCCATACCATGGGCGCTTCATTTACCACGCCGCGCGTTGGACGCGGTGCGGCCTATGCCGACATCAACAACGATGGCCGTCTGGACTTGCTGCTCTCCACCAATGGCGGCCCGGCATATTTATTTCGCAACGAAGCACAAGGAGGTGCAGCGAATCGCAGCGTGCGGCTGAAGCTTGTAGGAACAAGATCAAACAAGGACGGGATCGGCGCAGTTGCGCGACTCTCTTCCGGCGGCGACCCGCAGACCCAAATGCTGCGCAGCGGCTCCAGCTACCTTTCTTCCAGCGAACTCATTCTGACTTTCGGTTTGGGGCTGCGCGATAAAGCCGACACCATCGAGATTCGCTGGCCAAGCGGCCAAATCGACCGCCTCTCCAATGTCGCCGCAGGACAAACCATCACGGTTACAGAAGGCAAAGGGCAAACCGCTTCCCGCCCTTACGCAAAATAGCGTCCGCTATGCGGCTGCCGTTTGCGCAGCCTGCCGCTCGTGTCCCCTGTACAGGTAGTAGTGAATCGCCGGCGTAAAAATTAACGACAAGACCATCGAGCTAATCAGTCCGCCGATCACGGTAATCGCCAGCGGTTTCAGCATCTCCGAGCCGGCGCCTATTCCGAATGCCAGTGGCAGCATGCCCGCAATTGTTGCCAACGCAGTCATCGCAATGGGCCGCAGCCTTCGCCGCCCGGCCTGGATCATCGCCTCTTCCGCGGAGAATCCCAACTCGCGGAAACGATGCTCTGCGTCCAGCAACAGGATGCCGTTTTTCGCCACGATGCCGACAACCATGATTATGCCCATGAACGATGCCACATTGAACGTAGTGCGCGTCACAAGCAGCGCTACAAAGCCGCCAAAAGTTGATAACAGCGCCGACGCCAGGATCGCCGTCGGCGCCGAGAAAGTGCGAAATTCAAACAGCAGGACCACAAACAGCAGTAGCAGGGCGAGGAACAGAACCATCGACAAATCATGGAACGATTTCTGCTGCTCCTGAAACGTCCCGCCATACTCCACGCGAATCGACGCCGGCAAATGCATATTCGCGATGGCTTTCTGCACCGCCGTCATCCCGCTGCCCAAGTCAACACCTTCAAAGCGCGCCGTGACCTGCACAACCCGCTGCAAATTCTCACGGCGAACCTCCGTCTGCCCGGGATCCGTGGTCAGGCTGGCCAGCGAACCCAGAGTCGCCGATCGGCCGGTGGCGCTCGACACCAGCGTATTGCTCATACGATCCAGCGACGACCGGTTCGTCTCCGGAAACCGCACGCGAATCGTGTAAGAGCGATCGTTAATAATGACCGGTGTCGCGGCGGGTTCCCCTTCCAGGATCGCCGACGCATCCACCGCAATCTCCTCCGGCGTGAATCCGGACCGCGCCGCTACCGTCGGATCCACTTGATAGGTCACGGCTGGGCCGCTGATCGTGTTTTCGATCCCGTCCAGCACATCAACAACGCCTTTCAATTTCCCAATTGTATCGGCCACCTTGGGCGCCGTTTGGTTTAACAGCTTCGCGTCTTGCGAAAACAGCTTTATAACCACCGGCTCCGGCTGGTTGCTCAAGTCCCCGATCATGTCCTGCAAGACCTGGATGAACTCAACGTCCGCCGTCGGCTCGCTCTCTTTGATCTGCGAACGCACATCCGAAATGATTTCTTCAATGTCGCGTTTGCGGTCGCGCTTGAGCTTGACCGTAAAGTCGCCGCGGTTCGGCTCGGTCACTGCGGCGAGTCCGAGCTGCAGTCCTGTGCGCCGCGAAGTGTTTTCCACCTCCGGCACCTCCCGCAGGATTTTCTCGATGCGCAGCAAAATGCGATCCGATTCCGCCAGCGAACTCCCCGGTGGGGTGTAATAATCCAGGATGAATCCGCCCTCATCCATTTCCGGCAGCAGGTCGCTTCCCAGAAGTCTGAAGCTCACGTAAGACAAAATGATAATCGCCGCCGAGCCGGCAATCAGCACCCACGGCCGCCTCAGCACCCCTCGCATGGTGCGTCCGTAAAATTCCACGATGCGCCCGAAGAACCCTGAAAGGTGCGCTTCCTCCGCTTTCAGAAGCGAAGCAACGTCCGGTCCGCTCCCCGAGGCCGTCGGGGCGCCCACCGTGTCCTTACGGCGAACCAGGAATTGGCTCAGCGTTGGCGTCCAGGTGAGGGCAAGCAGTAGCGACGTAAACAGGGACACCGTCATGGTCACGGCAAGCGCGCGAAAAAAACTTCCCGTAACGCCGGTGATCGATATCAGCGGCAGGAAGACAACAATCGGCGTGATGGTCGACCCGATCAGCGGCACCGTCAATTCCCGCAACGCGCTATGGATGGCCTCAAAACGACTCTGCCCGGCATCGCGGTGCAAGACGATGTTTTCGAGCACCACGATAGCGTCGTCAATGACGAGGCCCACGGCGGCGGCGAGCCCGCCCAGCGTCATCAGGTTGAAACTTTGCCCGGTAAACTTCAAGACGATGAAGGTGATAAGCAACGTCGCGGGAATCACCAGGCCCGCAACCAGCGAAGTTCCCCAATCGCGCAGAAACAGCACCAGAATGATTGAAGAGAGAATCAGCCCCAGCAACACGGCATCCCGCACGCTGGCGATGGAGTCATGCACGATGGTGGATTGATCGTAAAACACTTCCAGCTGCACGCCGGGAGGAAGCGCCGGCCGCAGCTCCTGGATCATCGCGTGCACTTCGTTCGCTACATCCAGAGTATTGCTGTCCGGCTGCCGATTCACGCTGAGCAGCACAGCAGGCTTTCCGTTGGCCGTCACCATGGTGTACACCGGCGCGACCGACGGCGTCACCGACGCAATATCGCCCAATCGCACCGGTACGCCCGCTGCCGAAGTCTTGACCACAATTTGCCCGATCTGTTCGGGGGTTCGTACCTGCCCGCTGATCAGTCCGAGCACCAGGTGATGTTCGTGCTCGATGAGTCCGGGTGAATCGATAAGGTTCGTCTTCTTTACCGCGTCGAGAATATCTGTGACTGTGACTCCCGCGGAAAGAAGTCGCGCCGGATCGGGAGACACTTGGAACTCCGGAACGCGTCCGCCTTGTACAAGGACCGAAGCGACGCCATCCAATCGATTGATGCGCGGCTTAAGGTCGTACGTCGCCACTTCCCACAATTTGCTCTGCGGTACCGTATCCGATGTCAAGCTGTAGCCGATGATCGGGAACGTCGCGAACGTCAGCCGGTGCGTTTCCAGTTTCGCCGTCGGCGGAAGCTCCGCCTGCATGCGCGCGACGACTGCATCGACGCGCTGCAATGTCAGAATCATGTCGATGTTCCAGTCAAAGAACAAATCGACTTCCGCCGATCCCCTGCTCGTGATCGACCACACTTTTTGCAGCCCAGGCACGCTGTTGACGGCCTCTTCGATCGGTTTCGTGATCGTCACCAGCATCTGGTCAATGGGCATCACGCCATTGTCCACACCAATTACGATGCGCGGAAAATCCGTACTTGGGAAAACCGACACCGGAATCGTGAATGCGAAGTAGCCGCCAACCAAGGTCAGGCTGACGATAAGAAACAGAATCGGGCTCGAGAGCTTGCGGAACCACGGTACTTCGGGCGCATTTGCCGGTCGGCTTCCGGCGTTAGCAGATAGCTCAACGTCCATAATGCTCATCGAGGATTACTCCTTGCCCTTGCTCGCCGGCTTTGCCGCTACGCTTGCTTTGGCGTCTTTCTTTGGTCTCTTCTCATCATCCGGATCGGCCGCGTCCTTCTTGTCGTCCTCTTTGCCGCCCTTTTCCGCGCTTTCTTTTTCATCCGGCTTTTCTATCTTGATCTTTGTGCCATCGGGCACCGCATACCCACCCGACGTGATCACTGGCTCCCCTTCGTTGACGCCGCTGACCACCTGCGCCGACTCCCCGTTGCGAATTCCAATTTGCACTTTCTTCTGGTGCGCCTTTTCATCGTTCCCCGCCACCAGCACATAATCCCCCGCCTCTTCGCTCCGGAACACCGCTCCCGCGGGCACGACAATCGCGTCTTTCGCTGTTTTGGCCGTCATCGCGACTGACACCGTCATTCCCGGTCGCAACCCCGGGTCCGGTTTCCGCGCCTCAACCCACACTTCAATCGTCGTGCTCCCCGGATCAAGCGCCGGGCTCACTAGTGTCACCCGGGCTTTCACCGGCTCATCGAGGCCCGCAACTTTGATCTCCGCCGGATTCCCGACTCTCAGTTGCGCCGCCTCAACTTGCGGAATGTGCGCCTTCGCAATCAACCGGCTCAGGTTCATCACCGTAAGAATCGGCTGATTCGCCGTCGCCAGGTCGCCTTCATATAATGGCCGGTCCGTCACCACCCCATCGATCGGGCTCTTGATCAGCGAATAGCTCAGCTGCGCGGCCGCGCCCCGGTACTTTCCCTCAAACGACTCCTTCGTACCCTGCGCTGACTTCAACAGTTGTTCTTTCCCCAGGCGTTGCAAGTCCGCGACCTGCTTCTGCGCCTGTTCGTTTTGACTGCGTGCCTGCGCCAATGCCACTTCCGCCGCGTCCACATCGCGCCGCGGGATCGCACCCTGCTGGAGCAGCTCTTTGCGGCTGTCGTAGATTTTCTGCTGCGCATCAAACGCGGACTTTGCCGCCGCCGCGTCCAGCTCCGCCTTCTGTATTTGCTGCGGCAACCCCGCGCCGACCGTCATTGCGTAGTTTGCTTCCGCTTGCTCGTAGTCGCCTTTGCTGGCTTCCGCGGAAGCGGACAAGTCTGCATTCTCCAGTTCCGCAACCAGCTGCCCCTTTTTCACCCGCGTGCCGCGCTGCACATAAAATTTCTTCACGTTCGAAGTGATTTTCGGTGCCACCGTCGCCTGCTCCAGCGGAAACACCACCGCCTCCACCGACACAACCTGCGCGATCGGAGCGCGCTGCGCCGGCGTCGTTTGCACGCTGACGATTGGCTCCTTTTCCTTCTCTTGCTCGCCGCACCCGCCGCACAGGCTAAGCAACCCCGCCAGCGCCGCTGCATACACCGCGCGTTGTGAGAATGTTTGTGTTTGGATTTTTCGTCTTATGCTCATGGAGTTGTCAGTACTCCCGTCAGAGTTTGCAAATTCGCTAGGGCTACCCGATACCGCACCGCGCCGTCTTGATATGCGCCACTCGCTAGCGCAAATGTGTTCTGTGCATCAACCACTTCCAGCACCGTCGATTCCCCGTTCTGATAACGAAGCGTCACGAGTCTTTGGCTTTCCTCGGCCAACTGCGCCGAGCGGGCCAGCCCTTCCAACTCATTGCGCGCGGTGTCCGCCTCCGCATAGAGCGACTGAATTTCCGCGAGCAATCGCCTCTGCGCAAGTGACAGTTCGCGTTTCGCCTGCGCCTGGCGCAACCCCGCCTGCTTGACGCGGCTCTGCGTTGTGCCCCAATTCCAGATTGGAATATCCAAGGTCGCTACAATGGAAGAGCCCAGGTTCGAAATTTTCTGTCCGCCCGGTGCCACGGTATTCACCGCGAAATGCGTCGCGTCAATGCCGTAGAAATAATCGATCGACAATGCGGGAAGGTACCCGGCGCGCGCTCCATGAACGTCATAGCCGGCCTGCTCAACGGCAGCCAGCGCCGCGCGAACATCGGGATTATCCCGGGCCGCTCTCTGCTGCACTTCCTCCAGCGTCGGCATGGGCACCGGCTGGTGCAAATCCTCCGCAACTTCAAAATTATCGTTGAAGTCCGGGAAAATCAGCACCGCCAGATTGAGCCGCGCGTTGAGATACCCGAGTTGCGCTTCCTGAAGTTGGCGTTGGCGATCCCGCGCTTGCAGTTCCGCTTTGATCACGTCAGAGTGCGCGACCTCGCCTCCCTTCTCCAGTTCCTGAGTGATTTTCAGAAAGCGGTCACCCTCCTCCGCAAGCCTTGTCGCCGTCTCCACTTTCAGCCGCGCCGACGATATCGCGTAATAATTCTGTACGACCGTAACCACCAATCCTCGCGACGCAATCTCCGCCTGTGCTTTGGCAACCGCAGCAGCGGCGCCCATACGGCGGAAATTTGCGACCGCCGCGGCATCGAAGGCCTGGTGCACGTCTGCCTGGCTGAGATATTCGTGCACCGCGTTATTTGCGATAAAGATGACCGGAGCCCCGATGAACGGCTCCGTGCCCAGTGGAACGCCTTTCGTGTAGATTGCGGAATTGTTGTAGGTAACCGTGGGTAGCAGCGCGTTGCGCGCTTGAATGCGGTCTTGACGCGCCAGCCCGGCGGCCGTCAGCGCCGCCTGAAATTGCGTGCTGTTCTTGCGCGCGCGCTCCAGCGCGTCCTGCAAAGTCAATTGCAAAGGCGCCGCCGCGGCACTGTTTGTTGCTGGCGGTGCCTGCTGCTGTCCGGGCGGCGGCGTCGCATTGGCTTCCTGCCCCGCCGACCCTTTCGCACACAGTAACCCTACAATGCCTGTCGCGACCAACCTCAGTGCGCGAATCCGATTCATAGGTCATCGCTCCTCAAGGACGCAACTCCTTCTCCCATTCGCAATACGCCCAAAATGAGATTCTTGCAGTATATGTAAAGGCTGCAATGTAGACGTGTTGTCTCTGTTCTGCATCGTAGGGTTGGCAGACAACTCCGCTAAGCCGCAAGATATGGGTTTGCAGATAAACCAGGGATTAACGGGCCGCCGGAGCTTTTTCCATCGCCGCAACGATCGCCGGGAGGAGGGCTGTGAACGTGCTTCCGCTCGAATCCGACCGTGCCAGAATCAAGCGCCCATGGTGCGCCTCGGCTATCCAGCGCGCGATGGATAGCCCAAGGCCCGCGCCGCCGCCGTCGTTTTCCGAATGCGTCCTCGCTTTGTCCACTCGAAAGAAACGCTCGAACACTCGCTGTTGCAGGTCCTCAGGGATTCCAGGGCCGGAATCCCTTACATTCAGCGCATATTCATTACCGGAGCGCTCGCACGAAACCGTGACGCAACCTCCCGTCTGCGTGTACTTGATGGCGTTGTCCAGCAAATTTAAGATCATTCGCCGCAACAGCGCTTCATCCGCATGAATCGGCAACTCCTCCGGGACTTCGCAAGTGAGCGTAATTTTCTTGGCCGACGCCAGCGAGCGCGTCGCGTGTGCGCACTCGGCGATTAGCTCATCCAGGTAGACATCGTGCAGCGATAAGGGGTACTGCCCGGCATCGGCGCGCGTCAGTGTGAAGAGGTCCTCTACGATCTGCGTCAGCCGCTGTGCCTCCGCGTGCAGCACCGCCAGCGACTCGCGGTATTCCTCGGCTGGGCGCTCCGCGCGCGAAAGCGCCACTTCCGACTCACCGCGCAGAATCGCCGCCGGTGTGCGCAACTCGTGCGACGCGTCGGACATGAAGCGCCGCTGCCGCTCGAACGATTCATCCACGCGCTCCAGTAATTCGTTGAACGAAGCCGCCAAGCGGCCGAGTTCATCCTTCGCGTTTTGAATCGGCAGACGCTCGTGCAAATTCTCTGCCCCGATGCGTCCCGCCTTGCTGCTCATCGCCACCACCGGCGCAAGACTCTTCCTCGCCAAAAAGTATCCGCCGATGCTCGCGAGAAATATCGCAATGGGAATCACCCACGCAAACGTCGCCCGGACTTCCTCCAGCATTTCGTTCTGCGGATGCAGCGACTGCAGAATCACCAGCGTATATGTCTGTCCTTTCAATGGGAATTTGCGCACCAAGGCGCGATACCCGCTTCTACCGCCTCTCATGTTCTCAAACAGCCGGTCCGCACCAGCGGAATCCGCAAGCAATTTTTGGAATTGCGGAGAGGAAAGCAACCCGGCAGGTGACGTCTCATTGGGCAGGTCTTGCGAAGAGGTTAGCTGGTTGCCTTTCGGATCGAGCACCGCAAAGACGTGGTCGCGAAATCGATGCTCCACGATCGCCTCTTGCGCCGCCAACCTCGCAGCATCGGAGCCGTGGTTATCCAGCATCTCCGCTTGCACCGTGGTCAGGAAGGCTTCGGAAAGCTCCGTCAGGTTGCTGTCGGTTCGCCGCAGGGTGCTGCGCCAAAAAATAAAATAAGTGATGAGCGACAGCAGCACCAGGAAAAGCGCGAGCAAGCCCGTGTACCACAGCGTGAGCCGCACCCGCACCGAATCAAGCATGGTGGTTCTTTCTCGCTGTCGGATTGCCTTTGCCGCGATTCGGCGTCGGGCCTTCCGTTTCTTGCGCTTCGTTCGTCGCCGCTTCCCCCGCCACGCCAAAGAAGTAACCCGCTCCCCTTCGCGTGTGCAACAGCGGCTTACTCGCGTCTGAATCAATTTTTCGCCGCAGGCGGTTTACGTACACTTCGATCAGGTTCGAAAACGGGTCGAAGCTCTCGTCCCACACGTGCTCCGCAATTTCCGCGCGCCCAACCACCCGCCCCGCGTTGCGCGCCAGAAACTCCAGCAATGAATACTCTTTGGTAGTGACCGGAATGTTGCGTCCCGCCCGTGAGACGGTCTGCGCGCCCGTATCCAGCACCAGGTCCGCCACCGTGATTTGCGCCGGCCGTAGTTCGCCCGAGCGCCGCAGCAGCGCGCGCAGCCGCGCCAGCAGTTCGCGAAATTCAAACGGTTTGGTCAGGTAATCGTCCGCGCCATGATCCAGGCCCGTGATGCGGTCCTCCACCGCGTCGCGCGCCGTCAACATCAGGATTGGCATGCGCTGTCCCGCGCGCCGCAGCTCGCGGCATACCTCAAATCCGTTCTTGCCGGGAATCATCACGTCAAGTATGACCAGGTCGTAGGTGTTGATCGCCGCTTCGTACAGCGCATCGTCGCCATTCGCGGTCACATCCACCGCATAGGCTTGCTCGCGCAGCCCCTTGGCCACAAACCGCGCGATACGCGCATCATCTTCAACCAGCAGCAGCCGCATGGCGTCGCTCGCTCCTACGCAAAAAGCTTACGGCCCGATTTTACGCCAATTCCCCTGTACGGGGGCGCTTTAGCGCGACATACCCGTCCGAGGCTATTCGCCTCATCAGGACCTCACGCAGATTCCTTGCGCATTGCTCTCGCGATGTTGTAGTTTTCGGTCGTCTTCCCCCGACATCGCAGCCGGCAATGCCCGACGGGCTGTCCCGATCCACGAAACGCGTCTCGCGTCGATTGAAACTATTGTTCCCAAATGGCCATCTAAGGACGTTCTAAATAGTTCTAGGCAAATCCCTGTAGGTTGTGCTACGCTGTATTTGCGTTTGTTGCTCTTGTATCGCCTTTGGAAGTGTAAGGTCGGTCGCAAGGTCACACTTGCGGCCTTTTTTTACGCCCAAAGACGGCCCGTAACTCTGTTGAGGGGTTCGGAGTCGAGGCACCAGATAGCTTATTTACGAGTGCGGTCCCAACCCGGCCGGACTCAAAGTATGATCGCATCGCGGTCATCAGAAAAGAGTAGAAGCAGTGAGTAAAGAACAAGGTACAGTGAAGTGGTTCAATGCCAGCAAGGGCTTTGGATTCATCCAGCGCCAGAGTGGAGAGGACGTTTTCGTCCATTTCTCCGCGATCGTGGCTGATGGCTACAAGTCGTTGAATGATGGCCAAGCGGTTGAATTCGAAGTGACCAAGGGTCCCAAGGGCCTGCAGGCCTCGAACGTCCAACCCCTCTAAGTAGGCGTGATCCCGGTTCGCCGGGGTCACTACTTCACACACAA
>WNFR01014628.1_pt1 | contig 13306 bp, 8 predicted proteins | sample 5400221 | NCBI WGS metagenome assembly WNFR01 (sample SAMN13153357, study PRJNA577476) | soil metagenome | isolation source: 40 cm soil under Madrone tree | place: USA:California | collected 2016-06-14
GTGCAGACGCCGCCATCGCGCACCGCGCACCTCGTCGGCAATGTGCTGGTTGAATCAATCGACGAGGGCAAAGGCGAATACGTCGTCGCCTCAACTGTGATCATGGTGGAATATCGCGACGAGCAGCAACGCGTCTTCGCCGGCCGCCAGCATCATCGCCTGCGCCGCGAGGGCGCGAGCTTTCGCATCGTGCAGAAGCGCGTCGACCTCATCAATTGCGATTCCGCCTTCGAGGCGATGGCCGTGCCGATTTAGTATGCTGTCATTCCGCGGCGGAACGAACGCTCCCACTTCGGCGTTGCGAGAGATTGGTCTGGTTCGATCGGCAGGCTTTAAGCGAGTGTACCGTCACGGCCAACGTGTCGCCACCCACACACAGATCGACACGTTAGATCGACAGGGGACCTCGCAAACCAGAAACAACAACAATGTCAGCGGCGGCTCTTGCGAGCCAAGCATGTCCACATGTTTCAAGGCCTCACCAGCCAGCGCACCACGCTGAAATGCGCTGCGGCGAGCTGTTTCGGTAGCTCCAGGTGGCCGTAGTGCGTCATCGGCGGATCCCAGTTGATCAGCCGGATCTGCGCATCGGGATTCTTCGCACGGTACTCGTTGGCGACGAATACCTCGATGCTCTTCATGGGCTGTTCCGGATTCCAATGATTGCGGTCGAAATGCGCCGTCGTCCAAACCATGCGCCGAAATCCGTCCATACGGGTGAAGTTGGTGATAAACAGGTCCTTCGCAACATCCTCAACCGGGATGCGCCATGGATTACCGGTGCGCCTGAGCAAGGAGTCGATTTCGTTCTCCACCCACGCCTTTTGGCCGAGATCGGCGCCATGCTCCAGGTTCTGGAGCTGCTGCTTGAAATTGGGACGCCGGCGCGCCTCCGCCGCAAGCCAGCGCTCGGCGATCTGAAGGTGCGACATGCCGGGCTCATAGAGCGGATTGAGAAAGCCGCTATAGCCCCGCGAGTAGCTCGGTGGATCGCGGCGTTCGAGAATGTAAAGCGGTGTCCTGCCGCCTGGCGGGGAGGCGCCGGCGCGGTCGGGAATGTCCTTGCCTCTGACGGCGCGCAGCAATTCGAGGCGGGCGGGTCCCCCGCTGCCCCAGCCCAGATAGCGGCCCTTGAGGCGGGCGCGTAGTTCCGGGTCTTCGTAGGCGAGCATCGACAGCTCGCCCGACGTCGAATGGCCAATGAGAAGGATGTCGCCCGACGTGTGCTTCGTCACCAGCGCCTTCAGCCCCTGCATGATCAGGCTGTTGGTGAAGATTGCATTGCGCACCTCGTATTCGTCCATCGAAAGGTCACGGTCGAGCAGATAGGCGGGCTGGCGCTTCGCCTCCGCGACCGGTTCTTCCCAGCCGCCATATTTGAAGTTGCCCGGGATAGTCACGATCATGACGTTGAGCTTCTGCGCCAAATACTGCGTCCAGCCGGCGCGATTCTTGAGGTCGACGAAGAATTCATAAAAATTTGCCGCGCCGCCATTCATGACGATGAACCACGGATAGCTTTTCGCCTCCGGGTCGAGGCTCTCGAGGCGCAAACCGGTAATGTCCCATTCGAGGTTGTAGCGGCGAAAGCGTTCGACAACCCAGTCGGCTTTGTAGCCCAGCTGTTGAGGCACAAGTTTCGCTACGTCGCGGGGATCGAAGGCGCCGCCGGGAGCTTGCTCCGCGAGCCGGGCGATCGATCTTCCGCCATCGGGCAGATCGAAACCCACCCCCAGCGCCCGAAACTCCGCCTCCCCCAGAGACACATAGGCGGCCTTGGAATCGTCGAGGAGGGTCCAGATCTTCTGTTCGAGGGTCTGCGTTTGCGCCAATGTGCCGCCGTTTGAAACGATTGCCGGTAGGAGGGCAAGCGCGAAGCCAAGGTTTTTCCTCATGGTTGCGCCTTTCCAATTCTTTACTCAACTCGTGGCGATTGAGTAAATGTACTACAGGTGATGGCGCCCTGGCCGGAGTGGGCCTCAAGCGACGGGGCCAGGCAGCACGGTGTGGGCGCTTTACCGGGCGAACATGCCGTTGGCGCAAATGGAATGGCTCGGCTGCGGTGACCAACTCAGAACTCGTCGTTTCGATGTCGGAGTGGTTTCGTTGCCCTTAGCAGGAACCATCGATGGAAGAATACTCCTTGCGGCCCGCCCCTGCCGTGCCCCTTTTGTCGGGGTGCAATAGGCAAAGCGCATTGCACCACCTGTGTTGCCCACACGGCGATCGCTGTACGTAGCTGGCCTCAAAGCCCACAATAAGGCGCTTGCACCCTACGGGCTTGCCAGCCGTATCAATCGACCACCGCGATCATTTGAATTTCTATCAGCTGTTCAGGCTCTCCCAGTTCCAGCACCGCTATATTGGTCGACGTAGGCTTGTGATTGAAAGGCGCAAAATAGGAGTTGATTACAGCGCTTGCCTTGCCAATGTCACCGATCCGCGGCCGCGCCCTGAACACGAAGTAGTGCACGACGTCCTTAAAGAAAGCACCGGCGGCGTCGAGAGTTTGCTTGATGCCGTCCATGGCTGCGCGCGTCTGGGTTTCGAGATCATTGACCATGTATTGCTGGATCTGATCCCGCTTGTGCGGATGATCGTGATAGACCGGCAGCGCGGTCGTCCCGGCGAGCCAAAGTATCTTTCCGCCCTTGATCTTGATGGCTGGCACGAAGGGCATGAACACGCTCTTGTCGTAATTCGGATGGTGGATGACTTCCATATTTTGATTTTGGGACATGGCAGGCGAGGAAGTGAGAAACACGGCGCTCATGCCGAGGATGGTGAGCCCGAGAGCGATATGAAGCGTGTGTCTGAGTCTGATCATCGTTGCCTCCGATTGGGCCGATATGGTAATCACAAGAGCCACCAGCCGGGTCGGGTGAGACGACGACGGCTGAGGCTTGTCATTTTGTCGCGTAATCCACGCAAGAGTCATCCTGATAAGCTGGCTTCTCGGCCGGTCGCGGCTACGTGCTGCAGACTGGCCCAATCATCGCGAGCGGTTCATGCGCCAAGCTGCGCGAAGATGAGCGCGTGCGCGAGGCTTACGTTGGTGGCGGCGCAGTGCGTGTCGGCAAAGTGACGAAGGGTGACCCCAGATCTTGATCTGTCGCGAACCGCACGCGGCTCGCTGCGCGATCCCATCGGATCATCGCTCGTCCCCTACAACATTGCCAAATTCCCAAATTCGTTGCTGTTCAGTTTTTTCCTGCCAAGGGTCCGAACTCAGGTGGAGATATCCGGTGATGTGTCGCTGCTTCGTACGCCGATGCAATCTTGAACAGCGTCGGCTCGCCGAAAGGCATGGCGAGGAAGTCAATCCCGACGGGAAGCTTTGCCGGGACCGGGCCCACCAGCCGCGTGCCGCCAGGAGCCGCCGGATCGCGAACGCGATCGAAGACCGCGCTCGTGAACCCCGCCGGAACGGTGATCGCCGGAAAGCCCATCGTTCCCAAGAGGGTCCACGCCTGATGCGACCTCCCATTCATGTCCGGCTCGACAGGTGCCTTGATCACAGCCGGGGGAACGTTTCCAGTCGGATAAGTCACGGCATCGAGGTTGAGCATGGTGATGCACTGCATGACGGTCTGTTGGATGCCGAGCCGGCTGGCATCCCGCTCGCGCAGATCGAGGGTCAGGGCCTTGTTGGCGTCCTGCAAAGTTGCCTTCACGTCTCTGAATCGGGTGTCTCTGCCGAATGTATCGCTATAGTAGCGCGACTTGTTGATCAGATCGGTGAGCTCCCTGATGTTCGCGTCGCCGCGCTTGCGTAGATATCGGTTGAAGTAATACTTGCTTTCTCCGGTCGCATCCGCGGTCTTGCCGAAGTCGCGAATGGTCAGTTTCGCCGGGACGAGCGACGGGTCGATGTACATGTCTTCCAGGACGGATATGTGGTCGGCCTCGGCCCGGAACTGCAAAGGAAATTGTCGGGTGAAGAGAACGTTCAGGTTTCGCGGAATATGCTGGTCAATGCATTTCTGGAAAAGTGCACCTCCCGCTCCCGGGTCGACAATCGTGGCGCCTAGCTTGCGAAGGTCCTCGATGGCCCGATCGATGATGTCGATGGATTCATGGTCGGCCTGCGTAAATAAGCCCTTGTCCATGAATTCGCGAACGACGCCGATCCTGATCGCTTTGAGGTTGGTTTCTCTTGCAAAGCTCGCATAGCCTTCCTTTGGAATGCGGCCGACGCTGTAAACGGTCAGATCGTCCGCCTGGTCATAGCCGGCTATGACCTCTAGCACGCGCGCGACGTCTTCTACGGTGCGGCAGGCCGCTCCGTTCCGGTCATTGAGGCCGCCTCCTCCAATCATGCCGTCCCGGCTGACCAAGCCTTGCGACTGTGACAGGCCCACGCCATTGTTGAATCTCGAGGGCATGCGGATCGAGGGGCCGCCTTCTTCTGAAATCGTGCACGTCACCAAGTTTGCTGCTACGGACGAAGCGGAACCTCCACTGGAGCCGCCGACATCGCGCGCGGTGTCGTAGGGGTTGCACATCGTCCCGCCGAAAGCGCTGCGGCTTCCAGAGGCATATTCTCCGAGATTGGCCTTCGCCAGGATGATCGCACCCGCATGTCGTAGACGCTTCACGACGGTGGCGTCCGCTGGCGGACGATCGTTGGCATAGTCGGCATCCGCACCGCTTGTCGTGCGCATATCGTACGTATCCAACAGATCCTTGATGCTGAATACGACGCCATGCAGGGGGCCTGCCAGCTGCCCGGTCCTTGCGAATAGTTCATCAAGGGCAGCCGCCGATTCCAGCGCGTCGGGCATGTTCGGGTCATTGTCGACCGGGTCGGTCAAACTGCGGGCTTTGCGATCATCGAAGCCCCACTTCTTGCGCGCCACAGGTCGGAGATTCAACGTCATCAGCGCGTTGATATTTCGCGCATGCGGGATTGGTGACACAGGACCAAGAATTCCTTGTGGTTGGTCCACACATGTGCCGTTGTAGGCCTTGATACGCCCCAGATACATGTTGACGAGATTGGTGACCGTGAGCCGCTTTGATCTTATCGCCGCGTGAATGTCCGCAATCGTCGTTTCGACGATTTCAAATCGTTTGTTGGTGGCCTCCTGTTGAGCCCGTACCGCCCCGCCCAAGCCGGCCGTGAGTAACACCATCAGCGCGACCACTGTCAGGTATCGGCCCCACATATTCTGTCTCCGTTTGCTGCATCGGGCCATCGATTGCCTGATGCTCAGGGCGACTTAGGCGCGAGATCGGCATGCTCGGCCTCTTGCGCGTATCGTTTTACCGTCTCCGAGCTGATAAAGCCCTGATCGGCGAGCGCATTCGCGGCCGCAGTGACGCAAGCGACGTACTTCTCACGACTCAATGGCTCGCCTTTGCGGAGTAGCCCCAGCCGCTGCCACGCCTGCGTCGGCGTTTCGCGGCGGTCCCAAATGCCGTTGCGGTTCATATCGACATAAACTTTCTGCTCGTCGAGCGGCTCCAGGCCTTCTCCGGTGAAGGCTGCGAACGACGTGTTGCCGTCGCCGTTCTTTGGAAACGGGAAGTAGACGCCGAGAGGGCAGGCGACCTCGGGAAATGACAGTGCGGGCCGCTCTGTCTCATTGTCAGCCGGGCCACCCCCCAGGGCCGCAATGTCAGAGTGCGTGGGCGGCGGGGGAACTGCGCCGTCAACCCAGGCATCGAGCATGTCGATGAATTTGTCCATCATCCGCGAGAGATCGAGAATCTGGATTTTACCGCGCCTGCCATCTGGCAGCGTCTCGCCACCGAGATGGCTGATACTGCGTACCTCGTACATGCGATGCTTGTCGCCGAGGCCCTTGGCGATCAGCGTGAGTGCATTGAGCCGCTTGTTCTCGAGATAGCTCAACGACACGAAGTTCGGACTCCTTCCGCGCCCCGCAACGCCGTTGTAGATCTGATGGGTTATTTCGAGCTGTGGCACGAAGCTTGCTCTCTCGGCATCCGTCGCCAACAGGATGTCACGTCCATTCTTGATGACCACGGGCTGCCAAAGACCAGAGGCAGCGTCGTCGAGCAGCATGCCATCGAACGTCGCTTTGCCGTCGGCGTCCCGGTTGACGCCGGCGACATAGTTCATGCCGCGACCGATGCGCGCTCCGGCGGAGTGGCCATAGAGGTAGGTTCGGCTCGGTGGGCGTCCGAGTCGAAGCGCCACAGCTCTCTTCGCCACGCCAGCAAAGTCCTTGATGTATGCACCGGATTCGTTGAAGGCGACGTAATCAACGGCGGTGCCGTCGTCGAGGATCGCGTTGACCTCACCGATATTTTCGACCGACGTGCGGTATGTCTTAGCAAGTGCGAAGCCCTTGGCGAGAATCAGCAGATCATATTTGTTGAGATCTGCAGACGGCTTCGTCGGATCGAAATACTTGTCCCATGCCTTCAGGGTTCCCTCCTTGAACGAGCGGTTGCGGCCATGCGCGGTGATGAAAAGCTTTCCATTCCATGCCGCTGAATCGGATGGAAGGACCATGGTGATCGCCGCTCCCCTGTCGCGCTCATAGCTGGCGACCGCGCCGAACAACGGCCCCGGATTTCCAGTTTGTGGAAAGACGAGATCAGGCACGTTGGTGAGGTATTCCTTATAGGCGCCGGTTTTTGCCACATAGCCGTCGACAGAACCGTTGAGACCGATATCGATACGCCGGTAGGCGCGACCGTCGATGGTGACGCTGTTCTGCATGGTCATGCAGGATGACGGGCCAACTTTTTTGACGAAGGCCTCGCGCAGGGGCGGAAGGAAGTCATCGCAGGCGACCGCGTCGGCAGCGGGTGCGCGTTCGGCGGCAAGCAGCGATGCAGCAAGCACGAAGACGCTAAGTACGCTAAAGAGCATCGTTTCACGATATGCGCGCATCCGATCCTCCTTCTGCGGCGTCAGTTATTGCCCGGTATATTGCTGTCCGACGGCCGCGATGATCTCGTCGTTAGCGAGCACCCATCCTACTGTCGCCGCCATCAGGCGGAGGGCGAAGCAGTGCATGTCCTCGCCGTCCATCGAATCGACGGCGTCCGCGGCAATGACGACGCGGTAGTCACGGTTCGTCGCCTCGAAGCCGCAGCATAGCACACAGGAGGTCGTGTTGATCCCCGCAAGGATCAGCGTATCGACCTGCAAACGCCGATCCAGCAGGAACCCGAGGTCGGTGCCGTGAAAGGGGCTGTACCGCTTCTTGCCCCGCACAACCCAGTCTCCCGGCTTGATGAGGTCGGGAATGATTTCGGTCGTGGGTTCGCCGATGATGTTGTGACCCGACATGCGCTTGCGCGCCTTGGATGGGTCGTCATGAATTGCCCTCCAGAACGGATTGGCGAGGATTTCCTGCCCATCGCGGTATTCCGTGACAACATGAACGATCGGCACGCAGTGGGCGCGCAACGCGGCGAACAGCTGCGCCGCGCGCGCAATCACCAGATCGCAGCGGTCGGCGGCCAGAGGGAGCGGCGCTACCTCGGGATCGAGATGGCCACGATGCATGTCGATGGCGACGAGTGCGGTGCGCACCGGATCGATGGAAACCATGGTCAATCATTCCCTCGTGCGCCTGGAGCCTGTCTTGGCTCTCCCCGCCGGGCTCAGCCTGACGTGCCTCGAACAGTCCCTGCGAGCGGCGTCAGCACGTCATCGCAAACGATTTGGTGCGTGCGTGGCCGACCGCGTACCTGGCCGCTGGGCGAAGCTCCATAGAGCCTCCGCAAAACGGCGTACTTCGCACCGTTCGGGCGGACTTTGGCCCCGCCGAACGTCCGTCTCAGGCGAGAAAACTCACCGAAAAACCGGCGCGGCGCATCACCCCGTCCCGCGCCTCGTTCGCACCTGGCCGGCAATGAAGACGGTGTCGACATTGCCCGGGTTCATGAGGTTCACCACCGTCCCGGGGGCATTGTTGAGCGGCCACAGGCTCAACCGATCAGCCCGCAGCATGACGATGTCGGCCTCCTTACCCGGCGTGAGCGTGCCGATTTTGCTGTCCAGGTTGGCGCAGCGAGCGCCCTCGATGGTGGCGAATTCGAGCACCTCACGGCAGGTCAGGAGCGTAGGCAGGTCCTGTGTCCCGCTGCGCGCACGGGCAAAGATCTGCATGCGCTGAAAAGCGAACACCGTCCGCATCACCGTGAAAAAATCCGGCGCGATGGTCACGCTGTGGTCGGAACTCAGGCTCGGGCGCAGGCCGTGGTCGAGCGCATCCTGGACGGCGGGCATCCCGTGCCCCATCGACATTTCGATCTGCGGGCATAGCGAGACGTGGCCTCCAGTGTCCCTGATCAGCCGCCACGCGTCGCCGCTGAGATTCGTGCAATGGATATATTCGTCGCCTGGCCGCAACAGTCCCGCGCGGCCGAGTGCCAACAACCCCGCACTGTCGTTGCGGATATGCAGCACGGCCTGTACCCCAGCATCGCGAGCGACGCCAAAGACCTTGGCGTCGAGTCCAACTCCGAGCGCCAGCGTCAGCAACTGATCCTTCGCGTTGAAGTATGCGCGTTGCAGCCTCAGGACGTCCTCCGGGTATTGAGTGGCGGGTCCGAAACCCCGCGAGTATGCGTAGACCGCGCGGATGCCGGAATCCGCAAGCGCGCGAATGCAGGCGTCGCTGTGCTCCGGCGTATGACTGATCTGGGACAGGTCCACAATTGCGGTCGTGCCCATGTCTATCAAGCCGAGCGCCGTTATAAGTACTCCGGCATAGACGTCGGCGGGCTGAAAGGCCGGTGTCAATTTGGTTTGAACGTCCCGATTATAGTCGGGATCAAGAACTCCGTTCGTCATGATGCCGCGCAGGATGCCTTGATAAGAGTGGCTGTGGGTATCGACGAATCCGGGAATCAGAATGTGGTTTGCAGCGTCGACGACGGCTGTTTCTGCCGACACCGCAATATTAGGCCGCACCGCGGAGATCTTGCCACTTTGAGAAGGATAGGGTGCTGCCTTTGCAAGCGCGTCAATTCGGTATCGGACTGCGCCGCGCCGGCGCTCTGTGCGACGGCGCTGCCGGGCAATATTTCAGCTGCGGCTTCGCCTGCCGCCAAGCCGATGCTCGATTTCAAAAAGGAGCGACGTGACAGCGATCTGGCCGCAGACGCGCCATGATGCCGCGCAGGATGCCTTGATAAGAGTGGCTGTGGGTATCGACGAATCCGGGAATCAGAATGTGGTTTGCAGCGTCGACGACGGCTGTTTCTGCCGACACCGCAATATTAGGCCGCACCGCGGAGATCTTGCCAGGGGCGAGGGTCGCATCACCCAATCCAATGGCGCACTGGTGCATCGATTTCACAACCAAACGGGAAGCGATGGCGGCAGAGAAAACTCACATCGCGATCATCAGCGCCGGCATTGGCGGGCTCACGCTGGCAGCAAGCCTGCTGCGACTTGGCTTCAGCGTCGAGGTCTACGAACAGGCGCCACAATTCGCCCCAATCGGCGCCGGCATTCAACTCACTGCAAATGCAATGAAGGCGCTCCGCGGACTCGGGCTGATCGAATCCTTGCGCAGCATTGGCTTCGTCCCGGCAGCGTTTCACAGCCGCGAGTGGGACACGGCAAAGATCACCAACGTGTTGATCATGGGTGAAGCGCTCGAGCAGCGCTATGGCGCGCCGGACCTGATGATCCACCGCGCCCGTCTCCACTCGGTGCTTGCCGCCCTGATCCCGCCCCACCGCATTCACTTCGGCAGAAAGTTGGTCGCGATCGAACAGGACGAATCGACTGCCACTCTGGTGTTTGCCAATGGCAGTCCGGTCGAGGCGCCGCTGGTCGTTGGAGCTGATGGCATACACTCGATGGCACGCGAAGCACTCTTTGGCGCCGAGCAACCCCGCTTCACCGGTCGCGTCGCCTACCGGACGACCTACCCCACGGCACTCCTCAAAGGCCTGGCGGTTGACGAACGCGCCAAGTGGTGGGGTCCAGATCGTCACGTCGTTACCCCCGAGCAGAATTTCGTGGTTGAATCCTGGTCGACGAAGGGAGACAAAGACACACTGCTGGCGGCCTTCGCCGGATGCCATCCACAGCTGCGCGCCATTCTTGCGGCAGCACCGGAGCTTCGCAAATGGGCGCTCCTGGAGCGCGACCCGATGCCCTGCTGGGGTACGAACAGTATCGTACTCCTGGGCGATGCGTGTCATCCGATGATGCCCTACATGGCCCAGGGCGCGGCCTCCGCGATCGAGGACGCGGTGGTCCTCGCGCGGTGCCTGGCGCGGGCCTCCTGCAACGAAATCCCCAACGCGCTTGCGGTTTACGCTGCGAGCCGCAAAGAACGCACCGCCCGCATGCAGCTCACCAATCGCGAGAATACCTGGCTGCGCTTCAGGACCGATACGGACTGGGTCTACGACTTCGATGCCTGGCATACCGAACTCGCAGGCCTTGAGAACGCTCCACGTGGCCGCTCTGAGGCAACGGACTTCCGTTGAGTTGACGATTAGGGGACGACATTCGGATATCGGCCCGAGCAAGCACCGCCTGGTCATCCATGGTCTGGTGAATCAGCCGCTAGTTTTCGACGTCGAGGCGCTCTTGCGCTGACAGCGCTCAGTCGAGTGCCCTGGTGCGGGTGCTGATATCGAGCGCCGGAAGCGCGTGGATTTGCGCGGATCGCCGGTGGTCAAGTATCGAGGAAAATCCTGTGTCGTTAGCACGCAGACCGCGCTAACGTCTGGCGCCATGCGATCGGAGGCCTGCAATGAAGCGCTTAGGCAGACTCGTAACAGCGTGCGCGACGCTGTGTCTTACTGATTCACCCGCGACGGCCCAGCAAGGCTCATTTCGATTACAAGAGGCAACGGTCGCGAGCATCCACGATGCGTTCGCATCCGGCCAGTTGACGTGCACGCAATTGACCAAGCTCCATCTCGACCGTATCGATGCCTATGATCGGCGTGGTCCGAGCCTGCAGGCGATCATCATGGTCAATCCCACGGCGATGGAGATCGCGGCCGAGATGGACCAGCAATATGCTGCCAGCCGGTCGGGAGTTGGGCCGCTGCATTGTATCCCGATCGTTCTCAAGGACAACTTCAACACATTCGACATGCCCACCACGGGCGGCAACATCAGCATGAAGAGCTCGATACCGCCGGCCGACGCCTTTACGGTGCAGCGGATGCGCCGAGCCGGTGCGCTGATCTTAGCCAAGGGGAACCTGCAGGAGTTTGCGCGCGGCGGGATCTCGGTGAGCAGCCTCGGCGGCCAGGTACACAACCCCTATGATCTCAGCCGGACGCCCGGCGGCTCCAGCGGCGGGCCGGCAGCTGCAGTTGCGGCAAACTTCGCCGTGCTCGCCACCGGCAGCGACACCGGCCAGTCGATACGCTCACCGGCATCTGCGAACAACCTGGTAGGCATTCGCCCCACGCGCGGCCTCGTGAGCCGGTCCGGGGTAATTCCCAACAGCCTAACGCAAGATGAGATCGGTCCGATCACCCGCACCGTGACGGACGCAGCCCTCCTTCTCGATGTCATGGCCGGCTACGATCCGGCCGATCCCGTAACGGCTTTCAGCAATGGGCGCATGCCGCGGAGCTACGCGCAGCTCTTGAGCCGCGATGCCCTTAAGGGTGCTCGGATCGGCGTCATGACGAATCTCTTCGGGACCGCGGAGCGACATCATGAAGTCAACAAGGTGATGGACGGCGTGATCGCCCGCATGGAGCAGCTCGGCGCCGCGCTCGTCCGCTTCGAGCTCCCCGAATACGACAAGCTCAGTCCTGTCGTGTCGACCTCGCTGTTCGAGGCCCGCAGCGTGATGGAGAGCTACTTCGCGACGCTCGGCCCCAATGCGCCGATCAAGAGCTTTGCGGCCCTGGTGTCGGCAAAGACCTCCGCGGTGCAGAAGACCCTCGAGGCGGAGATCGCCGTTGAAGACGGCATGAACAACCAGAAGTACAAGGACCAGATGCTGAACCGGGACAAGCTACGGCTCGCAGTCGCCAAGACGATGGCCGACTTGAAGCTTGATGCGATCCTCTATCCGCTTCAGAAGATTCTCGTCGTGCCCATTGGGGCCGAAGACCAGACCGAGCGAAACGGCACGCTGTCCAATGGCACCGGCTTTCCGGCGGTGACCTTCCCGGGTGGCTTCTCGCCCCCAACCGCCTCGGCGCCGCTCGGCGTGCCGGTGGGTGCCGAGCTGTTGGGCCTCGACTACGCGGAGCCGAAGCTGCTCGCCTATGCCTACGCGTTCGAGCAGGCGACGAAGCCGCGTAAGCCCCCCACAAGCACGCCCGCGCTTGCAGGCGAGCCGTAGGTCGTGCGCAAAAAGTGTCGGATACGTCGCGTAGTTCCCGGTTTGCCTGTCGAGAAAGCCACAGGCGGTAAGTAATCTCCGGCCTTTCGCCGGCGATGATGTCGTCCTGTGTCCCAGCGATACCTGGTGAGCGGTGGAATGGCAGCTGCAGACGTGATAGCTCCGCAGCGTGCGCTTGCCGCAGCCGGGCAGTCGGGTTCAAGCTGCCCTCCGCCAGTAGCAAAACGTGGCTTCGTCCGTAGTGGGTTTTGCGATGTAGCGAACCTCCGCTTTGAACCCCCGACTACAACACAACTGGTGGGATGACGCATCGCCCAGTAGCGCGACCCGACCACGTGCGCAATCTGTCAGTATCACCCGGCTCACCGAAATACAAAGCGCCTGAGGCGCGAACCGCATCAAGAATGTGTGGCGGCGGCAGGCTGTTAATTGATGGCCTCGCGGGACGCTCTGGGGTAGGCTTGCGTCAAACCAGAACGCAATTCGGGAGGAAATCATGGTTCGGGACGCAACCGTCACCCGAGACTCCGTTGACACGCCGGTCGAAGCGATGTCACGTCGAGCGCTCCTGACGGCGAGCGCCGGGCTCCTCGGCGCTGCAGCTCTGGCACCGGACGCCGCCTTGGCGCAAGCGCGGGCGGCGCCGCCCACCATGCCGGCGTCGCAAGCGCCGATCCGCAATGACTGGCTCGCCAAGCACACCGAGGACATCCTCGAAGCCAGCTTGCCGATCATCGATCCCCATCATCATCTTTACGACCGTCCGCGCTACACCTACCTGTTCCCCGACCTTCTCGCCGATGTTGGGAGCGGCCATAACATCCGGGCGACGCTGTACGAGCAGGCCGGCTCGATGTACCGAGCCGATGGGCCGGAGGAACTGAAATCCCTTGGCGAGACCGAGTTCGTCTGCGGGGTTGCGGCGATGAGTGCCTCGGGCAATTACGGGTCGACACGTTGCATCGCCGGAGTCGTCGGCTATGTCGATTTGCGCCTCGCTTCGCGCGCCAAGGGCGTGCTGGAGAGACACATCGCCA
>WNFR01005211.1_pt1 | contig 13304 bp, 18 predicted proteins | sample 5400221 | NCBI WGS metagenome assembly WNFR01 (sample SAMN13153357, study PRJNA577476) | soil metagenome | isolation source: 40 cm soil under Madrone tree | place: USA:California | collected 2016-06-14
CCTCGGTCGGGAGATTGCCAGGGGCATGAAACACGACACCGCCCCGCCGGCGACGGTCGCCGACTCGTCGACCCAGCCGACGGTAGACTAGCCGGCCAAGGGGGCATTCAGAACACCGCCTTGCGGGTCGCCCTCGCCGGCCGAGCCGTCGCCGCCGTTGCGGCACACCGAGCAGCACATCACCGCAGACACCGTCGCCTGAAAAAGCAATCGGCGCGGACCCCTGCGGTATGCGAGGGATGCCACGCCGAGCTTTCGGTTTGAGCGACCGATGGCTCGGTTTTTAGCTGGTCTCACACCTCGCTGCAAGGTCGCGCGCCCTCAAATGAGGATCGCACCATGCGAGAAGACATTATTGCAGTCACGAATGAGAAATTCACCAGAGTAGTCTCCACTGAGCGATTGATGCGCTCAGCTACCTTCCGCCGCGGCGTCGAAGAAGTGCGCGCAGGTATCCCGCCGGATTTCGATACCCACGACTCCTGGAACTACGAAAGAGGCAGGCAATTTGGCCTGATCGCACCGCGCTCGATGCCGCTCTACATCGATGATGTCCGGCTCAATCCCAAGGCTGTCACCCTGTTCAACCGAGCTCATGCGCGAGGCTGGATCACCAATGAACGTTAGGGCAAACAGGCGACCCCTTAAGGCCATCGAGGCGAGCCTCGCGAAGTCGCTCAAGGCCCATGGCACGAGCGAGGTTGAATGCGGCGAATGGCTCAACGAGGCGAAGGCTCAACTGGATCACGGCGAATGGTTGCCGTGGCTCGACGCTCATTTTCCCCACAGCGTGGACACTGCCGGACGGTGGATGGGGGTTGCGAAACTCTTCGACAGATTCCGCAATTTGCGGAATTTAAAAATCAAGAAGGGCGGTCTTTATGAATTGGCGGACCAAATAGACGACCTTGATGATGGCATCATATCGGCCATCGTCAAGGTAGCGGCTGAAAGCTCCGACAAGTGGATAAATGACGACGACATAACCGAAATAGTGACCACCGCGCTCGATGCCAAGGAACTTGAGCAAGAAGCCCAGGAGCGTGGCATCACGGTCGCTGAACTTGAACAGGAACGAAAGCAGCAAGAGGAGCAGGAGGAGCAGGAGCTTCAAGAGCGTCAGCGCGCCCTTGAGGAATGGCGTCGTAAGCAAGCTGAGTCCGCCGCTGAAGCCGCCGCTGAAGCCGCCGCCGAAGCCGATGCCATGCTCGATGCGTCATCTGGTGATGATGGACCACCCCGGCCCGTTGAGGCGCCAGTGGGCGAGCGACCGTCGCAGGACAAATTCGTACACGACACTTTAATGGACGCTGTCGAGCGGCTGGACGCCATCGTCAGCAAGCCGCTGCAGGTCCTGGCCGCTGCGTCAGTATCATCTGACGCCATGGAGCGTGTCGGCCGTTTTCTGCTCGATATCGTCAACGCTCGTAACCCCCGCGCCGCGATGCGGCCTGAGGAGAGCCAGTCATGAGCACCCTGAAGCTTAGAGGCTATCAGCAGGCACTAATCGACGAAACCGTGGAAGCGCTTCGCGATCATCGCTCGGTGTTATTGCAGGCACCGACCGGCGCCGGCAAGACCGAGATGGCCGTCGAGATCGCGCGCAGACATCGAGATAAAGTCGTTTGGTTCGTCTGTCATCGCCACGAGATCGTCGCCCAGACATCTCGGGTACTGAGGCGAGCCGGGGTCGATGCGCACGGCGTTGCAGCGCCCAGATTTCCGGAAGACCCGACGATCAAGATACAGGTCTGTTCGATTGGTGCGCTCCATCACAGACTCGATCGTTATCCTCCCCCCGATCTGATCGTACTCGACGAGTGCCACCATGTGGCCGCGCCCTCTTGGGCGAAGTTGGTTGAGTCTTTCCCCGAGGCGAAACTACTGGGACTGACGGCGACACCGGAGAGGCTCGACGGTCGCGGTCTTAAGGACTGGTTTCAGCACATGATCGTCGGGCCTGATACTTCGAGGCTGATCGACGCCGGCTACCTCTCGGCGTTCAAATATTTCGCGCCGACTATCCCGGACCTGCGGGGCGTTCGCGTGAAACAGAAAGAGTACGATCGCCACGACCTTGAGGTGGCGATGAACAAGCGCTCTCTCGTTGGCGATGTCATCGAGCATTACAAGCAGAAGACACCAAACGCGCGTGCGCTGGCGTTCTGCGCATCTGTTAGCGCCAGCCGTAAGCTGGCGTCGCGCTTCAGAGCGGCGGGAATTCCGGCAAAGCACATTCAATGGAATACTCCGCAAGCGAAACGCGATGAAGCTGTCCGCGACCTCGCCAGCGGCAAGCTTCGCGTTCTGGCCAATGTTGAGGTTTTCACTGAAGGCTTTGACTTGCCGGCGATTGACGCTGTGCTTTTGCTGCGACCGACCAAGTCATTTGCGCTGTACCGCCAAATGATTGGGCGGTGTCTCCGCGTCGCCAGGGGAAAACCCTACACGACTATCCTCGATCATGCCGGCCTGATCTTCGATCACGAATTTCCCGATGACGATGTCGAGTGGTCGCTGTCCGGGAGACGGAGCGGTGTCGCCGGAACTCATAAAAAGTACTCCACTCACGGGATTATACGCCGCTGCCCCGAATGCTCCACCGTTCATAAGTGGTCTGCGAAGTGTCCGGAATGTTCCTACGTCTATCAGACGAAGGACAGGACGATCGAGGAGGTTTACGGCGAGCTGCGGGAGATTGCGCAGGGCGTTGAGTATGAGAATAAAAAGCGTTTTGCGCACCGCTGCAAGCTTAGTAGGGAGACGATAGCGAAATATGTCGCACGGAAAGAATTGGTTACATATGGGCCGCGACGCCTCATCAAGATCAAGGAAGGATTAGCTCGCGTTGAGTGGCTGAGGGAGAACGAGGCCAAGTATGAAACTCAACGCGTTTTTGTGAAGAGAATCGGAACAAGTCACCAGCCGATAGTCGGTTTAGCCGAGCGCGGTTTTCCGAAAGCAAAAAATGGGTTGATTTGCATTGAAGACGGCTTGGAGTGGCTAAGACGCGAAGGTCGCCTTACCACGGATGGCAAATATATCGGTCAGTCCCCGCGACCGACGCCAGGATTCGATAGCCGAAGGAGCTTTGCGAGGAGAATCGGTACCAGTCATGGAACAATCGTTAGATTGCTCAAGGCAGGGTTGCCCTTCAACGATCTTCGCTTGATCCCGATCGACGCGGCCATGCAATGGCTTAGACGCAAAGGATTCCTTACCAAGGACGGCAAGTATATCAAGCACAGCGGCGAACGACCGCGCGAACGACCGATGCCAGGATTCGATAACCAAAGGAGCTTTGCGCGGAGAGTCGGTGTCGCCCCAGCCACGGTCAACAAATGGATCAAAAAAGGGTTGCCCACCACCGAATCCAATTTGATCCCGGTTGACGCGGCTCTGCGCTGGATCGAGAAAAATCATCCGGCGAGGCCCCTGGGCAAGGCGACGTCCAGGACCACCGGTTCCGGCGACGGCGTGAAGCGCAAGCGCGTCCTCAAGCCAGGGGAGGGCCAGCCATGAGCTCGAAAACCAAGCAATCCGGCCGCGCCGACATCTTGGTGAGGATGCCGCCTGAATTGAAATTGCGCGTGGTCAAGGCGGCCGCGGCGACCGGCGTTTCGGTCACTGATTGGCTGAACCGCGGCATCGGTCGGCTTCTTGACCTCCATGACGCCGAAGTCGCCGTCAACGAAAAGATGGCGGGCATCGAGCGTCGTTTGCAGACGAAGTTCGAAGAGATCGTCGTGTCGCTGGCGGGCGGGGATCTCGCCTTGTCCGCCCGTGAGCGCGTGGATTTCGAGGCGGCGGCCGATATCGCTATTTCCAAGTGGCGGGACCGCGTGGCGACTTTCTTTTACGCCAAACCGGGAACGCTCCTGGAACGCCTTTGCCAGCAACATGACGACATCGAAGCTGAGCTCGAAGACGCCAAGCGGCTCGACACCTTTGGCGACGAGGCCATCGATGATGACGAACCCGAACCAGCCGATCCTGATGACGTCGCCGAGCTCGACGCCGGCGACGAATCCGATGCCGCCGGTGGCCGGGAATAGGGGGCGTCGTGGTCGAAAACCGAGACTCCACACATAGGGTGGGAGAGGGGCGCAGATCCGCTGCAAGCCAGTCGCCGCCCCTATTGCTACTCAAGCCGCTGATGTCAGGGCGCTTTTTCTCTCGCCAGACTTTCTACGACGCGGCCGAATCGCTCCGTTTCCGAATCGAATCGATCGCAGGGTGATAGCACCCCCCCCCAACCAAATTCGACGCTCGGGCCCGGTCGGCTCCCGGCCGTCGCAGCATGGAGAGGCATCTGATGTCCCACGAAAATCATGTCCGCGATGAGCTTCGAAGTCTCGTCGTTGAACTGGAGCGCCGCCGCCGGCGCATCGCCAGAGCTCAGCAGAGCTACGCCACAATCGCCGGCGCCTACAGCTTGGTCCTGGCGGACCTTCGCGCCGCCGCGTCCGGCGAGAGTGATCCTGCCACCCGCGGCGAGACCACCGCCGCATAGAAATCCAAAAGCGCCAAGGAGAAGCAAAGCCACAGGAGAAGAAAAAAGGCGCCGGGAGAGCACTTGCTCGACCCCGGCGCCAAATCGCGATCGAAGCCTTGCAGGGCAAAATCGCACAAGGGGAAGGGTCGTTCCCAATGGACTGCAAATACCAACCGCAGCCGAATGTCAACGCCCTTCCGCAATCTCTAACGCGGCAATCGCCGCAAAACGGAAGGAATTGCAATGTGTGAATTACCATCGTTCCCGCTCTTCGTGTCCGACTACCTCGGTAAGACGCATCCACACCTCACCCTCGAGCAGCACGGGACCTACCTGTTGCTGCTCATGTTCTCGTGGCAGCGGCCGACATGTGCTCTGCCTGACGACGATCGGTGGCTTGCAAAGAGGCTCGACATACAACTTCGGACATGGCGACCACTGCGAAAAACGGTGCTCGAGCCGTTCTTCAAGCAGGACGAAAAAGGGGAATGGTTTTCGCAAAGGCTTCGAAAAGAGCGCGAATATGTCTCGAAAATTCGTCGAAAATCTTCCGAAAATTCCTTGAAACGGTGGTCCCAAACGAAGGAAAACAATGACTTAGCCGAAAGTCGGCATATGCACCCCACCGCACCCCACCCAAAAGAAGAAGAAAGAGAGCCTGCTTCGCAGACTCTAAGCGCGCGCGACGACCACGACGCATCGCTTCGCTCAAAAGAGAAGCAAGCACCGGCTTCGCCGGCAGAAAGGGGCTCGGCGAGGACGGAGTCGGCTGATAGGCCAACGTCACCCCCAGAGGCTTCGCCGAATGGCAGGTCCAGAAAAGAAGAAGAGGCGGCAGGCAGAATCTCAGAAAACAAGAAAGTTCCGCCGCGCGCCGCCCGCACCGATTCCGACGCAACGGTAGCGCCGCCGCCGGTTGCCGCCGCTGGTTGTGCCGCGCCGAAACGCCGCCGCACCAAGCCCGCGCCGCCGGCCGACACCCCCGAGTCTGAGGAATTCTGGCGGGCATATCCCCGGCACGACGACAAGTATCGCTTCAGGTTTGCGTTTGCCGAAGCGCTGAAGAAGGCAAGCGTCGCGGAATTGATCGCAAACGCCAAGCACTACGCGGCCAAGCGCGCCGGCGAGGACCCCAAGTGGACCAAACTCGCTGTCAATTGGTTGCGCGAGGAACGCTGGACCGACGAGGCCGCGCCCGAACCCACCATGCGCCTGTTCGATGTCCACGAAGGCGGCGCACCGCGCACCGACGGACGCCGCATGTCGAAGGGCGACGAAAACATCGCCCGTAATGTTGAGAACTGCCGACGCATGGGGTTAATCCAATGACCAGCAACATCGCTCTGTACAACGGTAAATTGCCCACTCTAGGTGAGGCAAAAGATGCAATCGAGCTCTACCGCTCATACGGAATTGGGGACCGCCTTGATCCCTCATACGAAAGAAGGAGGCGCAAAAATTGTTTACGGACAATCGATGCTTTCGACCGGCTCGCGCCCACCCCCCCGGCAAGCCTAATCGTGAAAGAGGCAACAAAACTGCTTATCGCAAAGCCTGGCATCGCCGCTGCCGCCGGTGAGGGTTTCATTCCCCTGCTGATCGAAGATCTGATGATGGAAATTCCTGAGGTCTCCACCATGGCAATCCTCGAGGGTTTTCATAAACTGCGTATGTCCACAGAGCCTTTCAAATGCACCGGCGAAATCATCACAGCAATCAAAAAGGAGGAGATCGAGTTCAGAGGGGCGAGACATAATTTGTTGTTGTCCGCACGACATGAAGGATATGTGGGGCCCGACCGCATCGTCCCACCCCGCGAACCGCAGCGCCTCCTGTCAAAGTGGACGGCCGACGATGACGACTGCGATGGGGAAGAACCGGACACCGACGGCGACCTGCCGTACTAACACCGCGCTGCGCAGTAGGCCGCCCTTCTAAATCGGCAGCACCTGTGATTGTGAATCAACGATGGGGCCTCAAGCCCCATTATCTTGACCGAGGAGAGGGAGGAAACATGTCCAGCAGTATCGTCTCGATGTTGACCGCGCGCGCCCGAATCGCGCGCCGCGCCAACCAAGGACCGCGGGCTATTGTTCGTGAGTTCGGCGCTGCGCGCCGGGCTGGCGACCCAGACCGCGCCATGTGGTTCTACCACGACGGCGTCGCACGTTTCGGATCCGCTGCCATCATGAACGCCTTCACGGAGCAAGCGATCGAGCGGATCGATGCGGCTCTGCCCCCATGTCCAAACGAAACCGTCCTCGACCATCGCGAACGCCTGGTCGCATCCGTCCAAGCCGAGCTCGAGCAGATGGGTGCGCGCAATGCGGCCCAGAGAGCCCGGCAGTTCGTCGAGGAATATCATCGCGCCTGACTACGAAGGCTTCACCAAACGACCTGGCTGGATGCCTCGCTCCGGACGGCATGGCGTACACGTCGCCGAAACCGCCGTCGGTGTGGGCGGACGGGCATGGCCAAGGAGGTGATATGGCAAATTTGAGGGATTACCCCGTGCAGTCCCGTAAATGCGGCGCCCATTGTCGAACCACGGGACAGCCATGCCGAACGTGGGCGATGCCGAACGGTAAGTGCAAAATGCACGGCGGAAAGTCGCCGGGCGCCCCTCGGGGCGCGGAGCACCCCAACTGGAAAACTGGCCAATACAGCAAGGAAGCCAAAGCTGTGAGCAAATATTTCACCGAATTGGCGAAGGGCGGCGAGGCGCTGCTGGCCGTCACCCTGGACACCCACGGCTTGGGCCGCAAGCTTCCGAAGGCGCTTCGCCGGCGCACCCACATCAAGCGGGCTCGGGCTGCCGCTAAAGCCAAGGCGAAGGAGGCCACCAAGGCGAAGGAGGCGACCAAATGAGCCGCAAGGTCATGTCCGCTGTGGCTAGGACGCGGGCGCAACGGCGCGAGCTCCGAAAGGAAATGGCGCGCATCGGCGAGATCGCCAAGCAGCGGCTCCGGGAGGCCATTGAGGAAGGCTTGCTCGAGGGCCGGATCGAGGATGATGGCGAGATCGTCATCGTTGCTGGGCCGTTCGCCGCCGATGGCTGGGCGTTCCACCGCGCGCACATTGGCCACCGCCTTCTCGACGATCTCTTTAACCTGCGCGTGCGTAAAGTGCTCGCCGGCCTCGGCGCGCTCGATCACTTCGGCGCGGGCAGACTCGGGGGTGCTTTCTCTGGCAATGAGGTAGAGGGCTTTCGCCGGTAATGTTTCCGCCGCGCGGAAAGATTCGGCATTGATCCGTTCATGAACATTCAACAGATCATAGGCAGTAGAAATAGACAAACGTAGCCGCTGCTCGACCCATCCGGTAAAGGCCGGGAAGAAAGGTGATGTGGCGCCGTTTTGATGAGGGGGACACCGTGACTGCAATCGGGACGACATGGCGCGCTGCCTTGGTCAGCGACCAAAGGGGACCGGTGCTGACCCGGCGAGCCAAGACGCGCGCGGATGCGTACGCCCTGGCGCACCGTCTGCTCGAGGACGCCGAAGATCGCCAGTGGTTCAACGGTGAGGTCGTGTCGGTGCGTGTTGAGCAGGACGCCGGCGGGTGACCGTCAAGGGCGTGCGCGCACTCATGCCGGTCGCTTTGGCGACCTTGTCTGCGGCCCGTGGCGCTTGCTTAACCTTGGTGCCATTGGCACCAGGGTTTTTCTTTTTACCTCGACCACTCTCCGCTTGCCGATCGCTTAACCTTAGTGCCATTGGCACTAGGGTTTCCCTTCCTACGCTGCCTTCGAGCGCCGAGGTCGCGCCTTCAGGCTTTCCCACGCCGCCAATGCAGCTTCCGCCTTGGCCGGGTCTTGCCGGATTCGGCGGATGGCGAGGCGATCCAGGCCAACCTGCTTCGCGATCGTGATGTCCGACTCCGTCGCCAGTAGGTCGAGGATGCGGCCGAGTTGTTCGCGGCTATAAGACGGCTTGCGTCCGAGATAGACGCGATGTCCATTGGCCTGCGCGTGGGCTATACCGGCCTGCTGGGCGAGCTTCGTCGCCTCGGCCTGTGCTTGCCCGAGCGCTGCCATGAAGCCGATCAGCGCGTCCCTGACGGCCTTCTGCATCGGGTCTTTGGTGGCGCCGTCGAACGTGAAGTTGTTGATGACGGTGCGGACGATGACGCCGCGCCGCATGAGCGCCTGGATTGTGTCGACCACATCCTCGTAGTTCCGGCCAAGGCGGTCCAGCCACCGTACGACGAGCACGTCGCCGGCCCGGAGTTTGTCGAGCAGGCGCTTGCCGCCATCCCGCTCCCCAAAGCGAGTGCTGACGCCGGACACCCCTTCGTCCTTGATCACGCTGTCGTTGTCGATCTCGAAGCCGGCCGCTCTGGCCTGTTCGAGTTGATGGGCTGCGGTTTGATCTGAGGTTGAAACCCGCGCGTACAGGAACTGCATATACCCTCCGGAAACGTTCGTTGATGGAATGTCGTTGAGATGGGCGTTCGCTGATTAAAATCAACGCTAACGAACAGCATTTAGTTTGGAAAACATCGTGGTGCTGGGGACTACCCTAGCGAACGGGTTATTGGCCTCAGTTTGGTGCATGGATTAACTTGCGCGAACGTGCGCTAAGCGTATTTCTAGTGGACGTGCACCCGGCGGCGAATCGTGCAGAGGGGATGTCCAATGAGCGCGGTACGCGACCAGCTTGCGCGGGAGGAGACAGCATGAGCGACGTCGCCATCGAGACTCCTGTAGAGCCTGCGCCGCCCATCCCGCCGGCGCCGGAAGCGCCTGCGGAGCTCGAGGCAGCGCCAGGGCACGCCGCGGATGCGCCGCCGCCGTCGACCGCCGCCCGCTCGACAAATGTCGAGGACGGGTCTGGAAACACCAACGACGACAACGGCGCCCGTGATGAGACTTCGACAAATGTCGAGTCCGCGGCAGCGCCGGCCGCCGAGCGCGGTTTGCCGTACGACGTCGAGCACCTGGGCCCGCTTCGCCGAGCCGTGCTCGATCACCTGGTCGACACCGACGAGCCGCAGAGCGTTGCGCAGCTTCTCTCTGCGATGCCGCCCGGAACAACCCGTGGCAGCGCAGAGTCCGCCATCAAGAGGGAATTCGACGCCGGCAGGATCGAGCGCGTGGCGCCCGGTACATATCGGCTCGCCCCGGCCAGGCCTTTCGAGGCAAAGCCGCCGTCTGCTTCACCGCCGCCTCCGCCCGCCGATGAAGCGGTCTGGTTCTCGGCCCTCGAACGCTGGGTCGTCGACCGTGCATCGTGGAACGCCGACGAGCTTGGGCCGCCGCCTGACCAGCCTAACAACATCCCGGCCGACATCAAAGTGAGGTTTAACGACCGGCTGCGGAAGCGTCAGGAGCGCCGCCGGGAAGCCGAGGCCGCCGCCGCCAAGCGGACCGCCGCCGACGCCGAGCTCCGCGACAAGCTCATCGCCGCCACTGGCGGCAACGTCATCCGTGGTCCCGGCATCGAGGACGTCGCACCGATCAAACTTGCGCTCGAGCTCGTTCCGATCGACCGCATTCTGTCCTCGATCCGGAACAAAACCGACCGGAAGATGTACCCGGGCAATGAGCCCGCCACGAGTTGGCGCGAGGACCGGCTCTTGCGCGAGATCGCCGACAGCTATTTCCGCAGCATCATCCAGCCGCGCCTGGTCGCCGCGTGGTCGGCCGCAGGCAGGGCACCGGCGCCCACGGCGCAGAGCTCGCCGCCGGCCGGCCTCATGCCCGACGACATCGACGAGTTGCGCAGCCACCACGACAGCGCGTCCGCGCCGCCAGGACCGCATGTCATGCCTCAGCCAGATGCAGCGCTGGCCATGCCGCCGGAGGCCGCCGGCGCGTCCGAGGCGCCCGGTGCTACCCAGGAGGCCCCTGAAGCGGAAAACGCATCCACGGTGCCCCGGGAGAACGGGAGCGCCCTTCCTGACGATGGTGCGGCGGAGCCGGCCCCTGCCCCGCCGCCGGATGAGGCTGCCGTGGGCCCGGTCGTTCCCGCACCATCCCCCGATGCCAAGCCCGCCGTCCCCGATGGCCGCGCTGCCGTGCTTGCGGCGTTCAAGAGAAACGGAACGTCGCTTCAGCCGGCGGCGCCGCAGCCTCGACCGGCGGTGCACCAGGCCGAGCGGCCGCCGGAACGCCAAGCCGAGCCGTCCATCTCGCGCGAGGGTTGGGAGGAGCTCGTCAGCGGCTTTGTCGCGGGCAACGTGAACTGGAATACGCGAAGGCTTGGCGCCCCGCCCGGATCTCCGGATTGCCGGGCGCCGCGCGATCTTCTCAGGAGCTTCGGCTTATGAGCGGTGCAGGTAATCCGTTGGGCTACGACTATCGTGATCCGCGTCATGTCGAGCGCTATGGCAAGCTGGTGGTGCGCAATCCTGACGGCAGCACCGAGCGCAAGCACCCGAGGGACGCTGACGTCGACGTGATGCGCGAGATCCACGAACCGGGGCCGTTGCTGCGGGTGATCCGCGCCAAGTGCATCGACTGCTCTGGTGGATCGGAGAGGGAGGCGCGCAAGTGCACGACGATCGGATGCGCCCTGTGGCCTTATCGGATGGCGAGCAATCCGTTCCGTGCTCCACGTGAAATGACCCAGGAGCAGCGGGAGGCTGGCGCCGCCCGTCTGGCCGCTGCAAGGGCGCGAGGTCGGTCGCCCTCAGAAACGGGCGCCCCCGTCGGCCAGCACGGAAATTATCAAGGCAAAAACGATCGGGACGACTTGGCCGATGTTCCAGTACGGGTCCGATCCAGGACGCATCCGGGAAACAGCTTCTCTCGCCCGCGCCGCGGAGGGTATCTCGGAGGTGAAATCATGACGACCACAGTCAGGCTCATCACGTTAAACGAGGACGTATACGACACCCCCTCCCCACCCCCTCAAGCAGGGGAGGGTGAAGTTGATCGATCCGGTTCTGGATAGGGCGTCGGCGGCTGGGCCCGCGAGGCGTGGGGCATACCGCGTTCGGCGCCGATCGAGCCGCAGGTGCCAGTACCGCCAGAGGAGATCCCATCCAGTGGCCGCGCGCAGGCCCTGGCTTCCCTCCGAGATCCCCTTAGCCCCGCGGAAGCCGAGGCCGCTGTTACTGGCACTGCATTTCGAGATTGAGAAAATCGCTCATTCGACCGGTGACGACGCGACTCGTCCGACAGCCTTCTCTCGGAACGGATGCTCAAATATGAAACCGGTTGCTTTAGGCGCGTGCATGGTTCGCGGTGTTCGTGGTTTTGTTCTTGATGTAAGCCCGCTGACGCGTCCGCGGCGCGAGCGCTGTCCAACGGGCTGGCGCAAGAAAGCTCATCGGTGGCCAGCGCCGCTTGCGAGTGCCGGCATTGCCACGGAACCCGGCTCGCGAGGCAACGTTGAATTCAGGCGTGAGGTACCGCCCCCCAGCAGAGGCGCTCACGCGGCCCCGGCCCCATCCACCGCGGATAAGGGGCCGGGTGCTTTTGCCGGCGCCCGGCGGTCGTCAGTCCGTCATATGCGACGTGTCAGTATCCGGGTCGCGCGGTGTTTGTGCGTCCCCGGTCCTGTTCGCCCGCCGCGACGGGCGCGGGGTTTTTTATCCCCACCGCGCTAGCCTGGTTTGCGGAGCGCGGCTGCCCGCAAGCGAACCGGGTCACGCTCACCGATTCTTGCCGCTGCAATAATTCGCTCGGCGATGATTTCCAGCACCAGTTTAGGCTGGCCGGTGTCGTCAAGCTCTTTGAGGGCAGCTTCGAAAGCTTCACTCATCGTCGCAAGCGCCTCGGGTTCAAACTCTCCAGGTTTTACGAAGGATTGGATTGACATCGCCGCTATCTCTCCATCGCAGCAAAGCCCACCCCCGGCTGGCACATAAGCCGGCGCCGGCCGCAATCGTTGGGGGCGAGGGGTTTAAGCGAGACGGCCCGGTGGGGGGAGGGAGACGCGTTCCGAGCCGCCTCGCACCGAGGGGATACTCCCCCCAGCGGGCAGTATCCTAAGGGCGGTCTAGACGTGAGAGGCTACTGTAATGAATCGCACCGGGCGGTTTTGTCGCTACGTCAGCGGCAGGGCGGGGCGGTTTCGTGCTAATGTTGTAAGTGCGTGCGGTCGTGTTCAACGCCCGCGTCCGCGCGGTCGCTAATTCCCAGCTAACTAATTCCCAGCTAACTATCGAGCGGTAGGTTTATCGCCTTCGCTGTCGTGTGGCTCAAAGCGATGGTTGGGTCGCGCGCGGGCGCCCCGGCGTGTCCGCGTTCTCGGCTATCGGGGCGCCCGGCCGTCTAATTGCGGGCAAAACGTTTTGCCCATCCCGTTGACTCCAACCCTAACGCGGGTTCGGATCGCTTTTCGGCGTGCGAGCCCTTCGAGCCATGGCGCGCCATGCGTCAAAGCGAGCCGGCTGCTACCTAACCAGCGGCGCCGGGCTGGACGCGCCAGCACAAATCATAACTAGCCGTTAGGGATTCGGTGCTAATTTACGGCCACGCGCGGTTGAATCCTGTCCGGTCGCCACGCGTTGGCCCTAGCTTCCCTCCCCAGCACCCCCCCAGCGGAAGCTAGGGCCGCCAATCCCGCAAGTCTCGCCTCGAATTCCTCGCCTCGAAAAACGCGGCGGCGCCGGTGGCTGATACAGGGCCGGCGACGGAGATAGTTCCGGAGGGCGACTTCGCCGGTGTGTTCGGCAGCCTGGAGGGCCTGTGATGCTGCTGGTCGATGCGCTCAACGCCATCATCGATGACGGGATCGAGGCCGCCCGCCACGATTACGTAAAGCCGCTGGACACCCTCAAGCGTGAAGGCGCCATCTCCGGGTTCGAGGAATGCCGCAACCGGGAGCCAGCCCAGATTGCTGCTCTCCTGGCCGAGGCC
>WNFR01015461.1_pt1 | contig 13300 bp, 10 predicted proteins | sample 5400221 | NCBI WGS metagenome assembly WNFR01 (sample SAMN13153357, study PRJNA577476) | soil metagenome | isolation source: 40 cm soil under Madrone tree | place: USA:California | collected 2016-06-14
CGAAAAGCGTCGAGCGCGGCGAGGTAACCATTCGCGAACGTTACATCCAGCTTTTCCATCCGCGCGCCGTCTTCGAACGCACCCGCGGCGATGCCTTCCTTCACTTTGATCGTAACGTTGCGGTAAAGAGTTGAGAAAAAGCCGAGCCGGCTGCGCTCGTTGCGCGCGCGCAGAATGATCTGATCGAGCTCGATCAGAACGTCATCGATTGTTTGTGGGGGCATGGGATGGGTCTCCTTACAGAAAGTCCGGCTGAAGTGTGTCAGAAGCCCGACCCGGGGCCCCAAGCCGGGCGGCCCGGGTGGGGTGGTGGCGGTCAGGGAGGGCTCGATCATCACCGGAGCCCTTGCTTACGCGCGGGCTTCTGGCACTGAAGGCTGCACTCGACCTGTCATCGCGGAAGACGAATCGTAAACAACGCGCCGCCATCGAGAGCATTCGCCACGGTGAGGGTGCCGCCGTGTTCGGTGATCACTCGATGCGCCAGCGCCAGGCCGACACCGTGGCCCTGTGACTTAGTCGTGAAGAAGGGAATGAAGATTCTTTGCAAGTCAGCTTCCGGAATGCCATGGCCTGTGTCGCTAATGGAAACAGTCGCCCACGCCTGGCCGGGTTCGGTTTGAGTTGAAAGACTAACCGTGACCCGGCGGACGATCTTGTCTTCCTCGATCGCTTCAGCGGCATTGCGTACGAGATTCAGCAGCGCCTGGCGCAACATCCGCGCGTCGCCCTGGATCTCAATACTCTGGGCCCTCTCTGGCAAGCCCTCCCTCACGGTTGGGCTACTGCCCCGGTCGCCAGGTTGCGCAGAGGAAGTGCCTTCGATCATCAACTCAACCCGCCGCTCGTCAAACAGCGGCTTCAACTCTCGCGCACATTCGTTGATCAACTCGGCGAGAGAAACGTCTTCGAGCTGCAAAGGCTGTGGCCGGGCAAAGTTGAGAAATGCTGTGCTCATCTCAGAGAGGCTGCGCACTTCCTGCAACAGGCCGGCGGCGGCGGCCTGGCCGCGTTCATCGTGATCGATGCTTTGCAGAAACTGCGCATAGCCGTGCAGGGCAGCCATCGCGTTCTTGAATTCGTGCGCCAGACCGGCGGACATTTCACCGAGGCTTTCCAGATTTCGCTTCAGCGCCACCTGCTCACGCAAACGCGTGACTTCGGTGATGTCGGTCAAGAGACAGAGCGCACCGCGGGCTCCCGATTCGGCCGGATCGATGGGCGCCACCGTCGCGCCCAGGCACTTGGCCTGCGCGGTTCCGTTCGCGCTTTCAATCTCTTCGCGACGAAACAGCCGGCCCGTGGCCAGACAAGTCTCAACCATTTCCGCCAGCGCCGGCACTGGGGCAAAGATTGCGCGGTAGTGCTCGCCGGGCGTGTTCGCTTCGGTTTGAAAGAGGCTGCGCGCGGGCCCATTGATTACGGTGGCGTGCCCGGACGAGTCAAACGCGATCAAGCCGGTCGGCATGCTCGCGACGATGCGGTCGCTGAAGCGCTCAGCGGAATCGGCGCGCTCGCTGGCCTGTTCGGTCAGGCGCTGAAGCTCTTGCTGCTGAGACTGAAGCTGCGCGATGACGTTTTGAAAAGTCTCGAGGACAAACTCAGCTTCGTTCTGAATCGCGCCGGAATGCTCGACGGGCGCGCGCCTGGCCTCACCTACCAATTGGCTGTACGGCCGCAAGAGTCCGCGCAGCAGCCAGGCAATGCAGACGAGGCTCAGAAACAACGCGACAATAAATCCGGTAAGCAGGATCGGACGATTGATCGCAGCGGTGTTTGGCGCGAGCGCAAACACCGCGAACATCACGACCGCGCCGGCGAGAAAAATGCCGACGAGCAGGGTCAGCCAGACTTGGAGGCGGCTAATGGGCATTGATCACTTGAACTGCGAAACGTACCACACAATAATGCGGGTGCCGGCTATCACAGACACGACGGCCCCGATCCCGAGAAAGATTCCGAACGGCAACATCATCTGCAAGTTGCGCTGGCCGCGCCGGAGCATCAAGGCAATTCCCGCCAGCGATCCAGAGAAGACGCCGATAAAAATCGTCAGCGCGGCGAGCCGCCAACCGAGAAACACTCCTACCATCAACATCATCTTGACGTCGCCCAGACCCATCGCCTCAACGCCGCGAAGTTTCTTCCAGACAAAGCCCATCAACCAGAGCGAGCCTCCGCCGGCCAGCGCGCCGATGGCCGCACCAATCAGCGAAACGCCCCATACTGGAACTCCCGGAAAAACTGAAAGCAGGTAAGGCAGATCGTCGAAATCCGAAGCGCCGCCCAGATACGGAACGGCGACGCGAGCGATCAAAGCGAAGAGAATTCCGGGATAAGTGATGGCGTTCGGCAGAATCATGTGCTCAGAGTCAATGAAGACCAGCGCGAGCATCGCCGCGGCGAAGGCGATGTCGAACGGCAGCGCGAACGAAAGGCCGTCCCGCCAGGTGACCAGGGCGAAGAGCAGGGCGCACACCGCTTCGACCGCCGGATAGCGGGGCGAAATCGGTGCGCGACACGAACGGCAACGTCCGCGCAGGATCAAAAAGCTGAGGATGGGAATGTTGTCGTAGAAATGTATGGCCGCGCCGCAAGCAGGGCAGGCGGACTTTGGCAAGACGATCGATTGCTCGCGCGGCACGCGATGAATGACGACGTTGAGAAAGCTGCCGATCATTGCGCCGAGCACCGCCATGAACGCAATCACGATCCATCGCGGCACTCCGAAGACGATTTCTGTTGCTTGCAAGATCATTTCGAGTGGCATTGTAGCGCGGCTGAAATGGGCTGCCTACTGATTTCTCCCTCTCCCTCTGGGAGAGGGTTAGGGTGAGGGATTAGGGACGGATGTGAACTCACGAGTTTCTTCCTCTTCCACTCACGCAGAGCCTGGATACAACACAAGAGAGTTTTCTTTTGCCTCGTCCCGGTTAGGCCCTCACCCCGACCCTCTCCCAAAGGTAGAGGGAGTTTGGGAAGCTTCCTCTGATTTTCGATTCTGAAGTTGATAAAGGATCGTGTGCTTGAGAGCAGCGTGGCGGGCGGCAAAACGAGCAATCGTAAGTCCGGCGCGGCCGTCGCGCCAGCCGCCTTTTAAGACGAAACTGCGAACGAACGCCGCGGGTCCCGCAACCTTGAGCTGTAGACCTGAAGTGCGTCTGCCGTCCCTTAACATCTGCTGTGCGCCGAGCGGAGCGTAACGTGTTTCGATCATGTGCTGGTGGTGCGCCGAATCACGAATTGTGTAATGCAGCAGATCTCCTTTGAGCGTTTCCACGCGCGCGCCTTCATCCATCGCGACGGATTCATGGATCAGCCGGTCGCGCCAATGCCCGCGCGCGCGTTTGAAAAGGCGGAGCTGGCGATCGGGATACCAGCCGCCGCCGCGAATCCAACGTCCCATGTAGAAAGCTCGACGCGCGACGCGATAACCATCAGCGAGGTTTGATTCCTTTGCGCTGCGCAGCGACCCAATCGCAGCTTGCAACTCAGGCGAAACGCGCTCGTCGGCGTCCAGACTGAAGATCCAATCATGCGCGGCGGCGTCCGTGGCAAATTGTTTTTGAGCTGAGAATCCCGGCCAGGCATTCCGAATCACGCGGGCGCCGCAACGGGCCGCGATCTCGCGAGTGTTGTCGGTGGATTCTGAATCAACGACCAGGATCTCGTCGGCCCAGGCTACTGATTCGCACGCGGCCTGGATGTTCTCGGCTTCGTTGAAGGTGATGATGGCCGCGGTGATTTTCATTGCCAATTGCCGATTGCCGATTGCCAACTTCTAAGGCCGGCTACTCAAGTATACACGGCCGAAATCGGCAATCGGCAATCGACAATCGGAAATGATCAAGGCTTCGTGGGATTCTCGACCACGACGTTGTTGATGCGCAGTGTGGCCGAGGTCGCGCGTTGCAAGTCGGCCAGCGCTTTATTGTAGTCGGTCTGCGCCTGCAGTTCGTTAGTCCGCGCGATAGTCAGCTCGTTCTGGCGCTGCAGCAACAGGAAAGTCGTCGAGCGGCCAACTTCATAGAGTTTCTGCTCGCCGGCAAGTTGCTGTTCCGCGCTTTCTCGAGCCTGACGCGACGTCACCATTCGTCTTTGCGCCGTGTCAACTGCCTGGGCGGCATTGCGCACGTCCATTTCGATCGCCTGCTCCTGCGAGCGCACGGACGCGTCAAGCTGTTCGCCTTGAATGCGCGCTCCGGCTAGATTGGCTTGGGCGGTCTTATTGTGAATCGGGAACGAGATCGCGACGCCGACCGTGATGTTGCGGGTGCTAAAACCAAGAAGATTGCTCAGGTCCTTACCGTAACCGCCGATCAGGTTCGACGGCGCTCCTGAAGCGGCGACATTCGGAACGACCGCGACGGGGAACGCTGCGCGTCTTTGGATGTCCTGAATCTGCGCCAGCAGGAAACCGGTGGAACTGGTTGTCGAGCTTCCCGAAATCAGCGGCACCAACGTGCCCGAGGGCAGACCGGTGGCCGAGCCGGCCAATCCGGTCGCCGCCACCGTGGACGTAAGATCCACTTGCGGCAGATTCTGATTCTGGAAGTACTGAACGTCGACGGCGTTGATTTCTTTCTGTAGATTGAGGCGCCGCAGCTCGGGCCGGCTCTTGCGAGCTTCCTCAAGCGAGCCGTTGAGATCCACGGGCGACAGGTCAAACGCCGGCGTGTCGGTCGGCGTGAGCTGAGCCGACCATTCCGGCGCCTGCGGATCGCGCAGCATGAGCTGCTTCAAACTATTTTCAGCGACTGACACGTTTTGCGTGGCGATGAACAGGTTCGACTCGCGAGTCGCGATGTCGGTCTGGACTTGTGCGCGATCCAGCGGAGCTTTGGCGCCGGCGCCGATTTGAGCTTCGATGTTGCGCATGTTCTGGCGCGCCAGGTTTAAGCTGTCGAGCTGGTTCTGTTGATTGCGCAGCGCGAAGACCAGGTTCCAGTACGCGGCCTGCACCTGCGCAATCACCTGAATTGTGCGGGCTCGAAAATCAGAGTCGGTCTGTTCGAGGCGTTTCTTTTGAACGCGTATCGAATGGCGATTGCCGTCAATTGCTCGATTGCGCAACAAAGGTTGCGTGACCTGGAGCGATAGGTTCGATGAATAATAGGGATTGATCAGGCTGAAGCTCGAACTCGTGTTCGTGCGGCTGTTGGCGAATGACACAGTGTAGGTGCCGCCGCCCTTCTCGAAAGTCTTCGTGATTGACGGGCTGACGGTGAGAATCGTGGTGTTCGTTGTTCCCGACGAGCCGGAGCCACCGAGCGAACTCTGTTGCGGCGCGATGTTCTTGGTCAGCGTTGGCGTGACGCTGAAGGTCGGCTGATACACGCCCTGCAGTGAGCGCAGTACCTGCTCGTTATAGCGCACGTCGTCGCGCGCGACTTCGATGTCGTTGTTATTCTGTAGGGCGCGGCGAATGGCGTCGTTCATCGACAACGCGACCACGTTGCTGCTCAACACACCCACGCGCGTCAGGTCAGGCAATGGCGGCACGGGCTGCGGTTGCACATCCGGGTAAATCGGCTGCCGCGGTTCCGGTTGGACCGGTGTAGGCTGCGCGGTCGGAACGGGCTGCGCTCCGGGCGGTGCGGTCGGTGACTCCACCTGCGTTCCGGGCGGCAGCGTGGCCGGATTCACCGGAGTTGGGCTGGGTGTTTGCGCAATTGCGCTCGCACCGGCGGTGAAAAGCAAAAGCGCCAGCAGGTGCGCTCTCATCATTAGACGAACCGAATAATTCGACATCGAACATGCTCCTCAGAAAAAGTGAACTGTGATTTGCGACCTGGTGCATGTCGCTTTGCGGGCAGACAGAGAGCGTCAGGTCACTCCGTACTACGTCATTGGTCCCCAAGCGGTTTCAAAAAGCTTCGTAAATTGCGCGCTTGACAGTGTTGCCAAGCGAGCATTATCTTGCCAGTTCTTCCAGGTTAAGGTGGGGATCAACGGGTTCGGTCGCATTGGGCGCAATATTTTTCGCACGGCACTCGGCGACCGGGAGATCGATTTCGTCGCGGTCAACGACATCACTGATACCAGGACGCTGGCACACCTGTTGAAATACGATTCGGTGCTGGGCAATCTTCATCATGATATCTCGGCGTCGGAAAACGGCATCAAGGTCGAGGGCAAAGAATTCCGCGTGTTCTCTGAGCGAGATCCAGCGGCGATTCCCTGGGAGTCGGTAGGCGCGGAGATCGTGATCGAATCGACGGGCCGGTTCACAAAAGCTGAGGATGCCAGGAAACATCTGCGCGGCTCCGTCAAGAAAGTAATTATTTCAGCGCCCGCCAAGAACGAGGACATCACGATCGTACTCGGAGTCAATCAAGAGAAGTACGATCCCGCCGCTCATAACGTGATTTCCAATGCCTCGTGCACGACGAATTGCCTGGCGCCGATCGCCAAGGTAATTCACGAAGAGTTTGGCATTCGCACCGCGCAGATGACGACAATCCACTCGTATACCAACGACCAGCAACTGCTCGACCTGCCACACAGTGATCTGCGGCGCGCTCGGGCGGCGGCTTTGAATATGATTCCCACTTCCACGGGCGCCGCCAGTGCGTGCGCGCTGGTGCTGCCCGAATTGAAAGGAAAGTTCGCCGGCATCAGCGTGCGCGTGCCGACTCCGAACGTGTCGTTGGTTGACGTCGTCATCGATGTCGAGAAGGAAACGACCACCGAAGAGGTGAACAAGGCGCTGAAGGACGCCGCGAATGAAGAACTCGCTGGTATCCTGAGTTTTTCGGAAGAGCCGCTGGTGTCTTCTGACTTCAAACAGAACTCCAACTCCTCGAGCGTCGATGCTGAGTATACGAAGGTGATCGGCGGCCACCTGGTGAAGATTCTTTCCTGGTACGACAACGAATGGGGCTATTCCTGTCGCGTTCGTGATCTGGTGAAGTACATTGCCCAAAAGGGACTGTAGTGTTTCTCTCTAATTCTTAGTTCGCTTTCGTGTGAATTCGTGGATCTCTTTTCCGTAGCGGTCGGACGATCCACGAAATTACACGAAACGCCACGAAGTAGAGCGTCGGATAGTCCGCATGCAATTCGCCGCAAAAAGCCCGAGACAAAACGCAACAGTGCCAAAGCTTTCCATCAAGGATCTTGATCTCAAAAGCCAGCGCGTTTTCATCCGCGTCGATTTCAACGTTCCCATCAAAGACGGCCAGGTCGAAGACGACACGCGCATCCGCGCCACGATTCCGACAATCAAGTATGCAACAGAACACGGCGCGCGCGTGATCCTGGCTTCGCATCTGGGGCGGCCGAAAGGTCAGCGCGTGGAAAAGTACAGCCTGCGTCCGGTCGCCGAACATCTGTCAAAGTTGCTGAACCAGCCGGTCGAGTTCGCTAACGATTGTGTCGGTGAAGACACAACCGTAAGCGTCGCGGCCCTGAAAGACGGTGACGTGCTGCTGCTGGAAAACCTCCGCTTTCATCCCGAAGAAGAGAAGAACGACGACGATTTCGCGCGACAGCTGGCGGCACTGTGCGACATCTATTGCAACGACGCCTTCGGCGCCGCGCATCGCGCGCATGCTTCGACCGTGGGCATCACGAGGTTCGTAAAACATTCGGCGGCGGGCCTGCTGATGGAAAAGGAACTGGAGTATCTCGGCGGCGTCATCAATAATCCCGCCCATCCGTTCGTTGCTATTCTCGGCGGCGCGAAAGTGTCAGACAAGATTCCGGTAATCGAGGCGCTCCTTAATCGGAAAGTCGACAAGCTGCTGATCGGCGGCGCGATGGCCTACACTTTTCTGAAGGCGGAAGGATTTACGGTCGGGAAATCTTTGGTCGAGAATGACAAGCTGGAAATGGCTTTGCAAATCAAAGAGCGTTGCGAGGCGGCGGGCGTTGAATTACTGCTGCCGACCGATCATCAGATCGTGGACAGTTACGAACCAATCAAAGACGAGAAGGTTCTGACGAAGACCATTCCGATTGAATTCACCAATGCCGGGCACGCGGGGATGGATATCGGCGTCGAAACCGTGGCGCATTTCGCGAACGCCCTTCATGATGCGAAAACGATCATCTGGAACGGTCCCATGGGCGTCTTTGAAGAACCGCCGTTCGATCAGGGAACGATCGGCATCGCGCACGCGGTCGCCGAAGCCGCGGATCGCGGCGCGGCCGTAATCGTCGGCGGCGGTGATTCAGTCGCAGCGGTAACTAAAGCCGGCGTCGCTGATCGCATCACTCACATTTCCACCGGCGGCGGCGCGACGCTCGAGTTTCTGGCCGGAAAAAAATTGCCGGGAGTTGCAGCTTTGAATGATCGGACCTAACCACAAAGACACAAAGAGTACAAAGGTCTTTCCCTTAACAGCTTTGTGCCCTTGTGTTTTTGTGGTTATCGTTTAATTGATTATGCGCAAACCGCTCATTGCCGGAAACTGGAAAATGTACAAGACCGTGGGCGAATCTGTCGCCACGGCCCTGGCCCTGAAACCGCTGGTCGCTAACGCAAACCATTGCGAGATTGTCATTGCGCCCGTCTTTACGGCTTTGAAGAGTGTGGCCGATCGTCTTGAAGGCTCGAACATCAAGGTCGCGGCGCAGAACTGTGCCGCTGAACAGAAGGAAGGCGCGTTTACCGGCGAAGTGGCTGCTTTCATGCTGCGCGATGCCGGATGCTCGCACGTGATCGTAGGCCACTCTGAGCGGCGACAGTACTATTCCGAGTCCGACGAGGTGGTGAGTCGCAAGACTCGCGCCGGGCTGGCAGCGGGATTGACGGTCATCGTGTGCGTTGGAGAGACGTTGGAGCAACGCGATCTGGGAAACGCCGAGCGCGTCGTTCGCGAGCAACTGGTTGGGGGACTTAACGGGTTGACAGCCTCTGACCTCGACCGTATCATCGTTGCTTACGAACCTGTCTGGGCCATTGGGACCGGACGCACCGCGACGCCGGAGCAAGCGCAGGAAATGCACGCGTTTATCCGGCGCGTTTTCGCGGAAGGGCATACGCCGGCGGCGGCAAACGCTTTGCGAATTCTTTACGGGGGTTCAGTAAAGCCGGACAATATCGCCGGTTTGATGAAACAAGCGGACATTGACGGCGCGCTGGTTGGCGGGGCGAGTTTGAATGCCGAGAGCTTTGCGCAGATTGTTAAGTATAAATGAGTCAGTCGTCAGGGGCCAGTATTCAGTTGTATTGGGAAACTGAAGACGCACCATTACAACTGACAACTGACAACTAACGACTGACGACTGACAACTGAAATGCTTTCTACACTTTTTTACGGACTCTTTATCCTGTCGTGCATCATCCTGGTCGTCACGATCCTGCTCCAGCCGGGAAAGTCCGACGCGGGCGCGCTATTTTCCAGTTCCGTTTCGAGCACGGCCTTCGGGCCGCGCGGGACGGCGACGTTGTTAGCCAAGATTACGATCGGCGCTGCTGCTGGGTTCTTCCTGCTGGCGTTGTGTCTCTCGCTGCCGGCAATCACAGGCACGAGTTCGGTCCTGCAATCCGGGTTGCCGATACAAGCACCGCAGCCGTCGCCCGCGGCGACGCCGCAGGCATCGCCATCGCCCGCGACACCCGTGGCCCGACCGACACCGACGGTTCTGACGCCGGCGTCGCCGCAGCCGGCAAAGAAGAAATAGCCCAGGCGTTGAAAGCAAATGTCCGACAAACTTCAGTTTGTCGCCCTGACACGACAAGCTAAGGCTCGTCGGACATCAAACAACCTTCCCCGACGAGCCGAAGTGGCGGAATTGGTAGACGCGCACGTTTGAGGGGCGTGTGAGGTAACTCGTGGGGGTTCGAGTCCCCCCTTCGGCACCATAACCTCCCTTAACTTTTTGTTTGCAATGACTTAGCTTTTGCAATATCCTCTTGGTGTCTATGAAAACGACGAAATAGACACCAAGGAGGCATCCGTGTACCGCCGCTCTATCGAACAGCCAGAAACATCTTCCACACCGTCTCCTGCTTCGCGGTCCCTAAAGAAGCAGGTTCGCATCACCAAAAAGATTCGTACCGCCAAAGGTTGGCAGTTCATCTCTCTGCCACGGGTTAACAATCGCTACGTTTGGGACAAGCGCGAAGGCTACTACTACATTGAATGGTGGGAAGGAAGGAAGCGTTGCCGACAAATCGCGGGACAAACTCCTATTCAGGCAACCGAAACTCAACGAAGGAAGCGAAACGAACTCATTGGTGAGATGGCGACCGGTGGTCGGCAGCGGCTTCCTGTGGCTCACCAAGAAGACGCGTTCACTCGTATTTCCGAGGCCATCGAATTCTTCACTACGCACATACAGACACACTCTCCAGCCAAACCCCGTACGCTTGAACGCTATAAGGAAGTGCTCAGCCACTTTGAGCGTCTCCTCGGCAAAAAGAAGTATGTCGAAGCGATCAGCCGGTTGCACATCGACGACTACAAGATTGCCCGAAGCCAAGAGAGCAAAGGGAAGGGCACAGTCACTACCAAAGTCGCCGCTAGCACAATCAACTTTGAAGTAACAGTACTCCGCTCGTTCTTTTACTACCTGATCCGCGAGCGCGGTATCAAAATGGAGAATCCCTGCGCTCACTTCAAAATGCTGCGGGATGCCAAAGAGCGTCTTAAGAGTAAGCCGCAAGCATATAGCCGGGATGAGGTCAATCGACTGTTGGCCGCCTGCGACGGCGCCAGCCACGCGATGTATGGCACGTTGCTCTTAACTGGCCTTCGGAAGGAGGAACTGGCTCACTTGTCGTGGGGCGACGTCGATTTCCGCCGCGGTCTGATCCGCGTCCGCGCAAAAGAGGACTTCGTCCCGAAGGATTACGAAGAGAGGGATATTCCCATGCCGCCGGATCTGGTTGCGCTCCTCAAAGCCTTGCCCAGGTCGTCGGACTGGGTTTTTCCAATTCAAAGCGGAGAGCGCTTCGGGCGCAATGAAATGCTCCGTCGGCTGAAGCGAATAGCGACTCGGGCTAATGTGAGCGACGCGACCCTGCACAAGTTTCGTCATACTTATGCCACCCGACTGCTTGAGCAGGGGGCTGACATCGTGACCGTCCAACATCTTCTCGGGCATTCCGACATCGAGACTACTCGCAAGTACCTCAGTCCTGATAACGAACTTCAGCGCCGAGCGACGAATCGCTTATCACTAAAGGGTTGACGATCACACCGCTCAGTGAAAGTGAGGTGGTTTCGGTTGGTAGTTTTGCTCGTCGATCCAGGCAACGATTTGGTGCTTCACAAAGCGTATGTTTGATTGAATGCGAACATAGGGAATCAAACCTAGAGAGACGTATCTGTAGATCGTCTTCTGGTCTATCTTAAGAAAGGCTTCCAGCTCCTTTACGTTCAGCATTGCAATGTCCGCTGATTCAAATTCGGATTTGCGCTTCATGCTTTCTCGACTCATACGACCCTTCAATCATGGACGTTCAAAAGGTCTCAGGTTCACTCAAGGTGATGTTCGGTAGCTGTGGGATATGTCAATCACCGTGCCATCAAAGTGCATGAGAGTCGGCATCCAATATTTAATTGAACACGCCTTCTATAGACGGTTTTTCCAGCTAGATATTAGAACGATTGGCGGAAGTGATCGAACGAGTCGGTTAGGTCAGGTCACGGACTGATTGAACAAGCGCTCCCAAAGGCATCAGGCCTTTGGCCATTTTGCGGCACCTATAGGTGGGGTGTGCTGAACAGATTCTCGCCAATCAATCCGGCTCGTTCTTGATCTCCTTGGCAACGCCGTAGGCAAAGCGCTTGCCCTCCGCCGTCTCTTTTTCGAAGCGCTTCGTGAGTTCGCTGGAACTCAGGCCTTCGTCTCTCATCTGCGGCACGGCCCTGTCCCATGCAAATTTCCGACCCGCTCGGGCCTCAGCAAGAGTGTCTTGAAGAAGTGCCAGACTTACATCCCCCATTCTTAATGAGGTATCTCCCTGTCGGACCAACTTCAGCAATATGGTCTGAATCGCTTCGAGGGTATCGCCGACCCCACCTGACACGGCCGTCTCAGTCTCAGGGTCAGCTATTTTCGAGCGTCGCGCTTTGAGCGCCTCGTCGAGAAGTCTTCTGAGGATGATGGATTCCTTTTCGCCGGTTTGGGCCACGAGCAGATCGATAGCATCGACTTGGTCAACCCAAGGATGAAAACCGTACGTCTTCGCTTTTGAGATTACTCTTCTGCCCTTTCTCATTAGTGTTTTAACTCCTCCAGGTTTTGTTTCTCTTTTACTGAAAATTTGAGTGTACATTAACCTCTAAGTGCTGGAAAGAATTACAGTTGCGGAAAGGTTACGAAGTGTAACGAAAAAAGTTACACTTCTTAAAGGTGTAACGTCTTAAGAATCTCTAAGTTAACTACTTTCGATGGGCGCTGAACGACTCTCTATCCTGTCTGCTCATTAATCTTCAAGTGTAACGTTGTCTGTACCACGTTCTCCGGCTCAATCAACCGAAGGTTGAAGGTTCAAATTCCAGCGCTTCGACAATCGGTCAAATTGGAATCACGTAACCGGATTCAAGATCCTATCGTGTCGCTCGACGAGTCAATATTGGCTTGGTTCGAGCCGGTAAGTCCTCACACAATTGACATAGGAACCACGCCCTGATCGCAAGACAAGGGTGCGCGTGAGCGCGCGCAGCCACGACGTTCCGCTAGAGAGTTCTTGTCCTCATTTACCTAAATCCGGAACAGCCGTAACAGACCTGAATGGGTAATGAACACAGATAAGTTGAGCGCGTTTTTCTTTTGCGATTATTCGTGCGCCAGAGCCACTCAGCAGACAGGGGTAAGGATTGTCTAGTAGTCAGTAGAAAAGACCGCAGAAAGGCCAGGAAGCGCAAGCCAACGGCTAAACCGAAGGATCGTAAAGATAGCCTGCAAGATTGGCATGATAACGCCGGCGCAAAGTTCCAAGAGGTATCCGAGGGGATCGGTTGAGCCTTGTCCATCGTCGTCGCAGCCGCATGACAGCTCTTGGACGCAAGCGCATAAGTCGCCGGAAACGGTCTTGGTTCCAGTCGGCTCGGGCTTCCCTAACCCCGGCGTCGAGGCGCATTAACAGAGTCATAGCCTGGGCTGCGAGTTCATGGTTAGGATGTAACAACGGTCGCCGCGAACTAGCTGTTAAAGGGGGATACACGTAACAGCGAATTGTCGAAGTCCGGGCATTCGGACCCACCCCGAACGAGGCAGCAACTTCTTCAACGCAACTGACCATTGGCAAGTTAAGCATTCGTTTCACCTCATCCGAAATCGAGCGCCAGTTGCATTTCCTCAACGTCCCGAGTCGGTTCTGAGGAACGAGTGAAATAGAACG
>WNFR01008308.1_pt1 | contig 13299 bp, 19 predicted proteins | sample 5400221 | NCBI WGS metagenome assembly WNFR01 (sample SAMN13153357, study PRJNA577476) | soil metagenome | isolation source: 40 cm soil under Madrone tree | place: USA:California | collected 2016-06-14
CTCAGAAAAGTGAGGAAGCTGAACTTAGCAGCATGAGCCGTCTTCGGTAGCCTCGGCGACCTCAACGACATCGCACACTTTGAGCACAGAACCCCGAGGTCGTTTGTAAATTCTATGAAAGCGTGTGGGAAGATGGTGGCCCAGCGAGTGCCGCATTTGAACACGCCAAAGCTATCACAGCCTTCATTCAGCGGTTCGGAACGCGAGTGAACTAAGTATGCCTCTGCCGACGCCTCAAAAATCTACCGCGTCTCATTTCTACAAATATTCCGGCCCCGCCAACCTTGGCTGGCTAAAAGACATTCTGCATAACCACGAAATTTACTTGCCGAATCTGACTCAATTGAATGATGACAACGATGGCCTGCCGCATTTGGCGATGCAGTCTGAACAAGAGATGGCGGATTTTCTCTGGAGTAGTTTTAAGCGAGCGAATCCGAACATGTCGCCCCAAGACCTTCAGCACGAAGAAGAGGTTTTGCGTTTCAATGTTCACCTTCACGGTCCCGCTGCGTTGCATCCAAACCTTGTTAAACTTCTGGACGGTCACTTGAAGCATTTCAGAGTCTATTCGATGACCAAGCGATATGACATGGGCAATCTCTGGGCTTTGTATGCAGATGGTCACAAGGGATACTGCCTAGAATTTCAAAATGTTGGGCCGCTGTTTGAACACGCGATGGATGTCTCCTATCTGCCCTCCAAGGACATGGTGGTGCCAATAACGGACCCGGATGTGTTGAGCGGGAAGTTCGTGTTTTGCAAGACACGCGAGTGGCAGTGCGAAGAAGAAGTGAGACTGATGCTGCCACCGCACGATGGAAGAATTAAGGTATCGTTCAACCCCGTTTGGCTGACCCGCATAATTTTGGGGAAAGCCATGTCGGACGAAAACAGAAACAAGATTCGCCTGTGGGTCAAGGAGCGCAAGCCTGAGTTGGCTGTGGCCACCACCTACTACGACCCAACTCAGCGTGCGATAAGGCTCAGAGAAGAAGAACCTCAAAACTCGACCTCTATTAGAGGCAAGCGATTCATGACTAATCAACTCGGTTCGCTGTTTGGAAATCCCGAGTTTGCTAAAGATGTTCGGTCAGCCTTTCCCAAGGTCTTCGAGGTGCTACCACGAATCGCCGGTGCCTTGAGTGACTTGACCGGTCGTGCGCATCCGAACCCAAAACCTAACCAGCGAATAATCGTCAATCTCGGACTTCTGGTGGGAATTTCGATGTTTGAGCTTGTTACATTAGCCGAGAACGGTTTTGGCCAAGGCGCAATGAAGATTGCGAGAACTGTGATGGAGACGGCCATCAATGCGGAATACCTTCGGCAGTTCCCGAGCGACTTTGACAATTACGTTGACTGGTATCTTGTTGAAAAATACAAAGAGTTAAACTACGTCAAGGAGCACATTCCGCACTTGTTGCCTAGCATTGACCCAGAAGCAATCGCCTCAATCGAAAAAGGATTTGAAGAGGTTAAAGCCTCTTTTCAGAAACCAAATGGTGACCTTCGCTCAAGCTGGTGCGGCCTTAATCTTGCTGACCGAGCCGCCAAAACCGGTTTCGCTGATGCCTATAAATTGATAAATCCTCTTTCGAGCGTGTTCATTCATGCGACAGTAGGTGGCTTGGCGAGACACTTTGACACCGGCAAAGACGAAGACCGAATATCTATTCCGCCGTCATTGAAATACTGCAAAGAGGCGTTGAGCGGTGGTCACATGTGTATGTGTGGGATGGTTGAAACTGTGGCCAAAACTTTCGGGTGGACGCCTGTTCATTCCATCGAGAGCCTTGCTCAAGACTTCAGCTATGCGTGGGCAAGTGAAGAGCAGAAGACAAAATGAAGGGCCTGCCCGGTTCATCACCAAGGCAGGCCGATTTATCTTCTGGGATTTCTTTGAAGCAAATAAGTGATTATCGAAGCAGACATGCTGAGCAAGAACTCTGCCTCTTCTCGTGCGGGCACTCGGCCTTCGCGGATGTGCCGGGCCATCTCTGATGCGTAGCCCCACATTTGTTCAATCCCAGTGTCTAAGGGTCTGGGTATTCCAATCGCAGCGCCGTGCCTCTGAATGATTGTTCCAAGTGTAGCCCGTTGGTCACCAGAAACTTCGCGGGCAACGCATTCCAAGGCTGCGACACAATGCTGGACGGTGCCGGTAACGTCAGGCTCCGGTCTTCTGCTCAAATCAGCGCGAGCTTCGTTCAACTCTGTTCTCGCCGTCTGCATCCCCGCGCCTTCGATATGTGCATTGGCTTCAACGACGGCCCTTTCAAAGTCTTCGTCGCCACGAGTCACAACGTTGCCCTCAACCATCTGCCAGCCAATCCCAAGGTCTTCAAAAAGAGCATTCAGCCGGTCTGCAAACTCTCCTTCACGGTTTTGCCCGATGAAACTTCGGTAGGCTACCTCGGCTATATCGTAGATGCGAAACCAATCACAATCTTGGACAAGACCAAGCACTTCATCTCGGACGTTGGGAATCTCAGTCCAGTTGTTAGGGTCAGGGAACTCATGCACAACGGGGCAAATCAACTCTCGCATACTTGTGTAGCTGTGCCCCATGTCAGCGAGTATTCCCACCAATCCAGCACGAAGCGCACGCGGCGCATCTTCGCGCACCGTAATGGGCCGATGTGCTCTGAATCCGTGCCTATGAGAAAAATTGCCCACGGTTATTCCGTAGCTTCTCCTTCCGTTCCTATAACGTATACGTGAAGTGCCGATTGTAGTCACAACCGCAACCTTCATCAACTAAAGGTTTAAAAAAAAGAACCCGGCCACTCCGAAGAGCATATGGGCGACTCCTGCGCGGTATCTTAGAGTAAGCATAACTGATGGACAACGTTCAAAAGTCTATGAGAAACTTTCGCCTGCTATGGCTAGATGCTTCGTTATCCAGCCCTTTGACGAAAAGGGTCCGTTTGACCAGCGTTATGAGGACGTGCTTTCCCCTGCCATTAAAGCTGCCGATTTAGAACCCTATCGTGTTGATGAAGACCCGGCTGTCAGCATCCCAATCGACAGTATAGAGAACGGGATTCAAAACTCTGATGTGTGTCTCGCGGACATAACGCTCGACAATCCTAACGTGTGGTTCGAAGTGGGCTACGCTATCGCGGCTAGAAAAGATGTCATTTTCATTTGTTCCGAAGAACGTCGCTCCGCTTTTCCCTTCGACGTTCAGCATCGGACGATAACGAAGTATGGGACCGCATCTCCACGTGATTTCAAAGAGCTACAGAGAAAAATCACGCAGCGACTGAAAGCGACCCTCAAGTCAAATCAGGAACTTCAAACTGTATCGAAGCTGGCCCCAACTCAACAAACTGAAGGTCTGCTACCCCATGAAGTTGCCGCTCTTGTCATCCTCATGCAACGGCGTTTGAGTCCAGATTCGTACGTTGTGCCGTATCGAGTTGTCGAAGGTATGCGGGGTGCAGGATTCAACGAAATTGCCGTTGGCATCGCATTGAACGGCTTGCACGTAAAGGGATACATGGAATATGTGGAGCAATCGGATGATTTCAGAAATACTTATCAAGCCTGCTCCATTACCCCCAAGGGGCTTCAGTGGATTCAGGACAACCAAAACACCTTAGTGCTGAGAACAGATAGCTCAGGAGCATCAAAGGCAGTTGAGATTAACGATGAAGATATTCCCTTCTAAGAGCAAAAGCCCGGCCATCCGAAGACAGTCGGGCAGCACGTTTCCACTCTGAAGGTAACTAATCGACGTGGTACGATTTGCAGACTATGAGTGACGACGTTCAGAAGATTTCTATACAGATTCCGTCCGAAGTCTTGAAAGAAGCCGCCTCAGTGACCGAAAAGGCGAAGGCATCAACAGATGGCACTACCCTAGTCACGATGCATTTTTCGCCGCAAACGGTTAATAGCCTAACAAAGCTGCGTGAGAACATGACAGCCTTTGAAGAGTCGCAGGTGACTAACTCCCACATGGTGATAGATAGATTCATTAAGACAAGCGAGTTGCGCACATCGTTCTATGAAAAACTGATTCTGCTCGCTGGTGGTAGCTTCGCCCTCAGTCTGACATTCTTGGGTTCTCTCCATCGGGCCGCTCTTCAGGGCCGACCATTGGCTGCAATGGGAAGATTGGAAGCTGCATGGATTCTACTGCTGGCGTGCATCGTATTTAGTTGGCTGCACAACCTACATCGCTATACGGCGGTAGACCACGCTACATCGGCCAATGCCGCGCTCGTAACGGCCATCCATCACACGTGGGCATCTAACCTGCTATCGCGGGCCGCTGCCCTATTCCGTGCAGCGGAATCTCCTTCCGTCGGATTCAGCGATGGCGTCACAATGGTTGCTCAAAGTTTCCGACTGCTGAGCCAGAGAACCAAAGAGAGTGGCGGGGAAAGAATCAAGGACTTCAAAACGCATTACCACGCTTCGGCTGTTCTGGGCGGCCTTGCCTTGGTGTCAATCATCGCCGCTTTTGCGTTGATGATTGTCTTTGCTATAAGGAACGCAGTGCTCCTGTAGGCACAACGTTCAGTACGTCCCTGCCATATTTACCTGCCGCTTCGCGTTATGCGCGTGACATGCGTGCTTGTTGCCCGCGTGACGCGGCGCGTATGCCCCGACAGTCCGAATCCGGCACACAGTGCGTCCTAGATTTTTACTTCACGGTGTTGGGCTGCACCCTGCTTTCAGTCGCACCTTTGAACAGTAGGCTAACCAATTCAGCCCGCGTGGAGTTCTTTAGCTGACCGTCAGCTTCGGGAATAGAATCCAAGATTTGCACTGCCATTCCGACCGTATTGATTCGCTCCAAGACTTGCATGAACGAACTGGCTTGCGACATCGTTGAGCGATATATGACCATAAAGGTGACGCCAATGAACTCCGTGATGATTCCCGAAACAGCAGCAATCCACGCTGTATTCTGCCCCGGAGTCTTAATTGCAATCCATACACCCCAGAGCACAAATCCAAAGCCGACAAGCATTGCGAAAATTGCGACTATGAAAATCAAAAGGACCTGCATTAGATTTCTGTCAAAATACGCTTCAAGCTTAGCGCTCGCTAATTCCCACGCAAATTTGGCTTTCTCAGGCTCTTTTTCAGCCTTAACCTCGATACGCTCAACTCGCTTTCTTGCTTCTTGAGCTACTTGAGTCGTCTTGTGGAGGATACTGACGAGTGCCCCGAAAATGGTTGCTGCAATACCAAGCACCGCAAGGAAAGTGGGCGCAGCGTCAAACCAGTCGGGGCGCACCGCAGAGGGTAACAAGTGCTCCGCAAACCAAAGAAATAGGGCCGCTGCCAGCACCATCACCATCAACCCTGCCGCTACGGTTTTCTTCACGTCCACGACTGACCTCCCTGCTGCGCCACTCGCCGTGGGTCTAAGTTGTAAGTTTTACGTCCCTGTCGCCGGGCAAACCAAGGTGAAGAGTACGACACAAGACATAAACACAGAACTGAAAAAGCCAGCGGCGAAACGCACTGTGCCTATTTATGTGTCGCGGTATCGATAATAAAGATAACGCTTCTGTTGATTGGTTTGGATTGTGCCATTACGCGCATTCGTTGTCAGCGTAATTCGGCGTATCGGGTGCGGTCTTGCATGAACGGAACTGCTCACGCGGCAGCGATGGCGCGAAAAATCCTGTGGGCTTCACGTATTCGCGCCATTGCCCGCAACAGAAGACCCGTGGTTTGTCTTCCGGGCCGAACATCGCGGATACCTTGCAGCAATCACAGCGATAGGAAACGCGCTCCCAGTTTTTCCCTTCGGTGATGAAAAATCCTGTGTTCATCGTTCCTGCCACACGAACACAACTTCGTCTCCGATGCGTGGTTGAGCGTATGCTGGGCAGCGAAACTTAGCGGTCTGCGTTGAAGATGAGTCACGCGCTTCGACTTCTACTTCATCAATGCTGTTGCCCCTTATGGCACGCACGGTTACTGGTTCGTTCGATGGCTCTAGTTTTTCTTCATGGACAAATCCGAAGACAAACTTCCAAATACGGCCCAAAGAAAGCTTGGTCATTTTTATTTTTCCTCTGAACAGAAAAGGGCTACGCATTTCTGCGTAGCCCTTTCATGTACGGTCGACTTTTTACTTCTTCAGACCTTGAGGCAGCGCCGCTGCCAACTGTGCGAGCTTTGCATCAAGCTCTGCCAGCTTAGCGTCAATGGCAGCCATCGCAGCGTTGTGCGCCTTTGCGAGAACGGTATTGAAATCACCGGAGCTTGGGCCAATAAGGAGAAGACCGTTCTCTGTTTTTGCCAGTTGGTCGCGCTCTTCGTAGTTCGCCAACTGTGCCAGATGCGTCTTGGTCAAGCGCTCGACTTCAGCAAGATGTTCCTTCAACGCACCTGCCGTGCATCCATCGGAAATCCTTGCACGGTAAACCAGCCCTTTGTTTTCGACGCTGGGCCGCACGTCATGCTTTTTGTGTTTGCTCATTTTCTTCCCTTCTCTCTGAGTGATTTCTTTACGCGTGCAGCGTTGCGTACACGGCTGGTTTGACGTTGCCCGGAGCAACTAGCGCTGCGTCCGCTCGCATGAGCGAGTAGTACAAAGCGACTCCATTTTCCGCAAAGCCCGGTGCTTGCGTGTTGCGCCGCGTTTCCACGGTGTCTTTTGCGACTCTGACAACGTATTGCGCAAGGTCAGCAAAGACGATTCCCTTGCTAGTAGCGGCTGACGGCATCGAAGGAGAGATAAGCACCTTTTTGCCCAGCAATTTTTCGCCGTCATCAGTCATGTCCAGCACAGGTTGACCGCTCACAAATTTCGCGTCTCTAATCATTTTGTACACACCGTCAGAGCAAACCCATGCACACTTAGGGCTGTTCCGGTATGCGCGATTCAAACTGAAATAAATTGCAGTGAGGTCCGTTGCGCTGATGGTGCCAGAAGCACTGGTAGTCACACCGGTGTTAGCGGCTGCCGTGAGCAGCCCTTGCGGGCCAGTGCTGCCATCACCGTTCACAAGGTCAACGCCAATTCCACGGGCCAGCCCGATGCCGAACGCCTGAGCGAGAATCTTGCTGATACTCTCAAAGGAATCCTGTTCAAGTTCGAAAGTGGCCGGAATGGAATCAGACCTATACGAAAATCCACCAAGCACGTTTTTGGAAACGGCTGGAACGTTGGTAGCGGGAGAAATAGCCGGTGGGTTGTCAACACCTTGAGCAACCTTCGTCGCGCTGATTGTGCTCAGGTCAATGCCGGGCACCGTCATAGGCCGTGCATTATCCGTCTTCAGCAGGCGCACGTTGTTTTCGTCTAGCAGAGGGTCAAAGTTCGCCATGCCTACAAAAATTTCATCCATGTACGCAGCAGGCACGAAATAGCCGCCGTTCGCGCCTGTGCCGGTGTTCATGCCGGAATAGGTACGCCGTTCGTGCGGATACAAGAACCTGCCAGAATCGCTGAGCAGAAATTTTCGGAACTCTTCCATTTCCGGCAGCAGGCCAACTTCCTTTGCTGCTGCCGCTGCCCGCGCACGAACTTCTTCATCCGTGGTCAGGCTTCCTGATTTCAGTGCGCTGATTTTGGCAAGCAGGTACGCGCTGCGCTTCTGTTGCTCAGGATTCAGCTTGCCCGCAGTGCGGGTAAGCGCGTCCAACTCGTTGAACGCTTCGCGCAGTTCTAACTGCGCAGTGACACTTGTAGACATCGTTTCCTTTTCTTTTTTTGTTGGGGTTTTTGTTCACGCCACTGCTGCCCGGTGAACGCGGGTTCCTGAATTGTTAGAGAAGTTTCAGAGCTTCTAGGCGAATACGAAGTTTTTCCTTTTCGCCGGTTGGGTCATCGTCTACAGCCACTGCGGGCAGTGCTGGTGCGCTGTTGCGCCGGGCAGTTGTCAATACGCTGCGTACGCTTCTGAATACCATTCCTGCCGGAAGGGGAGTCAGCGTCAATCCATTGCGCTTTTCGAAGATTCGCCGCGTTGCCCAGTCGGGCATTGCCGGAAGCTGGTCACCGAACTTCGCACCTTTGCTGAAATCAGCCTCAAGCGAACTTCGCATTTCTGCAATTTGCATTTTCTTGGTTTCTCCTTTCTCAGATTTGATTGCTAAAGTTTTCCCATGCAGAACAACAACTCGCGGGCCGTGCTCCTTGCTGCTTTCTTAGCAGCCTTCCCGTCTTCCCGTCTGATGTTCCTTGCCAAGAGTCGCGCTCTCTTCTTCATCTGCTTCACTTCCGCTACCGGAACGGACATGCGATAAAATTTTCTGCTGCTGCCATCGCTCATCCGAATAATTTTCACAGCAGAGACGCACAGCGTGCTGTCTGCTTTGGGTTTGTCAGGCGTCCACTCTGCCGGGTCTGGCAGCGGCTGGCCGTCAATCGGCGCGGGTTCTGCGTATCGCTTTGACCACTGGCCGTCCTGCTGCATTTCCTTGCGCTTCTCTCGGCTGTGCGGTGTGACTTCTTCTTCTTTCTTCAGGCTGACGCTCATTGGACACCGACACGCAACTTCAATGCAGACATCTGCCGGGCACTGAGCATTGCGAGAGCTTGACCGAAAAAAAGATAGCCAGCCGTGGAACTGACCATGCGATGCTTGGGCCGTTCTATTTCTTGAGCCATTGCAATAACTTTTTTGTCTTCAGCCACGCGCTGCCAGAGTGACCACGCTTCAGCGGCTGTGAACTCCTTCGGAATGAATCCGTGGCGTGCCAGAATTTGCTGGAACGTTGGCTCATCAGTTTTGCGGCTCCGTGCCATTACCATCGCACCAATGCGCGGTCTTTTTTCTTTGTATCTGTTTCGTTTCACTTCAAATCTCTTTTCAGCCGTCTCATTCGTCTCACTAACCGAAAAACTAGCGAAAACAGGCCAGTTTTAGGGTTAAATTAGTCGTACAAACAGGCATTTTACCTGTTGTAACGGCCATGTATCTACACTTAAACCACAGAGAATCAACCACTTAGGCTCTGGGATTCCATAAGGTTGTGGAAAGCATTGACTGCGTAAAAACTGACCTATCGCTAGGACCTTTGAATCGCGCCTGCCACAAACTGCGATAGCCCCTACCCTTTGCCATCAGCGGAGTCAGTGCGGAGACAAACCCAACCAGCTTGGACTAGTAACGGCAGCAGCAGTCTTTCCATGAGATGGAGTCACAAATGCAACGTAGAAGCCTCAGTCTTCGCAGGAGTCTCTTTATGCCGCTGTATCGAAGCGTAGTCCAGCGCACGAACCGGTCACGCAACCTTGGCGTGCCAGACGCATAATTGAAATTGCTTTCTACGACTCGCCAAAACCAAAACTCAGTCAGGAAGCTCATCTTCCCCTTGAATGCTCTTTCCATGTTCTCTCTCTTCCTGTCCGTTTACCGGTCAGTGCAGATGCCTTGCGAGTGCTCCGCACCGTCTCTCATGCAGATATGTGAAGGCTTCTTCTTCCGGTGGCCGGTCACCTTCGAAGTAATCATCAGGAACACCAAGCTCTACGCGGTGTTCATCTAGGTGCATGTCGTATCGCGCAAACACCAGCAGATATGCGCCACGCTCACAGACTTCAAGGCCACTACTCAGCGCCACGCGCTCAAGCTCTGAACAGATAGCTTGTAGTAGTTGCTCACCGTCTTCTGCGTCCCTGACCGCAAGCAAACGTTCAGCAAAGACCCGCTCGCACAGTTCTTCAAAGTTGTTCAGTGTCATGTTGCTCAGTCACCCGTATTCGTTGGCACATAGACTTCGTTGCCGGTGTCTCCGCTGCTCTTGTGATGGCAAGCCCGGCACAGCGCAATGCAGTGCTCAGCGTCACACAAGTCTTCCGGGTGCTCACGTAGGCCGCGCCGGTGGTGAACTTCCGTTGCAACGTTATGACACTGCTCGTTGTTCCAGACGCGCTGGCAAATAGGGTTCAGTCTTAGGAACCATTTGCGAAAGCGAAGCCATCGGGCTGTCTTGTACAGCGGTCGCAGTTCGTCATCAGCGCGTTGCCGGTCATAGTCGCCACGGTGCTTCTCACAATGACTGCCTTCTTTGATGAGCGTTGGACAACCAACACGCGAACAAGTTCTAAAAGCTTTTAGTCCCACAACAAGCTTTCTTCTAATCGAGCGAGTGTGTTCTTCAGTTCCGCTGCCCAAGTTTTTGCTATTAGCTTGACTTCATGCACGATGGCTACACAGGTGAGGCGCAGCGTTTCAAGGTCTTCAGACATTTGTTTCGTCATACGTTCTTGCCTTCAAAAGAAATTTGCGGACAGCGCAGTGACCTAAGAGCACCGCGCTGCCGCTGACCGTCGAACAAAGTTCAACCGGCCAAGATTTATGGGGCAACGGGAAGAGGCTCTAAGGTTCTTCAGACCGTTGCCCGGCCAGTAGTCCGCTCGGAAGCCGAATGAGGGCTGCGCTTTCGCGCAAGCAGGCACTGGGAACTCAAAAGAAAAAAGGCAGGGAAAAGTATGGGGATTCAGGCCACACTTTTCCTCTGCTTATGCCGTTGCCGCTTTCCTCCCGGCCAAGGAAGCAAGCAGAGCACTAGAAGGAGACTTCTCGCGTCAACTCCATTCGTCTTAAACCTATCATCCTAATGGGTGCAGTCAACCCATAAACGATGAATACCCGCATAAACATTGACTATTTCTCGTTTCAAAGGCAGTAATTCGAAAAAGAGAAATGCGAACATCCCTTGTAAAACGCACTTTTTCTGTACGAATTGGAAGTGTCAGGAAATCCATACACCTGTTAAGCCGCTGCTCTGAGCTTGGCAACTCGCCTTCTCTCCCGGTTTAAGCACCCACAATGCGTTGCCTGACCGTGTACCAAGCGATGCGCTGACACCTTCATGAAATCGCCGCACGCGCAGAGGCACCACCACCAAGGAGAATGGTCAAGTGTCGCTAAGTCCCAAACGAGAAGGCGTCCGAACTCACATCCAGCAAGAAAATCCCTACGATTATCATTCCGCTGCTGCGCCGCTCTGCGTCGGCACGTCTGCTCCATTTCCGCTGCCTGCTCAATCGTTAGTTCCGGTGCGCGGAATCCTTGAGGCACCGGTGGATGCTTCTCTTGAAACTTCCGCAACGCTCTTTGCCAGCCCTTGAACTTTCGGATGTAGTCCATTACGCGGTCTTCTCTTCTTGCTCCGTCTTCCTAACATTCGCCACCTTGGAGCAGAACCGCACCGCATGTTCAAGTGTCATCGTATCGCCCAGCTTGGCGTGTTTCGACGCGGTGCGCTTCACGCTGTACACCACACGGTCAAACGGATGGAGATTCAACCACAACAGAAACTGCTGCTCATCCGGGCAAAGTTCCGGTATCAGGCTGAGCCAAAATTGTTTGAGTGCCGCGCATTCTTCGCGCCGCTGTTGCACTTGGCTATTAAGTTCGGCGGGTGTCATGCTGCCGCCTTTCCAAAAGTCTTGGCTTGCTCTTGAAGCAGCCCGAACTTTTCGGACAACATCTCAGGGCCGCGTCTATAAAGTTCTTCGCGGTACGCGAGCACGGTAAGAGCGAAACGTGCCACGCTCCGAATGGCATCAACGGCGTGCCCAGCGTCCAACAACTTTCTAAATTCAGTCGGCCACGTGGTCTGCCAATCGGAAGGTGGCTGCACTTCTGCGCTAACGAAGGTATCTCGCAACAATCCAGATATCAGTTGCGCATCACTAAGCTGTGGCGTTGCCGGTTCTGCCTCTTTCGGTTCTTCGCTTGGTTGCTCAATAGGTTTCACTGCCAACGGTAAGCCCCTAAGCAACTCGACGTTCAAGAGAAAGACGCTGGATTTTCCCTTGCGGTATCGCACGCTTAGGATGTGGTCTTTCTTCAGGTCTTCAACAATCTGCTGGGCACGCCGCTCAGTAATTCCACACATCGACGCTAGGATATGCACGCGAACATGCGCATGGCCGTCTTTGGCATCGGTCAGCCCAGCGATTTTCAGAAGCACCACCAACGGTGTGCCGCTGTACTTGCTTGGCGCGTGTCTCCAAACCAGCGCCGTCAGAGATTCAACTTTTGACATCTTCGTTCGTTCGTTCGTTCCTTTTCGTTATGTTTTTACTGCTACTTCTGCTGCAAGCGCGAGGGGTGCAATGTATTGCACCGGTGAAATGCCCTTCACCCCGAAGGCCCCTTCACCTAGGGGTGCAATGGGCTTCACCCACGGGTGAAGCGGGCTTCACCTAGGGGGTGCAACGGGCTTCACCCATAGATGTACAGTTAGATTTGCTTTGAGATTGAAAGAGAGACGTACTAGCGCCGCTCAATTTTTCTTGAACTCTTTCTGAACCATCTACCGGGCAGAAAACGGAACTCTGCGTAGCAGAGTCAATCGGTGGCGCGAGTGGCGAAGCCGGTTGCACCCCGAAGCGGGCTTCGCCCCTCATGTGTAAACCGCTTCGGGCCGCTGAACAATCAGCAGGCCGTCCGTCATGTGCGCAACGATTTCACTGTCGCCATAGTCAAAGCGAATGTGGCAATCCCCTCGCGGGCACTCCATCAGGTCTACGTCAATCTGGCAGAGGCCAGTCCCATGCACCGGGCAGCGCAGGTCTGCCAGCCGCTTCTCACGGTCTTCCTTAGACTGTCGCTGTCTCACGCCTTCTTCTGCTCCTTCTGCCGCTGATTCAACAGCCTCAACATTTCGCGTTCTTGTTCTTCGCGCCGCTGAACATCAGCAGCCTTCTGCCGGTTCGCAGCTACGCGCTTGAGCACACTGCCACGCACGCTACGCTTCATGCCGCAACCCGTTTATCGTTTTCAGCGGGTTCGTGCGTCCTAGCGGCTGAAACCCCCTCTAGCGCAATGGTCTGAGGCAATCTAATGCGTGCCTTTGCCAGCACAAGAGCTTGGGCTTCGCTCATAATCCTCTTGGTCTTGATTCTGACAAGGGTGAGGGCCGGTTTTGCTTGTTCCGGGCTGGCCGGGTCAAAGAGCAGGGTGCCTTCACTCTCAGTGTTCTGACGTATGGTCATGCCTGCCGCCGTGCCTTTGGATTTGACAACAGACCACAGCCGCGCACGCGGTGCAGAGGGCATGAATAGCACACCCAACTTGGCCGTTGAGTGTTCGTAGATGTGGCCTAGCTTTCCGGTGATGATGTCTTCGTTGCAGCTATCCCGTCGCGTTCGGACGCGGTATTTCTCTGCAAACTCCTTGATGTCCAATGGTCACACCCTTACCTGTGCTGCACGGCTATGCAGACAGAACGTGTCTCAGTTAGATTTCACGTATGGGGTGAGGAACCCCGCTGACTGACTCAGCGGTGCCGCGCTTAGCGTTCGCGGAACGTTCCGGGTGTATGGCCGGTGGGTACTTCTCTGACTTGACCCAACTAGTA
>WNFR01007498.1_pt1 | contig 13296 bp, 14 predicted proteins | sample 5400221 | NCBI WGS metagenome assembly WNFR01 (sample SAMN13153357, study PRJNA577476) | soil metagenome | isolation source: 40 cm soil under Madrone tree | place: USA:California | collected 2016-06-14
ACGAAAGGTTTCTGAAGGAGCCGCCACCCGAGGTCGTCGTAATCACGCTCGGGGACTACTTCGTCAAGATAGCGCTAAAGGTTTGGTTGCGCGACCCGCGCATCCACATTCCAGTCCGTGAGGAGTTGCGCGAAGCGATTAAGAATGCCCTCGATAAGGCGGGCATTATCATGCCTTACGAAACCATCGAATTAGTCAAACACACCGAGATCGGAAAGAGCAAGAATGATGGCTCTTGAGTCGTTCACTTTCTGCGAATAACCGCGCGCCATCAACCAGCTCTTGAAGAAATCATTAGAGCCGCATTTGACCTGATCCTACTGCAAGTCCATTGCGGCCTTGAGACCATCTTCGACCTGGCTCAGCTTCCGTTGAATTCAATTCGCCAATTCGTTGGGTAAGCTTCGAGCGATCGAGAGTGGTCACTTGATGACAGAGCGCGACACTGTCTTTGTCGAGACCGGCTGCGCCTTGTGGCAGCAACACAGCAGAAGGCCCGCGCCCGGCTTGCGCCACGGAAGTGGAAAGCGGGACACCGATGATAGATCGCCAGCTTTGAGTCTGATTAAAAGCGTCGTGCGAGATCACAATGACCGGACGTCGGCCCTGCTGCTCAGATCCCGAACGAGGAGCAAGATCGGCCCAGTAAACTTCGCCCCGTTTCATTGTTCGCTAGCTTGTTGGAGCAAGTGATCGGTAGCCGCCGCCTCAAGATCAGGATCGATATCGGCAACAGTACCCGCGTGTTGAATGGCGTAATCGGCGAGTGCCTGGTGAAGATTCAGTCGATTGCTACTGTGTTCGCGCCGCGCCAGGGAGTCGACAAAATCCTCAACTTCAGCGACTCGATCTTGAGGAAGTCGCTTGATTTTCTCGATTAGTTCTTGCTGCTCCATGGTCGAAAGTATAGCACAAGACTCTTCGCGCAAAAGGGTTCTGTTCAGTGGACGGAACGCTCGGGAAGTTCTCGGCACTGACACCATAGAGCGTGTCATCGAATGAGACTTTCACGGCTGCTGCTTCGGCGCTCCGTAGAGGTAATGATCAAGATTAATCGAGCCGTCGGTAGGTACAGAGTCCCAAGTGTCGGCGGGTAACTCAGCGTTGATCTCGTCGACGACGTCCCAAATAGGTCTGCGGTCCGCACCTGTCCCATTAGGTTCAAAGACTGCCCCACCGGCAAGAGTATCAAGGAGTCTTAGCGCCTCCTGCTGCTTGTTGGCCGGCAGCGCCCGCACCTTATTAATCAGTTGGTCTTCGAGCGTCATGATGAATTAAGCGGGTGAACTGAAGCCTCGCGAACTTGTCACTTGCACCTGCCATCTCGACGGCATCAACGAAGCGCTAGCCGCTGGCGAAGGTGCGCGAGGGATCATCCGCAGGTGATCGACTGTCAGCGCTTTCTTGAATAATGAGAACATAGGGAGCTTTCTCAGTGGCTAGGCGCAACCCCTCGGACAAAACCTAACTTGTACCAGAAACAAATCGCTGCTTCGCTTGGGCGAAACGAGTGAACACTTGATCGTACATCTTCGGAGTAACCTCTTGTGGAAATTCTGCTCCATATTTGAGCAGAATCTGTTCGCACCTGTATTTGTCGGCGCTTTGCAAATATTGACGTCCAAGCTTCGCGAACCCGAGCACGGTTTTCATCCTGAGTGTATAGACGATCGTTTCCCGAACAGTTTGATCATCCAGCATCTTCTCGTCAGCACGTGTGGTGATCTGATCCTTTATCTGGCGAATCTTTGATTTGTTGTTCTCATCAGCGTCGGCGTAACACTGTTCGAGATCCTCCCCGGTGAGATAGTTGACGACTTGGGAGGCCAGAAAGCTCGCAAGCTCCATATCGAAGGCGCGTTGGTACTCTGTCTTCAATTCAGCCCAAAGATATATCTTTACTCGCCGAAGTTGTTCGTTGAATTGCTTTGAGTTCTGCCCCGCGACGATCTTTCCCAAGAACTTGAGCATGCAAATCCTCTCCAACTAGGCTAAGCGCTCTCTCTGCGCTCCGGTCAAGCGAAGTGTTAGACGGCGCTGGCAAGCTATCACTCGCCTACACCCAAGAATTCCCGCAATCTGTTCAGGGCGTCTTCAATCAGGGGGCGAGCGGCGACCCTCGCGCTGATAGACTCGTTGCCAAGATTTGCCCTGGTCGCACTGTGAGTTGCCGCTTCAAGAGTGCGAACGAAACTCTGTGCGTGGGATATTGCAATATAGGCGTCGCGAATCGAGCTTTGTGCGTCTTCATTCAAGGTGGACAAGGAACCTTCACTAAAAGCTCGATCGAACTCGTACACTCGATATTGTTCCTGGCGAGCGCCTCGTCCGGAGGCGATTTCTCGATTCCACTCCAACTCGCTAAGCAATGAACGCAGCGAACGAACGTCGGACAGAACGAGCATCAAATCGGCACGCGTCGCCGTTCTAGTTTTTCCACCTTCCCTCCATGGTACCTCCAAAGAGATACGATCATCAGCGCGCCGACCATAATACGGATTCTTTACTACGAACGGGGCTCGGTCAGTTTCAAAGACGATCGCTACAACAGTTTGTCCACTGTTCGTTGGCACATTAAGGTCATAATATCTAGGATGTAGTTGATCAAAGTTAGCGGTTACCTGGCCCAGCCATTCGGAAGGTTCGAAGTGTCCAGCCCCTTTGACGCCTGATTTCTCATCAACCCTATGAGCCATAGAATGCGATCACCCCGGGCTGAGTTTGCATGCCCGGCAACCTGGCGAGCAGTCTTGGAATAATCTGTGGGCCAGTCACTCTTTAATTCGACGCGAGAGTCCTCAACAGGGTGATGAGCTACAACTTGGCTGATAACCTCTAGTGCCCATCGCTCAATGTCACTGTTCCTCATAATTGAATCGCTGGGGTAAAACCGCCGGTCCAATGACATCGGGCGGCCGCGTTGACGATCATTTACATGAATCCCTTGATATATTTCAGGACATCGTCAGGCACTGGAAGTGCCACCCCATCTTGGGCTGCCTGTTTGACTATGTCCGCCAGTCTCCGCCGACAGTCTTCGCAACCTGCTCCGTCATCTTCACACTATTCGCAATCTCAACTAAGCCGGAAATCCCGACTTGCTCAACCAAGCGAACGATCGCGTCATGTAGTGTGGCAAGCACCGCTGGGTCATTCGTGGTCCACTTGACGAACGTGCCCAGATGTTTCACGTCAGTCGCGCTGCGCGGCGTGACGCTTGTATGTGGCATCGGGAATATCCCCATCCATCGAGTCTTCGTCAGGACATGAACCTGTCCGTCGGCGGTGTGTAGTGCCTTGAAATATGTGCTCATACCGAAGACGTGAAGTCGCCAACTACTGCTAAGTCATCACAACTGCACCATAATACGCCGATTTAGAGATTGCGCAGCAAATGTCAGAAAGAAAACCCTCGACCAAGTCAGAGACGTTGCACGCCTGAGGCACTTGAGTCTAAGGACTGAACAAACATGCTGCAGTTGGGTGGCCGTGATTTCTTTCTCTTCCTCTCAGCGCTTCATTTTCCACGACAGCCCATCGGCACAACTCTCCGCTACGCTTCGAGTGCTTCACTTCGTTTTGCCCTTCGGTGTGCGGAGTGGGCACCCAGTCGTTTCAATTTGCCGCTATGAGGGGGACTCACATTTTCAAAGCCATCGAATCTCGCCGCCTCGACCCGTCCGACCGTTTGCAGACTCTATCGCATGTCACGATTCGCGCAGTAGCGCCCTCTGATGTACGTGAATGATTGCGAAAGTAGGCGCTACGCACCTGAGATGTTTTTGACACGTCACCCCCTGCATTTGGGGCTACGGCGTTTACGTTTGTAAACGTGGCACGCGTTTTGTTAACACGAGTCGATAGCGAATTTAGAAGCGGCTTGTTAACTTTGTAAACGCCGCCGTTAACATTGTGAACAGCGCGTTAACATTGTAGACACCGATCTCGGAACCATTCGATCAGCGGGAGCATCGAGAAATGAGCGAATCAAAAACTACTTTCAGGACGGAGTACGGCTACTCGAACTCTTGAAAAAGGCTTATTTCTTGTTTGAAAAACAGAATCCAAGCGAAAAGCGCCGATTGCTCGATTTTGTGTGTTCGAACTCGACTTGGAAGGATCAAACTCTAACCGCTACGTTTCGCCAATCGTTTGATCTGCTTGCCGTTACCAATACCGCGTGGCAAAGACAAAAGGCCGCCGGAGCTACTTCCGGCGACCTTCGTCCTATCTGGCTCCGCAGGTAGGACTCGAACCTACAACCCTTCGGTTAACAGCCGAATGCTCTGCCATTGAGCTACTGCGGAATAATTGGCGGCGGCACCGCGTTCCATATCACGCTGAGCAGGAACGGTTTTTATAACAAAACGCCAAGAGCATGGTCAAGGCGACCTGTGGCGCAAGCTGTCACTTGCGCCCTGGATAGCAGTCCCAAGCGTCATGCGAGAGTTTCATTCAAACTCGATTCAGTCTTCCGCTCGGCTGGTCGGCTGCCGCTCCATGTGGTGTTTGAGTTAGCAGCTCCTCTTTACTTTTACAACTTTCCTTTCTACTTTTGCGCTGATGGCAATTCGTCAATGGAAACTCGCGCGTCGTTCGTTGCCCTACGGTGAACGTACGCTGGTGATGGGCGTGCTCAACGTCACGCCGGACAGCTTCAGCGACGGTGGACGGTTTTATTCAACTGAGAACGCGGTCGAACACGCCTTACAAATGATTGCGGAAGGTGCTGACATCATCGACATCGGCGGCGAGTCAACCCGGCCCGGTTCTGAGTTCGTCTCCGTCGAAGAAGAATTGCGGCGCGTCATTCCTGTCATTGAGCGACTGGCAGCCAAAACCTCTGTGCCAATCTCGATCGATACCACCAAAGCGCTGGTCGCGCACGCGGCGCTACAAGCGGGCGCCGAAATTTGTAACGACATTTCGGCCCTGCGATTCGATCCTTTACTTGCCGATGAAGTCGCGAACGCAAACGCGGGACTGGCGTTGATGCACTCACGAGGGACACCGAAGACGATGCAGCAGTTGCCTCCGTTCGCCGATATCATGAGTGAAGTCATTCGTGACTTACGGGAGAGTATTGCCATCGCTCAACGACATGGCGTCGCGTCAGACAGCATCGCCATCGATCCCGGAATTGGCTTTGGCAAAACCGCGGAACAGAATATTGAGTTAATCGCAAAGCTCGATCAACTGGCGCGCGAGTTTGCTGACTTTCCCATTCTCATCGGGACGTCACGCAAGTCCTTTATTGGAAAGTTGCTCGACAATGCACCCGCCGACGAACGTCTCAATGGAACAATTGCGACCATCGCCGCTTCAGTTATGAATGGAGCGCATATCGTTCGCGTTCATGATGTGAAGGCGGTGGTCGAGGCGGTGCGGGTCGCTGAGGCGATTCGTAAGTTCAGTTAACACCTTCACGCATGGGATCCACATGCTGAGATCGTTGCTCCGTAACTCGTGGGTGGTAACAGAACAATTTCGAACTCACACGAAACGATTCCCATCAAACTTGTACTTCGTGCCGTTTCGTGTGCGTTCGTGGATCGTTTTGCCGCCCCACCAGCCATCCGTCTTTGCCGAACATAATTGTCAGGGCGAGTGATTATAAGTATGCTTGCCAATCTTCAACAAGCAGGTTTGGTTATGATTAGTAACGTAATTTGATCCGTTCTCTGCGTAAACTCTGCGTTCTCTGCGTCTCTGCGCTGAATTGTTCCGCAGTCGGATTCAGCGCAGAGAACGCAACAGTTTCGTGGGAGAGAGCGCGCAAGTTAACAACTTGCGCTACATGATGACCCAAAAATACGACGTCATTGTAATTGGCGGCGGCCACAACGGCCTGGTCAACGCAGCATATCTCGCGCGCGCCGGCAAGCGCGTGTTAGTGCTGGAGCGCCGGCACGTGCTTGGCGGCGCCGCGGTGACGGAGGAAGTCTTTCCCGGTTTCAAATTTTCGGTTTGCTCGTATGTCGTCTCGCTCTTACGCCCGGAGATCATTCGTGAACTTGATCTTCCCCGTCATGGGCTCGAGATCCTGCCCCTCGACGGCACCTTCACACCGACGCCGAACGGAGATCATCTTTGGCGCGTCAACGATCATGCGAAGACACGGCGTGAGATCGCGCGGCACTCAAAGCTTGACGCCGAAGCGTACGATGAATATGGCAAAGCCATGATCGATATGGCGCATTTCGTCAAACCGATCATGAACATGACGCCTCCCGATCCGGCTTCGCTGAATCCGAAAGGCCTGCTCGATCTGCTGACGATGGGTCGTCGCTTTCAAAAACTTTCTGGGGACGACAAGTATAACCAGGTGCAGTTAATGACCATGAGCGCCGTCGACTTTCTCGATCAATGGTTCGAGACCGACGTTTTGAAAGCGACGATGTCCGCGTCGGGAATCATCGGGACGTTCCTGGGCGTGCGTTCACCGGGCACGGCTTACGTCCTCCTGCATCATTACATGGGTGAGATTGACGGCGCCTTTCGATCCTGGGGTCTGTCGCGCGGTGGGACCGGTTCGATTTCAAATGCCATTGGTGATGCGGCCCGCGAATTCGGCGCTGAGATTCGCACTGAAGCACCGATCGCGAAGATCATTCTCAAGAACGGCCAGGCGAAGGGCGTCGTGTTGGAGAGCGGAGACGAAATCTACGCTGACATTGTTTCTTCCAGCGTCGATCCTCGTCTGACGTTTATGAAAATGGTTGGCGAAGAACATTTGCCGACTGATTTTGTTGGCGACATCAAGCGCTACAAGTTTCGCGGATCGTCGGGCAAGGTAAACCTGGCGTTGGATGCTCTGCCCGACTTCAAATGCATGCCGGGGTCCGGGCCACACTTGCGCGGCGCGGTTTCCATCTCGCCGAGTGTTGAATACATGGAGCGCGCATATGATGATGCAAAGTACGGCCGTTACTCGCGCCGGCCATACATCGACATAGTTATTCCCAGCCTGACCGATCCTTCAATCGCGCCGCCGGGGAAACACGTGATGTCGTGCTTCGTGCAATACGCGCCTTACAACTTGAAGGAAGGAAGCTGGGACGAGAAGCGCGAGGAATTTGGCGACACGGTGATCGATACGATCGCCGAGCACGCGCCAAATATCAAAGACATCATTCTTCATCGACAGGTCTTAACGCCGCTCGACCTGGAACGCGAGTTCGGTTTATCGGAAGGAAATATCTTCCAGGGCGAACTGACTCTGGAGCAGCTCTTCTTTCTGCGGCCGGCGCCGGGTTGGGCGCAGTATCGCTCGCCAATTCGCAACCTCTACATGTGCGGCTCTGCGACGCATCCGGGCGGCGGCATCATGGGCGCCAGCGGCAGGAATGCGGCAATGGAGATTTTGAAGGATAAGAAGTGAGATGTTAGCCACAGATTCACACGGATAGACACGGATAAGAAAGTACAGTCAAATTATTTTCTAATTGTGCTTATCCGTATGAATCTGCGGTTGTTAATAATTCACAGCCAAGTCCTCTGAGATGGCAACACGCAACGACATCGTCCTTATAGGCGCCGGCCATAACGGCCTGGTAGCGGCCTGCTATCTCGCCAGAGCCGGATTGAAACCTCTGGTGCTGGAACGGCGCGACGTAGTCGGCGGCGCTTGTGTCACCGAAGAATTTCATCCTGGCTTTCGCGCCTCGACACTCGCCCAGACCACCGGGCCGCTGTCGCCTCGAGTTATTAAAGATCTTGATTTGGAACGTCAAGGTCTCGAGTTCATTCAACCTACTGTTCGTGTCTTCGCGCCGAATTCCAGCGGTCGATCGATTTGCATTTATGAAGATGAGAAGCGCACGGCTGAGGAATTAACTCGACTGTCGACGAACGACGCGAAGAGTTATATCGACTTTGTCTCGACGTTTGCGCGCATTGGTCGCGCGCTCTCGCCGCTGCTGCGGATGACACCGCCGGATATCGACAGGCTCTCAAAGAAAGAGTTATGGGGTCTGGGAAAATTGGGTTTGGCGATTCGCGGTCTGGGCAAAAAGGACGAATATCGTCTGCTGCGTTATGGCCCGATGGCTGTGGCCGATCTCGCCGCTGAATGGTTCGAGACTGAGCTTCTCCGAGCGATAGTAGCTGCGCGCGGGATCTTTGGCGCGTTTGCCGGACCATGGTCGGCAGGCACAAGCGCAGCCTTATTACTCCAGGCCGCCACCGACGAACATGCGATCGCGCCGGCGACGTTCGTCAAAGGCGGGATGGGCGCGCTGTCGCAAACCTTAGCCAGGATCGCCACCGCAAGCGGTGCGGAGATTCGGACAAACACGGAAGTTGCGAGTGTTAGTGTCAGAGATGGCAAAGCTGCGGGTGTAGTACTAACTAACGGCGAAGAGATTATAGCCCGCACGGTGATCTCTAATGCCGACCCGCGCACAACCTTTTTGAAGTTCGTCGATCCCGCCGAGTTCGATCCCAGTTTTCTCAACAAGATGCGCAACTACCGAGCGCAGGGCACAGTTGCGAGAGTCCATCTCGCTCTCTCCGCGTTGCCGCACTTCACCGCTCTTAATAACGGAGATTCAAACGAGAAGCTTTCGGGCCGCATTCATATCGGTTCGGACATCGACTATCTTGAACGCGCTTTTGATGCAGCGAAGTATGGTGAGATGTCGCCCCGGCCGTACCTCGACATCGCGATCCCTTCGCTGACAGATCAGACTCTGGCGCCCACCGGAGCACACGTGATGTCGATTCACGCGCAGTTTGCTCCGTATCATTTGAAAGATGGAGATTGGAATTCGCGGCGCGAAGAACTCGGCGACACAGTGGTGAATGCGCTCTTGGATTACGCACCGAATCTGAAGGAGCTGGTTGTAGGCCGGTGTGTAATCACGCCGCTTGATCTCGAGAAGACATACGGTCTCAGCGGCGGGCACATACATCACGGCGAGATGTCCGTCGATCAGCTATTCGCTTTTCGTCCGTTGATTGGTTGGGCGCAATATCGCACACCCATCGAAGGTCTGTATTTGTGCGGCGCCGGAACACATCCGGGCGGCGGCGTGACCGGGACCTGCGGCGCAAATGCAAGCCGGGAAATCATCAAAGATTTAAAGCGAGGATAGAAGTGGCACAGACTTCAGTCTGTGAATTTAAATGGAAGAGAATCACAGACTGAAGTCTGTGCCAATTAACTATTCAGCGGTCCTGCTTTTCAGGAATCCCAAAATCACCGCCAGCGCTGAGAACACCAATCCAATCGCGATCGCGCCGACTGCAATTATTGTCCGTTGACCTTCAGCGAATCCTGAATTGACGTTGTGCAACAGCTCATTCAGAGAGGCATCGTGCGGAACTATCAGGATGCCCACCGCGATCAGAAGCGATCCCAGTCCCAGAAGCAGCAACCATCCCGGAGTCTTTTCGGGTCTCAGCCCGCGCCCAATGTGACTGCGTGAATAGCTGTAAGAGAGATAAACCGAAAGTCCGATCATCAGCCAGGCGACAAATCGCCACCACGACGTAGGTGGCAGATAGTACATCAGAAAGAGGCAGGACACGGCCCCGAGCATCGGTAAGAACCAGGCCCCGAGCGGGACCCGAAACGGCCGATGCCGATGCGGATCTTTGTAACGCAGAATCGTGATTCCGATGCAGACCAGCACAAACGCGAACAAGGTTCCGATATTCGTGAGATCGACCATCTCGTCGATGCTCATGAACGCCGCAAAGGCGCCCACGATCACGCCCGTTAGGATCGTGGTGACATGCGGAGTCTTGAATTTCGGATGGACCTTCGCGAACACCGGCGGCAGCAATCCATCGCGCGCCATGGAAAAGAAGATGCGCGGCTGGCCCAACTGGAAGACCAGCAAGACAGCGGTGTGCGCGATGACCGATCCGAATGCGACGACGGCGCTGGCCCAACGCGCGTTAGGGGCTACGTGGTTCAGCGCCATGGTCAGCGGCTCGGCTTGCTCCGTCGACAAACGACGCACCAGTTCGTTATATGGGATCAGTCCGGTAAACACCGCGGCCACTACGACGTAAAAGATCGTGCAGATGACCAGCGAGGCAATGATTCCGATCGGCAGATCCCGAGCAGGATTCTTCGTTTCTTCCGCCACAGTCGACACCGCGTCAAAACCGATATAGGCGAAAAAGACTACGGCCGCCCCGGCCAATGTTCCTCCCCATCCATTGGGTTGAAAGGGATGCCAATTCTTTTCCATGGTGCTGGGCGAAACAAAATAGAAGGCGGCTCCGATAAAGAACAAGAGCACCAGAATCTTTATCATCACCATTCCGGCGTTGAATCCCGCGGATTCTTTGATGCCCCAGACCAGAACAACCGTGATCAGCATCACGATGCCAAAAGCCAGCAGATTAAAAACTATCGGCTTGCCGAAAATATGCGGCGCGTGTTCCAGCAGCCCCGGAATTTTCCTGGCCGTGCGAAAGTCTGTAGCTAACCAATCCGGAATGTTGATGCCGAAAGCATCCTGCATGAAAGATCGAAAATAATTAGCCCAGCTAATCGCTACCGCGACGTTGCCGATCGCGTATTCGAGGATCAAGTCCCAACCAATGATCCAAGCCACCAACTCGCCCAGGGTCGCGTACGAGTAGGTATAAGCCGAGCCTGAGATCGGCACCATGGCCGCCATCTCGGCATAGCAAAGCGCCGTGAATGCACAGACAATTGCGGTGATCGCAAACGAGAGCATCAACGATGGGCCGGCGCCCGGACGAGAAGCGTCGCCTGCCGACGCGGTACCTACCGTCGCAAAGATTCCCGCGCCGATAATTGCGCCGATGCCGAGCAGCGTTATGTTGATCGGACCCAGCGTGCGCTTTAGCGTATGACCCTTCTCTTGCGCCGACGCCAGGATGTCGTCAAGGTTTTTTGTGCGAAAGATCCCGCGAAGCAAGTGGTGCCTCCCGAAGTTTGAATTCGAAGCCGGTCTTGCAATGGTCGAGAAAGAACGTGCGGAGTGTAAGGTTTCAAGTTTCAAGTTTCAAGCTTTTTGATTCGCAGCCAGTGCCCTAGTTTGCAGCGGGACAGTCCGCGGACAGCATGGAGTCAGTACCGGGAGCGGTAGCGACCGGGTCTCCCACTTTAGGCACTACCGATTCGCAGGAAGTTACTTAGTATCAGAAGGCCGACCCTGAGGGAGGGCCACCAGACAAGCCCTCCCTCACGGTCGGGCTTCTGACACTCGTGATCATAGACTGAAGTCGGCGCCACCTTTCGCCTTGTTATGTTCCGCTGCAATCCTTAAACTGACGCCCGATGGACTTGGAATCGAAATCGCGCGTCGTCTACGAGAATCTCGACACGGCCTTTGTTAATCTCTGGGCGTTGCTGCGCAATTTGTCTCAACGCGGATTCATCGGCCGCGTGCGCGTCGAATTGGAAGACTATACGGCGGATGTTTTCATGACGGGTTCCAGCACTCCACTGGTGCACGAGATAGATCGCGCGGCCGGTACCGATACTCTTGAAGAAGCCGCCCTTCATCGTCTGGTTTTGCGCGTGCGCGAGACGCCGGGGAATGCCTCCGATGCTCATACCGAGACAGAAAACGACCATGCGAGAGTAGGAAGAGCGCGGCCGAAATCTCCCACTGAGCCATTGTGGAGTTCCGAATCGCAGACGCTTGCAGACAAGAACGACCACGAACATCAGACTGCGACGCCGGCGGTGGCCGCCGAACCTGTCGACGAGATTGAATGGAGCGCGACCGTCAAGGCGGGCGGCGAATTGATTGGCGGAGTTGAACGCGCCGTCACGGGCGCGGGCGCCGACTTCGCTTCGCTCTTTAACACCGCGCGGTTAGAGCTGGCGGACGATTACACCTTTCTTGACCCGATGGCAGGTGAATTTACCTATGCGAATTCGCTAGTGACTTTGAGCGAGGAAAAGCCCGCCGGCTCTTATGTTTCTGGACTAAGTGAAGCCCTGCGCCGCGTGGTTGAAAGGGTCGCCACCGGAGATCAAGCCAGACGGGTGCGCGAACGGGTCGCCCTGGAATTGTCTTCAGTCGCGCGCAGGCGCAGAGAGATTCTGGCCCGCTCAGGTTTCCTGCCACAGCTCGACCGCATCGCGGGCACAAAGGTCATCTAAAGATTTCGAATTGGGAATTGCGAATAGCGGATTTGAATTCGAAATTCCAAATTCTTATGTCGTCCTTCCGAAACATTCTTTTCCCGACCGACTTTACGCCGCATGCGCGTTCGGCGCTGAAATATGCCGCCGCGTTTGCGCGTCATGGTTGCGGGCGCGTCGTTTTGTTTAGTGTGCAAAGCGCCAAAGTCCCCGCCAACTTGATGACCATGACCGACGGCCACCTTGCCGATGAAAACGCGCATGGGCTAGGTCAGCTTCGCAATCAGGTTAAGGATCTGCTCACCGATCCCCTCTGTGAAGGATTGGAAGTCGAACCGGTTATTGTTGAGGGGGAGCCCGCGCACGAAATTGCCAACGCGGTGCGCGATTATGATATCGATCTGGTCACGGTCGTGACGCATGGACGCCGGGGACTTGCTCGCGCGTTATGGGGTTCGACGGCGGAAGAGATCATCGCGGAAGCACCTTGCCCAGTGCTCACACTCAGACCACCTCAGCACGACTTTATCGAACATCGTGGCCAGCAGGCGGAAATTCGGCTTAATCGAATTGTGCTGGCGACTAATCTGCGGCCTTCTTCCAGCGCTGCTGCTCACCTGGCGCGCGAATTGGCAGTCGCCACCAACGCTGAATTGCATGCAGTCTATGTCATCGGCGATTACTTCGAACAAATTTCAGCGATGTTTCCCGAGGGCGCACATTCCGCCCTTTCACGCATGCGAACGGAAGTGGGGGCCCGCATGCAGTTGTTCGCGGGCGAAGGCGATGGCCGCATTCTCACGCACGTCGCAGAAGGCCGGCCTTATGCTGAAATTGTGAGGCTCGCCGCCAAGACCGACGCTGATTTGATCGTGATAGGCACCAGCGTTCATGCTTCCTTGTTTGGAGGCGCGCCGGCTTTGGGTTCAGAAATTGAACGAGTGGTGCGTAACGCTCCCTGTCCCGTCTTGTGCGTGCCTTCGGGCCGCGCGGTTACTCCCCTGCCCGCCTTTGCCCGTCCCCAGCCCGTACCGCAGACTTAAGAAAGCAGTAGGCAGAGAGCAAACATCTGACTTTGCTACCACGTTACAGTGGTCCTGACGCTGAAAGCCTCAAAGACAGTAGCCGGGGGCAAGCGTTAAGCGCGACACCCCCGGACCACAACCCCAGACGAACCACGACCCTGAAAGGGTCGCATTACATGAAGTGCTATGCGA
>WNFR01005220.1_pt1 | contig 13295 bp, 6 predicted proteins | sample 5400221 | NCBI WGS metagenome assembly WNFR01 (sample SAMN13153357, study PRJNA577476) | soil metagenome | isolation source: 40 cm soil under Madrone tree | place: USA:California | collected 2016-06-14
GCTGGCACAGTAGCCACGGACTCGTGGTGCCCGGCAATATCACTTTGTTGGAGCTGCCGCCCTACAGCCCGGAGCTCAACCCGGTCGAGCGGGTTTGGCACTATCTGCGCAGCCACTGGCTCGCCAACTCGGTATTTCGCAGCCTGGCGGACATCATGGATGCCTGCGAGACGGCCTGGAACCGGTTCGCCACCGACCATGGCCTGATCCGCTCGCTCTGCGCAGTCGCTTGGGCTGCGGGTTCGCCCGCTCTATAGGTGGCGCCTGCTATGGCCTGAGATCGAAGGCACACTCATGTCCGGAAATTTCCGGAGATCCGTATAAGAAACAGACACATCTCCTCCACCCCTCGAAATGGAGATGAGACATCGATCCGACCGACGGGGCCAATCCTACCGCGAAAGTCGGCCCTTTGTGAGGCGGGGCAGGAGCGAGGAGCCCGGGTGCCGGTTTGCGGTTCACGACGCGGCGCGATCCTCGGGCCTGAGAACTAGTCTTCCCTCGCAAGCGCAAACCCGAGGACCCAGCAGCCGGTTTTGAAACTTATGAATGGGTCTGAACACTAGCACTAGCCAGTGCTCAGGCGCATTCAGATGTCACAGCCAGGATGGCCTCGGCCGCCTCTGGTGTCCGCCCGGTAGCTAGCGAATCATCCGTCTACGCCTTGACACTAGGCTTTGCTCAAATCTCGATTTGGCCGCCGAGCTCGACGACGCGGTTTGGCGGAATGCGGAAGAATTCGGTGGCGTCGAGGGTATTGTTCGACATCAGGATAAAGAGCCGGTCGCGCCAGCGCCAGAAAGCGGGGCGGCGCGGGCGAGGGTGCAGCCGCAGCTTCTCGCGCCCGATGAAGAAGGACGTGTCCATCAAGTTGAAACGCAAGCCGCCGACTCTGCACTGCGCGAGGGCGCGCAGGACGTTCGCCTCGTCCATGAAACCGTGGCGGATGCGGATCCTGTAGAACCCCTTGCCGAGCTCCTCGATATCGAGCCGCTGTTCGTCTGGCACGTGCGGTACGTCCTGGGTCTCGACCTGCATCATCACGACGCGCTCGTGCAACACCTTGTAGTGCTTCAAGGCGTGCAGCAGAGCTACCGGGACATTTGCCAGGTCACGGGTCATGAAGATCGCCGACCCCGGGACCCGGGCCGGTCTCTCGGGTTTGAGCCCCTCGACAAACTGACGCAACGGCAGCGCATCGCGGGCGCGCAACTCGGTGAGCAGGCGACGGCCGCGCCACCAGGTCGCCATGACGGTAAAGACCACCGCGGCGACGACGATCGGGAACCAGCCGCCCTCGGCGATTTTCAACAGATTGGCGCTGAAAAAAGTGAGGTCGACGACTAGGAAAGCGGCAAAGACCGGAATGGCGACGACACGGCTCCAGCCCTGGCTGCGCATATAGAGGAAGGCCAGCCCGGTAGTGATCGCCATCATGCCGCTGACGGCGATGCCATAGGCGGCCCCGAGATTGTCCGACGACCGGAAACCGAGCATGAGGATGATAATGGCGACGAGGAGGAAGGTGTTGATCGGCGGCACGTAGACCTGTCCGATCTCCTGTTCGGAGGTGTGCCGCACCTCGAGCCGCGGCAGATAGCCGAGCTGAACCGCCTGGCGGGTAATCGAAAACGCGCCTGAAATGACTGCCTGCGAAGCGATGATCGTCGCCACCGTGGCCAATCCCACGAGGGGGTAGAGACCCCATTCGGGGACGAGGCGGTAGAATGGATGTTCGAGCGCTGCCGGATTGCCGAGGAGCACCGCGCCCTGCCCGAAATAATTCAGCAGCAGCGCGGGGAAGACGAGCCGGAGCCAAGCCGTCCGCAACGCCTTGCGGCCAAAATGGCCCATATCGGCGTAGAGGGTCTCCGCTCCGGTGACCGCAAGAAACACGGCCCCAAGCATGACAAATCCGCGCCAGGGCGTATCCAATAGCACCGCAAACCCGTAGAATGGATTGACCGCACGGAGTATCCGCGGCTGCTGCGTGATACCCCAAATGCCGAGCACCGCGAGTGCGACGAACCAGATCAGCATGACCGGCCCGAAGAGTCGGCCCACCGCCGCTGTACCGTGCCGCTGCACGAGGAATAGGCCCGTAAGGAGAACAACCGAGATTGGGACGACATAGGGCTCGAAGAGCGGTGTCGCCACTTTCAGCCCTTCGACCGCACTCAACACCGAAATTGCCGGGGTAATTACGCCGTCGCCGTAGAACAGCGCGGCGCCCACCAGGCCCGCTGCCATGATCCACAAGTAGCCTCTTCTCGCCCGGCTGGTCCGGCGCAGCACCAGCGCGGTCAGCGCCAGGAGCCCGCCCTCGCCGCGGTTGTCGGCCCGCATGATGACGAGAACGTATTTGACCGTGACAACGAGCACCAAGGCCCAGACGATGAGTGAGAGAGCGCCGAGGATGGCGCGCTCGCTCATATCACCGAAATCGATCAGCGATTGGCGAACGGCATAAAGGGGCGACGTACCGATATCACCATAGACGACGCCGAGCGCGGCGATGGTCAGGCTGGAGCCGACGCTCAGGTGAAGGTCGTCCCGCTGTGCGGGGGTATCAAGCATCAAGGGAGAATCTTCGTCCGCGCGCAGCGTGAGTGGGTTCGAAGTTCCGAAACCGCGCACCCGGGCGACAGAAAATCGAATCACGAACCGGTTAGGTTCGCCGAGAGCTTCTCGTTCACACCCGAGACCGTCCCGAAACCGGGATACCCCTGCACAATGTCTCGCGACAGTATTAAGAATCGAGATGGCTCGGCGCGCTACCGTATAAAGATTCCATAAAGCTCACCGCTGCTATGCCGGAAGCTCGCGCCCGAGCGGACATGGCCCGTAATGAGATTGACGTCAGAACGCCAGAGACTTAACCCTCAAGCTCTGCGACCAAAAAAAGCAAAATAAGGCACATCCAAAACCACGGCCCGACAAAAGTGATCGCATACTCGGAAATCGTGTATGCGATCGCAAGAACGGTATCATCGGAGAATTCTGGCTCTCTGGCGGACCAGTCAATCGCCCGATCTGCATAGTGGACGAACTCTCGATCGTGATTTGCCATATGCGGCCGAAGCAACTGAGAGAGCTTAAAGCTATCGAGCCTGGCATAAGAATTCGATGCGGGATTGGACGGCTCGATCTAAAGGAGCCGTAAAGGTGGCCCTGCGGCGGGCGCGCTCGTCGGCCGAGCTCTTTGCTGCATCTCGGAGCCCGGGTCACCTGGAGAGGTTAGTCTTTGCTCAAATCTCGATTTGACCGCCGAGCTCGACGACGCGGTTGGCTGGAATACGGAAGAACTCGGTCGCGTCGAGTGTATTGTTCGACATCAGAATGAAGAGCCGGTCGCGCCAACGCCGGAAGAAAGCGCGGCGCGGGCGCGGGCGCAGCCGCAGCTTCTCGCGCCCGATGAAGAACGACGTCTCCATCAGGTTGAAGTGGAAGCCCCCGATCCGGCACTGCGCGAGGGCGCGCAGAACGTTCGGCTCATCCATGAAGCCGTACCGAATACGCATCGTGTAAAAGCCCTTGCCGAGTTCCCCGATGTCGAGCCGCTGCTCGTCTGCGACATGTGGCACGTCCTGAGTGTCGACCTGCATCACCACGACGCGCTCGTGCAGAACCTTGTAGTGTTTCAGGGCATGAAGCAGCGCCACCGGGACCCGCTCCAGATCGCGGGTCATGAAGATCGCTGTCCCCGGAACGCGCGCCGGTTTCTCCGGCTTGAGCCCCTCGACGAACTGGCGTAGCTCCAACGCATCCCGAGCGCGCACCCTGGCAAGCAGCCGCCGGCCTTGCCACCATGTCATCATCACGGCAAAGACCGCACCGCCGATGGTCAGAGGGAACCAGCCGCCCTCCTCGATTTTCAGCAAGTTAGCCCCAAAAAGCGACAGATCGACGGCCAGGAACAGCAGGAAGAGCGGCACCAGCTGCCATATACGCCAGCGCGCCGCCAAGCCGAAGAAAGTGAAGGCGAGCAGGGTGTCGACCGTCATGGTGCCGGTAACCGCAACACCGTACGCCCCGCCGAGCGCGTCCGAGGAGCGGAAACCGAGCACCGTCACGACGACCGCGACCAGCAATATCCAATTCATCCCAGGCACATAGACTTGCCCGATCGTCTGTTCCGAGGTGTGCCGGACCAGCATGCGCGGCAGATAGCCAAGCTGCACCGCCTGACGCGTTAGCGAAAAGGCGCCAGAGATTACAGCCTGTGAGGCGATTACCGTCGCGATCGAGGCGAGCCCCACTAGCGGGTAGACCGCCCAGTCCGGGGCGAGACGGAAGAACGGGTTCTCGATCGCTGCCGGATTGGCGAGAAGGAGCGCCCCCTGACCGAAATAATTCAGGAGCAGAGCAGGAAATACAAAGCGCAACCAGCCCCGTCGAATAGGCGCTGGCCCGAAATGCCCCATGTCGGCATAAAGTGCTTCTGCCCCCGTCACAGCCAGAACGACCGAGCCGAGCAGAACAAAGGCCTGCCAGGGATCGGCCACGATCAGATCAATCGCGTAACCCGGATCGAGGGCCTTGAGGATGGCCGGATTCCGCGCGATCTCAAGGAGGCCAAGGAACCCGATCGTGCTGAACCAAAGGATGATGATCGGGCCGAAAAACCCGCCGACGCGGCCCGTCCCGTGGCGCTGCAATACAAACAGGACGATCAGCACGGCCAGCGTCAACGGCAGCACGTAGGGTTCAAGCGCGGGTGTCGCGACTTTCAGTCCCTCAACCGCGCTCAGCACCGAGATCGAGGGAGTCAGTACGCCGTCACCGTAGAACAGCGCCAAGCCAAAGAGCCCGGCTCCGAGAATCCAACGGGACCGCCGAGCGCCGGCGGCGCGAAGGGCAAGCACCGTCAGGGCGAGAATCCCGCCCTCGCCTCGATTGTCGGCCCGCATCAAGACAATGACGTACTTCACCGTGACGACGATCGTCAGAGCCCAGGCGATCATCGATAGAACGCCGAAAACGCGCTGCTCGCTTACACCGGCAGCGTGGGCGAAACACTGTCTGACGGCATAAAGGGGCGAGGTGCCGATATCGCCATAGACGACGCCGAGCGCGGCGATGGTCAGGCTGGAACCGACGCTCACGTGAAGGTCGCCCTGCCGTGCGGGCGTATCGAGTATCAAGGGTGGATTAGATCCGCTTGTCCAGCGCTTGGTGTCGTTCACGGGCCGAATCCCGTCAAAAAACCGGAACCTGCCGGTCCACCAGGTCGCGTGCGATCGCATTGAGATTAGCCGGAGTGTGGCACTCACACATCAAGAATCCATAAATCCTCCTCGACCCGGGCGCAATCCCAAGCGTGCCCCTCAAAACGGCGGCGGGAGGGCGCGTTCCCGTTTGGCGTCAGCCAGGAGCTTGCAGCTATGGCGGAAGTTGGAGGCGATAGCCGACGCCGAGCTCGGTCAGGATATGGGTCGGGCGGGTCGGGTCGGGTTCGAGCTTTTGCCGCAGCCCGCGGATAAACACCCTCAGATACTGCACTTCCTCGGCTTGTGCTGGCCCCCAAACCTCGCGGAGGAGGTGGCGATGGGTCAATACCTTGCCGGCGTGCATGACAAGGTGACGCAGCAGATCGAATTCCTTAGGCGACAGCTTGATCTCCTGGCCGTCGCGGGTGACGTGACGGCGCACGAGATCGACCGTCAGATCACCCGAGACAAAGACCGGCAGCTCGCCTTGCGCCTGAAAGGCATGGCGCAGCGCTGCGCGCAACCGCGCCATCAGCTCGTCCATACCGAATGGCTTGCCGACATAATCGTCGGCGCCGAGGTCGAGCGCTTCGACCTTTGACCGCTCGTCGTGGCGCGCCGAAAGCACCACAATCGGCACTGCAGAATTCTCGCGGATCTCACCGATCAGTTCGAGCCCGCTCCGGTCCGGTAGACCGAGATCGAGGATCACCAGATCGGGCTTCTCGGCGGCCAACAACCGCATCGCACCCGCGGCGTCTTCCGCTTCGACGATGCGGTATCCGGAAGCGGCTAGGCTGGTGCGCAGAAAGCGCCGGATCGGTGGCTCGTCATCGACGACGAGGACGGTGAGAGGGTTAGCCATGCGCCATGACCGGCTGCCGCTCCACAAGAACCTCCGGCACCACCGGCATCCGGATCGTCAACACCGCGCCCGAGCGGTCGCGCCGGTTGCGGGCGACGATCCATCCGCCCAGCGCTTCGACAAAACCGCGGCAGATCGCCAAGCCGAGCCCGGTACCGGCGCGGCGGCGATCCTGCGCCTGGACGCGATAGAACTTATCGAAGATCCGCTCGAAATCGGCTGGCGGTATCCCCGGCCCCTCGTCGACCACCTCGATCTCGACGAGCTCCCCGTCGCGGGTCGCGCGAACCTCGATGCTGCTGCCGGTGGGTGAGTATTTCGCCGCGTTGTCGAGAAGATTGAACAACACCTGTTCGAACAAGACCGCATCGAGGCGGAGCATCGGCAGAGCGGGCTCGATGCTCACCTCGACGCGATGCCCGGCGAGGACAGTCCCCGCCCGCTGCAACGCCGAGCCGACGATCTCGGCGACATCGATCAGTTCCAGCTTCAGCTCTACCGCGCCGGATTCGAGACGCGTCATGTCGAGGAGATTGGAGACGAACCTGTTCAAGCGCTCCGCTTCGTCCTGCAAGGTAGAGAGCAGCTCTTCGCGTTCGGCCGCGCCGTATTTTTCCGGAAAGCTGCGCAGGCTCGATACCGCGCCGATGATCGAGGCGAGCGGCGTCCGCAGATCGTGCGAGATCGAGGTCAGGAGTGCCGCGCGGAGCCGCTCGGTCTCGGCCAGCACTCGGGCTTCGTCGAGCCCCTTGGCGAGCGAGATCCGCTCGATCGCCACCGCCGCCTGATCGCACAGCGCGTCGAGCAGCCGCCGCTCGTCGGGTGTCAGCAACGGCCCAGGCGCATCGCAGTCGATACCGATCACGCCGACGGGACCGCTGCCGGTGCGCAGCGGAAGAAACAGGCGCTTGCCGCCGGGCAATGTGTCGGCGCCGCGCCCGGCCGCGCGGTTATACTCCCAGGTCCAGCGCGCCGCCGCCATGTCGGCGGCGTCGAGCTGGTCCTCAGGCGGATAGCCTGACGCGACCTCGAGCCCCTCACCCTCCTTTAATGGCATCAACAGGACGGTGCGGACATTCAACATTGACGAGATCTGGTAGGCGGTCGCCCACAGCAAATCGTCGAGCGCGCCGATCCCTGCAACCTTGCGGCTGAAGGCGTAAAGCTCAGCGGTCGTCTTCGCCCGCGATCGCGCGGTGAAAACCTGGGTTCGTGTCCGCGCCGTCAGATTGCTGACGATGACGGCCACGATCAGAAAGAAGAACAGCGCAAGAACGTTCTCGGGCTCCCCGATCGTAAGGGTGTATAGTGGCGGGAGGAAAAAGAAGTTGTAGGCGAGCACGCTCACAAAGCACGCGAACAGCGACGGCAAGAGCCCCCAGGCGATGGCCGAGGCGAGCACCGCCGTCAGAAACACTAAAGAGATGCTCTGGACGGCGATGAAATGCTTGAGGAGCGCGCCGATACCGAGGGCGGCGGCGACCGCAGCCGCGCTGCCGAGATAGGGCTCGACGCGGAATGGCTCGACCTTGGGACGGGTCTCGACCGATTTTGGCGGCACCGACTCGCTGTCATCAGCGGAGATGACGTGAACGCTGATCTGGCCGGTCTTGCGGACGAGATCGTGCACGACCGAGCCATGCACCATCTCGAACCAGCGTGAGCGGTTTGACTTGCCGATAACGATTTGCGTGATGTTGTTCGCCGTCGCATAAGCGACGACCTCTTCGGCGATGTTGCGGCCTGGGATCGTTATCGTCGACGCCCCGAGCCGCTCGGCCAGACTCAGAAAGTCCGCGATGCGGTCGCGCTCGGCGTCGCTCAAACGCTGCGTCCGCGCGGTCTCGACATAGATCGCCGTCCACGGCACCTGCAGGCGATCCGCTACGCGCCGCGCATAGCGGATCAGACCCGCGGTGTTTGGCGCCTCGCTCAGGCAGACGAGCACCCGTTCTCCGGCTGCCCAGGGCCCCGAAATCGCATGCGCCCGCATATGCGACAGCAGCTGCTCGTCGACACGCTGGGCGGTGCGCCGCAGCGCTAGTTCCCGCAATGCGGTCAGATTGCCCTGCGAGAAGAAGTGACGGACCGCGCGCTCGGCCTGCTGCGGCACATAGACCTTGCCCTCATGCAGCCGCTTGATCAGATCCTCAGGGGAGAGATCGATGACCTCGATGTCGTCCGCCTGGTCGAGAATGCTGTCGGGCACCGTCTCGCGAACCCGAATCCGGGTGATCCGGGCGACGACGTCGTTGAGGCTCTCCACGTGCTGGATATTGAGCGTCGCGAAGACGTCGATGCCGGCGGCAATCAGCTCCTCGACATCGAGATAGCGCTTGGGATGCCGGCTGCCGGGGGCGTTGGTATGAGCGAGCTCGTCGACGAGAACCAGCTGGGGGCGCCGCTTCAGGATCGCGTCGAGATCCATTTCGGCCAGGAGGTGGCCCTTGTACTCGACCTGCTGCCTCGGGATCATCTCGAGGCCTTCGAGCAATGCCTCCGTCTCGCGCCGGCCGTGCGGCTCGACGACGCCGACGACGACATCGACCCCTTCTCGCCGCTTGGCCTGAGCCGACAGCAACATTTCGTAGGTCTTGCCGACACCCGGCGCGGCGCCAAGAAAGATCTTCAGCCGCCCGCGGCCCTCCTGTTTTGCCGCAGCGAGCAACGCCTCGGGTGACGGTCTTCCCTCACGCTCCGCCATGTTGGCAGTTTAACCCGTTTTCGTTCGTCATTCCCGCGAAAGAGCCTGTGAAAGAATTGAAATTGGGCTGGACAAACGCGGTGCGTCCTTCGAGACGGCCGTGGAGCCTGTCCTCTGGCCGCGCGGAGCGCGGACCCGTGGGCGGCCTCCTCAGGATGAGGAATTTTCTTAATGCCATCAAAGATCTACCTCATCCTGAGGAGCGCCTGAAGGGCGCGTCTCGAAGGACGCACCGCGGCAATGCAGCCAATTCCTTCACACGCTCGGAAGCGGGAATCCAGGGCGGCGCCGCATTGCTTTAGCCCCTGGACCCCCGTTTTCGCGCTAGGGCATGCACACATTTCGGCTGGCACCGATCTTTCGCAAGCGTCTGGCCCCTCTCCGCCCGCTTGCGGGGGGAGAGGGAGGGGCCCGGCGCGACAGCGGCGGGAGGGTGAGGTGGGCAATGCCGCAGTTCCGAACGCGGGGCTCCCCCACCTCACCCCAACCCTCTCCGCCCCCAAGGGCGGAGAGGGGGATATTTCGGCCACCTGCCTGGCTGTGAGATCTGTGCATACCCTAGCGCTTTCGCGGGAGTGACGATGAAGTCGGCCCCTCACTGCAGTTGATCGAGGGCAAGATTGAGCTTTAGGACGTTGACCCGTTTCTCGCCGAGGACGCCGAGAAACCGGTCTTGGGCCATATCGGCGACCAAGGCGCGCGCCTGGTCCTGCGAGAGGTTGCGCGCCTTCGCCACGCGCGGCACCTGGAACTCGGCGGCGGCCGGCGTGATGTCTGGATCAAGACCGCTCGCCGAGGTGGTCACCAAATCGACCGGGATCGGTGCGGACGAATTTTCAGCCTTGAGCTTCTCGGCATCGTCCTTGACGCGGTCGATCAGCGCCTGGCTCGTCGGCCCGAGGTTCGAGCCGCTCGAGTTTGCCGCGTTGTAGGGCGCCGGGACCGACTGTGTCGCATCGTTCGGGTCGGTGTCGGTGGTCGCCGAAGGACGGCCATGGAAATACTTGTCGTCCGTAAAGTTCTGGCCGATCAGCTCGGAGCCGATCACCTTGCCGTCCTTCTCGATCAGGCTGCCATTGGCCTGATGGGGGAAGACGAGCTGCGCGATCCCGGTCATGCCGAGCGGAGACCGGTGATGACCGTCATGACGATGATCATCACAATGGCGGGACGGATTTGTCGCAACATGGGACGCGGTTCCTCAGGCAAGGCCGATGGCGGTGACGGCGAGATCGATCAGCTTGATGCCGATGAACGGCACGATGAGCCCGCTGACGCCATAGATCAGCAAATTCCGGCGCAGGATGCTGGCGGCGCCCGCCGGACGGTAGGCGACGCCGCGCAGGCTCAACGGGATCAGCGCGATGATGATCAGCGCGTTGAAGATGATCGCCGAAAGGATCGCGCTCTCGGGCGTCTGAAGGTGCATCACATTGAGAACGCCGAGCTCGGGATAGAACGCCACAAACATCGCCGGGATGATCGCGAAGTATTTTGCGACGTCGTTGGCGATCGAGAACGTGGTCAGCGCACCGCGGGTCATTAAGAGCTGCTTGCCGATCGCGACGATCTCGATCAGCTTGGTCGGATCGCTGTCGAGATCGACCATGTTCCCGGCTTCGCGCGCGGCCATCGTGCCGGTGTTCATCGCCACACCGACATCGGACTGGGCCAATGCCGGCGCGTCGTTGGTGCCGTCGCCGCACATCGCCACGAGCTTGCCTTTTGCCTGCTCTTCGCGGATCAGCGCGAGCTTATCCTCGGGTGTCGCCTGCGCGAGGAAATCGTCGACGCCAGATTCGGCAGCAATTGCCGCCGCAGTCAGCGGGTTGTCGCCGGTGATCATCACCGTACGGATGCCCATTTGACGCAATTCGGCGAAGCGCTCGCGGATGCCGCCTTTGACGATGTCCTTGAGATGGATGACGCCCAGCAGCCGCTCGTCCTTGGCGACAGCAAGTGGAGTGCCGCCCTCCTTGGCGATCCGCTCGGCAATGACGGTCACCTGCCGAACCGCATCGGAGACTGGCGTGACGCGCAACGCCGCCTGCGCACCTCCGGCAGCGCTGCGCCACAGCGGGCCCATGCTGCCGCCTTCGGCGAACGCGACGATTGAATCGACCGCCCCCTTGCGGATCGAGATCCCGTCGAGATCGATGCCGCTCATCCGGGTCTGTGCCGAGAACGGCACAAAGCGGGCGTTGAGCGGCGCCATCTCGCGCCCCCGCAGCCCGTACTTCTCCTTGGCCAGAACCACGATCGAGCGGCCCTCCGGCGTTTCGTCGGAAAGCGAGGCGAGTTGCGCCGCGTCGCCAAGCTCGGCCGCTTCGATGCCCGGGAGCGCGAGGAACTCGGTTGCCTGGCGATTGCCGAGGGTAATCGTGCCGGTCTTGTCGAGGAGCAAGGTGTCGACGTCCCCCGCAGCCTCAACCGCGCGGCCCGACATGGCCAGCACGTTGAAGCGCACGAGCCGGTCCATGCCGGCGATGCCGATCGCCGACAACAGCGCGCCGATCGTCGTCGGGATCAAGGTGACGAAGAGTGCAACCAATACCACGACCGACACCGCGCCGCCGGCGTACGAGGCGAAGCTCGGGATGCTGACCGTGGCGAAGACAAAGATCAGCGTCATGCCGGCGAGCAGAATGTTGAGCGCGATCTCGTTCGGCGTCTTCTGCCGTACCGCGCCCTCGACGAGTGCGATCATGCGGTCGAGAAAGGTCGAGCCCTGCGCCGCGGTGATCCGCACCCGGAGCCAGTCGGACGTGACGCGGGTGCCTCCAGTGACCGCCGAACGGTCGCCGCCGCTCTCGCGGATCACGGGCGCCGATTCACCGGTGATCGCCGACTCGTCGACGGAAGCGACGCCTTCGACGACCTCTCCGTCGCTCGGGATCAGATCACCCGTCTCGACCAGCACAAGATCGCCGGGCCTGAGCGCGACCGCATCGACGAGGTCGAAGCTGCGCGAGTTGGCGGCTTGCAGGCGCTTCGCCTTGGTCTCGGTCCGGGTCCGGCGCAGCGCGTCGGCCTGGGCCTTGCCGCGCCCCTCCGCCACGGCTTCCGCGAAATTGGCAAAGAGCACGGTAAACCACAGCCATACCGTGATCTGCCCCGAGAACAACGCATTGGTGCCGACCACAGCACCGCTGCCGATGATCAGGTCGCGCAGAAAGAAGATCGTGGTCAGCACCGAGACGATCTCGACGCAGAACATGACCGGGTTCTTGACCAAGGTGCGCGGATCGAGCTTGCGGAACGACGCCCAGATGGCCGGAACGATCAGTGAGCGGTCGAAGATCGAAAGGGGCCGGAGCTGGCGCTTATAGAGTCCAGTCTCCGGCGAGCCGATCATGATGGGGGAGATGTCGGTCATCGTGGATATCCTCTTTACCCGTCACCCCTGCGAAAGCGGGGGTCGAGAGCCAGCCCCTGGCTTGAACAGGGGGCAACCGCGGAGCTCTTGGGTTCCTGGATTCCCGCTTTCGCGGGAATGACGATTAACCTGACCATTTGGTTGTGCTGGTCACGGCGCCGGGAAGAGCTTGCCTTGGTTCATCGCGACCTGCTCGACCGCCGGCCCGAGTGATATCGCCGGGAAGTAGGTGAGCCCGCCGATGATCAGCACGACGCCGACCAGCAGACCTACAAACAGCGGCCGATTGGTCGGAAAAGTCCCAGCCGAGGGAGCGAGGAGCTTCTTCTGTGCCAGCGACCCGGCCACAGCCAAGAGCGGAATGACCATGATGAACCGCCCGATCAGCATCGCGCCCGCAATGGTCGTGTTGTAGAAGAGAGTGTTGGCGGACAATCCGGCAAAGGCGCTGCCGTTGTTGCCGGTGCCCTCGGTGTACGCGTAGAGAATCTCGCTGAAACCGTGCGGCCCGGTATTGGCGATGCCGGCAAGGCCGGGTGGCACCACCGTCGCGAGCGCGGTCCAGCCGAGGATCGACAGCGGAAGGCTCAAGAGCGCGAGGATGGTCATCTTGACCTCCTTCGCCTCGAGCTTCTTGCCGAGATATTCGGGCGTGCGGCCGACCATCAGCCCGGCGACGAACATCGCGACGATGGCGAAGGCGAGCATGCCGTAAAGGCCCGAGCCGACGCCGCCGAAGATCACTTCGCCAAGCTGCATGTTGATGAGCGGCACCATCCCACCAATAGGCAAATAGCTATCGTGCATCGAATTGACGGCCCCGCACGAGGTGTCGGTCGTCACTGTGGCCCACAAGGCCGAAAGTGCGGGGCCAAACCGCACCTCCTTGCCTTCCATGTTGCCGCCCGTCTGCACAGCATTCGAAACGGCATCGACATTGAAGGCAGAAAAAGCGGGATTGCCGTGCGATTCGGACCAATAGGCGGTCGTCACGCCGGCCAGGAACAGCAGACCCATCGCGGCGAAAATCGCCCAACCCTGGCGCTCGTCACGGACCATGCGGCCCAAGACATTGGTGAGGCCGGCGCCGATCGCGAAGATCGAAACCAGCTCGATCAAATTGCTGACCGGCGTCGGGTT
>WNFR01007814.1_pt1 | contig 13292 bp, 11 predicted proteins | sample 5400221 | NCBI WGS metagenome assembly WNFR01 (sample SAMN13153357, study PRJNA577476) | soil metagenome | isolation source: 40 cm soil under Madrone tree | place: USA:California | collected 2016-06-14
GGTGAAATTACTCGACCTTTTCCCCGGAGAGCAAATTACCGCGCTGCGCCAAGGCGAAATTGACATCGCTCTTACGCAAGAGATCGGGGATCTGCTAGGACGCGATTTTTATACGCGACAATTGGCTGTGACCGAAAGCGTTGTCGCTCTGCCTGCCGGACATCCGCTTGGATCGCGAAAGCAGGTGAAAATTGCTGAGCTGAAAAATGAAACGTTCGTCAGTGGAACCGAGGATCGGGTGCCAGGTTATCGCCGTCGCCTTGCGCAGATTTGCCGCAATTACGGGAGCTTCAGGCCCAAGCTGATCGATAATAGCGGGGACCTCTCCAGCAAACTCGCGATGGTGGCGAACGAAGATGCGGTCGCGTTACTTCCGGCTTACATGCGTCACCAAGCCGCGCCAGGAGTTGTCATTATCCCGGTTGCCGACGCGAGAGCAACCTGGAAGCTGTTTGTCGTCTGGCAGCGGGGGAAAACCGCCGGCCCGGTGCTCACTCTGCTGGACTCGCTTCTTGCCAAACCATCCACTGCTGCGCATGCCCGAAACGACAATCGTCTGCCGGCTGGATCCCATCGCGATGGGCGAAATGGGGTCAAATCTCGACATTTGACATTTCGTTAGGCGGCGCGCAACCGCACCATCCGAAGATCGCCATCGTCTATCCGAGCTTCGCGAATTCACGATCGCCACGGACTGAGCGCACCGTCCGCGTTAAACTCCCTTGAACTGGAATTTGTTAATTTTTAGAGAGCGAATTCTGGATTCGAGAGTTGAAGCTGGCATGCCCAGCTTGGCCGCGGCGCCTTGTCGGCCGGACACCTTGCCTTTCGTTTGCGCAAGCGCGGCCTCAATCTGCTCTTGCTCACTCGATATTCGACTTGCTGGACGCGGATTCGATTGGAATTCGTGTGAGAGCCAATTCTGATCGACCGAAAACTCGTTGGTATCGACGATGATCAGCGAGCGTTCGATCACGTTTTGCAGCTCTCGAACATTGCCTGGCCAGGAATATTCCTGCAGCGCTTCGAGAGATTTCTTCCGAATGCTGTCGATCTTCTTACCAGCTCGTTGGGCGTAACGCTTGACGAAGTAGTTTACCAGAGTTGGAATGTCCTCTTTGCGTTCGCGCAGCGGTGGCAGCTCAACTGGAAAAACATTGAGCCGATAAAAAAGATCGCTGCGAAACGAACCAGCGGTGATCGCGGAGTGAAGATGGCGATTGGTCGCGGCAATCACGCGCACCTCGCAGCGGAGCATCTCTGTTCCGCCGACTCGTTCGAACTCGCGTTCCTGCAGAACACGCAGCAGGGCGATTTGTGTTTCCGGAGGTAGATCGCCCACTTCATCGAGAAACAGTGTTCCGCCTTCGGCCAGTTCAAACCGTCCGAGTCGTCGTTGAACTGCTCCGGTGAATGCTCCCTTTTCGTGACCGAACAACTCCGACATAATCAGCGAGGACGGAATCGCCGCGCAATTCACACTGACGAACGAGCGCTCGGCGCGCTTTGATCGCTTATGAATTGCCCGAGCAATCAATTCCTTGCCAGTCCCGGTTTCACCCATGATCAAAACAGTGGAATCTGTCGGAGCTACTTTCGCAGCGAGCGCGAGCACCCTTTGCAATACGGCAGAAGTGCCCAGCACCTCTTCGAACATCGACGTGCTATTTATTTCTTCCCGTAGAACGATGTTCTCTTTGTAGAGCGCATCTTTCAGACGTCTTATTTCCTCCAAGGCGTTTTCCTGCTCGGTGATATCCAGCGTATTGCCGATCAATCGCGTGACTTTGCCGTTCTCTAACACTGGCTCTCCCGTGCTGTGCATCATCCGCTTTCCTTTTTTTGGATGATCGACCCAATACCTGACGTCGCATCGCACGCCTTCGCGAAACATTTTGTCGATCGTTCTTGCTAACAGATCGCGATCATCAGGCTGCACCGCAGCCAGCCATTCCGTTAGTGTAGGAATCCCTTCCGAAGGATCGAAATCGAAGATCACGAACGTTTCGGGCGACCAATAATCAAATATTCCATCGGCCCGGAGCGACCAACTTCCCATATGAGCCAAGCGTTCCCCTTCACGCAGGTAAAATTCACTTCGCTCGAGATCGCTCAGCGGGCCTTGCGGCCGCTCAGATCGAGTGCTCAGGCTGTCGCGTTTCACGTTTCCCAACCTTTCTCTTGTGCCGGTTTGAAATTGTAGACGCCAGGACAGCTCGTGGCCAGTCGCAACTAGGCGTTTGAGTCGTTGGGCTGGAAGCGGATGTATCGAACTCTGGTGGGTCTGTGTACTAGAATTTTGTGCTAGAGCGAAGCATTTTCTAATCGTCATTCGCGGAGCTGTTCGATTTCAGGAAAAATCGCCGTTTTTCTTCGTAGGAACGTTTCGATCTGAAACGAAAAGCGGCGTTCTGAAATCGATGATTCCGCAATCCTAAGTCTGGCGCGTCTGCCAATTTCGCCACCCTGGTGCGACCGGAGAATGTATTCCTAACTACGGGCTGTGCCAGTTCTTGTGCCATACCCCGCCGTATGCGAGACGCGGAGTTAAGCAGGGGACAAATGGAGGGAAACGCGCAGAAGTCATTCTTTCAAGGAATCAATCTGGTCGAACCTGAGGTTGCTGCTTCCCTGGCCGCGCCCGGTTTCGCGATAACGTCCGATCCACAAAAACGTGCTGCCATTGTACCAGCGTGTGCGCTGGTAACTTTCCAGCACGCGCCGGGCTACGAGAGTTTTCCCCCCGATTGTTTTCAGCTTCTGATACTGGACGGTTTTCAAAAATCGGGTGCATAACTCGCCCAAAGTGAGCTTGCCTTGTGATCGGTCGATGTGCTTCTGCTCTTCACGCAGCCGGGCGAGCTCGCGTTTGGCCATGTCTCGGTCGCTGGTTCTGAGGCTGCGTCGGATCTCCTTGCCGTTTACTTTCAAGCGGGCATAGTAGACGCCGTTTTCATAGGTAAACGGGCTGTGGCTCAGCTTGGTAGAGCGCCTGGTTCGGGACCAGGAGGCCGTGGGTTCAAATCCCACCAGCCCGATGAAAACTGTCTGAGCTGCAATGCCAAATGCTACGTTCGCCCGATTCGTTAAGTACAGTGTCACCTAATACTTACATGCGCTTCAAAATCGCGAATAATATTGTTGTCATCCTCCAGTCGGCTTCGTTGTCATCGCAGGGAATCGGAGTGGACCTGAACGTCGGGAGACCACCAGTTGTGATTTGAGTTCGTATACCCGAGTATCCCGCCAAATTCGCGACCTATGCCTGGAGCGGCAAGGGATTATTCCTACTGAAAATAAATCCAAGAACGGGTGACATTGAGCAATAAAAGCTCCGTGACTTTCCAGGTGAATGGCCCTTATTCACCGAGGCGTCTTTCTGGGCGAAATAGCATTCGTTCGCGAGAAGCCTGCTCATGACAAGAAGCGAGTTGAAATCTGACCCGCTCCGTGGTTGGCTCGGCAACGGCAGAATGCAAATTCGTTATGGGCTCCCTCAAGAAAAGACGTAAGGCGAAAATCTCAAAACATAAGCGTCGCAAGCGTATGCGGGCGAATCGCCACAAAAAGCGCTTACGATACAAGGCATAGTTTTCCACTCGTTAGGCCGCGCTCGAACGTTTGCGTGCAAGGTTTCGCACGACTACAATCGGGCAACATGATGGAGCCCAATGGCCGGCTTGAGCGGATTCTCCATCGCCTGATTTTGGCAGCATTTTTCCTGACTCTATCCACGCCTCTTTTGGCTCGACCGCGTTCTGCCGCGCCAGGTCCCCAAGTTTCTCCCAGCGCAGTGGCGACAAAAAAGTCGCCTCGGCAAGAGGACTCCGTGTTCACAGTCCCGCCTAAAGACCTCTTACTTCGCGCCGAAGGCGAGCATAAAGCCGACGCCTTCGCGCACTTTGTTGAAGGGATGTCGTTTGAAGAGAATGGAGAAATGGACAAAGCGCTGGCCGCATATCGCAAAGTGCTAGATGTCGACCCAGGGCGGGCGGATTTGGCTTCGCGCGTCGCGGTACTGCTTACGCGGCAGGATGATTTTCCGCAGGCGATCGACGTTTTGAAAGACGCCATCAAAGCGAATCCGAGTGCTTCTGAACCTTTGCTGCAGCTTGCGTTCATCTACGCAAAATATCTTCAACGGACCGATCAAGCCCTTGATTATGTTAATCGTGCTATCGCGCTCGAACCGCATAACATCGACGCTTACGAACGGCTTTGTGAAATTGCGCTCGCGGCTGGAGATGAGAAAAGAGCCCTGCAGTCGCTGGACCGGGCAGCCGCAACCCCCAATGATGATGCCGTCTTTTGGGCGCGTCTCGGAAAACTTTACGCGTCGATTGTTTTCAAGCCGGATCGTCCGCCCAAGCCGGATGAAACGGCGCGGGTGAATGAAGTCTTTAAAAAGGCGGCCGATCATGCCGGCGACGATCCGGCCGTTCTTAAAGACGTCGCCGATTATTATGCCTCCACCCAGCAAGTTAAGGAGGCCATCCCGCTTTACCTGCATCTGCTAGAGCTCGAGCCGGACGATACCAATGCGCGAGAAAAGCTCGCCACTGGTTTCGTTCTGACGAACCAACGCGATAAAGCTGTGGAGATGCTCGAGGAAATCATCAAGGAACATCCCGAAAAATATCAGCCGTACGACTTACTCGCTGGGTTGCTGGATGACGCTGCCCGCGCGTTGGAGCGGGAAAAAAAGACCGAGCAAGCAAAAGCGGCGTTTGCCAAAGCGGCTGCCAATTATGAGCAGAGTCTCATCATTAATCCCGGTCGCGCCAGTCCGTATCTCCATTTAGCCGAGCTGCTTCTTGGCCCGTTAAAGGAGAACGATCGCGCGGTCAAAGTCCTCGACGAAGCACGGCAACACTTTCCCCAAACGCCGGAAATCGTTTACTACCTCGCCATCGCTCAACGCGAAGCAAAACATTTTCAGGAAGCGGTCGCCACATTCGAAGAAGCTTTGCATGAGGCGGAAGCCGAAGGCGCCGAAATTGCAAACGCGCGATTTTATTTCGACTACGGCGCGGCCGCGGAGCAAGCCGGTCTTTACGATAAAGCAGCTGACCTCTTTAGAAAATCGATTGCGGTCGATCCGGCCAATGCCGCCGATGCTTACAATTATCTGGCCTACATGTGGGCCGAGCACAACGCGCATCTGGATGAAGCTGAGCAAATGATAAAGCTGGCTTTGCAAGCCGACCCAAACAATGGCGCATACATCGACACCTTGGGATGGCTCGAGTTCCGGCAGGGTAAATTCGACCAGGCATTGGCCGATCTCTTGCGTGCTGCGCAAAAGTTAACCCGCGACGATCCGGTTGTGCTGGAACACATAGGAGATACTTGCGCGAAATTGGACAAATCTGCGCAAGCCTTAGATGCGTGGCAAAAGGCGCTCAACCTCGACCCGAAAAATAAAAAACTCGCCGATAAGATCGACAATGCGAAAACCAAAATGAGCAAGGGTGAGCCCCTGAATGCAAACTCGATTCATTAAAGTTCCTTTAGTTGAAAGCTTCTCGCCGACGGGCAACGGCGCGGATTAAATTGCTGTCGATGAGCGCATATCCAACTCCGTGGCAAAAAAGAACGATGTGGGCTGCCCTCACCGCCCTGTTTGTCGTTCTCCTCATCGTCATCGCGGGCGCCGTCGTCTACGTCGGCGCCAATTTGATCAGTTTTCTCCAGCCAATTCTAATTCCCGTGGCGATCGCGGTCATCCTTGCCTACTTGCTCGATCCGCTTGTGACCGAGCTCTGTCGTCGCAAGATGGGACGTGGCTGGGCCATCATCGTAATTTTTATCAGTGTTATCATTGCCCTGGCCGGTTTAGTCGCGTGGGTTGCGCCAACCATTTCAATGCAAAGCGCGAACTTTGCCCGGGAGCTTCCCAGTTACACCCAAAAAGCGCGCGATCGCATTGTCGATCTTATCGTTCAGTACAGTCGCGTGGCCGGTGGCACCGCTGGCCGCGGGAAATCCGCGTCATCGGGTCTGGTGAATTTCTTGCTTGGAACACCACCGCCGCGCGCACCATCCCCAACCCCTGTCGCGCCGACGCCGACTTCGCTGCCGGAAACAAGCGCCTCACCCGTTGAAACGATCTCCGCGGCGCCGGCCAAAATCAGTTCGGCGGAGCGTCAACAACTTGAAGCAAGAGCCGAGAAAATTATTCCGAATCTCGAGCGCTATCTGCCCACATTGGCTGACAAAATTTGGAATATTGTAAAAAAAAGTATCGGCGGGTTTCTCGGTGTGACCGGGTTCCTGCTCAGTCTGATCATGGTGCCGATTTATCTTTTTTTCCTTTTGAAGGAACGGCCGCGGATCGAAAAGAGATGGAAAGATTACCTTCCGCTCCGAGCCTCCCCTTTAAAGGACGAGATCGCAGCGGCCCTATCGGAGATCAATAATTACACCATCGCGTATTTCCGTGGGCAACTACTCGTCTGCCTGGTCGACGGAACGCTCATAGGCAGCATCCTTACACTTTATGGTCTCAATTTCGCGCCGTTGATCGGCCTTCTGGTCGTAATCCTGACGATGATTCCCTACATCGGAATTGTCATTTGCTGGGCGCCAGCGGTTCTAATCGCAGCCTTTCAATGGGGCGATTGGACACACCCACTCATCGTCACCGTTATATTCATCGTCGTCCAAAATCTCGAAGGGATGTTTTACGCGCCGCGCATTGTCGGGAAGTCGGTCGGGCTTCACCCGATGACGGTCATCGTCTCGATCTTTGTCTGGGGACTATTGATTGGCGGTTTGCTCGGACCGATTCTCGCCGTCCCATTGACGGCGACAATCAAAGTCCTTTTAACGCGTTATGTTTGGGGACCGCGCCTACGCGAACGGATTCGCGATCAGGTCGAGAGTGTTGCTGTTGTCCGCGAAGCGAAGCAGACCTAGCCACTTCCGAACGGACTGCTGTCCAGGCGTCAGTTGCATTCTAGCGACCGCGCACGCATAAAGAATAGATGCCGGAAAAAATCAGACGCGTGCGGCGCAAAAGACGCAGCCAATCCTTCCCAGGCGTCGAATCGTTTCCAAGCTTCCGGCTTGATCTGCCGCCGGTGCGAGTTGCACTTTACGTTGCGGCCGCCGCCGTGGCCGTGTTGTTGCTTGTCCTTTTTGGAACTTACGGCTCCAAGCTTTACACGGGATGGCACGAATCACGTTTGCTCAAGCGCGCGACGGCGATGTTGGAGAAAAAAGATTTCGTCGCCGCGAATCAATTGGCACGCCAGGTCCTCGAACACCGCCGCGATTCACTTCCCGCTTTTTACATCCTTGCTGAAGCTACCGAAAAACAAAACTCGGAGCAAACAGTCTCCTGGCGTGCCCAGGTTGCCCGTTTGCAGCCAGACAACATCGACAGTCAGCTCAATCTCGCTTCGGCCGCGTTGCGGTTTGGTCAGATCGATCTTGCGCGAAAAACATTGGAGCGCGTTGCACCGACGGCCCAGGATCTGGCGGCTTTTCATGTCGTAGCCGGCTGGCTGGCGCGGGCCGAAGGAAATCTTCCCGAACAAGAGCAGCAGTTCGCCATTGCAGTAAAGAAAGATCCCAAAAACGATCTCTATAAATTTAATCTCGCCGCGCTGCAGATCCGTTCGCAGGACTCTGAGAAAAGCGCTCAGGCGCGCGACAATCTGGAGCGCCTGACCCAGGTCCCGGAGTTTCACACCGGCGCTCTCCGAGCATTACTGAACGACGCGGTCGATCGCAACGATCTCCAAACCGCCGATCGGTTCGCGCAACAATTGCAAATGTCGCCAGAAGTTAGCTTCGGCGATTACCTTCTCTGCCTGAATTTCTACCGGAAGCTGGACGCGAGGAAATTCGATGCGCTTCTAGAAAAAGTGAAACCAGTCGCAGCTCGCAACTCCAGCGACCTCGGGCTGCTGATGGATTGGATGAATGAAAACGGCCTGGCCTCGGAAGTTGTGAGGTGGATGGACAAATTACCCGACGCGGCAACCACCAAACCGCCGGCCGCCATCGCTATCGCGGCCGCCTTTGCCGAACAAAAGAATTGGTCACGCTTGCGGCGGTGGACACGAAGCGGATCCTGGGAAGAAGGAGATTATCTCCGGCTCGCCTATCAGGCTTTGGCCGCGCGGCAATCACGTCAATCCAGCGCCGATGCCGAGTTCGACACGCTCTGGCGCGCTGCGCTCCATGCCGCCGCCGATCAACCCGATCGCGAAATCAAACTCGCGCGCCTTGCCAGCAAGTGGAATTTGGCAATCGAAAGCGAAGAACTTTGGTTGCGGCTCTCGCGGACTCCCCCCAGCCGCCGCGAAGCGCTCGACGCACTGTATCGGCTTTATCGCACGAACAATGACCTCAAAAAACTTTACGACGTGCTCCAGCGTTTGCACGAAGCTTCGCCTAACGAGATTGGGATCACCAATAATCTCGCGCGGCTCGGGTTAAGCATCGATCAGAACACAAAACAAGCGCAGGAATTGGCCAAGCAAGCACACGATCGCGCGCCCGAGGATCTGAATTGCGCGGTGACATATGCATTCGCACTTTATGTGCAGGGTCACACCACTGAGGGACTCGAGATTCTCCAAAAGCTGTCGCCCGAAACATTGCACGAACCGCATGCTGCGGTTTACGCCGCCGTTTTGCTTCTCGATGTCAATCAGACTGATGCCGCCAAGGAATACATCCAGATGGCAAAACACGGTCCCATCTACGCCGAAGAAAAACGTCTCCTCGAAGATGAGCTGACAAAAATCTCCGGCGCGTCACCCAGTCCAACGCCAACGCCATCTCCAACTCCTGCACCGTCTGCGACATCGACGGCTCCGACCCCAATTCCCGAACTCTCTGCGAGCGCGACACCCTGACCGCTTCGATCGGCTTCAGTCTTTATAAGGATCGACGATATCGCGTCCGGCCATCGCCACGCCCAGCGGCCGCAACGTGTGCAAGACGCGGATCGTCCCCGCGTGCGCTTGTAACACATCCGGCAAACGACGGTACGCTTGCGGCGCTTCGTCCAAATCGCCGCCGCGTAAAACAATTCCGCGGTCGTGCAACCATTTCATCATCTCATCGTGCCGAACGAGTCCATCCTGCCGGATTCGTTTGTTGCCGACCTTGACAAATCTTCCTTTCGCTGCCGTGCGCGACATGATTCGTCCCGCGCCATGAATCGTTGAAAAAAGCGCTTCGCGCGAAGTCGGCGAATCGACGCCTTCGATAATCACCGCGTCATCGCCCATGCTTCCGCCGACAAAACCTTTTTGTCCGGGAAACGCCGGTGTCGCTCCTTTGCGCACGACCCAGAACTCTCGGCCATCGTGTTTTTCGCGCCAGGCGAAGTTGTGATGGTTGTGCACTTCATCGACGATTCGCGCGCCCAAAATGTTTTTCACGACGTGTCGCGCGACCGCTTCACGTCCCGCGTAGGCGTAGCGTCCGGCCAGATGCATTCCCGCGAGATAGTCGTGGCCGATCCCTGATTTTTCATCGACCACCGTGGGCGGCACATCCATTCCGTCCTTCCCGCCGGCTGCTTTCAAAAAGTGGGTGGCGGTTTTATGTCCGAGTCCGCGCGAGCCAAAATGCGCGCCGACCCAGATGCGATCCTCCTCGTCCGCAAAAATATCGACGTAATGATTGCCACCACCGACCGTGCCGAGCTGTTCCGCCGCCATCGACTTCAAATGGCCGATCGGTTTTAATTTCCATGACGGATCGTCAAACAATTCATGCTCGACCCGCGTTTTGCTTTTGCGCCCGATCCCGAACGAAATTTCCCGCACCACGTCGTCCATGATCTTGTCGATCTTCGGCGCGATCTCCTCGCGCTTCGCATCCGTCAGGATCGCGAGATTGCCGCAGGCGATATCGAAGCCGACTCCACTGAGCGAGATTTTGTCCTTGTAGGCAACGACGCCGCCGATTGGTTGGGCGTAACCTTTGTGACCGTCGGCGCAAAGCACGCCCCGCTCGGCGCCCATCGCCACACACGTTTCGATTTGCTTGATCGTCGCCGGGTCGTGCTCGCCGAAAATCTTCGTTTTCGGATCCATCGGTAAGATAAGCTCGAACCGATGGAGAAGATTTCAATTCGTTACCGAGTCAGCGATTTTTTGCCGAGGATTCTCCAGCTTTCAACATCAGCAGCCGTGCGCGATGGCGAAACGCACCGCACCGCCGCGATCGAATCGAAAACAACCGTGCGAAAGGGCAACTTCATCACCGCCGCCAGTTCCTTCTTCGTCGCACGCGGCAGTTTCTTGTAAAGCAAACTGACATGCGGATCGCTCGGAGCCTTTGTCGGCGATTTTGCGGCGCGGCCAAGATCCGTCACCAGTTTTCTCAGCAACGGACTTGATTTAAGTCGGACAAAAAGCGTTCTCGTGAACGCTGACGAAAAAGCAACACCACTGGCGGTCAGCCGAATCGGTCGCAGTGAAATCTGTTTCAAAACTTTGTTCGGCGGTTGTCCATCTTTCGCTGTCGAAAAGAGTGTCAAGTGCGGTTCGAAATTCGGCGCCCGAAATTCCTTGCGCAGAATTCGCACGATCTCGCAAAACAATTCGCGTTCCGGTTTCGCCGGGAGCAGCCAATAAACGATCGTGTTTTTTTTCATTTCGTCGCGGGCGCCCTGCCGGCACCGTTTTGAGATCGAGCTGCACCGCCGGTTTGACCTGCGGCCAAGGTTAAGGACTTGAGTGAGCCGCCGGCAAGACAAATACGATGTCGATCTTGGCTGGTTGTGAATAAAGTGGCGCGCCGCTGCGCATGGAGCAGATTATCTCGTGCACAAGGTGGCCACTAGTCGGGTGGATTGGTCCGCGCTCCGCGAAGATTTTCCGATTCTCCGGGAGCGTGTGAACGGTCATCCGCTGATTTATTTCGACAGCGCAGCCAGCTCGCAGAAACCGCGCGCGGTGCTGGACGTCGTTCGAAACTATTACGAACACGAAAACGCCAATGTCCATCGCGGCCTGCACGCGCTGAGCGCGCGGGCGACCGAGCATTACGAAAAATCACGCCAGCGCGTGGCCGATTTTATCGGCGCGGCGAGCGCGGACGAGATCGTGTTCACGCGCGGCACGACCGAGAGCATCAACCTGGTCGCGCAAGCGTGGGGCGGAAAGTTTCTTCGCGCCGGCGACGTGATTTTGCTCACCGAGATGGAACACCACAGCAATCTCGTGCCCTGGCAGCTGCTCGCCGAGCGGATCGGTGCGCGGTTGCGTTTCGTTCCGGTTCGCGACGACGGCACCCTTGAGTTGGAAAAACTTTCATCACTGCTGACGGCCGAAGTGAAGATATTTGCCTTTACCCACGTTTCCAACTCGCTCGGCACGATCAATCCCGTCGCAGAGCTTTGCCAAAAAGCGCGCGCTGTCGGCGCGATGACCCTTGTCGATGCGGCGCAAAGTATCGGGCACATGCCGTTAAATGTTCAGGAGCTCGGCTGCGACTTTCTCGCTTTCTCCGGTCACAAGATGTGCGCGCCCACCGGAATCGGCGTGCTCTATGGTGGATTGGACATTCTCGATTCGATTCCGCCGTGGCATGGCGGGGGCGAGATGATTACGAGTGTTACGTTGGAAAAAAGCACGTTCAAAAAACCGCCGCACCGTTTCGAAGCAGGCACGCCAAATATTGCCGGCGCCATCGGTCTCGCGGCTGCGATCGATTACCTCGAAGGAATCGGACGCGCCGAAATTTTTAAGCACGATGTCGATCTTGCTAGTTATGCGTTGCAAGGAATGGCCGATGTGACGGGACTGCACGTCCTTGGACCGTCGCGAGATCGCGGTGGAGTCATTAGCTTTGTGATGGGCGCGGCGCATCCGCACGATCTGACCACTTTTGCCGATCAGTATGGCCTGGCACTACGCGGCGGTCATCATTGCAATCAACCGCTCATGCGCCGCTTTGGTGTGCCTGGAACAAGCCGCGCCAGTTTTTATCTTTACAGCACGCGCGAGGAAATCGATCGCATGGTCGACATCCTCGACAAAGCCGTTCGTTTTTTCAAATGAACCTAGAACTTGGCGATCTGGAAGAACTTTACCAGGACGTGATCCTCGACCATTCCCGTCGGCCGCGGAATTTTGGCGAGCTGTCTGACGCTGCAGTTCGCGTGCATGGCGATAATCCGGCGTGCGGCGACGAAATTCATCTCGCCGTGAAATTCGACGGCAACGGAGGGTTAAAGGAAATCAAATTCACTGGTCACGGGTGCGCCATCAGTCAGGCCTCCGCGTCGTTGATGACAACAAAGTTGAAAGGCAAGAGCCGCGATGAAGTCGAAGAAATGCTCCGCGAATTTCACGATTTGGTAACGAGCGAGAACAATGACGCGCCGAAAAAGCTCGGCGATCTTCGTGCGATGCGCGGTGTTCGGAAATTTCCGCAGCGTGTGAAATGCGCCATGCTGCCGTGGCGCGCGGTCGAGCAAGCGCTAAGGCAAACCGAAGGCGAAGCCACTGTTTCGACTGAGGAACCGGAATTTGCCTGAGTTATGCCGACGAATGTTCTCGGGACCGAACTGAAATGTTGCTGTCGCGATCCGATGACCGGATTTTTTCGTGACGGCTTCTGTCGAACCGGACCCGAAGACGTCGGCTTGCACACGGTTTGTGTGAAAGTCACGCGCGAGTTTTTAGATTTCTCGGTGCTCGACGGCAACGATCTCGTCACACCCGTTCCAGAATGGGGATTTCCCGGACTCAAACCCGGCGACAAATGGTGCGTCTGCGTCACCCGCTGGAAATCCGCGCTCGAACACAATCGCGCCGCCCCTATTGATCTCGAAGCAACGCACACCTCCGTCCTAGAATTCGTTACTCTCGAAGACTTAAAAGCGCACTCGATTAAGTAACGCCCCAACCAGTTGGCCTGAAAGCAGCTTCTGAGGCGATGCGTGGCAGCGCCCCGCACTGTAAATTCGCCTAACCCGTCGCTACTCATCAATCTCGCGGCCGCTGTGCTTCTCGCCTTCGGCGTTGCCCCGTCTCAGGCGCAATCCTGGCGTAGCCGCGAAGCCGTTTATTCGGCCCAAACCGTTGACGGCGTGCCGCTGCAGCCCTTTTCGTTCGATCGACAACCTGCGCGCGCGCAAGCAATCCAGGTCGCCTATTACACGTCACGACCGACTCGCCGTGTGGAACCGATCAACCATGACGAATACGATTCGGAAACGACGACATCCGGACTCGATGTCGGCGGTTCGTGTCCGATGGTCCCCGGAAATCGCGCGGTGCTGCGGAACGGAATCGCCTACGCGCCGGCGAACGCGC
>WNFR01005221.1_pt1 | contig 13291 bp, 10 predicted proteins | sample 5400221 | NCBI WGS metagenome assembly WNFR01 (sample SAMN13153357, study PRJNA577476) | soil metagenome | isolation source: 40 cm soil under Madrone tree | place: USA:California | collected 2016-06-14
CAGGATTAGCGGGATTATCAAATTGCCCGGCCATAAACGAGCCCGGAGTTTTAGACGCGTAGGCCTGCGCCCGCTTGATCGCGCCCTGCATTCCCTCGTCATCGGGAGTGCGGGTCACCTCTGCGCCCAGCGCTCGCATGATGATAACTTTCTCTTCAGAAAAACGCTCGGGCACGAAAAGGGCTACCTTGTATCCGCGGTTTACGCCGATTAGCGCCAAGCCGATACCAGTGTTTCCGGCGGTGGCTTCTACGATTACTCCACCCGGTTTCAGCAGCCCGTCTTTTTCCGCTCGCTGAATGATCCCAATCGCGGCACGGTCTTTCACGCTGCCGCCGGGGTTTAGGTATTCGAGCTTGGCGAAGACATCGGCCCCATTCTCAGGAGCCAACCGCCTGAGCCGAAGCATGGGGGTTTGGCCGACGAGATCCGTAATGTCGTCAGCCACGCGCAAGCGTGAATTGGAAACGAGAGGCAATCTACAGGGTACGGAACAGAGCTGGAAGCGTCAATTGGATTGAATCATTGAGCGATTGAATCATTGAATCATTAGAAACCACTAATGCGAGCGCTTTGTTTTTCAAATGATTCAATCCCACAGTGATTCAATGATTCAATTCTACGGTTCTCCGCCCGCGCCCTTTTCCTGGCCGGGGTAGTAGCCGCTGCGGGTGCGTACGGTCAGCTTCTTGTACGGCCGCGCGTGAGCGTCCACGTGAATGGTTCTGAAACCTCCGACGTTCTTTGGGGTCGTGGGCGCATAGGTAATGGTGTACTGATTGCGGATGTCGTGGGCAACGCTCCGGCTTATTTCGTCAACTTCATTCAGCGTAGGCGGAAAAAAAGCTATGCCGCCGGTGCGATCCGCAAGCACTTCCAGTTCGCGTTTTGCGTGCCGTAATTTCTCTCCCCCGAGCAGGCCGATTGCATAGACAGTTGGACCATTTTCCTGCTGAAGCCGGTGGACGGTTTGCTCCAAGCTCTCCTGACTGGCATCATCCTCACCGTCCGTAACCACAAAGAGCACCTTTCGTTGCAGTGGAGACTTCATCAGGTAATCTGTGGACGCAACAATCGCATCATGCAGCGCTGTCCCACCGCGCGATTCGACGTGCTCGAGAGCGGCCTGAAGCTTCTTTATATCGGAGGTGAACTCCTGGTCGAGGTAATATTCGTCGTTGAAATTCACCACAAATACCTGATCTTCAGGATTGCTCGAGCGTACTAAATTGATAGCCGCCTTGTTCACCTGATCGCGTTTTTCGCGCATCGATCCGGAGTTGTCGATCACAATTCCCATCGCGACTGGGAAATCTTCCTGCCGAAAAGTCCGAATCTGCTGCGGCTGATTGTTTTCAAAGACTGTGAAATCGGGCTTTGAAAGATTGGTGACCAGTCGGTTCCGTTCATCTACTACCGTGGCATGCAACGTCACCTCTTGAGCCTGAGTTCTGAACACAAACACGCCACTGTCGGTAGCAGTGGGACCCTGGCCCTGCGCGGGCTGCGCCTGCGACGGTGTGGGCTGGACAGCGGCGGGTTGGGATGCTGGCGCTTGATTTGATGGAGCCTGAGTGGGCGGAGCCTGACCCGGCGCAGCTTGGCTTGGAGAAGCCTGATTTGGCACGGTCTGGGCAGGGGGATTTTGGCTCGGGGGCGGTGCCTGAGTCGAGGAAGTTGCATTAGGCTGCTGAGTCGTGCCCTGAACTGGTGACGGCTGATTGCCCGAAGCGGGCGGCGCTGTCGTCTGGGCGGCGATCAGGCCAACCAGTATAAAGACGAGAAATCCCGTGACTACTCTGGAAAGGGCAGATTTATTGCGAAGACGCATAGTACCCAGTTTTGGCATATACATGGAGCGGCGGCAGTCCTTTGGGCGGAAGTAGCTTTACCTTTATCTTATGCCATTTGCCGTCGTGCCCTGGGTTCTTTGGACGGTATCCGAGTACATATTGGTTGCGTAGCTCGATTCCAATTTTTGTAGCCACATCGGCTAAATCGTTGGGATTATCGATCGTAAAGGAGCGCCCACCGCTCAATTCAGAGACATCGTTGAGCAACGCCGGTCCCAATTGCTCTTCCGGAGTGGACATGTACCGGTCGTAAATACCTATGGAGTAGACCATTACGTCGGCTTCCTTCACCAATGACTTAATCTCACCCTCGGTATAGCGGCTGTGGTTATCGCCACCATCAGAGATGATGAGGAGTGCCCGTTTCGGGTATTTGGCCTGGCGCATCTTGCTGATGCCGAGATAAATCGCGTCCAGCAGCGCCGTGCGTCCTTTGGGGACGGTGTAGATAAGTTTGCCCTCAAGATCATCCACCGACTGCGTGAAGTCTGAGATTTCCTGGGGTTTGTCGGCAAATGCAATCAGGAAGAATTCGTCCTGTGGATTGGCCGTCTTAAAGAACTCAGTAACTGCTTCCCGCGCCCGCTCGACTTTGCTGCCCATGCTTCCGCTCATATCGAAGATCACGCCTAGGGAAATAGGAGCGTCTTCGCTGGAGAAGTGCCTCACGTCCTGCGCTTCCTTGCCCTCGTACACCTGGAAATTCTCTTTGTCGAGACCGGTAACGAGGCGGTTCATGGGATCAGTTACGGTGACGGGAACCAGCACCAGGTCAACTTTGGACTTAATGGTCGGCGAGTGAGTCCGAACCGCGTCCCCGACCATCGCTTTCGGCTGCATGTCCTTGTCAGTGTCAGGGTCAGTGTCAGGGTCGACTCGCGGAGCAATGTGGATGTCGTCGACGTCAGGAGTCTGGGCGCGGGCACGAGTACCGCTTACAAGACAGAAAGCCGAGAACAGAATTAGAAAAGTAAGAGTGTCACACAGGGAGAGATTGCGTGGTGTGAAGTTTAACGCCGTTCGCCGAATTATTACCCGGGGGCGAGAGGACCCGCGCCGGCCCTGGCGCGCCATAAAATCCTCGAATCGATTGCCGATATTATCACACGTTCGGAGAAGCGGTGTTAAAAGTTTGTCACCAATCCGGACGACTCTTTGATTCCCGAATTGTGCAAAAGTTTGTCCAATAGGGCATGGCCCCTGGCGTTTGGCGCGTGACCCGCGAGAGCATTCCACGGCTTGATACAATTCGGTCACTCCAGGTAAATGGCACACATCGAACCCTTCCACGCGCTCCGCTATGATTCGGCCAAGGTTCCTCTTGCGCAAGTCGCCACCCAGCCTTACGACAAAATTACTCCTGAAATGCAGGAACGATATTACGATGCTAGCCCTTACAACCTAGTTACGGTAATTCTTGGAAAACGATCGCCGAATGATGGTCCGGAGGACAATCCTTATACACGTGCCGCAGTTCTGTTTCAAAACTGGCGAAGAGAGAATGTGTTCCTTCAGGATCCAGAACCGTCCATCTATCGCTATACCCAGCAGTTCTCCGCACCGATTTCAGGCTTGCAATTTGAACGCCGTGGATTCATCGCCTTGGGAAAGCTGGAAGACTACTCCGCAGGAATCGTTTTTCGGCACGAGCAGACGCTAGCCAAGCCTAAAGCCGACCGTCTTGACCTACTTCGCGCCACTCGCGCCCACTTCGAGCAGATATTCATGCTGTACAGCGATCCCTTGGGAGAGATTGAGAAAGCTTTAGAACCAGCAGAGCTTCCTATTATTGAATTACCTGACGAATACGGCGTGGTTCATCGCGTGTGGAGGGTTGCCGATCCTGCAACCATCGACTTCGTACGCCGCAACATGGATGAGAAAAAACTGATTATTGCGGACGGCCATCATCGTTACGAGACTGCGCTGAATTATCGGAACGAACGACGACAGAATGCTGGGAAGCCAGGTGCACGAAACCCTTCGGCGCGTCCACCATACGAACTCACCATGATGACTTTCGTGAACATGGAAAGTCCTGGGCTGCTCATCCTTCCAACGCACCGGGTGGTTCATGGATTGGCCAACTTCTCCGCAGCGTCGTTTCGCGATGCGGCGTGCGCGTATTTCGGCGTGGAGGAAGTGGATAATTCGATCACTGCCGAGCGCGCGACAGCGATCCTGCGCGAAGCAGGGCGAACCGGAACGGCGCTGCTGGCCGTCGCCGACGAGCGTTCCTTTCTGCTGAGCCGGCCGCGAGCGCCAGACTCGACGTTCGAAGGACTGTCGGTCCGGCAGCAGTCGCTTGATGTGGTGCAGCTTCACAAGTGCATATTGGAAGGCGTTCTTGGGATTTCGGCGGAAGCGATTCGGGACCAGCAGAACGTAATCTATGTTCGCGACACTGGCGAAGCTATGAATATTGTCCGCTCTGGCCAGGCCAATCTCGCCTTGCTCATGAATCCTGTTCACATGCGGCAGGTGCGGGACTTGGCCTTCGCAGGCGAGGTATTGCCGCAAAAATCGACGGACTTCTATCCCAAACTGCTCAGCGGATTAACTGTGTATGCGCTGGAGTAGGCAAGCGCTCGGGCGAGCCGACTTCTGGCGCTTTGTCGCAAGCACGTCCCTGCTGTGTCCGATACTGCTGTCCGGCCAAGCCGCGGCTCCTGTAGCTCCGAGCGGAACTCCAGCAAACTCCACCCAAACGGAATCGACTAACCCGTCGGTTCAGCCCGTCGCACCACCCCCGCCGCTTCAAGTAATGGTCGACGCAGCCCACGGTGGAACAGAATCTGGGGCTATTTTGAATCCTGCACTCCTCGAAAAGGAATTAACGTTGCTGATCGCGCAGCGATTGCGTCAGGAATTGAACTCGCGCGGCGTGCAGTGTCACCTGCTACGCGAAGCAGATGCGACGGTCTCCACCGACCAGCGGACCGCGATGGTCAATGCTGCGCGGCCTCTGCTCTACATTTCAATACACGTGACGTCGCAAGGCAACGGCATGAAAGTTTATTCGGCGATGCTGCCAGCGGGCGGGGATGATCGCGGTCCATTTGTAGATTGGCAGACTGCGCAATCGGCGTCTTTGGAGCGCAGCCGCTGGGCCCAGCAGCAACTCGTCGCGGCCATTCAGAAGATGGGATTCCCAGTTCGTTCGCTCACGGCGCAGCTCCGGCCGCTCAATAATGTTACGGTTCCGGCGGTGGCGGTTGAAATTGCGCCGACCACGGGTCAGGTTTTGCAGCTAGCTTCGACCGGCTATCAGCAGATGATCGCAGCGGCGCTGGCCAACAGCATCGTGCCTGTCGTTCCGTCCCTTAAGGTGAAAGGTGGCAGCGCGCCATGATTCAGCGTCAATTCGTGTTCGCGACCGTCATCCTGCTCGCATTGACCATCAGCATGTCGCTCTATGTTTGGCAACTGCGGCGACATGAACTTCTCAAGCCGAATCCGCCTCGCGCTGCACAGCACGTGACCGTACCGGCCGCAGGCCCGACGGAAAACGTCACGGTGTACGTGGCCTACGATAATCCCGGCGAGCTGCGGCCCCAATCGATCACGGTTCCGCTCACTTCAGGGCGGCAGCAGCGCACGGAAGAACTGCTGCGCGGATTACTGAACATTTATGTCGCCAGGAATTCACCTCATCCACTTGCCCCAGGATCTGAGATTCACAGTGTGTATCTGGTTGACCCGGGCGTCGCGGTCATAGATGTGAACTCCGATTTCCTGGACGGGCAAACCTCTGGAATTTTGGCGGAGGAGCTAACCGTGGTGTCGATGATCCAGACGCTTTCGACGAATGTTCCTGGACTGATGCGGGTGAAGATCCTGGCTGATGGAAAAGAGCGCGAGACCCTCGCGGGGCATGCGGATTTGTCGGGATTTTATGATGTGGCGCAAGTTGCAGAATTGGCCCGGCAATTATCGGCGCAGTAGTTCCCCTTCACTCTGAATGAGAGCGCAGAGATCGAAATAGCTAATTTTCAGCCGACTGGCAATCGCCGAACAACCGGATACGCAAACTCCGGCTGCTAGAATCACTGAATGTTTTATCGCTCTGACAATCGCGCTCCAGACCAGATGCGCCCAGTGAACATCATCGCCGACTATATCTCCACGGCTGAGGGCTCCGTCCTGATTGAAGTCGGCAACACGCGGGTGATCTGCACGGCGTCGGTGGAAGAGACTGTGCCTCTGTTCTTGCGCAATTCAGGGCAAGGCTGGGTAACAGCGGAGTACGGCATGCTGCCTAGGGCGACCCTTACACGAACGGCCCGCGAGTCCAGCCGAGGACGCGTCGGCGGGCGCACGCACGAAATCCAGAGATTGATCGGCCGCTCGCTGCGAGCTGTGACTAACCTGCAACGACTGGGCGAACGCACCATTTTTCTTGATTGCGATGTGATCCAGGCCGATGGTGGAACACGGACGGCTTCCATTACCGGGGCATTTGTCGCTCTTGGCCTCGCGCTAGAAAAGCTAGTCGATGCCGGGACTTTGACCTCAGTTCCGCTGAAAGATTTCGTCGCGGCAGTGAGCACCGGAATCGTGGATGGCGAACCGCTGCTCGATCTTTCTTACGAGGAAGACTCGCGCGCGGATGTCGACATGAATGTTGTAATGACCGCTGGTCACAAATTTGTTGAACTGCAAGCGACGGCCGAACATCAGGTCTTTGACGACGTTCAGCGAGAAAAAATGATTGATCTGGCGCGCCAAGGCTTAACTTCTCTGTTGGCAAAACAGCAGTCGGTGCTCAAAGGACTCACTTTGCGGCAATAGTTATTCGGCCAGTCGGTCGACCTCGGTTTCAAATCTCCAAGCGTAGGTTGCTGATTTGCTCGCACGCAAGTTCTAGGGGTTTCCCCTAAGCTCTGTTCCGTTTTCGTAACAAAAGTAACTTTCCCGAAACGGTTCAACAAATCGTGCAAAGATTCATTCAACTTGCAGACCGGCCGGGCGTGGATGGAGTCAAGCGTTAACCCCCTCGAAACGCGGATTTCGAAAGACCACGTCCGGCAGTTCTTTCCTCCCAGAGTCTGAGGTCGAGTTCAGCTCTGCTTGCCAGATTCCCACCGGCTGCTAAAATCAGAGCCTGAGCGGGAGTAGTTCAGCGGTAGAACGCCAGCTTCCCAAGCTGGATGTCGCCGGTTCGATCCCGGTCTCCCGCTCCAGCAACTCCGGAGACCGAATTCAGCTACTAACCGCCTCCTTCCTGTCTCAGATCGAACTCAGTTCATTACATATTTCGCTGTATGGAACTGCTCTGCTGGCTAGCCCTATCATAGGGTGTTTTTGTTGACATAGGGCTTGCCGGAAGTAGCTTTGCGCCGAAACTGAAAGTGGAACTCCAACCCTCATGAACGAGACACTCTTAGCGCCTATAAATTCTGCATTTTTGTCTTCCCCTGAATCGGCTGCGCTTGTCCACGGAGGGCATGTTGTCCAGTTCTATCAGGATGACAATTTTTTGGTCGAGACGGTGAGCCGGTATGTCGGCGCCGCGCTGGCTGCTGGCGATGCCGCAGTGGTGATCGCCACCAAGAAGCATCGCACTGCAATTGACGTACTGCTCCGGGCACGAGGTCTGGACGTAGCGAAGGTGGTCAATCAGGGGCGGTATTACGCGATCGATGCTAATGAGGCGCTCACAAAATTCATGCGAAATGGCTTGCCCGATCCAGATGACTTCAAGAGCCAGATTGGAGCGGTCCTGGAGAAAGCGGCGTCCTCAGTCGGCAGCGAGCAGTCCCGGGTTGCGGCTTTTGGAGAAATGGTGAATGTATTATGGGCGGCCAGACATTACGAGGCTGCCCTAAGGTTGGAGCAACTTTGGAATGATCTCGCGCGAGCCTATTCGTTCTCGTTGCTTTGTGCCTACCCGATTACCGGATTCAAGAACAAGAAGCACGCGGATTCCTTTCTAAAAATCTGTGCGGAACACACGGCCGTGCTTCCCACGGAGAGCTACTCGCTGCTGGTAAGTGAGGAGGACCGCCTCCGCAAAGTCAGCGAACTGCAGCGGGCGGCACTGGCGTCAGAATCCGAAAGCGCCCTGCTGCACAGCGAAGAGAGCTTCCGCTTGTTTGTGGAGGCCGTCAGCGACTACGCCATTTTTATGCTCGATCCCGAAGGTAATGTCGCCACCTGGAACACTGGGGCGGAACGCATCAAGGGATACAAGCCGTGGGAGATTGTCGGAAAGCATTTTTCGGCTTTTTATCCGGAAGAAGATTTGCGTAACCGCAAGCCGTGGAGAGAACTCGAAGTAGCGGCAGAAGTAGGTCGCTTCGAGGATGAGGGCTGGCGGGTGCGCAAGGATGGATCGAAATTCTGGGCGAATGTTGTGATTACCGCGTTGAAGGATGAGTCTGGCCGGATCCGTGGATACGGTAAGGTAACGCGTGATTTTACCGAGAGAGTGTGGGCACAGGATGCAGTACAACGCGCCAACCAGGAGTTGAAGAAGGAAATACTTGAGAAAAAGAAGGCCGAGCAGCAGTTGCACAGATCAGAAGAATCGCTGCGCAAACTTTCGCTCCACTTGTTACGGACGCAAGATGAAGAGCGAAGAAGGATCGGCAGAGACCTGCACGACAGTTTGGGCCAATATCTGGCGGTGCTGAAAATTAATCTCGACTCCGTGCAATTATCGCTGCCTTCGAGCAACAGCCGCGCTCACTCGCAACTCAGCCAATGTGGGCGCATGGCGGACGATGCTCTCAGAGAGGTGCGCACACTTTCGTATCTGCTATACCCGCCAATGTTGGAGGAACTGGGCCTGAAGTCGGCTATCCCGTGGTATGTGGAGGGTTTTGGGCGGCGCAGCGGAATCAAGATGACGATCGAAATCCCGCCGGATATTGGACGTCTGTCGCGTGAGGCGGAACTGGCGCTATTCAGGGTCTTGCAGGAGTCCCTTACCAATGTCCATCGGCATTCCGGGAGTGCGACCGCCAAGATTCGGCTGCGCGAAAAAAATGATCTTGTCATTCTGGAAGTCGAAGACCAGGGAAAGGGTTTTCCACCCGGGGTATTGGGAACCAATGGAAACGGCTTGCCTGCTGAACTCGGAGTCGGATTGCGCGGAATGAATGAGCGCATGCGGCAGTTGGGAGGCCGGATCGAAGTGGGCCCAGCTAATAAAGGCACTGTCGTTCGGGCGGTCGTGCCGATCGGCAAGCCGTCTTCAAAATCCAAATCCAACGAGAACGAAGTGGTCGTGCCAACGATTTAAAGAGCAGACCGGGATCGTTTAATTCCTCTAATTGAAAAACAACGAGAGATTCTGTATCGGGCCGCAATCAAAGCGGCTCGTAATCATTTCAGCCTGGAATGCTAATCTCAACAGAGATGGCGCTCGTGATCCGCAGATCAAAGATTCATGGTGATGGAGTGTACACAACCGCTCCGATCAAGAGGCGGGCGCTGGTGGCCGAATACACCGGGCCGCGGCTGACGAACTCGCAAGCCGACGACATTTATGAGCATTCTCCCCGAACTTACCTCTTTGGGTTGGTGGATGGTGAGCACGTGGTTGATGGCGATGGTATCGCTGCCTTCATCAATCACTCCTGTGATCCCAATTGCGAGGCAGACGAGATCAAGGGCCGCGTAATTATTCGTGCGATTCGGAGCATTGGTTCGGGAGAGGAACTCGCTTATGACTACAACCTCTACGACGGCGATCTGGATGACTCCGCGCCTTGCTACTGCGGCGCGAAGAGGTGCCGAGACAGCATGTATTCTCCAAAGGAACTCAAGCGGAGACGGAAGTTGGGGAATCGGGCTTCGGGCTCTGGGCGTTAGGCTTCCGGCGTTAGGCTTCCGGCGTTAGGCTTCCGGCTTTAGGATCTGGGCTTTCGGCGGACCTGCGGGCCAAAATAGCGAGCTCTAGGATGAAGCTGTTAAGCCTGAAGGCCCGGAGCCTAAATCCCGAAGCCTGAAGCCCGATTCATGCAATTCTCTGGTCGGAAGCAGTCGCGGAGGCAGTCAGCGGCAAGCCAGGCTCTTCACCCGAGGACCTGCCAGAGGAGTCACGCCCGCCAGTTGGATCGGCGGTCAGCGCCGCACCCAGGAACGACTCAGCCCAATGCTGGACGTTATAGGTTCGAACGATGTTGCGCAATAGTTGCATGCGGGACCGCTTCTCCTCTACAGGCATTACGCAAGCTCGGTGAATGGCTTCTGCGATTCCTGCCAAGTCGTTGGGATTAACGACAATCGCCCCGTGCTGTAATTCCGCAGTTGCGCCGGTGAACTCACTGATTACAACCACACCGCGTTCATCCACCTGGGCGGCACAGAATTCTTTTGCCACCAGGTTCATGCCGTCCTTGAGGGACGTGATCAGCGCTATATCAGCGGCGCGGTAGTAGATGAGCAACTGTTTTCGCGTCAGGTTCCGGTGCATGTAGTGAATCGGCACCCAGCCGGCCTCGGTGAACTCGCCATTGATCTGGCTCACGAGCAGCTCAACTTCGCGGCGCAGCTCTTTGTAGTTCGGAATCTCTTCCCTGCTGGGAACTACGACTTGCAGCAACGTGACCCGGTGCCGCAGCTCGGGATAGCGCCTGAGCAGGATACGAAATGCTTTCAGACGCTCAGGAATGCCCTTGGTGTAGTCCATACGGTCCACCCCGAGGACAACGAAGTTGTGCGCCAACTCGCGTCGTAACTGATCAGAGCCAGCTTCCACCTCGTGACTGGCGGCATGACTGGCAAATTCCTCGAAGCTGATACTGATGGGAAATGTGGCAATGGTGGTCCGGCGGCCCTCAAGCGAGACGATATTGTGCGACTCTTCCCTTGCGCTGACAGCCTCAGGAACGATCCGCTCCAGGCAGCTGAGGAAATTGTAGCGATCACGGTCGGTCTGGAAACCAAGCAAGTGATACTGCAATAGCGATCGCAGCACGGTCTTGCGCCAGGGCAACTTCTCAAACATGTCCGGGGCGGGAAATGGAATGTGCAAGAAAAAGCCAACGCGCGCAGTCGAGCCCGCTTCTCGCAAATACCGGCCCATCAGCATCAGATGGTAGTCATGCGCCCAGATCAGGTCCTTGCCATTGGCGGCTTCGGCCGCTGCCAGGGCAAACTTACGATTCACACGCTGGTAGAACTCCCAATATTCGGGGTCAAAATCGCAGCGCGAAGGCATGTCATGAAATAAGGGCCAAATGATTTCGTTGGCGAAGCCCGAATAGAATTTCGATACTTCCTGCTGCGTCAGGGGAACAGCTTTGAACCCGTATGGTCGTCCACGCGCGGCCTTCTGCAGGAGAGTAGATGCAGTTTCGGGGTCAACGGCGCCCGCCCAGCCGATCCAGAGGCCGTGATGGTGGCGCCAGATGCTATCGAGCGCCGACGCGAGCCCGCCTGCGCTAGGATTCAGCCGCGGCCGCCCGGCGCGGAACTTGACCTCCACCGGCAAGCGGTTCGAGACATTGATTAGACGCCCTTCAAGCAGCTTCATATTTCCGCTCCACAGGCTGCGAGCCAGTCCCGCAGAAATCGACCCAATTCATCTGGTGGCCGCAACCAAACATCGGCCATCGTGGGCCGGGGTTCGGGGCGGACCAGAATACTAAGCCCCCGCCCTTTGATGGCACGAAAGGCATTCTCGTCTGTCTGATCGTCACCTAAATATGCAGCCGCCACGCCCGGGCCAGCTTCGGCCAGGATGGCAGAAACAGCGTCTCCTTTGTTCTTGCCGGGCGCGCGCAATTCCAACCCTCCATCGAATGGTAGTAGATGCAGCCCGTAGTCGTTAACCAGTGGGGAAAAGATATTCTGCACTTTATTCTCGATGGATGTCCTTTCCTCAGGCGACAGCCCGCGCCAGTGGACCGCCAGACCACCTGGCTTGTTTTCTGTGCGTGAATCAAGTCCTGCCGTCCGCAATGATGTCGCGGCGATTTGCAATACTTTCCGTTGTTCCGGCGGAGGGGCTTCAACTTCGTATGAACCATCCGGCCGCAACCGTTCGGTGCCGTGGCTTCCCCAAATCTCCGGATGAGGGTGAATACCGCTCAGGAAGACCAGTTCCGTAGCAGGACGCCCGCTGACCAGCACAACCCGGGTGTTACAGCGCATGATCCGCGAAATCAACTCCGGGATTTCCCGATATGGAAATGCCCGCGCGCGGTCTGGCGTGAACGGCGCCAGCGTGCCATCGTAGTCCAGGAGCAATGCCCGCGAGGTGGCGCGGCGCACTTTCTCCAGGAAAGATGTGCATACGTCTTGATGAACGGCAACGGTCATGGTAACAACCCGGCGTTGGGCTTCGGGCTTTGGGCTCCCGGCTCTCGGCCTCAAGCGGCATACGAACCTGATTCGGGAAAACCGAAACCCATACCCTGAACTTCTGTGCGAAGAGGCGGAAGAACCTTCCTTGACCGGAACACGCTTGCAGCAAAACACGAGGACAATTTCAGTGGCCAGATGTGCCGCAAGCGCAATCGGGACGCAGCCCCAATCCGCGTCGCGATTACTGGTGGGAGTCTAGCATGGATATAACAAGCCAGAGCAGTTGAAAGTACATAGGGTTGTGTGAAAAAGGTTCATGTAGCGGGAGGTTCCGAAGGGAGATTCCGAAACCAAGGCTGGCAAAGCTGGCAGCGAAACGTTTCGGTGGGTTTAGGTCCAGCGAAACCAGCGCAGGGCAAGCGCAAAAGAAATTCCGCCCCATAGAACTAGAACGAGAATCCTACCGCTTTGGGAGACCAGCGATGATCCTTCCAGGATTGTCGCTCGCAAAGCATCGTTCAGCGCCGTCAACGGTAGTACCTTGATGAACGGCTGGACCATCGCCGGAAAGCGCTCGCCAGAGAAAAATACGCCGGAGAAGATCCACATCGGCATCATCACCAGATTCATCAGGCCGCTGGCGCTTTCGATTTTTTGTGCGCGGCTGGCGGTAAGCAGTCCGAGGCCGCCGAATGAAATTGCGCCAATCGCGCCAATGACCAGAATGTTCCACAGCGAGCCCAGTACCCGCATATGAAATGCGATTACGCCGAAACCGAGCAGCAGCGATACCTCGATGAGCATGAGCACGAGGCGGCTGCTGAGGAGCGCCCGGAGAAAGTCACTGCGCCGCATAGGAGTCGCAACAAAACGTTTCAGCAGCTTGCGCTGACGCATGTCCACCAATGCAAAGCCGATCCCCCACATTGCGGCATTCATCAGGTTCATGCCCAGCAGGCCAGGGATTAGAAAGTCGATGTAACGAGAGCCCGGCTCGCTTGAGGCGACCGCTGACGTCTCAATTACATCCTTCCGGCCCGCCGTGCTTTGCAGACTGTCATCAGCTAGCGCTTGCGCGAGGACACTTTCAGGTCGCGAGGGATCGTAGTGAAAACGAATTCCGGCTTGGCCTACGGGTTCGATGACCAGATCGTACTTGCCCAGACGAAAACCGCGCAGCG
>WNFR01005609.1_pt1 | contig 13291 bp, 14 predicted proteins | sample 5400221 | NCBI WGS metagenome assembly WNFR01 (sample SAMN13153357, study PRJNA577476) | soil metagenome | isolation source: 40 cm soil under Madrone tree | place: USA:California | collected 2016-06-14
GGCCGTCGCACCACCATGACTGTAGCGGGCCAGCCCACAGTCAGTTACTTCTACGACAGCGCAGACCGCCTGTTCAAGATCACACAAGGGGTATCGACGATCACAATTGGCTACGACTCAGCGAGCCGTCGCACATCGCTGATGCTGCCAAACTTGGTGCTCACCGAGTACGGCTATGACACAGCATCAAGGCTGACGAGCATCAACTACAAGAAGGGCGCGGCAACGCTCGGCAATCTGACCTATGACTACAACTCAGTAGGAAGAGTGACCAAGCTCGGAGGTAGCTTCGCACGAACCGGCCTGCCGCAACCGGTCACCGTAACGAGTTACAACGCTGCCAATCAGCAGACAGCGTTTGGCACGCAGACGCTGACCTATGACAACAACGGCAATCTGACTAGTGACGGAATCAACAGCTACGGTTGGAATGCTCGAGACCAGCTCGTGTCGATGAGCGGGCCTGGTCTAGCTGCCACGTTGCAGTATGACGCCTTTGGAAGAAGAATCAGCAAGAGCATCAATGGACCGAGGCCGACCGGCTACCTGTACGATGGAGTGGACATCGTGCAGGAGCAAGTCGGAGGCGATGCGAGCGCGAATACTCTCTTGGGCGGGGTAGATGAGCTATTCACTCGGAGTGATTCATTCAGAGGGTGCGATTCAGACGCAGTACAGCTATGAGCCGTTCGGCAAGACCAGCGCGAGCGGAGCAAGCAGTGGCAATCCGTCGCAGTATACCGGCAGAGAGAATGACGGGACCGGTCTCCATTACTACCGCGCTCGATACTACTCACCGGTCTTGCAGCGTTTTATCAGCGAAGACCCGATTGGCTTCGATGGAGGGGACATTAACCTTTATGCCTATGTGGCAAATGATCCGCTTAATCTGCTTGATCCACTAGGCCTTACTGTTACCTTTTGGGAGAGTCTGATTCCTGTGTGGGGGTCGGGAAAGCAAGCTTACGAAGACTTCAAGTGTGGGCGCTTGGGATGGGGTTTAGTTAACACTGCGATGGCGATTTCAGATATCTTTTTAGTAAAGTCCATTGCTACCGGACTCGCAAAAGGAGCATTCAAGGTGGCGGGAAGTCATACCTGGTCAGCCACAAGTAAATGGCTGACTAACACCGGCTGGCGAGAATTTCCAGGTCAGAATATGCATCATTGGTTACTTCATCAGAATGAAGGATTGGGAAAATATGTGGCTGACTGGATTAAGAATCAGCCCTGGAATCTGATGTCAATGACACCCGCACAACATATGTGGCTGCATAACGAAGCGGATCTCTTGGACCAGTTGTGGCACGGAACACCACAATGGGCCAAAGCTGCTACCGCTTCCGGGCTCGGTCGGGTAGCAAATACCGCGGGGCGCAAAGACTAGCTATCCCTATACGGCTGAAGTCGTGAAGCGCTGTGATGAGTAAGTTGGAAGACTCCCTTGATCGAGGCCTGTTTTCGGCGACTTGAGTGTCCTCATCAGCAGGTGGTGTACTATGTTCAGGAAGCTTCTTGAGAAGTTCGGCCCTAAGAGGCTCGATGACCCTTTGTTCGGCCGGTTAGTGTTTATCAAGACGAGGGATCCAGCAAAATCCTATTGGGAAGGAACCGGAACCTTTCCTGGAACGGGAACACAGATCGAGTTTTCCGTTGACGGACCCTCGGAAGGCCCCGGCAAGGAACAGCAGGCGTTCTACAACAAGCTCGTGGAGAAGTACGATGACGTTAAGAACATGGTCTCCCCCCTGTTAGCGGAGCACCTCGCACGGTGGACTCGGAAAAGCCCTCCCCAGGATGTATGGACGGCCTTCAGGTTGTCATCGGTATCGATTCCTCTGCGAGATTCAAGTGACGCAGAGTGGGACCTGGGCTTTAACTGTTCGCTGGATCGTGAGTACTTCTTCACCGTATACATGAAGGGATGGGCACCCAGTGGGCCAGTTTCGATCGACGACTGATAGTCTTCCGAGTTGTGAAGCGCGACGGGAGCTTCGCACGCACGGCATTTCCTCAGGCAGTCAGCCGCATCAGGCTACAACTCAGCGAATCAGCAGACCGCGTTTGGCTCGCAGACACTGACTTACGACAACAACGGCAATCTGACGAGCGACGGAATAAACAACTACGAGTGGAACGCACGAAATCAGTTGGTATCAATCAGCGGGCCTTCGTTTGCAGCGACATTCCAATATGACGCCCTTGGAAGGAGGATCGGCAAGAACATCAATGGGAATGCAATCAGCTTTCTCTACGACAGAGAGAATATCGGGCAGGAACAGGTACGAGGAGAAGCAAGCGCAAACATGCTCACGGGGCTGGGAATCGATGAGGTGTTTACTCGCAGTGATTCCTCAGGGTCTAGCGGCCTGCTGGCAGATGGGCTGGGCAGCGCGATTGCTTTGGCTGATTCGGCGGGAGTGATTCAGAGTCAGTACAGCTATGAGCCGTTCGGTAAGACGTTGGCCGGAGGCGCGGGGAACGGGAATTCGTCTCAGTTCACCAGGAGAGAGAACGACGGGACTGGGCTGTACTACTACCGGGCCAGGTATTACTCGGCGGGGCTGCAAAGGTTCATCAGCGACGACCCGGCAGGCTCTGTTGATGGATACAACCTCTATGCTTATGTTGGCAACAGTCCGATCAATCTCGCCGATCCGAGCGGGATGATGGCGGTGGTTGCATTAGCTCCATTGGCCGGAATGGGACCTGCCGGATGGGTTGCACTGGGAGTCTTTCTCGCAGTTGTTGGGTATATGGCTTATAGAACCTGGAGCGATTCGAGGACCTGGAGCGATTCCCTCCCGATTCCTATTACGTGTGATCCGCCCACGCCTAGCCCCGGGAACAAGAAAGACAAAACATGTGAAAAGCAATGGGAGGCGGACAGAGCGAGCTGCCAGAAATGGTGGCCCGAGAGTAACAAGCCAATGCGCAGGGCTTGTTATGAGCACGCAATGACCAGATGAGTTCTCTGCGAACAAGGCTTTCCTGTGCCTGACCTTGAGCCCAGGCCGTGGTGAGGTGCATAAGTGAAGAATAAGCGCCCGGCGGACCCTGGGGACGCCGAATTCCTCAAAGCGACTCGGCTTATCGAGAAGCGGGAATACAAGAGGGCTGAGCAAGCACTGAGACTTGGCCTGAAGAAGACGCAGCAAGAAGAGGACCCGAACGGCACCGGGTTTTATTACCAAGCACTCGGCTTCTTGTACCTGCTGCAGCAGAAGAAGGCTGAAGCCCTCTCCTTCTACCAGAAAGCTGACGCCGTGTCCCGCGATTATCACGCGAAACTCGCGTACGCCAGGTTGCTAACAACCATCTATGGCGACCACGCAACAGCGTTAAGCAAGACTAAAGAGGCGCTCGACCTCTTGCCGAAACGGGATCGAGCAGCAAAACAAGCATATAACATCATGGGCTTATGCTTCTTAGGACTAGGGGACCGTGAGAGCGCAATCATCGCCTTAGCTAACTCGTTGAAACTTGATCCTCCGTCATCTGACAGTTACGATCTGACTCTAATCTCCGAACTGATCCGCCAGGGAGTTTACGATAAAAGGTGTGTCCGCTACCTGCTCGCCATTCTGAAAAAGGCTAAAACAGAGGGCAACGAACGCGTAATACGAGCTGTCAACGAATTGCTTGCTGAGTCGAAAAGGTTGGAACAGACTACAGCGACCGGGGAGGAATGCTGACAATGGAAACGTTCAGTACAAACCCCCCAAGAATCAGACCACGATCGCTTACAACACGTCGGGAAGGTGGGACTCTGATACCATCGCGCCCTGGGTACATGTAGATGCAGATGTGAGAATGGAGAAATAAAAACGTACGATAGGTCCGTAATAGGGGTCGGCCCGGAGAAGATATATCCAAAAGCAATTCACTTCGGCGAGTGATAGGGTCTTCTCTTTGATCTAACGGATTTTAGGAAGCTCGTGGTTGGAGGCTGATTGTGAGAAATGAACCTAAAGTGGCCAAGAAGCATACCATTGCTTGCGTCAAGCATCCTAACGGAACACTAACAGCCGAAGAGAACATTGTTTATGTGCCATTCGAAAATGTCGAAGAAGAGGTCAAAGTTGAGCGTATACCTGGAACCGCTCGGGTGTTGCCAATCACCAAGCAGGAGGCAGAAGAGTGGGCTCGCAGCGTTATGCTCGAAGCCCCTCAAGATACCATCGAAGCGATGATCAAACGTCTCTGTGGCGAAGACCTCGACTGGACCGTTGAGTAATATTTGGATTCTGGCGAGTTAGCTCAACCGTAACAGTCCATCTGCGTTCAACCAGAAGAGAGACTTGTATTGCCCGCTGCAATATTATGAATTTCGGCAATAATCCGAACGCACCAGGCGTGTAGAAGCGACTGGAACGGGGCCAGATGAAAGTTCGGCGTGCGAGGCTGCGATTACCAACGCGAAGGCGATAGCGACGGGTGATAACTTTAGGGGTACTCATGCTAAGCACTGCCTGCCACTGCATAAGGTGTTGGTCAAACTGAATTAGGGATCGCCACATCGGAGGTTGGCTTATTGAGTAATATTCCCCTTAGTATAGAAGGCTAAGAGCAAGGAGTATCGGAACCCGCAGATTAGCAAACGAAGAGAACAGGTATACTCGATTCCGGTCTGTAGGCGACTGTCGGGAGCGTGCACCAAACCACATGACTCGATCTGAAACAGATAGTATTCTGCTTGAGGCTAGAATCGCATTTGAGGCGGGAAACTTAGCTAAAGTTGTCACTCTTTTGACACCTTTAGCTGATGCAGGACACGCCGAAGCTCAGTTCCAGCTTGGGTTCTTGTATTTTACTGAATATGATTACCCTGCCAGTGAAGCTTTTAGTTGGCTTACGAGAGCGGCAAAGCAAAACCACGCTGAAGCTTATTATTGTTTGGCAACCTTTCCAAGCTCTGAGGATTTCGTACCTTCGCGAGGTGAAACGGATCTAGTTGCCCTTCTTAAGAAGGCGGGCGAGCTAGGTTCGTTGCGGGCCCAGTATGATCTCGGGGCCTGCTATGCCACCGGTGATTGGGTTGGTGATTGGGTTGGTCCTAAAGATGAAGCAGAAGCGGTCAAGTGGTACGCCAAGGCCGCCGAGCGTGGTTGCGTCGAGGCCCAATATAATTTGGGTTTAATGGTTTTTGTAGGGGAAGGTACTGCACAGGATACAGCGAGAGGTATTGAGTGGCTGGTAAAAGCTGCTGAGCAGGGGTCAAAGGAAGCTGCGAGGCTTTTGGTGGATATCTACCGCAATGGCCTATATGGTGTCGCCAGGGATATCGAGAAAGCAGCTTACTGGGAAACTGGCCAGATTTAAGCGAATCAACGAACAGGCCCAAAAAGTGACCTCCGAAGAAGTTCTGTTCTGAGTGATACCGATCCGCTGAACCGTCTACGTCTACGATGCGATGGGGAATCTCACAAGCGTCACTCGTCTTTCGTAGCACATCCGAAGCCGTCACGACCCATCTACGAACGGGAATCTGAGACAGGCGACCGACCGCAAGAACCAGGTGACGAGCTACAGCTACGATACGCTGAACAGGCTGACGCTGGTCACTTACCGGATGGGTCGACTAAAAGCTACGCATATGACAATGCAAATCGGCTGACGTCTGTCGTTGATTCAATTTCAGGGACGATCAGCTACGGTTATGACACTCTGGATCGGGTGACCAGCGAGACGTTGCGCGAATCGACTACGACTCGTTGAACCAGCCGACACGCATTACCGACCCGTTGCAGGGCCTAACTTCGTTCGGTCGAGGTGGTTACGAATCCCGACGGTGTAAGACTCAAGTGGTTCCACTCGTTGATGGAGGTGTGCACGAGTAAACGATCCCCATGGCTACATCCACTTGCACAATGTATTGCTAGCGATATCGGGCAACCTGCGGCTCTTAGGCTGTGGAGAGTGGGCTGACCGTACCCTTTTAGCCACGCAGTTTCGAGACGGCTCACCTACGGAGTTTCTCGGCGAAACCCGACTCGCCTTACAAGCAACACTCGATAGCGAGCGAGATCTTCCTTCTGAGATCCTCGGGGAGATTCAAAACACTCTTGAAGAAGTCAATGAAGGTTTCGATCTCGCTGGATACCGATGACGCGTTGAGCCCGCACTACCTTTATGCGGACTGCGTTCGGTTGAAAGGCGCCGCATTAACGCTCGGGGTGGATGAGTGTTCCCTCTGTGGTACATCACCGTTTGTGTTTGATCGCTCGACTAATTATATAGCAACGACGGCACTCGTGTTGTTCCCCTTGTGGGGCGGCGCGGTTTTGTGATATCTACCGGCTGGTTCGAGAGTTGGCCCTGTAGTCGCTGAAACCTCATTCCTATGGACGCCCCTAAATCCGAGAGTAGCAAGAAGTGCAGTTGGTGCGGTACGCTGAATCCGGCGGACGCTCCTGCCTGCTCAAAATGCGACGCTGGCTTGCCGGCGATTCAGCCTCTAGTTAGTGCTCCCGCGTCTTCGACATTAACACTCGACCAGGAAAACCGGGCTCCCTATCAAGCCGCCGTTACTCCACTGGTGGACAGTTCGCTGTTCGATCGCATGTCAGATGAAGCAATGCGCAGTCTCGGCCTGGGCCCGTCTTTTGAGCCCGGTCGAACTCAGGCTCTTTTTGTTGTCGGTTGTCTATCGCTCTATGTCCTGCTTAGTGTGGTCGGCCTGGTTGCGGACTATTCCCGGATTCAGACGTTGTCAAAAGCGACGGGTGGGTTGGGAGTGCCGCGCCCGGAAGCGATGCAGATCGATGCTCAAACGGTGCTCATCCGGCTTGCGCTGTTTATCGTCGTTTTGTTGACAGCGGTTTCCTTCCTTGCCTGGATATACCGGGCCCACAAGAACCTCAGAGCTCTCGGTGCGACGGATCTCAAATATAGCCCCGGTTGGGCGATTGGCGGCTTCTTTATTCCGTTCCTCAATATTGTTCGTCCTTACCAGGTGGTAAGTGAGATATGGCGAGCGAGCGCGGGCGAAACGCGATGGTGGGGCGGGGCCGCGTGGATATATGCGGAGACGCCCATCTTGATCGCCGTCTGGTGGGGCTCCTGGCTGACGTTGGGTATCCTGGATTCCCTCGGCGCGTTCACGGTTTTTGGAGCGCTGGGGGCCGATCGGCTATTGGTAGCGACCAGATACCGTATCTTTTACTACATGGTCGGTGTCTTAAGCGCCGCGCTTGCGATCACGGTGGTCCAGAAGATAAATTCCAGACAAGAGAGCGCCCATCGGCTCATCTGGTCAAACACTCTGCAAGACGAGGGACCAGGCGGCCAGGAAAGACTAGCTGTACCGCAACCATCTTCCTAGCTCGGCGATGCTCGGCCGCTTGCCGTACATCAATATGCCGACTCGGTAGATCCTTGCCGCCACCCACACGCTCCCCAGTATCGTCGCCACCATAATCACCATCGACAGGATGACTTGCCATACCGGCGGGTTGATCACCGCAATTCGCAACATCATCAGCGTAGGAGCAAAAAACGGTATCATCGAAAGGACGATCGACGAGGTGCTATTCGGATTCGCCATCACCAGCCCGAAGATCATCATCGGCATTACTATCAGCAGGGTCACCGGAAGCTGTACCTGCTGAGCGTCCTCCTCGCTCGACACTATCGCACCCACCATCGCGTACAGCGTAGCGTAAAGAAAAAATCCGAGCACAAAGTACAGGACAAAATAAACCAGGAGGCTGATCGGTATATTGGGCATCTTCGCCCCTTGCGACGCAAACATTGTCGCGCCGAACAATGAGAGCAGGGCCGTCGAGAGCGCCCAGATTCCAATCTGAGTCAGACCAACGAGACCTATACCTAACAGCTTGCCAAGCATCATCTGAGATGGCCTCACGGAGGAGATCAGCACTTCGACTATGCGGGACTGTTTCTCTTCAATCACTCCACGCATCACGAATATCCCGTAGAACAAAACGGACATATAGAGGAAGAATAACAGCGCGAAGGCGATCATAAAGTCCTGCCGCATTCCTCCTTCTTTCGACTCTCCGCTGGCGCCGATCTTGAACTTCTTCAGATCGACCGGCTTCATGTACAGGCCAATCTTGGTTGCGTCAAAACCCGCTCGCATCAGCTTTCGCTCAGAGATTGCCGCGCTGACGGACTCTTCGAGCGCGCGTATCGAGAAATCACTCAGGTTCTTTGCGTGGTATTCCGGCGGAACATTGTCGAGCACGCCCGGACCTAAGATAAGGTAGGACTTCTCCAAACCTTTTTCGCCTCCCCCGCCGGACTCACGTTTGATCCAGTCGTTCGGGTTCTGGTCCGGAGGCACGACCTGTCGAGTGAACACGAACCGCGTAGCGTTTCCAAACCCGTCTTCTCCATCCGAGTCGGACCGTGAGCCGGGTGACTCCGCTCTGGCCGCGATGGCTTCGAACAGCGCGGGATCGCCGTTCTGGTCGAGCACGGTTATCTGGCGCTCGCCGCCGCTGCCTCGCCCGGCGAGAAAGCCCGGTAGTATGATGAGGCCAAGGAGCAACAGAGGGCTGATTACCGTGCCGATCGCAAACGCGCGCGTCCGCACGCGGACCAGGTACTCACGCTTGATTATCACCCATACTTTTTTCATATGTCCCAGCCTGTGACCTCCGCGGTCCGTGCGACGCTTTTTGATCCAGTCACCGTCTCGATGAAAATTTCGTTGAGCGAAGGCTCAACCAGCTCGAAGCGATTCACCCGCGCGCCGGCTGCCAGCGCACGTTTGAGGACCTCCTGCGCATCAGCGCCATCGTTGAGCAATATCTCGCTGTAATTCGGAAAGCGATTGTGATGCTTGACCAGGTCGTCGCCCAGAAACGAATCGGGCCCTTCGTAGTCCAGGATCACGGTGTTCTTGCCGTACCGCCGCTTCACTGCCTTCAATCCGCCGCTCAGCACCTGCGTACCGTGATTGATCAAGCAGATGTCGTCGCACATCTGCTCGACCTGTTCCATCTGATGGGTTGAGAAGATGACCGTCTTCCCGCGCGTCTTCAAGTCGAGTATGACATTCTTCAGCAGGTTGACGCTGACGGGATCGAGTCCGGAGAAGGGCTCGTCGAGGATCATTACATCGGGGTCGTGGATGACGCTCGCGATGAACTGAACCTTCTGCTGCATGCCTTTGGAAAGATCGGTGGGCTTTTTGTTCTTCCAGTCTGAGAGCTCGAGTCGGTCGAGCCATTCATCGACTCGCTTTGAAGCTTCGGTCGAGTTCAGCCCCTTGAGATTCGCGAAGAAGACGAGCTGGTCGCTGATCTTCATCTTCTTGTACAGACCGCGTTCTTCGGGAAGATATCCAATGTGCGGTTGGAGGTCGGGGGATACGTGCTGGCCCATCACGAGGACGTCGCCTTGATCGGGCGCGAATATGTTGACGATCATCCGAATTGAAGTGGTCTTGCCTGCGCCGTTCGGTCCGAGCAGGCCGAAGATCGTGCCTTGCCTCACCTCAAAAGACAGATCCTTAACCGCAACAAACTGATCGAACCGTTTGGTGACGTGCTTGAGTTCCACGACATTCATCAAGTCTCCTCCGCCCATCGTAGTTCGACAAACTTCAGTTTGTCGTCAGTCCGAATCGGATAGTGAGCCAGCGACAAACTGAAGTTTTGTCGGACCTGAAAAGCTGCGAGATTGAATCTTCCGGCGGCTATTCGCGCGCACCCTTCTCTCTGTACACGGCCGGATCGAAATTCCTGGTGGTGTTCTCGGTCACGCTTGGCATGCTCATCGGCGAAGCGGCCAACTGCTGAGGCGTGTAGTCGCGAGCGAGTTGCTTCTCCGTCCTATCGTGATGGGCAGCCGGCTGGTAGCCTGTGGTCAAACGCAATAGCAGCCATACCAGCAGACCGATAACTCCCACAACCGTCGCGCCGCCGAAAGCCATTATGGCGATCAATGATCGAGGGTCGAAGCCCGGGCGCTCGCCAAGATTGTAGACTGTGGTGAACAGGGCGATGAATCCCGCGATGCTGACCAGGGCCACCAGGAAAAGCATTACCCCCATCGCCTTTCCGACCGAAGCGTGCGGCTCGATAGGCGTGGTCGAGGCACTCAGCCCCGCACCGCACCGCTTGCAGTACTTCAAGCCTTGCGTTGTTTGGTCGCCGCAATTCGGACAGTACATTAGCAGCCTCCACCATGAAAGCTCAGCGAGTATGCCAGCTCTCCGTCGGACTCAATCACTACGTGCTCACGTTGTTACGAATTCGCGGCTCGAACGACCGCGTTGTATTCTCAGTCACGCTCACCATCGGTTCCTGCGACGCGGCGATTTGCGGCGGCGTCAATTCATTCCTGCGAAGCTCGGCGGTGCCCGTACGTGTATCCGTCTGTTGCTTAGCTCCGATCAGCCGAAACAGCAACCGAACAAGCATAGCGACGACGGTGAGCGTCACGCCGAATTCGATGATGAACAGAGTCATCATATCGCTCTGAGAAAACCCACGGTTAGATAACTCCTTGGTGATCAAGAAAGGCATCGTTAGCCCTGCCATGAACACGCCGCCGATGAAGATCAAGATGGCAATGATTAGAGCGAACGGAAGGTCTTTCGGCTGGGAAGCATTGAGCGGCGCCGTGAGATTGATCCCACAACGTTTGCAATATTTCAATCCTTCCACCGAATCAATCCCGCAAGACGAACAGTACATAGACCACCTCCATTCGAAGCATCCTTACTCGCTGGTATCGCGCTGATATACGCGCGGTTCGAAGTTTCGAGTCGTGTGCTCAGTCACGCTTTGCATCGCAATCGGCGGCGCTGGGATTTGAGGAAGCTTCTGGCCCGGCTGGAACGCCCTTGGTGTCCGAGCGGGCTTGTCTGAGACCGAACCGAAACCCATCACGCGCGAGAACAACTTTATCAGCATCAAGGTTGAAAACACGATGGCAGCCGATCCGAAAAGCACCATCATACCCGCAATGACAACGGCATCGTGGACTGGCGTCGTGAAACCGGGAGGTTGAGGGCCAATCAGAGAGAGCGCGTGCGTAAACACGATCGCGAGGCCGCCAAGCACTATGGCCACAGTTGCAGCGGCGAGGATCACCGCCGCCAGAACATTCCTGGGGGCCGGTGGCGATGTCGACTGCGTAGTCTCGGACAGATTGCCGCCGCAGTGCTTGCAGTAGTTCAACCCGAAGGTCGATTCGGCCCCACAATTCGGACAATACATGTTGCCTCCATGCGTCAGAGCGCTCTTGCTACTCTAAGGTGTCAAGCGGGGAACTCAGTCCTAGTACGAACCTCCCAAGCCTCAGGTTCACCCTCAGTCTCCTTGAGGCATTCCGGAAGTGAGGCCCATCATATCAAAAATTCGACGCGCCCGCCGCTCAGTGGCGAAACTTGCAGCGCTTGAAACCGCCATGCTAGATTGAGTTTCAATCTAGTTCCAAACTTTCAAACCGTCCTGAGGAGTAGACGCAATGTCTCAACCGGCTTCTTCAATATCTGAAAGCGCGCCACGCCCGCTCACTTCGCTTACGGATGAAGAGTTACTGTTTCGCCAATCAATTCGCGAGTTCGCTGAACAACAGGTCCGCCCGCTTGCAAGCGAGATGGATGAAAAGGGCAAGTTCGCTCCCGAACTAATACAGCAATTTTTCGAGCTTGGCTTAATGGGAATAGAAGTTCCCGAAGAATACGGCGGTCAGGGTGGCAACTTCTTTAATGCTATCCTCGCCGTGGAAGAGTTGTCGCGGGTCGATGCGTCCGCCGGGGTCATCGTCGATGTGCAAAACACGCTGGTCAATAACGCGATTCTGCGTTGGGGCAATGAAGAACAAAAAAAGAAATACCTTGCGCGGCAGTCGGCGGACACGGTCGGGGCTTACGCGTTGTCGGAAGCCGGCTCGGGAAGCGATGCTTTCGCGCTTGCGACGAAAGGAGAGGACAAGGGCGATCACTTCTTGTTGAACGGTCGCAAGCTCTGGATAACCAACGGCGCTGAGGCCGGCTTGTTTATCGTGTTCGCTAATGTCGCGCCGGACAAAGGCTACCGCGGGATCACCGCGTTTCTGGTCGAACGCGACTTTCCAGGGTTCACGGTTGGCAAGAAAGAGAACAAGCTCGGCATCCGCGCGAGTTCGACTTGCGAGTTGATTCTCGAAGACTGCGCGGTCAAGAAAGAGAACGTGCTGGGCGAAGTGGGCAAGGGCTACAAGATCGCGATCGAGACTCTGAACGAAGGGCGCATTGGCATCGGCGCGCAGATGGTCGGTGTGGCTCAGGGAGCGCTCGAATGCGGCATCAACTACACCAGGGAGCGGCACCAGTTCGGCAAGTCGATCGGGTCGTTCCAGGGCGTGCAGTTTCAGATTGCTCAGATAGCTACCGAGCTCGAGGCCGCGCGGTTGATGGTCTACAACTGCGCGCGTATGAAAGACGCCAGGGAGGACTTCGTCAAGCAGGCGGCAATGACCAAGCTATTCACCTCGCAAGTCGCCGAACACGTGACTTCGCAGGTCGTCGAGCTTTACGGCGGCTACGGCTACACCAAGGACTACCCGGCGGAGAAGTATTACCGGGACGCCAAGATCGGAAAGATTTACGAAGGAACTTCGAACGTGCAGCTTCAAACGATCGCCAAGTTGATTCTCGTCGATGTCTAAATGGCGGTGGACGCCTAAACTCCAAACTCCCAGGGAGGAGAAATGAACTTTCAAAAATCGATTCGTGTAGTCGCGCTGCTGATGATCGTGTTAAGCCTGACCGTCGCCTCGCGCGCGCAGGGACGTCGCGACGAAGGCCGATGGCAGCAGCTTGGGCGCTCCTACGTCGACGGAAGAAACGATCACGACAGGATTGTCGTGAACAACAACGAAAGCTTCCGCGCTCTTCAGCTTGAGGTCAGAGGCGGAGCCATTGAGTTTCAACGCGTCGTTGTCCACTTCGAAAACGGGGCCGACCACGACATCGAGATTCGCGACAGAATCTCGAATGGGGGAGGACGCGGGAGATTGACCTCCCCGGTGACCATCGCAGAATCCGAAGCGTCGAGTTCTGGTATTCGAAGGGCGGTTGGCGCTCGCGCCCGTACGTGAATCTCTATGGACTGGCGGGCGGTCCGATAATTGGCGCCGGCCCTCTAGGGGCGATGACTCCCGTTGGGAACGCCTCGGACAAGTGTATGTAGATGGCAGGAACGATCACGATAGAATCGTCCTGAATAGTCGCGAGAGTTTTCGAGCGCTTCAACTCGGTGTCAAGGGCGGGGCGATTGAGTTTCAGCGTGTGCTTGTTCACTTCGAGAACGGCTCCGACACCGACCTT
>WNFR01007755.1_pt1 | contig 13290 bp, 10 predicted proteins | sample 5400221 | NCBI WGS metagenome assembly WNFR01 (sample SAMN13153357, study PRJNA577476) | soil metagenome | isolation source: 40 cm soil under Madrone tree | place: USA:California | collected 2016-06-14
CTCGCTCGTCTCGACGGGCGAGATCGACGCCGTGGGGCACACGCCTCCCGAGCTCGAGCGCGTGATCATCGAACGCTCCTCGGCGCACCTGCGCAATCCCGAGGTTACGGTGATCGTCACCAAGCTCGGCGAGCAGCGCGTATACGTCGGCGGTGAGGTCTTGACGCCGGGGTACATCCCCCTGCGCGCCGGCATGACGCCGCTCCAAGCCGTGCTGGAGCGGGGCGGGTTCAAGGCTACCGCCAAGCGCGACAGCGTGCTCCTCCTGACGCCCGGCGCCGACGGACGCTTCAGCGCGGCGCGCATCGACTTGAAGCAGGTGCTGGACGCCGGTGTGCCGGAGCGCGTCCGCCTGCACCCGAACGACGTGCTCTACGTGCCCCCCACCTGGATCGCCGACATGGACATCGTCGTCGACCAGTACATCCGCGGCTTGATCCCGACCCTGCCGCGCGTGGGCGCGGGCGTGCAGGTGAACTGACGCTCGATGGCGACCCTCCAGACGCTGCCCGAGGTGACGACCATCCTCCCCGCGGGGACGAGCGCCGGTGTGACGTCGCTCGCGATGCGGACCTTCTTCTACGCCGTCTTCAAGCACACCCGCCTCGTGGTCGGGACCTTCCTCCTGATCTTCTTCGCCGCGGCGGTGACGGCGGTGTGACGGCGGTCGTCCGACCGACCATCTGGATGGCGACCACCACGGTGCTGGTGAAGCTCGGCGAGACGGCGCAGCTGGCGCCCTCGGAGGCGCCCTCGAAGAGCTACTCTCTTTCGATGAGTCCCGAGGTGGTGAAGACCGAGGCCGACATCGTGAAGAGCTACGACGTCATCCGGCGGGCGGTCGAGCAGCTCGGCGTGCAACCCGAGCCGGGCACCACCATGGAGGAGATGGTCACCAAGATGCAGCTGGCGCTCACCGTCACGCCCTCGCCCGGCGCGAACACGCTGCAGATCAGCTACATCGGCCGCGACCCGCAGCGCGCGGCGCGCATGGTGAACAGGATCACCGACGTCTACATCGACCACCACAACGACGTATACCGCACGCGGGGCATGCACTCCCTCTACGACGAACAGCTGCGCATCCTGAAGGCCCAGATGAAGAGCGCGCAGCGGCGCTTCCGCGCCCACCTGCAGCGCGAGCACGTGATCGACGTGGACCAGGAGATCCTCCTCTTCAATCAGGCGATGATCCTGCAAGATAGACAACTCAGGGAGCATCGCCTGAAGATGGTGGGCGTGCAGCAGAAGCTGAATCAGGTCCGCGCTGAGATCGCGCGCGCGCCGGAACTGATCCCCTACAGCAAGCAGTACCACGCGAACCCCACGCGGCAGGTGTTCGAGAACCAGCTCGCCGCGCTCGAGGTCGAGCGCTACAAGACCCTGCAGGCGTTCCTGCCGACGGACCGCCACGTGCAGCAGCTGGACGAGCAGATCGCGAAGGTCAAGGCGCGCGTCAAGGAGGAGCAGGAGCTTCTGGTGAGCGACGAGGAGCAGCGCAGCGACCTCCACACCCTGCTGCTGCGGAACGAGAACGGCCTCGAGGTGCTCATTGCCGACCTCCGCGCCCGCGAGCCCGGCCTGCGCCAGCAGGTGAGGACGACCCGCCGGCGGCTCGTGAGGCTGCGCAACATGCGGCTCACGATCGCCAACCTGAAGGCGGACGCCGACGAGAAGGCCTTCGCCTACGACCTCTATCGCAAGCGGAACGACCAGGCGCAGATCCAGGAGGCCATGACGGACCAGTCGATGGTGAACGTCGCCGTCGTGCAGCACGCCACCCCGCCGATCGAGCCGCTGAACGGGATGCTGCTGCCGCTGCTCCTCGGTCTGGTCGGCGGCATCGGGCTGGCGAGCGGCCTGGCCGTCGCGGTCGAGTACGTGAACCGCCGGCTGCGCTTCGAGGAAGAAGTCGAACGGTACCTCGAGTTGCCGGTGCTCGCCGTCATTCCCGACCTCGAGAGCACGGCCGGGATCGCGCGGGCCTAGGGCAGGGTCCCTCCCATGAGTCGGATATACGACGCGCTCAAGAAGCTCGAGGCCGAGCGGCTCCGCCGCGCCGGCAACGGGCGCAACGGGGGCGGCAACGGAGGAAACGGGGGCGGCAACGGCGGGGGCAACGGGAAGCGCAAGGGCTGGCGGCGGTTCTTCGCGGGCAACGGCCGCACGAACGGCCAGGCCCAGGTCGCGCTCCGCCTCTCCCTCGACCCCGAAGCCGAGGAGGCGTATCAGCGGCTCGGCACGAACCTCCTCGTCCCGGCGGTGGGCGAGGCGGGTCCGGTGCCACGGCTCCTCGGCGTGACCGCGTCTCGCCACGGCGAGGGAACCACGACCACGGCGGCCGTCTTCGCCTCGATCCTCGTGCGCCGCCGAGGCGGTCGCGTGGCGGTCGTGGAGGCCAACCGGCGCTCCCCGAGCTTCGATGGGGTGTTCGCCATTCCCCGCGACGGGGGTTTCGCCGAACTCATCGAGGGGAAGAAGACCCTCGTCGAGGTGGCCCTGCCTACCGAGGTCGCCAACCTGTTCGCGATCGGCTGCGGCCACTCGGAGCTCGGGGCGCCGGCCCTCGCTCCGTAAGCAGTTCGAGTTCGTGATCTTCGATCTACCGCCCGCCAACGTGTACGCCGACACGTCGATCCTGGCTCCTCGCCTCGACGCAGCACTGATCGTGATCGAGGCCGACCGCACCCGTGTTCCCGAGGTCGAGCGCACCCGCCGCAGCCTCGAGCGGGTGGGCGTTAAGCTCGTCGGTTCGGTGCTGAACCGCCGCCGCAATTACATCCCCGCCTTCCTCGAAGAGATGCTCTGAGCCGCGCGTCGGCTCCGCGTGTCCGCTCCCTATGGTCTCCCCGTCCGTCATGGCTCGCTCGCGTCCCGGTCTGCCCGCCGGGATGTGGTTCCTGCTCGCGCTCGGCCTGCCGTTCGTCGGCGCGGTGACGGTGACCGGCATCTACCTGAACAAGGAGGTCGTCGTCGCCGCCGCCTGGGTGGCCTTCGCGGTGGCGGGTGCGATCCTGTTCGACCCGCTGGTCGGCGTCATCGCGATGGCGGGTGGGTTCCTGCTGGCCGCCTACCCGACGGTGCTGCAAGACCTCGGCGTCCTCACGATCAACAACCTGCTCGGGCTGGTCCTCGCGCTGGCCCTGGTCGCCTACGTGCTGAGCAGCCGCGACCTCTCCTTTCTGCTCGTGCGCCAGGTGCTCATCCTGGCGGCGATCGGTGTCCTGATCCTCGTCTCGACGGCGCACGCCGCCGCCATCTTCCCCGCCATGCGGCCGAGCCAGAGCCTCGGCGTGCAGGAGAAGCTGCTCGACCGCACGTCCGACATGATGCACGACTTCTTCGCCCGACTCGTCTTCCTGGTCTTCATCTGCGCCTTCGTCCGACGCGGGCGTGACGTGAAGGGCCTCTTCATGACCTTCGTGCTGGTGCTCTTCCTCGCCGTGCCCTCGGCGCTGCTCAACTGGTGGCAAGGGACCCTCGCGCACGGCTTTCGCGCCATGGCGAGCGTGACGGCGGGCGCGAATGCCAACCGGCTCGCCATGATCTGCCTGATGGAGGTGGGGTGCTGGTGGTGCTGGCTGAAGCTGCGCCCGAGCGCCGGCCGCTGGGCGGTGGCGGGCGCCGTGATCGCCGGGGCATTCGTGGTCACGCTCGCGACCGGCTCGCGGAGCAGCCTGGTCGGGTGCGGCCTGCTCGCCGTCCTCCTGCAGACGGGACCCCGTCGCTTCCGGGCGACGCCGTCCCAGGTCGGGCTCGCGGCGCTGGGCGGCCTGGTCGCGATCCTCACCGTGGTGCCGCCCGAGGCGTGGCAGCGCGCGATGACCTTCACCTCCGACACCAGCGTGGAGACCACGGTCGCGGAGCGCGGCGCGGCCAGCTCGCTCGAGCTGCGCGAAGACACCATCCGCGTCGGGCTCCTGATGATCCGCGATCACCCGCTGCTCGGCGTGGGCCTCGGCAAGTATCGCGACGTGTCACGCCAGATATACTTCGACCCGCACTTCCGCCCGCCGCACAACTCCGTCATCTGGGCCGCCTCGGAGGGCGGGCTCCTGGTGCTGGGTGGCTACCTGCTGCTCTTCGCCTTCACCTGGCGCGAGCTGATGACGATCCTGCGGCTCGCGCACCGGGACCCGTCGATCGCGCACCTGGCGGCGTCGCTCCGGATCGTCTTCTACCTGTACTGCGCCTTCTCCCTGCTCGCGGACCTGTGGCTGAACCCGATCATGTACGTGCTGGTCGGCGTGATCATCTGCTTGCGCCGGTACCTCGAGGGTCTGCCCGCTGCGGCGCCGGCCCGCGTCCGGGGGGGCCGCCTGGCCCTCGCGATGGCCCGATGATTCGGGTCGCGTACTTTGCGCCCGTGCTGGTGACCGGCGGGACGCAGCGGCACCTCCAGCAGGTGCTCGGCCGGCTCGATCGCGCGCGCTTCGCCGCGCGCGTCTATACCCTCGTCCCGGGCGGCGAGGTCGAGGCCGAGCTGCGCGCCGCAGGCGTCGACGTCGTCTCGCTCGCGCTCGGACCGCGCCTCGTGGCCGTGCGCGCCGCGCGGGCGATCGTCCGCGCGGCCGCCGCGCTCCGCGCCGACGGCGTGCAGGTCGTCCACGGCTACCAGTGGCGTCCGGCGCTGGTGGGCGCGATCGCAGCGCGGCTGGCCGGCGTGCCGCTCGTGTTGGCGAGCAAGCGGAGCCTGACCGGCGACGACACGCGCGCGCGCCGCGCCTGGCGGCTGATCGCGCGTCAGGTCGACACCATCGTGGTGAACGCGGACGCGCTCCGGCGCGAAGGCGAGGCGCACGGGATGGCGGCGCGCTGGGCGCTCATCCCGAGCGGTGTCGACGTGCAGCGGTTCGAGAACGGGCCGTCGGCGGCGGAGGCGAAGCGGGCGCTCGGCCTCGATCCCCGCCGTCCGGTGGTGGGCACCGTCGGGCGGCTCGAGTCGCGCAAGGGGCACGAGCACTTCCTCCACGCGGCGCGCACCATGCTCGGGCTGGCGAACGGAGTTCACCCGCAGGTCGTCATCGTGGGAGCGGGCCCACTGCGGGCGGAGCTCGTGCGCCAGGCGGCCGAGCTCGGGGTGGCGGAGATCGTCCGCTTCACCGGCAGGCTCGCGGACGTGCGCCTCGCGCTCGCCGCCATGGACGTCTTCGTCCTGCCCTCGAACGCCGAGGGGATGTCCAACGCCCTCCTCGAGGCGATGGCCGCGCGCCGCCCGGTGGTGGCCACCGCGGTCGGCGGCACGTGCGAGGTCCTCGCCGGCGGCGCCGGCGTGCTCGTCCCCCCCGGGAACCCGGGGGCGCTGGCGAGCGAGATCATGCAGCTCCTCGCGGACCCGACGCGGGCCGCACGCCTCGGCGAAGCGGCCCGGCGGCGGGTCGAGCAGCGCTTCGACGCGCGCGCCATGGCGCAGCAGATCGAGGCGCTCTACGCCGAGCGCCTCGCGAGGGTGGCGTGAGGACGCGCGCGGCCGTGTTCGTGTTCCACGACGTCGTGCCGGCCATGCGTCTGGCGGCCGTTCCCGTGACGCACCGGCCCTACGCGCTCCCCTGCGAGGACTTCCGCGCGTTCCTGCTCGCCGCCAGCGCCTCGGTGCGCCGGCCCGTGCCGGCCGGCCATGTCCCCGAGGAGCTGGGTGGCCTCTTCTACACCCTCACCTTCGACGACGGCCACGCGAGCAACTACACGGAGGCCTTCCCGGCGCTGATGGAGCTCGGGCTCCGTGCGACCTTCTTCGTCGTGTCGACGCTGGTCGGGGCGCCGGGTCACGTCGAGTGGAGCCAGCTGCGCGAGATGGTCGCGGCCGGGATGGAGATCGGAAGCCATTCGCTCACGCATCCCTTCCTCGATCGGCTGGACCCCGCCGGGCTCGAGCGGGAGTTCGGGGAGTCGAAGGCGGTCATCGAGGACCGGCTCGGAGTGGCGGTGCGCGCCGCCTCGCTGCCGCGCGGCTGGGCCCCGGCGGGGCTCGAGGGCACTCTCCGCCGGCTCGGCTACCGCGTCTTCTGCACCAGCCGCGTCGGCTGGTGGCACCCCGGCGACGCCCCGCTCGCGGTCCCGCGCGTCGCCGCCCACCCCGGCATGCCGATCGAGGACTTCGCCGCCATCCTGAACGCCGAGCCGCGCGCCCTCTGGCGGCTGCAGATGGAGCAGGCGGCCAAGGATGCGGTGAAGGCGTGCCTCGGGCGGCGCGGGTGGGCCGCGCTCCGCACGCCGCTGCTCCGGCTGCTCTACGCGCGGGAGACGTGATGCGCTACCGCACCCTGATCCTCGGGCTCGACGGCGCGACCTTCGACGTGATCGACCCGCTCGTCGCGCGCGGCACCATGCCCGCGCTCGGCGCGCTCGCCGCGCGCGGCGTGCGCGCCCGCCTGCGCTCGACCTGCCCGCCGGTGTCGGCTCCGGCGTGGGTCACGTTCTTGACCGGGAAGCAGCCGGGGAAGCACGGCGTCTTCAACTTCCAGAACCTCGACGGGCGCCGCTACTCGGGCTTCAGCGAGACGCTCGTCAACTCGTCCTACTTCCGCGGCACCACGCTGCTCGACCACCTCGGCCGCGCGAGCGACGTCCGCTCCCTCGCCTACCGCATCCCGATGACCTACCCGGCGTGGGAGGTGCCGAACGGCGTGCTCGTCTCCGGCCCGCCGCTCCCCGACCGCCGGCGCATCCATGCGCGTCCGGCGTCGGTCGAGGCCGAGATCGGCACGGCGAGCCCGCTCTCGCACGACGAGCTGTCGGCGGCGAAGCGGGGGCGCGACGTGGCCCGCCTCGACGCCTGCAACCGCTTCGAGCTGGACCTGCTGGAGCGCACCACGCGGCGCTACCTGGAGGCAGGCTACGAGCTGGTGGTCTCCTTCACCGGCATCCCCGACACGCTGCATCACGCCTTCTGGGCCTTCCACGATCCCCGCTCGCCGGTGCACGAGCCGGACGCGCCCGCGGCGCTCCGCTCCATCATCCCGCGCTGGTACGAGGCGATCGACGCGACCATCGCCCGGCTCCTCGCCTGCTGCGACGACGAGACGGCGGTCATCGTCCTCTCCGACCACGGCGGCGGGCCCGCGCCGGTGCGCCACGTGAACCTGAACGCCTTCCTGCGCAGCTCCGGTCTGCTCGCGATCGCCGGCGCGCGTCGCGCGCACCTCGCGAGCGGCGTGCGGCGGCTCGTCGATCGCACGCGGCACGACCTGCGCGGCCGCGCGTGGCTCAAGCGGCGCCTCCCCGAGCGCCTGCAGCGCCGGCTCCGCACGCTGCGCAACGCGACCGGCGCGATCGCATGGGAGCGCACCCGGGCCTACGCGATCCCGATCTTCTACCCGATCACCGGGGTGTGGGTGAACCTGGCCGGCCGGCAGCCGAAGGGCACGGTCGCCCCGGGCGCGGAGTACGAGGCGCTGCGCGACACGCTGGTGCGCGAGCTGTCCGCGCTCCGTGCTTCCGACGGCACGCCGCTCGTCACCGGGGTCTGGCGGCGCGAGGAGGTGTACGCCGGACCGCACTGCGCCGCCGCGCCCGACCTGATCGTCGAGACGGCGCCCGGCCACCACGGCGGATTCGACCTCGACCACCTGGTCACCGACGTACCGCTCACGGCGCTGCGCACCATCAACGGCTCGCACACCGCCGAGGGCATTCTGGTCGCCGCCGGCGGGCCGTTCCGGCGCGGCGTGGTGCTCGAGCGGCCCGAGCTGGCCGACGTGTTGCCGACCGCCGTCCACCTGCTGGGCGTGCCCCTCCCGGACGATCTCGACGGCCGCGTGCTGGTCGAGGCGCTCGAGCCCGCGTACGTGGCGGCGCATCCGGTGCGCCGGGCCGCGCGCGAGGGCGCGGCAGGAGAGCGGGTGACGCTGCCCGCCGACGACGAGGGCGAGATGCGGAAGTTCCTCCGGGGGCTCGGGTACGTGGAATGAGCGGCCCCGCCCCGATCGCGGGCCGCCGGCGCTCCCCCGTGCCGGCATGAGGTCCCACCTGAAGCGCTTCCTCTACCACTCCGGCCTGCTCACGCTTGCCGGGCTCGCGCGGAGCCGCCGCGGCGCACTCGTGCTCCGCTACCACGCGGTCACCGAGGGCGGCGGCGAGGTGCCCTACGCGACGCCCGAGATCTGCATACCGGTCGAGGGGCTCAGGCTGCAGATGGCCTTCGTCAAGCGCGCCTACACCGTCCTCCCGCTCCACGAGCTGGTCGAGCTCGTCCGCCGCGGGGCCACCCTCCCGCCGCGTGCGCTGGCGATCACCTTCGACGACGGCTACGCCGACAACCACCGCCTCGCCTTCCCGGTGCTGCGGCGGCTCGGCCTCACCGCCACGGTCTACGTCATCACCGGCAGCCTCGCCGGCGGCCCGCCACCCTGGGTGGCGGCGGTGCGGGCGCTCGTGCTCGGGGCGCGCGGGGGCGAGCTCGACGTGCCCGGCCTGCCGCCGATCGCGCTCGGCCCGGCGGGGCAGCGTGGTCCCGCGGCGCGGGCCCTCACGCGCGCGCTCGTGCCGCTCGGCTCCGGCGAGCGGACGGAGCGGCTCGCCGCGGCGGCCGCGGCGGCGGGCGTCGACCTCACGCGGGCGCTGGCCGGCGTCATGCTCGGCTGGGCGCAGGTGCGCGAGCTCGCCGCCGCGGGGTGGACCATCGGCGCCCACACCGTGACCCATCCGAACCTCGCCCTCGCCGCTCCCGCCGAGGCGGAGGCGGAGATCGCCGGCTCGTGCGACGCGATCGCCGCGGCGCTCGGTGAGCGCCCCCTCCACTTCGCCTACCCGAACAGCGGCGGCGAGCATCGCTACTTCGACGCCGCGGTCGCCGGCGCGCTGCGCCGGCTCGGCTTCCGCTCGGCGGCGATCTCGAAGCCGGGGCTGGTTTGCCCGGGGACGGACCCGTTCATGCTGCCGCGCCTCGGCGTGGGCCCCCGGCTGGTACCCGTGAGCGAGCTCGCCGCCGCGCTCGCGCGGCAGCGGCTCGCGGCCTAGGACACGCCATGTGCGGCATCGCAGGAGAGCTCCGCCTGGTACTCGGTGAGCGCGCCCGCGCCGACCGCGTGCGCGCCATGTGCGACGTGATGGTGCACCGCGGGCCAGACGACGAAGGCCTCCTCGCGCACGCCGAGGTGGTGCTCGGCATGCGCCGGCTCTCGATCGTCGACGTGAGCGGCGGCCGGCAGCCGCTCGGCAACGAGGACGGCAGCGTGCAAGTGGTCTGCAACGGCGAGATTTACAACAGCGCTCCGCTGCGCTCCGCGCTCGAAGCTCGGGGCCATCGCTTCCGCACCCGCTCGGACGTCGAGGTGATCGCCCACCTCTACGAGGAGGAGGGCGTGGACGCGGTCGGCCGGCTGGAGGGCATGTTCGCCCTCGCGCTCTGGGATGCGCGGCGGCACCGCCTCCTCCTCGCCCGCGACCGCTTCGGGATCAAGCCGCTCTACCTCGCGGAGACGCCGCACGCGATCCTCTTCGCCTCCGAGGCGAAGTGTCTCCTCGCGGGCGGCCTCGACCCCGTGATCGATCCCCAGGCGCTGCACGACTACCTGACGCTCGGCTACGTGCCGGACCCGACCTCGATCTTCGCCGGCGCGCGCCAGCTCCCGGCCGCGCACCTGATGGTCGCGGAGCCGGGCGACGGCGGCGGGCGGGTCCGCGTCGAGCGCTACTGGAGCCTCGCCGGGCACGCCGAGGCGCGCGAGCGGCGGAGCGAGGCGGAGTGGCAGGAGGAGCTCGCCCGCACGCTCCGCGCGGCGGTCGAGAGCCACCTGATGAGCGACGTGCCGCTCGGCGTCTTCCTCTCCGGCGGGCTCGACTCCGGCTCGATCGTCGCGTTCATGCACGAGCTCGGGGTCCACCCGATCCGCACCTTCACGATCGGCTTCGAGGAGTCGAGCTACAGCGAGGTCGATCTGGCGCGGCAGGTCGCGACCCGCTTCGGCACCGAGCACCACGAGCTGATCGTGCGGCCGGACGCGGCGGCCCTCCTCCCGAAGCTCGTGCACCACTTCGGCGAGCCGTTCGCGGACTCGACCGCGATCCCGACCTGGTACGTCTCCCAGCTGGCGCGGCGGCACGTGAAGGTCGTCCTCTGCGGGGAGGGCGGCGACGAGATCCTGGCCGGCTACGAGACCTACCGCGCGCGGCGCTTCGCCGCGCTCTACGACCGCCTGCCGCGTCCGATCGGCGGCTGGCTGGTGCCCGCGATCGTGCGCCGGCTCCCCGTCTCTCACGCCCGAGCGAGCTTCGACTACAAGGCGAAGAAGTTCGTCGCCGGGGCCTACCTCCCGCCCGCCGCCGGCCATCTCTGGTGGATGACCATGATGGCCGAGGACGTGAAGGCCGCGCTCTACGCGAACGGCCACGGCGGCGGGAACGGGAACGGGCGATCGCTCGACCCGACGCTCCGGCTGTACGAGGCGCTCTACCGAGAATCGGACGGCGACGACCTCGACCGGCTGCAGTACATCGACACCACGCTCTACCTTCCCGGCGACCTGCTCGCCAAGTCGGACCGGATGAGCATGGCGCACTCGCTCGAGGCGCGCGTGCCCTTCCTCGATCGCGCGGTCGTCGAGCTCGCGCGCCGCATCCCGCCCCGCTTGCGGCTGCGGCACCTGCGCACCAAATACATGCTGCGCCGGGCGATGGCGGGCCGGCTGCCGGAGCCGATCCTCCGGCAGCGCAAGCTGGGGTTCAACGTCCCGCTCGCGGGCTGGCTCGCCGGCGCGCTCAGGGACTTCGCGCAGGACGTGCTCGCGCCCTCACGGCTCCGCCGTCAGGGGCTGCTCGATGCGGAGGCGGTCGGCCGCCTGCTGTCCGAGCACGTGCGCCACGAGAAGGACCACAGCCGGGCGATCTGGGCGCTGCTCTTCCTCGTCGTGTGGCACGACGAGATCGTGTCCGGCTCGCGGCCGGCGGCGGCCGCGCTCAGTCCTAGGGAGACCCACAGGTGACCGCTCTCGAAGCCTTCAAGCAGCACGCCCAGGAGGGATCGCCGGCCGCGCTCGAGGTCGCGCCGCTCGCCGAGCGGCGCTGGTGGCGCTGGTGGCAGGTGGCGGTGGCGGCGGGCGGCTTCCTCGCGCTGCTGCCCGGCTCCCTGCTCATCGCGATCGCGATCAAGCTGACCAGCCGCGGCCCGATCCTCTACCGGGGCACGCGCATCGGACGGGGCCTCGAGCCGTTCACCATCTACAAGTTCCGCACCCTGCTGGCCGACGCCGAGCGCCGCATCGGTGCCCGCCTCGTGACCCCGGGCGACCCGCTCTTCACGCCCATCGGGCGGTTCCTGCGCAAGTACAAGCTCGACGAGATCCCGCAGCTCCTGAACGTGGTCAAGGGCGACATGAACATGGTCGGCCCGCGGCCGGTCCGGCCCATCTTCCTCGCCACCTCGGTGCAAGACATCCCCCGCTACCTGGAGCGCTTCCGCGTCCGCCCGGGCATGACCGGGCTGGCGCAGCTGCGCGGCGGCTACTTCACCCATCCGCGCGACAAGCTGCGCTACGACCGCATCTACCAGCGGCGCCGCGGCTTCTGGCTCGACTTCAAGCTCGTGCTCGCGACCTTCGTGAAGCTGCTCAACCGCTGGCTCACGCTCGGGCTCCTGCTGGCGCTCATCTTCCTCGCCGCCTCGTTCGTCCCGGACGTGTTCCACCGGCCGTTCGAGATCAAGGTCGGCGGCTTCAACCTCTCGCCCCTCGACGCCATCGGGCTCCTCCTGGCCGGCGTCGTCCTCGTGCGCCAGATCCCCGCGCACCGCCTCTACCTCTACCGCATCCCGACCAACCGGCCGATGGCGTGCTTCGTCGTCTTCTCGGTGCTGGCCGGGCTGGTGGCCGGCGATCTGCCCGCGCGCCTGCGCGACGTCGCCTACTTCAGCGCCTCGGGCTTCCTCATCTTCTTCCTGATCGTGAGCGGGGAGATCACCGAGGAGTTCGCCATGCGCGCGACGCGGGTGGTGGCCTTCGCGGCGGTCGCGGTGGCACTCCTCGGCCTCGCCGAGATCGTGGTGCAGACGCACGCGGCCGCCGCCTTCGGGCCGGGCGGGGACGGGACGCCGCGCATCACGGCCACCCTCGGGAGCCCGGTCGTGCTGGCCGCCTACCTCGTGCTCGGCATGCCGCTCGTGCTGGTCGAGCTGTCCTGCGCCGAGCGGCGCGAGGAACGCGACTTCTGGCTGGTGTGCGCGACGCTGGTCGTCATGGGCGTGCTGCTCACGCAGACGCGGACCGGGCTCCTCGCGCTCTGGGTCACGGGCTCGGTGTTCGCGTGGCGGGTCTCGCGCCGCATGTTCCGGGTCTTCGCCGGTGCGATGCTCGCCTTCGTCGTGCTGATGGTCTTCGTGGGCGCGCTTCGGCTCTCGCCCGCCGCGCTCTCGGCGGAGTGGACGCGGCGCGTGACGTTCACCAGCACGACCATCAGCGCCGACGCGACCACTCCGCTCGGCGTGCTGCTCGGTCCCGAGCCCGGCAAGGGTGCAGTCAGCTGGATCGAGGTGGATCGGGACCGCGAGGGCCCGGCGCGTCCCCACCTGGTGCGCAACGAGAACATGCATCTCACCCTCGTGCAGCGCTCGGGGCTCGTCGGCTGGGCGCTCATGATGTGGGTGATCGGCTCGGCGCTGGCGGCGATCCGTCGCGGCGCGGGCGCGGTCGCCGACCGGCGGCTCGGGCTCGTGCTGTGGGCGATCTTCTCCTCGGGCATCGGCTTCCTCATCTCGATGAGCAACTTCAACGCCCTCTACGACTCGACCATCCAGATCTTCTTCTGGAGCCTCCTCGGCATCGGCATGGCGATCGCCGTCCACCAGAGCGGGCGCCGCCCGACCTTCAACGTGATCTGGCGCTTCGGGCCGGGAGATTAGTCGCCGACCCGAGACTGCGTCTCGGGTCGGGGGGGACAGCGAGAGTGGTGCCCGGTGGACAGGGCGGACGGCGTGCCGCGGCCGGCAAAAGCCGGCGCGGCAGACTTGCCGGAGTGTGACCAGATGACTGAAGAGGGCGCGTCCGCGGCGCGTCGAGGAGCTCGAAATCTTGGGTCGGTGTTCCTAGAATGCGTGTACGCAGCATGATGTGGGGGCTCGGCGCGGGCCTGGTGGCGGGCGCGGCGTGGTGGCTCGTCGAGACGGTGCTCGACTGGGCGGTCGGCGGGTTCGTGCCGGCGCGGGTCGGGGCGACGTTCGCCGGGCTCGACCTGGGCCTCGGCGCGCTCGCCGGGCTCGTGGTCGGAGGGCTCGCGTCGCGGGGCGGACACGCGCCGCGCGCCCGATCGCTCGCGCTCGGGCTCGCCGCGGCATACGCGCTCTTCCGCATCTACGATCCG
>WNFR01006666.1_pt1 | contig 13286 bp, 16 predicted proteins | sample 5400221 | NCBI WGS metagenome assembly WNFR01 (sample SAMN13153357, study PRJNA577476) | soil metagenome | isolation source: 40 cm soil under Madrone tree | place: USA:California | collected 2016-06-14
GTGGTACCTAAGCCACCTGTATCGATATCTGTGAGAATAACCTTCATTCCTTCGTCGGCGCAACGGATCGCAAATTCACGACCAAATCCACTGGCCGCACCCGTAATCACCGCAACTTTTCCGTGAAGCTCTTTCATGGCGAGTCCTCGTGAGAAACACGTCGGGAAATACGGTTGCGTTTGTTTCTTAATGAAAGCGCGCCTATCACCGGGGATTGCGATATCAATAGAGCCGGCGTTCGACCCGCGCCTCGGCCATTTAGCGCGCTCCGATCCAGTACCGCAATGCGGAAAGTCTATGGGCTAAAACCGGGGTGTGTCCATCGAGTTCGCAATGTCCGCTTGGGGTCAATCTCGCCGGATTGACGATGTCCGAGTCACGTCCGCTTTTCCTCCGATAGCGGCGGTATAGCGGACGTCGCGGGACTTCGCATTTGTGCCAACACCGGAAGTGACCGCATCATTCGATCACGTCGCTCGCAGTGGCAAGTAACGCGGCTGGAATGCTGACGCCGAGTGTCCCGGCTGTCTTCAGGTTGATCACGAGTTCGAATTTGGTCGGCTGCTCGACCGGCAAGTCGGCGGGTAAGGCTCCGTTGAGGATTTTGTCGACGTAGACCGCGGCCTGCCGGTATTGATCCTCCAGATTAGGCCCGTAGCTCATCAACAGCCCCGCCTGCACGAATTGCCTCACATTTATGATTGCGGGAAGACGATGCTTTAGCGCCGCATCCGCAATCCTTTGTCGCAGGAAATAAACCAGTGGACCGCCGACTACCAGCAGCGCTTGTACCCGCTTACTGATTATCGTTTCGAACGCGCTGTCGAGGTCTTCCGGACGTTGTAGATCGGCGACTTCAAACGACACGTTAAGCATTCGTGAGACCGCATCGAGCTCAGCAAACTCGACACGGGTCGATACCCGACCGATCACTCCCACCCGCGAAAGGTTTGGGACCACTTCCGTCAGCAGTGAAATGAATTTGGCCCACTGTTCAGCGCTTGCATCAGAAGCCAAGCCGGTAATATTGCCCCCGGGTCGGGCCAGGCTCGCGACGAAACCGGCACCCACTGGATCTGCAGCGTAGACCATCACGATGGGTATCGTTGAGGTCGCTTGTCGGGCTGCTTCGACGTGTAGGTTTGAACCGGTAACGATTACGTCTACCTTGAGCCGTGCCAGCTCAGCAGCAAGCTCCGGGAGTCGCTCCATCCTGCCCTCCGCATACCGCTGCAGGAAGGCGAGGTTACGCCCCTCCACAAATCCACGTTCGTGCAGCCCTTCCTTAAGCGCGTGGAATAGCGAAGCCACAGATTCGGCCGCCGGCCCTAAAAGAAAGCCGACCCGATATACTTTGGGCTGCTGCGCCAGCGCCGACAGAGGCCACACTGCTGCCGCACTGCTTACAAGGCCAATAAATTCGCGTCGTCGCATGTCCCCCCCATGATCAGGAAACGGCATCCTATCGGATCGAACGAGTGCCTTGAAAGGGGGCCAAAACCGACTTCGCTACTGCAAAATGGATGCTGCCGATGTCCGCTAATGGGTCAATCGCGTCGGTTTCCGGATGTTCGCGAGGAGTCTGCTTTACCCCCAACTCCGGACATTTGCTGTTGACGACAAACTCGCGGCCAATTATGTGGCTTCCATCAAGCTCGTATCAATCCGAATTTGTCCCATCAGCCTTAGGTCGCGTCGGTAGGCCGCTGGAGCGCCCCGCTTGGCGTCCTTCTTTGCGCGACAGGGGCCGTCGGCTTTTTAGCCTCCGCCGGCGGCCCCACTTCCGCGTCAGGTGTGAAGTTGGTTATGGTGCCGACCTTGGTGGGGTTTCCGGCGCTGCGAACGTCTCGTGGCAGCCGCCTCCCGCGGATCAAATTACGCGGCAGTCGACGGCGTGCCACTTGCCGCGATCTCTGTTGAAGATCCGCTCGTACTCCACCGTTTGGCCCGGAATCAATTCGCTGCAACCTTCGAGATTTTTTGCGTGTATAAAAACGTCGCGCTCGCCCGGGGATTCGATGAAGCCATAGCCCCCTTGGTCTGACCAATTCTTAACAATTCCAACAGGCATTTAACTTTCTCCTTAGTGTGTTTCCCTGTGAGCGGCGTCGCTTTACGCGCTAAACTTGCCGATACCGATTGCCGAGACGGCCGCACCGGTCGTCAGCTTCCACGGTCCGGACACGCTCACCAGCTTCAACGGAATGAAGAACGGCTTAAGGTCAGCGACACTAGTCGCACCGCCGGTGAAAATCGGAATGGACGTTGCGCCGTCCAGCAAAGTCACAGCACCTGGTGATGTCGTGGCCGGGATGACGAGAACACCGAAAATCGCGTCACCGACTGCGCCGGCTCCGCCAAGAACCTGCGCCGTCTGGGAGGCAGCGACGGTCTCGTACTCACCATCAACCACGGTGAAAATCGGATAGATGGCTTTATTCGTACTGATAGGTGCAGACATGTTTTCTCCTTGGGTTTGAAAAAAAGGAGACCCGACCGTGCGCACCGCGCTACAAGCCGGGCCAAGTTAGGCGGCAACCGGATCCCCTCAGTTGACGCACCCTGCGAAAACGTGCCGGATCGAATCAATGCGCATGTGCCGCGATGGCGGCGGCAACACCGTCAACGAAACTGCCGTTGACATTGGGCGCGAAGCTGGGGTGGCGAAGCGGAACGACTTCGGGCGGAACGCCAAAGGACGGCGCTTGGCAAAGTCGATCCAAAGCGGCCAAATCCACGAAGGCGGCGCGCAGCTCGACGACGGCCGCGGCCCAGCGGTCGCCTGCAGCGTTTCTTTTCTCAGTTAGCGTCATGATATTTGACTCCGTCTGGTCCCATGGATTTGATCCCGGCGCTTTTTATCAACCCGCCAAGCTCTTTCAGCAGAGCAGCGCTGGAATCTTCCCCGCCGGATACGCTGGCCGGCGCTGGCGCGGTTGTCTCGATAAAGTCATTGAATGTTTTCTCGGAGGGAAACTCGGAGACAGATTTGGCAGCGTTTAACACCATGCCCGTCGCAGCGTCGAGAAGCTCCAGCGCTTCCTCGGTCTCCGCGATTGCCGCCAACTCGTTGGGATGGTCGCGATTTATGACGATCTCCAGCATGCGCTCGCGGATATCGTCGCTCACACCGGAGGAAAACCCCGGCGCCTCCAAGACGGCTTGCACAAGAGTCGGGTCGGGATTTTCAGTCAACAACAATGCGACGCGCGCACTCGCAGACAACCCGCGCAAATGCGTGCGCATTTCAGACCGCAAGACCGCCGCCGAAATGTTCTTGGGATCCGGAGCGGATGGCTTCAACCGGTCCTTCCACTTCGCCAGTTCATCGCGCGCAGCGCTTGCCGTTTTGCGTCCGCGATGAATGGCGGGAGCGGTGGCCTGTTTCACAAAGCTGCGCACGTCATCAAGCCGACCGAGCGGCGAAAGGTGCTGGTTTTTAGCGAGGGTGGCGTGCTTTTCGCGCACTCCGTCGTGAGCTTTCAAAGCCAATTCGAGGGCGGCGCGCACCGGCTTGAGTCGCGGCACGTCGTCGAACGACTGTTTCCAGCGGCCGAGAATTACGTCGCGAACGGTATTGGACATGCGCCCCTCCTGGTGACAGCAACACTACCCCGAGCCCTGTCCGGAATGCCCGGCATGTCGGAGGCCGCGCTTGATTGCGTCGATCGCTGCACTTCGGCGCAGGCTGAACTCGGGAAGCCTGCCGATTTGAATCGCGAGGTCGCCGAAGCTGATCCTTTCCGAACGAAGTTCGTACGTCAGCTCGCGCCGCCGGAATTCGCGCGCCATGGCGGCGTTGCGTTGTCGTTTCTCACGGGAACGCTTGCCCCAGCGGCCACCCTGCACCTCTGCGTATGTCTGGCCGTTTACCAGTTGGTGGATGGTCTCGCGCAGACCGGGGACGCGTTCGAACTGCGCCTCCTCCAGCACACGGCCCTCACGCTTGGCGTCCGCTAGTTGCTGGATTGTTGCGACTGCAGCGGCCAGCGCGGCGTCACTAAGTGTGGCAGGCGCGGCTGGCATGATTAGAACGGCAGCGGTCCTTGGCTCCAAGTGTGCTGCGGACCGCTCAATTCAGTGAGCGCCCAGACCAGCGCGTCGACTCTGTCTGGCGAGTAGCCCGAGCGACCGCGATCGAAGTCGCTGGTGAACGCGCACATTTGGTCCTCTAATGTGGAGAAGTTGCCGACGTGATGCACGCGCCGCTGTTCGTACTGTGCCGCGATCGGCTCCGCGCGTACCACCTTGCCGCGGCTGGCGTGAACTGACTTGAAGCTTGCGAGCGGATCCACCGCGCGGATCGTGGCCTCCACCATTGCGCCCCCATTGTTGACCTCGGCGATGATCCGATCGGCTTTGTGTCGACGATATGCCTCGATTGCCTTGGCTGCCCACTCATGCGGCGCATAGCGACCGGATAAATCTTCAAGCACGTACACATGCTTGTCGGCACTGATGCCGGCGACCACGATGCCGGTTTCGTCCGAACCCTCGTTGTTTGAGACGGCCGGGTCGACCGCCACGACGATGCGCCGCAGATCGGGCGCCTTGCTCACTCGGTCACGGTCGAGCCAGTCCAATTGCCAAAGCGCACCAGGCGTGTCGCTCAGTAACTCGGCTTCAATCTCTTGCCTCCCTAACCTGGTGCCGCCGTAGCGGTCGCGCAGTGCTTGAATGAACGTCGGCGCGAGGTTCGCTTCGTTCTCGAAGGTGCTGCCGCGGGTGACCACAACGTCGTCGCGCGCCAAGAGTGCCTTCAGCAACTTGATCGGCCTCGGCGTCGTCGTTGCCAGCCAGCGCGGGCGCTTGCCGAGGCGAAGGCCGAACTGCAGTTGATCCCACATGCTTTGCGGCTCTTGCCATGCCGCAACCTCATCCATCCAAAGCGCGTCGTGCTGCGGTCCCCGAGCCCGGTCCGCCTCTTCCGCCGAGTACAAGGTGGCAATCGCACCGCTTTTCCATGTGATCCGGCGCTTCGACGGTTCGTACAGCGGCACATTCCAGCTTGGAGCGGTGCCCAGAATGCCGGATTCGCCCTCGGCCATGACGTCTCTTGCGTCGGCGGCCGTGGCGGCTACCAGCCCGACGCGCTTGGCTGCGCCTGTCTCGACTAACTCGTTGATCCATCCCGAGCCGGCCCGAGTCTTGCCGAAACCGCGGCCTGCCATAAGCAGCCAGCCATTCCAATCGCCCTCCGGTGGCAGTTGCGACGGTCGGGCTTTGGCGCGCCAGCCGCCGTCTTGAAGCGTGGCGGCAAGGGTGGCGGCGATGCTGGACAGGGACATGGGGACGACCTCAATACGGGGGCAGCGGACAGGGTGGCGCGGCCGGTGCGGTAGGGATGTGCTCTATCAGGATCGGCTCGGGGCGCGCTGCTGCGGGCCGGCGCATGGCGGGCACTTGCTCAGCATCCTCGGCTTCCAACGCCTGTAGCGCCGCGACAACGTCAGCGCGGGCCGCTGAATGCCTGGCCAGTGCTTTTAAGATGGCGGCCTGCACTTTTGCGAATGCAGGACTGTTCACGATGGCGACGTTGTTCGTGATGTTGACGTTGCTGGCGATGGTGGCGATCTCGCCAGTGATCTTGCCTAGCTTTTCCAGTGTGGAAATTAACTGTGCGGAAACGATCGCCACGCCGCGGGCGTCGCCGGCCTCGCTGCATGCCGTCATGCTCGCCATCAACGCCGTACGGATGATCCTGAAGTAGTCCAGCACGGACTCGCCCTCGGCAGCCGCCTTGGCGTGTAGGGCCTCCATCTGGGCAGGGCCGGCGAGGTATGTAGCCTTGGCGTCGTCGTGGACGTGCTTGGTCCAGTGCCTGTGGATGGCGTCGCGGCTGACTTTGAACTTCTCTGCCAGGCTGTCGAGCGATGCGCCACCAGCGCGCAATAGCTCCAATCGCCACCTGTCTGGATGAACGCAGATTCCGCAGCGCGGCCCTTTTTTACTCAAACTTAACTCGCAAAAAACTGTTGCACGTGCAACTAATATCACGATTTGGTTGCAAGTGCAACTTAGGGCGCTTGGAGGCGTCGGGCGCCACCTGCACCGCGCTCCATGTGCCGTTGCCCTTCGCAGTCGGAATGCCTGCCTCGTTCAAGGCCGATGCAAAGGCCGGGGCAGCGACTCACGTCGGGATGGTATATGCTTCGACCATCATCGATTTGGGGGGCGACCATGATGGTCCGCTGCATCGACAACCTGTTCCAATCCGACATTTTGACCGAGGGCCACATCTATGAAGTCCGCACCGAGCGGGATGACTGCTACGTGCTTTCCGGCTTCGACAAGCCGCTCAGCAAGGTGCGGTTCGAACCAGTGACGCCGCGACAACCTGTGTTGGTCCGGCCGCTGTAGGATAGCGCCGCCAGCCCGTCGCCGGAGTTAAGCGCCCAGGATGCGATGGCCCCCCGCGGCGGGTGGGGAAACCGTCAGCCCGCAGCGACGACACGCTGCACGGCGCTGGTGCCGATGCCGATCAGCTCAACCGCGAGATCATGCTGACAGTCGACGGCATAGCTCCGGGCGGGCCAGGGTTTCGAGACGCACAAGCGGATCAGCCCAGGCGCGACTGCACGCGCTGCACCGTCACCGCATGCCATTTGCCGCCCGCTGGCGTCGCGATGTTGCGGGCGTTGAGCTCCACTGCAATCTTCCGCGCCGACAACCCGGCAAGCTGGGTGAAGATCGGCCGCAACGCCTCGGCGCGCTGCAACGCCTCTTCCCGGCTCGCGATCCCGCCAGCATTGAGACCGCCAAGCTTGAAGCCTCCCGCCTTCTTGGCTGCAAGCGCGTCCTTTGTGCGCCGAGAGATCAGCCTGCGTTCTTTCTCGGCCAGCGCGGCATAGATGTGCAGCATGAACGGATCGGTGTCGACGCCGAGCTCCGCCACGATAAACGGCGTTTTGTGCTGCATCAGCCCCGATATGAAATGGACGTCTCGACTCAGCCGATCCAGCTTGGCGACAACGACAGGCGCGTCGTGCTTCTTGGCCATCTGCAGCGCGGCGGATAGCTGCGGCCGACGGGCGAGCGCGTCGGCGCCCTTGCCGGTTTCCACTTCTTCGAAGGTCTGGAGAAGGCTGTAACCCTCGGCCTCGGCGAAACGCGCCAGGGCGGCTTGCTGGGCATCGAGGCCGAGGCCTGACTTGGCCTGCTTGCCGGTGGAAACGCGGATATAGGCGATCGCCGTTTTCATGATTTAAATCCTATGCCGCAGAACATTGCAACGAACGTTGGCATGTTACAGCATGGGTGTAACAGTGCAAGGGGCCATGTTACACGTCCGCGTGAAGTAGCGTTCAGCAGTGCCTTGTGGCGCCGGTAAACAGTCGGAAACGAGCGCGACAGCGGCGGCGAAGCGTTGCGGTTTCAAGGGCGATTCAGCCCTTCCAGACACATTGCCGGCGCCATCGTCAGTCCGTGAAGTCCGTGAAGTCCGTGAAAACCCATTGTTTGTCCCGCTCTTTGAAATGGTTTTTATAATAGACACGGGGAAGGAAGAGAGAGGGCACAGGGTGAACAGTAGAAAACCACAGACTTCACGGACTGCACGGACCAGACTGTCAGACGTTCAAGGTCGCGATGGCGGCGAAATGGTCCCGCGGCGAAAGGTCTTTGCGCCCGTATACGACTTCGTTTTTCCGGCCGATCTTCCATCGCCCGTCCGTGGTTCCGGTGTTGGCCACCCTCACATAGCCGTTGTTTTCGAAGCGATGGTCGATACCGCCGCGGCGATTCTTGTTCATCCAGTCCATCAGCGACACCATAGACAGGTGGCTTGCCCTGGCCTTGATCTGCCCTACGGTAACGACCGACGGCTTCCCTAGCGCTTCCAACACGTCGAACCATTCCGCATCTTCCGGCGCCATGTTCGCCGCCACTATTTCGCGCCATGCATCGGTCTTTGGCGGGTTGGCTTTCGGGTCAAATGTGGACAGGTCCGCTACGAATCGAAGATAGGCCGCGACTGCATCGGTCCCGCCGTTGCTCAGCCACGTATGAAGGCGATTGAAATATTCATTGGCGCCGCCTTCCAGCCGTTCCTTGGTGTCCGCAAAATAGTCGTCGGCAAGCTTTTCCCGTGTCCGGGACGACCATGCGACGTAGTGGCGCTCGTCGTCGGCGGGAAGATACAAGCCGCCCACCTTATGATTCGAACCGATTACGAAATTCGCCACGTTGGGCGCCATGTATTGAACCGCATACTTTCCGTTGATTTCGTTCGATTCCGGCGGTGCGGCCAGCATGGTCTTCATTTTTTCGTAGAGCTGATAGCGATTGATTTTGTTTCCATCGCCCAAGTCGTGGATTTCATTAACGCGAGTGATGACCGCCGCAAGATGCGTAGTCCAACCGCTATAAATGTTGGTCACGTTCGTTTCCGAGAAATTCCACGCTCCCGCGGCATGTCTCGCCGGGACCAAGAGCGTATCCTTTCCGATCCGCGGCGGTCCGAATAGGCACAGGGCGTGATTGATCTTGACGCCTGGATTGCGCACAGCGAAGGCGAGCCACTTAATGATGTAGCCGGCGTCTTGCGGATAGAGAAAGTTAATATGCCAAATCCACGGACTTGGATCGGCCCAAGGCGGCGGCGGAAGCATTGGACCAGGGCGGAAGGTGTTATATGTGCGCCCGGCCGCATCCATCCATCCGCCGGCTACATAGTGCTTGCCTTCCACAATCATGGGCATGCCGGGAAACCATGTGAGGGCATCAACGCCGGCACCACGACTGATATAGTTTGACGCTCTAATTTTCTTTTTGGGGTCGAATGGATCATATTCCACTTCGCCAAATCGAGCGTTGATTCCGTCCGCTGTCCACACTTGCCCTGTGGGTGTGTAGTAGAAGAGGTTTTTGGGGCTGTAGCCGACAAAGTCTTTCAGTTGTGGTGCGAGCGCCGGAAGGTTGCGCGTGTTCCTCAGGTCCTTGAAGGTGCGGCCCGCTCCGAAACCTTTGCCACGCAGGCGTACTGCCTCCTTGTGTGCCCGTTGCAGCTTGCCATCGAACTTGGCGCCGACAGGGTGAGCAATCAGAAGCTTTGCAATTTCGTCGTCGCTGCATCCACAACGGATCAGGGCGCCGACTGCTGCGGCGATTCGTTCGCTGCGCTCGCCCTCCGGCGGCTCTTCGTTTAATGTGTCGCGGACAAAGTCGGGAAGGTCCTGTAACAGTTCCTCAACTTCGCGCTTGGTCTTGGGCGATGCGGCAGTCACGATGGTGGCGATCTTCTCCCGCATCAATTCCAGCAACGCGGCGGGACATTCATAGGGCGCCGCTTCGCCGATCAGCGCGTAGTCGCCAGACTCTTTGCCATCGGCGGTGCCGTCGTAATGCGAGCCCGGCGCCACGAGATATTCGCCGCGGTAGCGGATAGCGATCACCTCTTTATTGCCGCGACCACTGGGGACCGCTTTCTCTTCTTCGGTCAGCGGACGGCAGTCCGAAGTCTTGACAAGCACGCGGCCGCCGGCAACCGGGAACGGCAATTCCGCCGGAAGCCTGACGTACACATGAAAGCCGCCACTTCGGGAACGTCCCTGCGGGGCGAAAGGATCGGTCGCGTTCTGCGGCTCGGCAATGCCGATCTGTGTCAACAATTTCACATAAGCTTGCCACGCAAGCGCGATGCCGACACGTTCAATGTCAATGTCGATCAGGAACAGATTGTTCGGCTCGCCCGGTATCGCAAAGTTCACACTGCATGCCTTTGCGCTCACCCACGCGGCACGGTCTGCAGTGTGATAGCGCGACGGGTGCTCTTGTGGATCACTAAACGGGCTTTTGCAGCCAGGTGGTAGCACGCCGAGTTTAAGCTTGTGCTTTTCGAAGTAGTCGAGGAAACTTGACTTTGGCGAAGTTTCGTTTAGTATTACGTTCGTCATGTGATGCGGCCTCCTACGCCGCAAGATGTGAAAGTGAAGCGCCCGTCCCCGCGGGCGTTTTTTTTCGTCTTTAGGCGGCGGCAGCATCCTTGAGTTCGTCACGGCGCTTTGTGAGTGACGTCAAGTGATCCGCGTATTTCCTGACGGCGGTGGCGGCAGAGGGCGTGCCTCCCATTGCGCATAGGCTCATACACTTACTGGTGTTCTCGATTTGCATGTCGAGGCGATCAATCTCTGATCCGTCCCGATAGCGCTTGGCCCGTTCCACGAGGTCATGCGTGTTGCCGCCCGGTTCGTACCGGTGACTCCACCCGACCATGTATTCGGTTAAATCGTAGGAGCGGGCGCCGCGTCGGCTGAGATATGAGAACCAGTCAAGCCGAGCCATGCTGATTAAACTGCATTCGTTGCACACGCAGTATTCGGCGCCCGAAGCGTAAACCATGCGTGTGCGCCATGTTCCCGGTAGCACCATCTTTCGGATTGCCCGAGCAACGGCAACGCGATGCTTTTTCTCAATGCGATCGATGCCGGGATAGACGCGCTCGCAGATTTGGCTAACTGTCCACGCGCCGTCGATGTCGGTTTCCAGCACCGCCAGGATTGACCGCTGGATATGACCGAGCCCTCTACTCATAAGTGTTTCCGGCGGCGCACGTAGGTGCGGAGGAAACACTTACCGCCCGGCGCCGTGAACCGCGGCGCTGCACTTCCGCAGCAAGCGCGGGAATCGTGGCTAGGAGCGTCTGAAGCCGTTTGCGAGTTTGCGAATCGCGGCGCGGTGGGTTCGCGTCGCTGTAAAACCACGCCTGGCCGCTATATTCGATTCGCTCGGCGGGATCGCAGGCGGTCACTGCAGGGTTGCCAGTGGCAGGAAACGCCGGCTGCGTAATGCGGATGATTGGTCTGTATCTGCGATCGAAGTAGACGACGGAATCTCTGGAGAGGTACGCGCCGTATGGGTAGTTGTCGAAGTTTGTAGTCATCGTGTGGTCTCCATTGCCGCGCCGTGGCGGCGGTTGAGACCCGCGAAAAACGTTGACAATCGGCCGGAGAAGCCCTAAGGAAACGGTGCGAGCGATATCCAGAGAGAATCCCGACCCGTGCGGCAACGCGCGGGTCTTTTCTTTTGAGGTTTGCGGAAAAGTCGCACTAATGCGGAAAGTCAACATGACGTCGGCATGAGGTGCGCGCGGTCTGCCCCGCTTTACGCAGCGACTTCGATGCCAAGCTTGCGGCGCAGCGGCGCGGTCTTTACCAAGATGCGACCCCCTACTTCCATGATCTCGACGTCGCCGCGATGAACAGATGCGTAGGCCGCATTCCGACCAACCCCGATTACGCGGCCGTAGTTGTCCACGCTCATCGTCGGTCGGCTCAATAGTTTCAGCAGATCAGCGTCCATAACCGGAGTTTCCCTTTTAGTGGTGAATAAGTCCCACTTCTATCATGCGCGTCGCGGAAAGTCAACATAGTGGTGGACAGAACCTATCATTACCGGTTAGTGTGCCCGCCATGGCAACATCGTTGAAAAGCTTCCTCCCCGTCCTATCGCGCATCCTCGGCGAGACGCCTGAGGCGATTTATGAACGCCAACGCGCGCTTGTGCGCGGGGGGCTACTGGAATCGGTACCCGGCCATGGGCCAGGCAGCGGCGTCCGCGCGACACCCGAATCTGTCGCTATGCTCTTGATCGGGCTGCTGGCAACAGTGAGCCTGTCAGAATCCGGCCCACGCGCCCGCGACATTGCAAAAGCGGTTGCAGGGGCAAGATGCCCCCTCACTGGTGCTAAGACGTTTCGGGATGCCTTGGCTCGGATCCTTTCGGACGAGGCGTTGGCCGCACGGGTGAACGACGTTACCGTGCAAGTGAATGCCGGTCTGGCTGCCATCCATTACGACGGATCGTCGTCGCAGCTTTCGCTACGCGGTCTGGCGAAAAAGGCGAAAGTCACCCGCGCGCCCGAGAGCAGCGTGTTTCTTGGTCCTCGACCCGAAACGGGCGGATTGCAAATCGGCATTTCAGTGAGTGCCGACACTGTCCGCGAACTCACCAAGGCCACCATCGGCCTGCTCTCAAATGAGAAACCGTCATGAAGGGCCACATCCGCCAGCGGGGCAAGCGTTCGTTCGAACTTAAATTCGACGCCGGACGCGATCCCGCCACCGGCGAGCGCAAGATCCAGTACGCGAGTTTCAAGGGAACGAAGCGCGAGGCGCAAACCAAGCTGGCCGCGCTGATCACGTCGGTCGGCGCCGGCTCCTACGTCGAGCCGAGCAAGGTTACCGTGGCAGACTTCGTGCGGGCGCGGGTCATCCAATGGGAAGCCGCGGGCGACATCTCAGCCCGGACGGCGCAGCGCTACCGGCAACTGGTCGAAAACCAGATCGCGCCGCACATCGGCGCCAAGGTGCTGCAGAGGCTCACCCGCCTCGATATGGAGGGGTGGCACAACTCGCTGCACCAAGGCGGACTAGCCGCCCGCACCATCGGTCACGCGCACCGCGTCCTGTCCAAGGCACTGAGCGACGCCGAAAGCGACGGCTTGGTCGTCAAGAATGTCTGCAAGCTTCGGAAGGCGCCCAAGGTCGCCGACAAGGAGATGGTCATCGTGCAGGACGTGCCCGGCCTCGTGGACAAGCTGCAGGGCTCCCGGTTGCGCATCCCTGCCCTAGTCGCACTGTTCACGGGCGCAAGGCTCGGCGAGGTGCTGGCGCTCCGCTGGAGCCGCGTCGATCTCGACGGCAAGGTCATCCGGGTCCGCGAGGCGCTGGAGCCGACCAAGGCCGGCATCCGCTTCAAGACGCCGAAGTCCAAGGCTGGCCGCCGCGATATCACCTTGCCGAATATCCTGGTCGACGCGCTGCGGGAGCACCGGAAGGCCGCGCTCGAACTGCGGATGCAGCTCGGCGCCGGGCGCTTGCCCGACGATGCGCTGCTATTCGCGAACCTTGAAGGTGAACCGCTCCAGCCAAGCAACGTATCGTCGGACTGGGGCGATCTTGCCGGACGCCTTGGTATGCCGGAGGTGACGTTCCACGGACTGCGCCACACCCATGCCAGCCAGCTAATTGCCGCCGGAGTGGATATCGTCACGGTGTCGAAGCGTTTGGGGCACGCCAAGCCGAGCGTCACACTTGCGATCTATGCGCACATGTTTACAACGGACGACAGCAAGGCCGCGGCTGCTATCAACGCGGCCTTGAGCGTTTCGTAAAGGCCTTGGGTGGCAATCGGGTGGCAGCGTTCACATTTGTTCTATTTAAATTTCATGCTAAGTCATTGAAAATACAAGTCCGGAGCTGTGGCCGAGAGGCTGAAGGCGGCGGTTTGCTAAACCGTTATAGGGTTGTAAAGCCCTATCGAGGGTTCGAATCCCTCCGGCTCCGCCA
>WNFR01007235.1_pt1 | contig 13285 bp, 12 predicted proteins | sample 5400221 | NCBI WGS metagenome assembly WNFR01 (sample SAMN13153357, study PRJNA577476) | soil metagenome | isolation source: 40 cm soil under Madrone tree | place: USA:California | collected 2016-06-14
CGCGAAAAAGGGCGTTTTTCTGCTCTGTCACCCGATGGAGAGAGCAACCTCACCTACGGGCGAAGAATATACTTCTTACCCAGGTCCTCCCACTTCGGATTTAGTCTCCGCACTAGATCATTCTTCTTTTCGCGGCGCCATCCTTTGATTTCCTTCTCGCGCGAGATCGCATCGCGCGGGTCATCATAGCTTTCGTAATAGACGAGCCGATCAATCTTGTAACGTTTCGTGAAACTACGGCCTTCATGGTTGGCGTGAAACCAAAGGCGACTTTCAAGACTGTTCGTCACGCCGGTGTAGAGAACGGCCCGACTGCGATTCGTCATCATGTACACATAATAGGTCTTCATTTACCTCGCGTGGTCATCCTGAGCGAAGCGAAGGATCCCTCACAAGCTGATTGATCACGCTGGGCAGATAAGTGTGTTCAAAGCTTCGAATGGGAGGTCCCTCGCTCCGCTCGGGATGACACGCTTTGTGAGCCTGCGAAATTGCTCATTCAGAACCGCGCAACTCGCGGATCGCGTCGGTATAATCCGTCGCGTGGAAGATAGATGTTCCGGCGACGAGGACGTTGGCGCCGTTTTGGATCGACAGGCGCGCGGTCTCAGGATTGATGCCGCCATCGACTGTGATCTCGAGCGGCGCCTCATGAGACTTCTGCCATTCGCGTGCGCGTTTTACCTTGGCCATCATCTCAGGCCGGAACGATTGACCGCCGAAACCGGGATGCACGGTCATGACGAGGAGGATGTCGATCTTGTCGAGGAACGGTTCGACTTTCTCGAACGGCGTGGCCGGATTGAAGGCCAGGCCGGCACGGCAACCAGCATCACGAATCGCGCCCAAGGTTTTTGCGACATCGTGTTTCGCTTCTGGTTCGACGTGAACATTAATGGAGTTCGCGCCGGCTTTGACGAAACGCGGCAAATAATGATCGGCGTGCTGGATCATCAAATGCACATCGAGCGGAAGTTTCGTTTGCTTGCGCACGAGATCGACGATCATCGGGCCGAAAGAAATGTTGTCGACGAAGTGACCGTCCATGACATCGCAATGGATCCAATCGGCGCCGGCTTCCTCGATGGCGTGGACTTCCTCGGCCAGGCGTGAAAAGTCGGCGGCTAGGATGGACGGAGCGACGATTAGTTCCTGCATTAACGAAGACGTTCAACGCTCAACGCTCAACGTCCAACGCTCAATTCCGAATTGGGTGGTTTGGGCTTTGGGTGCCTGGGATTTGGGCATTCGGCGCAGCCGCCATATATAATATGAGCTTGACGACGCGAGGGGGTGTTTCATGTTACCGCGTTTCAGAATCGCGGTCGCGGCGCACGGTAGTTGCTGTTATGATCGAAGCGAAGGGCGCGCTTCTGACAGACTGGAGAGCGCTAACTTAACTAATTTTCATGTTCAACGGACTTTTCGGCTGGTTATCAAGCGACATCGGGATCGATCTCGGGACGGCGAACACCCTCGTTTACGTAAAGGACCAGGGAATCGTCTTGCGTGAACCGTCGGTCGTGGCGGTGCAGGCGGGCACGAACAAGGTGCTGGCGGTGGGCGACGAGGCAAAGCGCATGCTCGGTCGTACGCCCTCAAACATCGTGGCGGTGCGCCCGTTGAAAGATGGCGTGATTGCGGACTTCGAAGTGACCGAGGCGATGCTGCGTCATTTCATTACCAAAGTGCACAACCGCCGGGTGCGGGCGAGACCGCGCGTGGTCATCGCGGTTCCCTCGGGAATTACGGAAGTGGAGAAGCGCGCGGTGCGCGAGTCGGCCACGCATGCGGGCGCGCGAGAAGTCTATTTGATCGAGGAGCCGATGGCGGCGGCCATCGGGGTAGGTCTTCCGGTGCAGGATCCGGCCGGCAACATGATCATCGACATTGGCGGTGGCACGACCGAGGTCGCGCTCATTTCGCTTTCCGGAATTGTATTCAGCCGCAGCGTGCGCGTGGCGGGCGATGAACTGGACGAAGCGATCGTGCAATACATGAAGCGCGCTTACAATTTGATGGTGGGCGAACGCACGGCTGAAGAAATCAAAATCAAGATCGGCTCGGCCTATCCGAGCGAAAAAGAAACGAGCGTGGAAGTGAAGGGCCGCGACCTGGTGGCGGGATTGCCGAAAACACTGATGATTACTTCACAGGAAGTGCGCCCTGGTCGATCGTGGGCTGGTGCTGGCAGGGGGCGGCGCGCTCTTGCGCGGATTCGACAAACTTTTGAGCGAAGAAACCGGTTTGCCTGTCCATGTTGCGGAAGATCCGTTGAGCGCTGTGGCGGAAGGAACGGGCAAATGCCTCAATGAACTTAAATTTTTGCGTCAAGTGGCCACGGCGGACCGCCAGTGGCGGTAGCCAAGGAGCGGTCGCCGCGGCGACCGGGGCGCTCAACAGTCGCCCTTCCTTGATAAGATCGACAATCGACTTTCGGCCATCGCGATGAGTCGCACGAGCATCATCGCGTTGCTGATCTTCGGTGCCCTGCTTGGCTATTTCCTTAGCTTCGGCGTAGAGACGACGCGCAAGTTTCAGGCGAGCGTTTACCAATTGCTCTCACCGTTCTTTTCCACGGGCTCGGGCCTGCAAAAGCAGATCACATCGGTGCGATCGGGACTGAAATCGCTTGAAGAACTGGAGAGAGACAATAACTCGTTGCGGGTGGAGAACCGCGCGCTGAAAGCGACGAACCAGGCGCTGCGCGATGTCGAGCACGAGGTCAACCGTTTCCGGCACGCCTTGAATTATCGCGAGCGCTCAGTGTTTCGGCTCGTACCGGCGGAGATTGTCACGCGTGATGCCTCGACCTGGTGGCGGACGGTTACGATCAATCGCGGCACGGACGATAAGATCGAGAGCGACATGCCGGTCGTGACCGACGAAGGGCTCGTCGGCAAAACCACGACTGTTAGCAAAAATATCTCGATCGTGCTTCTGGTGTCGGACGAGAACTGTAAAGTGGCTGCGACGGTGGAGGGAACGCGCGAACAGGGGATCATCTCGGGCGAACGTGTCGCGAGCGGAATAACACCGTCGTTAAATCTCAATTTTTTGTCGAAACAGGCCAACTTGCAGCCGGGTCAGAAAACCTACACCTCCGGCGTAGGCGGTGTTTTCCCGTCCGGTTTGCTCGTCGGCACGGTCAAAAGTTTTCGCGTGCGTGAGTTAGACGGACAGGCGCAACTCACGCCGGCGGTCGATATATCGCATTTGGAGGATGTGTTCGTAGTGACCGGACGAAAATGATTTTCTTTTTCATATTACTGCTGTTCGTGTTGCTCGCGCAGATCGCCGAGTTCTTCATTCCGCCGCTGCCGATGTTGTACAACGCCCACGTTTACATCGTGCCGGTAATCGTTTTTTATGGCGCGATGGCATTACCGTTTCCGCTAATGCTGGGGCTGGCTTTTTTTGCCGGCATCCTGCTCGACGCACTGACCGTGCAGGTCCTGGGGTCGCGAGTTGAAATATCACTTGGCTGGTCGATACTTCTCTACGCTGTGCTCGCGGGAATTATGCATGGTCTAAGGCCATTGTTTGTTCGCGGCCGTTGGGAAGTGCATTGCATTCTGACGGGCTTATGCACATCGCTCATTATCCTGGCGCAATATCTCATGATCACATTCCGACGCGGCACCCTCATTTTTTCGCGCGAGGTGTGGTGGCAAATCGGCGCACCCGGTTTGATCGCGATGTTAATGGCGCCGCTCGTTTTCTGGAGCTTCCAATGGATTGGTCGCGTGACGGCTTATCCGTATCTTCCTGAGGGGGAGCGTTTTGAATGAACCGACGTAACCTCAATCCGCGTCTCAGAATTCAATTTCTCGGGCTGCTCATGCTGCTCGGCATGGGCGCGCTTAGTTTCCGGCTTTGGTGGGTGCAGGTCGCGCGCGGATCGGATTACACGAAGCAAATTCGGGGCAGCTCCGAGGCGACGGTGCGGATCCCTTCAGTGCGTGGCGAGATCCGCGATCGCAATGGACTGACGCTGGTGCAAAACCGCGCCAGTTACGAAGTGGATTTTTATCTCCCGGAAATGGTGAAGGGTTATCGCGAACGATTCGGCGCGCCGCCGCGAGTGGAATATCGGGCCACCATCAATGGCATGCCCAAGGACATGAAGGAGCCCGATATCATTAAGATCGTGAATGACGGGGTTGTGCCGCGGTTGGACGATCTCGATCTGGCGCGCGATTACAACGCCGGCCAACTGCAACGCCATTACCGCAACAACACTGAGGTTCCGTTTTCTTACATCAAGGACATCGATTTTCCGACGATGGCGAAGTTTTCCGAACACGATGTCGGATTGCCGGGCGTGGATATCGCGATCAAACCGGTGCGTTCGTATGTTTACGGCGCGTTGGCGGCGCACGTTCTCGGTTATGTCGGACCGCCCGATGACACGAACAAAGAAGAAGCAAAGAAGTTCACGTTTTATCAGGGCGACGTGGAAGGAAAATCCAACGTCGAGAAGATCATGGATGATTACCTGCGGGGTAAACCCGGGGCTCGCTATTTGCGGCGCAACGCCAAAGGCGTGATCGACGGGGTGTTGCGCGAAGAACCGCCTAAACAAGGGGCGAACGTTTTTCTAACGATCGACGCGCGCATCCAGTCAGTTGCGGAGGAAGCATTACGCGCGGTTAGCCGTGCCGCCGCCGTAGTTGTTGATCCAAACAATGGCGACGTGCTCGCGATGGTTTCGGTGCCGTCATTCGACCCGAACACCTTTATTCCGAGCATTAAAGCAAAAGATTGGGACGCGTTGCGTAAAGATGAAGCGGCCCCCATTCATAACCGCGCGATTAGCGCCTTCCCGCCAGGATCGACCTTCAAGCTCGTCACCGCGCTGGCCGGTTTGCGCAAAAACCTCGCGACCGCCCGTTACAGTTGCGGGGGCGGTGTTAGCTACGGCGACCACTTCTTTCAATGCTGGGTGAACGAAAAACATTACACGCATGGAACAATCGGACTCAGCGACGCGATCAAAGTTTCTTGTGACTCCTTTTTCTACCAATATGGCAACGCTGCCGGCATTGATTCTATCGACGCAGTTGGAAAGATGCTCGGCATGGGTGAAGAATCTGGCGTTCGCCTTACTTCCGAGCAGGGTGGCAATATGCCAGGCCCGGAGTGGATGCAGATTCATCATCCGCAAGAAAGATGGTCGCAGGCGCAAACGGCAAACGTTACGATTGGGCAGGGCTACACCCTGGTTTCGCCGCTGCAATTGGCCATGGCTTATGTAGCGGCTGCTAATGGCGGGATTTGTTATTATCCGCGCCTGGTCGATAAGGTTTTGAATCAGGACGGCTCGCCGCTCCTAGACGAACACGGCAAGCCGGTAGCGTCGAAAACTCCGAGGGTGCGCACCGACTTGCGAAACGAATTTTCGTCCGATCAAATCGAACTGGTGCGCAAAGGACTTTGGAAAGTCGTGAATGAAGACGGCGGCACTGGCGGGAGAGCGCGATTGAAAAATGTGCAGGTCGCCGGAAAAACTGGAACGGCGCAGGCGGCGGATCGCGGTCGTAAAGATACGATTGCCTGGTTCGCCTGTTTCGCACCTTACGATCATCCCAAGTACGTGGTCGCAGTGATGGTGCAAGGCGGCGAACATGGCGGTAGCGTGGCGGGTCCGATCGCGACGCGGATCCTCGAGCGAGCGCTGGCCATGGACGACGGAAAATTTGATATGCAGGTGGCGTGGCTGGCGCCGGCGCATCATCCGAATCCGTTTCAAATGATTAAGGACGTTTCGTATCGTGATTCCGGTGCGAATGTGGCGGGCTCAGACGAAGAAAACGCCGACGCTTCGACCGCCGACACGCAAATGGCGGCTGCCGGCGGCGATCCCGACGTGCAACTTGAACCCGATGCACAAGGGCAGGTATCGAAGATAGCGCGCGTAGCCCGTGCTCTTCCCGTTGCCACACCCCCGCAGCGCAAACCCAACTTTTTCGAACGACTTTTCGGTGCCCGGCCTCAACCGGCGCCAACACCACCACCCGTGCGACGCACGCGTCCGCGATGAATTGTCGATCTTACCAGCGATGAACAGCATTCACACACCGCTTCCGTTTTTGATCGCAGAACCACTTCAGATTTATGTTAGACAAGGTAAAGAAAATTTTAGGCCTCTCTTCACGCCAGACCGGAAACAAATTGATCGTGAGCGTGGAAAAACTCGAGCGCCGGGTAGCGTTGCTCGAGAACGGACGGCTGGAAGAATATAGCGTCGAGCGCGAGAGTACGCGCAACATCGTCGGCAGCGTCTACAAAGGCCGGGTCAAGAATATCGAGATGGGTTTGAAGGCGATGTTCGTCGACATCGGCTTCGAAAAAAACGCGTTCCTCCACTTCTGGGATGCGATTCCGGCCGCGCTCGACAGTGGCATTGAAGAAATCGATCGGCCCGGAAAGAAGCAGAGAAAAAGAATCACGCCCAAAGATATTCCCAATATCTACCCGGTCGGCTCGGAAGTAATCGTGCAGGTGACGAAAGGACCGATCGGGACAAAAGGTCCGCGGGTTACGACCAACCTGAGTTTCGCCGGACGCTATCTCGTTCTCATGCCGTTTAGTGATCGCAGCGGTATCTCGCGAAAAATCGAAGATCCCAAGGAACGCAATCGCCTCCGAAAAATCTTGCGTGAGCTCGAGATACCGGAGGGTATCGGCGTCATTATTCGCACCGTCGGCGAAGGCCAGCGCGCGCGATATTTCGTGCGCGACCTTAGTTTTCTTCTCGATCAGTGGTCGAAGGTGGAACAGTTGATCAAGAACGAACCGGCCCCGGCTCGTGTTTTTGAGGAGCCCGATCTGGTCGAGCGGACGGTGCGGGATTTTCTCACGGAAGAGATCGACGAAGTGCTATGCGACGATCGGGAGGCAACCAACCGCATGATCGATATCGTCGGTCAGATTTCGCGGCGTTCACGCAATCGCATTCATTTTTACGACGGTGCGACGCCGATCTTCGAGACGCACGGCGTGCAAAAGCAAATCGACGATGCGTTTCATCGGCAGGTCTGGCTCAAATGTGGCGGATACATTGTGATCGATGAAACCGAGGCACTCGTCGCGGTTGACGTCAACACGGGTCGCAACAAAGGGGGGCGCGATGTTGAGAAGACAATTCTCCAGACCAACTTGGAAGCGGCCGACGAAATTGCGCGTCAACTACGCTTGCGCAATGTGGGCGGACTCATCATCAGCGATTTCATCGACATGAAAAGCCGCAAAGATCAGCAGCTAGTTTACGCATTGATGAGGGAACGCCTGAAGCGCGATAAGGCCAGGACGCACGTGCTGCCGATCTCGCAACTTGGCTTGATGGAAATGACGCGACAGCGCGCCCAGGAAAGCTTGAGCGACACAATTTATGAAAACTGTCCCTATTGTGCGGGACGCGGGGTGGTGAAAACTTCAATGACCACAAGCGTGGAGCTGCATCGCACCCTTAACACGGTGATGCGCAAGCATCAGGACACTGTCCATGAAATCCGGGTCATTTTGAACCCCGATGTGCTCAAGAGATTGAGGGAGGAAGACGAGGAGCTGCTGGTCGAATTGGAAAGACGCTACGCGGGGCGCCTGATGTTCCGGGGCGATCCGACCTTTCACCACGAGAAGTTTACGATCACGGATGCGAATACCGGCGCGGAGTTGAAAGCCTGATCGTTCTTTTCTTCATACATTTTCAAAATTTTGTGCTTGCCATCCTGAATCTTTCTGGTAAGGCGGAGACATCCGGGAGATCACGCAAAGGCGTTTTCTAATGGATGTCCGAACTGGCCCGGCCAGACGGGCGAAGATTTAACCTTAACTTAAGGAGAGAACAAATGAAGAAGATTGCACTTGGTCTGACCATCATGGCCGCATCCGCGTTGATCGCTTTCGGAGGAGAGAGCTATTCAGGGAAAGAAGCTAAGGAAGTCGTTCCGCCTCCCTGCCCGGAATGGTACGGCGACACGGAATGGAACGTTGGCCTTTGGGGGGCTTACGCTTTTACCTCGGAGAACTGGCAAGACGATCGCTACCTCGAAGCAGATCATGCCTGGGGCGGTGGCATTGATCTGAAATACTTTTTCAATCGTTATTTTGGTGTTGGCATTGAGGGTTTTGGCCTGAAAGCAAATCGCAGGAGTCTCGATCTTTTCGAAGATGAGAGTTCCGAGTTGGAGCCTGAGCCGCTGCGTCAGACAGGCAGGGGCTCGCGCCATTCACGAGCTACGGGCGGTGTTTTGGGAACGTTGACGTTTCGATATCCGTTTCATTGCAGCCGTTTCGCTCCTTATATTTTCGGCGGAGCCGGCGCCATCTTCGGCGGTGGCGAAAGAGCCACGTTTATTGATGACGACGAGGGGACCGATCTTGATAGAACGGTTATCTCGGATAGTGATACGAGATTCATGGGCCAGATAGGTGGCGGCGTGGAGGTGCGTTTCACGCGCCACATCGGCTGGATGAACGATTTCAGCTGGAACTTTGTTGGCAGAAGCCACAGCGATTTCGGCATGGCCCGCAGCGGGATCAACTTCGCCTTTTAAGGCTTGTCCTCCTTGCCGCGCCGTAGGTTCGGCGAAGGCAGCGAGCGGGGTCGAACGGATCGACATCTTCCGCGGCGGCATTCGGTTTGACCGGATGCCGCCGTTTTGTTAAATAGCGCCGCGATGAAAAAGCTGTGTTTCGCGGTATGCTTTCTTTCGACGTTAGTTTATGCCGGCCCGGAAAACTATTCCGGTAAAGACAAGGAAGTGATGCAACCGGCGCCGCCGCCATGTGGACCGTACGGCGAGCAGGAGTGGGATATTGGCATCTGGGGCACGTACGTCTTCACCGATAATGGTGAATTCGATTTTAATCGTGACAACTTCGATCGTTATCTTGGCAGTGACGATGCCTGGGGCGGTGGTATTGATCTAAAGTATTTCTTTCGTCGCTACTTCGCCGTTGGCATTGAAGCCTATGGTCTGGCTGTGCGCCGCGACGCTCCTTCCCAAACGCCGATTCCAGTGGGGACAAACGGAAATCTTTTTGTGCCGCATGAAGAGGACAAGGCGGTGGGCGCAGTGCTTGGCACCCTTACCTTGCGTTATCCGGTGGGTTGCTCACGATTCGCGCCGTACGTCTTTGTCGGTGGCGGCGCCATCTTCGGCGGCGGCGACGTGCAAAGCTTTGAGTTGGAAGGACGCGGCAACGGACAGGATTATTTCGAAGCTTATCGCGGTGGAGACGAGACGGAGATGATTGGTCAATTCGGCGGTGGCCTCGAATGTCGCATCATGCATCACATCGGAATCACGACCGACTTTAGTTGGAACGTCATCGATGGACCGCAAAATAACTTCGGCATGCTGCGTGCCGGCGTGAATTTCGCCTTCTAGGATCCGGGATCTTCATTTTGTTTTGTCCGTTTGCGAAGTGCGCGCTGCACGTGAAGTTATCTCGATGTCTTTTGCGAAAACGCTCGATAACCTTCCGCTTGAAAAATCGGCGCTTGTGCGTCGGTTTGAGAAGCTCATCGCGCCCAGGTCCGATGCGGAGCTCGAAGCGCTGGCGCAAATGTCGCGCAACCTGACGCTGCAAAATTTCGGGCGCACCATGCGGCTGTTCGCGCCGCTTTATCTTTCCAATGAGTGCATCAACAACTGCCGCTATTGCGGGTTCTCGCGAGACAATCCGATCTTGCGCGTCACGCTGAGCGTCGATCAGGTGGTGGCGGAAGGGCGGCATCTGGCCGGGCAAGGGTTTCGGCAGGTGCTCCTCGTGGCAGGGGAGCATCCCAAATTCGTCAGCACAAATTATTTGGCAAATTGCGTCCGCGCGCTCACGCCGTTTTTCTCCTCCATCGCCATAGAAGTTGGCCCAACCACGACCGACGATTACCGGTCGATTGTCGATCGTGGCGCGGAAGGACTGGTTGTTTACCAGGAAACTTACAACCGCGCGGTTTACGCGGAGATGCATACCGCCGGTCCCAAACGTGATTTCAATTTTCGGCTCGATTGCGTGGAACGCGGTTACGCCGCCGGATTCAAAAAGCTCGGCATCGGCGTTCTCTTCGGACTCTCTCGCTGGCAGGAAGAAGCCGTCGCGCTCGCCGCGCATCTCGAGTATTTGTTCAAGCGCTGCTGGCAGTCGCAAATTAGCGTCAGTCTTCCCCGCCTGCGACCGGCTGCCGGTGGTTTCCGTCCACTGTTCTCAATGACCGACCGCGAGCTGGCTCAACTGGTTTGCGCGTTGCGTATTAGTTTTCCGCAAGTCGGCATCGTCTTAAGCACACGCGAACGAGCCTCTTTGCGCGACTCGCTCGTCTCGCTCGGTGTCACCACGATGAGTGCCGGGAGCCACACCGAACCCGGCGGTTACACTCACCAAGGCACAAAGGATCTTCACCGCACGGTTCGTGGCAGAATTGTCGCCCCGGATTACCAGGATGCAGAAGATCAGCTGGCCACCGGGCAGTTTGAGATTAGCGATGAACGTTCGCCGGCTGAAATCGCCAATCTCCTGCGTTGTCGCGGCCTTGAACCGGTCTGGAAAGACTGGGACCACGCGCTGTCCAGTTCATGACGATTCCGCCTGTAGCGGCGGTCTACTTGTCGCGCCGTAGCCCGGCACAGGCGGATGACCGCCGAACTAAGTTGTCTCGCGCATGACGATCTCATTGAATGGCGAGCAAAGCGATGCGCGCGGCGCGCAAACCATCGCGGAGTTGGTCGAACGTTATCGGCTCTCGCCGCAATCGATTCTCATCGAGCACAACGGCCTGGCTTTGCATCGCCGCGAATGGCCGGATAAAACGCTGGTCGAAGGCGATCACATCGAATTCATTCGCGTCGTGGCCGGCGGATAAACTTGAGATCAGTTTAGGATTCGAGAGCCGGCAACGCGTGATCTCGTCGATCATGCCCGTGCTGCCATCCCAAGTCGCGTAGATGAAGAGGGACCTCCCAAAGGAGAAACGATCACACAAACGGATTTGCGTAACGCCAGCGCCTTGTACGAGATCCCTCATCCCGGCGTCGCGGGATTCGGGATGACAGAGCCACAATCGCTTCGATCTTAACTCACGTCGTCGCGATGCGCTTAACGACCACGCGCATCCCATCCGTTTGGATGACTTTGATTGGCGTCTGCGGCGCGATGAATTCGCCTTCAGTCACGACATCAACAACGTGATCGGCGAAGCGGGCCTTTCCGCTTGGCCGCAAGATCGACAACGAGACGCCTTCCATGCCGGGAGAAAGCGCGAGCGCGGTGGCAAATTCACGCGGCGCGCCGGCCAGCGAAGGGCCGGGCGGATTCGTGGTCATGAGCGCAAATCGTCGATACAAACTCGTGCGGGGCAGATATTTCGCCAGGAGCGCAATCACGATGGCGGCGGCGACAAGCGCGATGAGAAGATTGCGCAGCGGAATGGCGAGCATGTCGCCAGTCGGGAAAAATGGTTGTTCGGGATAGCGATCGATCATGGCCCAGAGCATGGCCGCGAGCATGAGAAACACTCCGAGCACACCAAAGACGATGGTGGAATGCGCGAAGAAAAGAATTTCGATGATGACCAGGACCAGCCCGAGAACAAAAAGCGCGACTACTTCCCAGCCGGCCAGACCGGCAAAATAATGGCCGAGAAAAAAGAGTGCGAAGCAGATCGCCGAAATGATTCCCGGCAAACTGGCGCCGGGAATTTTGAATTCGAGATAAGCGCCGATGATTCCTCCGAGAAGCAACAGCGGTGCGAGCGCGGTAATCCAAAGCGCCAGTTGTTCGAAACCGGTCGGCGCGATCGAGACGACATTTCCCTTGAGGCCGGCCTTTTTTGTAAGATCGACAATCGACTCGGCCGTTCCATCGGCGAGCAAAGGCTTGCCGTTGATCTTCTCCGTCGCCTCCTGCGCATTGAGCGTTAGAAGCGTGCCTTTGGCGTGAATCGTCCGATCGCCAAGTTTTACTTCCTTGTCCTTGTTGATGAACGCTTCGCCGATGTCCGGGTTGTGACCGTTCTTGATGGCCGAGCCGCGAATCAGCGCGGACCAGTAGGAAATCGTCTTCTCGCGTGCCGTCAGTGGAAGATCTTCGCCCGTGGATAAAACAGGCGCAGCCGCACCGATCGCGCTGACCGGCGCCATGTAAATATGCGGAGTGGCGAGCGCGATGAGCGCGCCGGCCGATCCCGCATTGGAATTGATGAATGTGTAAGTCGGGATGGTGGCGTGATTGAGCGCGCTCGTGATTTCTTCGGCGGTATCGAGCCGGCCGCCATAGGTGTTCATTTCGAAGATAATGGCGCTGGCGCCGCTGGTCTCGGCCGCTTTGAGCCCGCGTCGCAAGAAAAACAAAAGCGATGGCGAGATCTCGCCTTGCAATGGAACGACCACGACGTCGCCTTTACTGATAACGTCGCGGGCGGTTGCGGCCGCTGGCGTAATTAGAGCAATAGCCGCTGCTATTGCCAATACCCTCACCCCAACCCTCTCCCTGCGAGGGAGAGGTGGTCCCTTCTCCCCGATCGGGGAGAAGGCGAGGATGAGGGGTTCTGCCAAGCATTTCGTCAATTTGCCGGTCGACGATTCTAAGGTGGGCAAGTTCCTTCTCATGGTTTGGATCACGAGTCGTGCTGGTTTAGTTTGACATTACTAGCGTAACCAAACGAGAAAAATTCGACGCATGCCGTCCATCCCAGCTGAGACCATCGAGCAAATCGCCGCCGCTAACGACGTCGTCGAGGTGATCGGAGCGTACTTTCCACTGAAGCGCGCCGGCACAAACTTCAAAGCGCTCTGTCCATTTCATCAGGAGAAGACGCCATCGTTCACAGTCAGTCCCCAGCGCCAGACGTTTCATTGTTTCGGCTGCGGCGTGGGCGGGAGCGTTTTCCGCTTTGTCATGGAATACGAGCACATCGATTTTCCGGCGGCCGTGCGCAAACTGGCCGCGCGCGTTAATATTCCGATTGTCGAAGAACGTGGCGCGAGCGCGGACGAAAATCGACAGCATGAAGCGCGGCGGACTCTGCTTCGCTTGCATGCGGAAGCGGCGGAATGGTTTCAGGAGAATCTCTTGAAAGAACGGTTCGCCGCGCCGGCGCGAGAGTATTTGAAGAAGCGCGGCATTCCGGCGGCGATCGCAAAGAACTGGCAACTCGGATACGCGCCAGATGAATGGAGCGCCTTTGGCAGCTGGGCCCGCGGTCATGGTTATGAAACTCGCATCCTGCTCGCGAGCGGTTTGGTCAAAACAAAGGACGAAGAAGAAGGTGTGGTTTCAC
>WNFR01019406.1_pt1 | contig 13285 bp, 10 predicted proteins | sample 5400221 | NCBI WGS metagenome assembly WNFR01 (sample SAMN13153357, study PRJNA577476) | soil metagenome | isolation source: 40 cm soil under Madrone tree | place: USA:California | collected 2016-06-14
CTTTAAGCGCCTTAGCATACCTGGCAAAATCCCCTGCTGGCAGATTGGGGTTCACCACATTCGGGCGATCATTGGTAGCCCTGCCGTCTCCCAACGTGTCCGAACCGGAGATGATATCGTCTGGCCTGCCGGATTCGAAGGTTGCAAATCCGGACCACTGCCAGTGGCTGGTTATCGCATTCAGGACGCGAAAGCCCACATTATCAGTGCTGTGCACATAGGGAACGTCCCAGATGTACGTTAAAACCAGGCGCTGTCTCCGGTCGTAGGCGGAAGGGCCCCGATCCCCGGCTTGGCTAAAGGGGTTTTGCGCAAACGAACTCCCCCCCCCGCCATCGGTGATCGTGAACACTTCAGAACCGTCGTCGATAAGTTTCGAATAGGTGTAAGCCCCGCGGAACAACAGTCCATGGGAGAACTTGCGGTCTATCGTGAATTGCCCTGAGTGATAAGTGGAATCAGCACCATTTGTACGCACTGTTATGGGTCCGAAATTGGTGTTTAGCCGCGAGCCAAAATCGACTTTGGGGTTGTACTCCTGGTTAACAAACAAGTCTATGCCGCGTGTGCCGACGTATGCCGCGGTGAAGACGAATCCGTGAGGGAGTTCACGCTGAATGTTCAAATTCCATTGCAGCGTCTTCGGACTGACCAGACGATTTGAGATCGTGCTGATCCCGCCGAGCGGATTCAGAAGCGGAGCCACAGCGTTGAGTTGCCCGGTGGCATTCGCAGCCCCACGGCCCGCATCGCCAACAATCGTGCCTCCGACTGCGTTCGGGCTGGCCGCCCCGGTGTTATCCAGGATGTTTGTGAACAAACCATCATAGAAAATACCGAAGCCCCCCCGGATCACAGTCTTGTCATGACCAAAGAAACGCGGTGCCAAATGAGGGGTGTAAGCAAACCCTACGCGCGGACCAAAATTGTTTCGGTCGCTCGGTTGCGGGCTCGCGTAGATGCCGGGGAAGCTTGACAATCCCACTCCCGGCAGACCAAACCCCGCGCTTGTATTCAACGCCGGAAATTGCAGCACGTTCTCTGGCGTGCCGTAATATTCATAGCGCAGCCCCAGGTCGATTGAGAGATTCTCCCTCAAGCGCCAGGTGTCCTGGATATAGGGAGCGTAGGTAGTTACAAACGGCTGCAGGGTTGGATTGCCGAAGACCTTGGCAATCTGCCCGGAAGCTCCCGTGAAATTATCAACGAAGTTCGCCAGCGCAGTGCAGTCTATGGCGCCGCAAGTGCCCATGCCGGCGGCGAGTTGAGCATCGCTACTTTGACCTGAGCTATCAGCGAAGAGAATCGTGCCGCGCGAATTGAATGGAATTTGATCAACCACGGACAGGTGATTCACGTCCACACCACCCTTGAAGGTGTGACGCCCCAAAGTGAAGCTGAGCGCATCTTGATATTGGTAAGACTTATGCCCACGGCCCTGCGGCAACGCAGTCGGGAATCCGAGGGTGGGAAAAGGAGTGTTGCCGCCGCCGATTCCGTTGATAGTGATTGCTGGAGATGAAAACAGCGGATTCGCCGCGGTGGCCGCAGTAGGCGCAAAGGTAAAGTTGATATTCGTATAAGAAACGCGCAACTCATTTACCGCTTTTGTGGAGATCGTGTGTGTCCAGAAAGCCGCCGCGCTCTGCGAGGGGCCACCTTGTTGTGAGTCAAAAGGAACTAGCGAGTTGGGAAAGTTGAATAGATCTGGCGACAGCGAGCCGTCATCCCGGTAGTAGCGTGCCGTGAGGGTATCCCTTTCCGACGCAATAAAGTCCACACGCACATCCCACTGCCTGTCATTCTGTACCTCCGCAATCCCGTTGCGTTGAGCTATCCCGAGCTCAACGCTCCCGCGGTCTGGACTCGCGGGCGTTGTGCTGGTTGCTGGTGTAGCACTTCCGAGGGGGACGGTGATGGGAGTCGCAGAGGGCTGCGCGACCAAGCCGGCGAAGGCCGCAATAAGGAAATTGGCATTGGGGGACCCTAGAGCCTGCAACTCGGCAACCCCGTTGGCCGTGGGCGCGATGAGCGGACCGCCGTTATTCGTGGATCGAGTACGATCCCACTGGGAAGATCCGAAAACGAACAGCTTGTTGCGAATTATGGGACCACCGAAGGCAAAGCCAAAGGTATTTTCAACCGAAACTGGATGGCAAGAGGGAGCGGGCGTAGCTGTCTCGCAGCCGGCAAATAGATCTTCGTGCTTTGCGGTCGCCAAGGCTGAGTTGTTGGCCAATTCCCATGCCGAACCGTGAAAATTATTGCTGCCGCCTTTGTAAATAACGTTCGTGACCGACCCGCCGCCTCGTCCAAACTCCGCGCTGTAGGAGTTGGTCAGGATGGTCACCTCACTGATCGCTTCCAAGTTTGTGGGTTGAAAGGCCTGGCCGGCGATCGCGTTATCGTTGTTGTCCTGGCCATCGATCAGGAAATTATTACCCCGGGGACGATTTCCGTTCACGGAGAAATTGACGCCATTGCTCAAACCCCGCCCACTGCCTGGATCTTGAACACCAGGCTCAGTGAGGACCAATGCTATCGGGTTCAAGCCAAGAATGGGGAGATCGTGAACTTCGGATGAGGAGATGCTCGCACTCAGGTCGCCAGATTGCGTCTGTAACTCCTGTCCAGTGGAGGCTTCGACCAGGATAGAGGTAGTCTGTCCGGCAAGCTCCAGCGTGCCGTTGAATGTCGTGGTCAAGGAGGCTTTTACTTCGAGGCCGGAAACTTTTATCTCAGCAAACCCCGCTTTCTTGACAACCAGGGAATACGTGCCAGGAAGAAGCGACTCGATGCGGTACGAACCGGACGAATCTGTCTCCGTTACGTGCGGAGCGCCACCTCGGTCGGAACTGGTCGCCTCAACCGTGGCCTTCAAGACCACAGCCCCAGAATTATCTACGATCACTCCTGCAATTACGCCATTACTTGTCTGCGCGTACCCGGGCAGAACCGCCAATGTCGCGAATGCGAGCAGCACTGCCACCACCAATACTGTTCGAAGCACACTTTGCATGGACCTTCCTCCAAATTTTTTTGCGAGTCTTTTCGATACTTTTTAAAGAAATAGCAATTCTGCTAGTGAACTGCTATTGATACAGGTGTAGTAGGGCAACGAACTCTACAGTGCAATCCAAATGCCACATGCCCAGTCCTTCTCATCAACCCCGCTATCATCGAAATTTAAGGGATTAATTGCGGCCGCAACAAAAGCGAGACACTAGCGAGACAATTCCCGCGGGTTGGCAATCCCGAAATCTGAAGATCATCTTCGTGCCCTTACAATTTATTGTATTAATGCACCCAGCATTACGATGCTGTCAAAATCAACTGCACTGGCCCTAGACCGATACCAACGGCAGCTGTAATTTTATTCCCTTAAGTATTGATTTATTTTAGTGCGGGAGATCTTTCCCACCCGGAGTGAACGCTTCCAAAGGTTCTTTCTCAACTTGATGATGCCGAGTCGACTACCTTCATAAGCACGCGCGGAAGGGACCGCCCGTCGATCTATTTGCCCAAATAAAGGAGGGCCAGCAGGAACAGCCACAGCGCATCCATGAAATGCCAGTAGTAGGAAGCGACTTCCGTCGCAACGGAGCGCGTCACCTGCGCCTGATCGAAATTGCGCTTCGCGATGTAGACGAGGGCGGCGACGCCTCCAAACAGATGCAGCGCGTGCGCACCGGTGAAAATGTAAAAGAAGCTGCTGGCGGGGTTGCTGGCCAGATAGATTCCTTCGGCAACCAATTGCCTCCAGGCCATGATTTGTCCCAAGAGAAATCCCATGCCTAATGCCGTGGTGACCAGCCACAAATTCCGGTAAGCCTGGAGCCGCCCCTGTGCCAGACGGTGGCGCGCCATTTCCAGAGTGGCGCTACTGGTGAGCAGCACAACCGTATTGATCCACATCAGGGTTGGGACATGAACCGGAATCCAAACGCCGTGTCCTCGGCGAACCAGAAAAGCGCTGGCCAGAGCCATGAAAAACATCAGGATGGAGACGATTCCCAGCGCCATGCCGGTGTAGTAGCGGTTCGGCGATGTGTTTTCCCGCCCCGGGCGTTTTCCATCGCCGCCACCACCATTGCGCCCGGTGGGCGGAAGATTCCCGCCTCCGCCATCGCTGGTCTTTTTCTCGATGATCAATTCAATTTCAGGAGTTGCGGTTGAGCCCGGCATGGCATCCCCTTCCCTGCATCAGCGTACTTTCTGGGCCAGCAGCTCGGGCGCGAGGTGCTGTGGAGCAAAATCGTTCGCAAAGCCTTCTGGAAATTCATACGCTCCGCGATAAACCGTCGGCCTGGTGACTCCAAAATTCGATTCAGGCGCCGGCGAAGCCACACTCCATTCGAGTGTCGTGGCGCGCCAGGGGTTATCTTCTTCTTGCGCAGATTTCCGCCGGACCAGTGACTGCACAAAATTAATCACAAACAAAACTTGGGCAAAGACCGTGCAGATCGTTGCCACGGCGACCAGGGTGCGAATCGACGCTCCGGCGGAAGCCAGCGCGGCCCGCTGCGCATCCGGCAACAACCGCGACTGTGTCAGGAGTCCCAGCCAGTGCATGGGCATGAAGATTAGATAGACCCCGGCGAAGGTCATCCAGAAGTGCACTTTGCCGAGTGGCTCGCTCAGCCTTCGGCCAAAAAGTTTCGGAAACCAGAAAAAAAGCGCCGCAAGAATAGCGAACGTGGCAGCCACTCCCATCACCAGGTGAAAGTGGCCGATCACGAAGTCTTCGCTCACGGCCGCGCTGCCTAAATCATGCCGGGCCAGGAAAATTCCCGACAGTCCTCCTGCTATGAAAAGCGAAATAAAACCGATGGCAAAAAGCATGGCGGTGGTGGGCTGCAGCCGCGCTTCCCAAAGCGTTCCGAGCCAGCTGGCCAATAAAAATGCCGCCGGCACGCCCAGCGAAGAAGCCAGCACCGCAAAAACCAGCGGTGCGTAGGGATTCATACCGGTGGCAAACATGTGGTATCCCCACACGCAGAAGCCAATCAGGCCGACCCCGCACAAAGCGAGAACCACCAGGCGTTCCTTCCACACCGGCTTTCGCGAAAATGTCGAGACCAGATGCGTGATGATCCCAAAACATGGGAGCATCGCCACGTACACTTCGGCTTGCGCAAAATACCAGAACAATCGCTGCCAAAGCACCGGCAGGCTACTTTGGCGCACCAGGTTCTGCGGCTGCGCGGCGAGAAACGAACTGACGCTGAAAAACTGCGAGCCGAGCAATCGGTCCGAAAGCAGCGCGGCGCAACCCGCCAGCAGCACGCTGAAAATCAACATGCTGAGAATGGAATTCAGAAACCATGCCCAGACGGTTACCGGCAGGCGCGGCAGAGTCATTCCCTCGGCGCGCAAATCGATCGTCGTCGCTGTGAAATTCAGCGCGCTCAACAAAGCGCCAACCGCGAAGATCGCCGCGCTTGCCAGCCACACGTTGATGCCAGTCTCTGGCACGTAGAAAAACGAAGCAGTCATCCCGACAAGTGAAACCACGGTCAGCCAGAAAGAGACCAGATTCAACGTGGGAAACGCCATCTCCGACGCGCCAATCTGCAGCGGCAGCAGATAATTGCCGAAACCCAACTGTGGCGCGGCGGTTAGGACAAAGAAAACCATCAGCGAGCCGTGGAGCAAGCGAACGGCAGCGTAGCGCTCGGGAGCGTTTTCAAAACCGTTCAAAAAAGGGATAGCGGTATCAGGCCAGGAACTGTGCATGCGAAGCAGCGTCGAGAGAACGACTCCTACAAGCACACTCGCCAGGGCGAGCCAAAGATATTGCAGCCCAATCGTTTTGTGGTGGGTGGAAAAGACGTAGCGCGCGAGAAAAGAGGGACTCGCGGAATGGGGCGCGCTGGCGCCGTCGTCGTAAGTGACCATTTTCTATACAGTTCCGCCGTCGGCGGGACCCTGAACCTAAGCCCGTATCTTAGCGCTAACCCGCAGAATTGCAAGGCGGCGGAAACCGCAAGAACTTCACTGAAACTGCTTGTGGAATGTGGCGAATTGCTCGCGAAGGGTGTTCAGCTCCCTTCTTAATTCCATGATCTCTGCCTCTAGTTGGGCGACACGGTCTCCGTCGTGCGAAGTTTTTGTCGAACTCTGCGCTGCAGTCGGGTGTTCGGTCGCCGGATGTTCCGCGGGCGAAGTGTCGCCGGAGAGGAGATGCATATAGCGCGACTCTTTTGTCCCCGGCTGCCGCGGGAGAATCTTCACCAGGGGAGGCTCGCGGCGCATCAGGAGATGCAGCGCGGAATGCACTGCTTCCAGATCCTCGAAGGCGTACATCCGCTCGGCGCGCGTGCGTAGTTCGCCCGGCGTTTGCGGCCCGCGCAGCAGCAGGACGCATAACACGGCAATCTCGTGGCGGTGAAAATTGTAAAGTTCGTTGAGGCGGTGCTCGAATTTGGGGACGCGTGAATCGCCGCCCGCGGAGCGAACCAGCGCCTGTTCGGAGAGCGACCGCAACGCCTGGCGCACCGGCTCTTCTTCGAGCGCCATTACCGGATCACGGTTGGATTTCTGGTTGCACGCGTTGACCAGCGCGTTCAGGGAGAGCGGGTAATACTCGGGCGTGGTGCTTTCTTTCTCGACTAACGCGCCGAGGACGCGGACTTCAATTTCGGAAAGCTGCAGGGCCATTTCAAAATGATAGCAGGTGGATTACGGGAGGCGAAGATTCGGATGCAGGCCGAAGGAGAATTGTGGGGAAAGGAGAATTGTGGGGAATCCGCGCGGACTAGCGAGTTTTTCTTGGCGCGGGACCAGCCTTTTAGCTGGCGTTCGCGTTGCCTCGCGGACTCGGCGTTGGGGTGGGGTTCGTACCAGGCGAAGACTGTCGGGCGATTTTCCTTTGTGTGAGTGCCTCCTTTGCCTTCGGCGTGATTGAGGATTCGCTCGGTTAAGTTTTCGGTGGAGCCTATGTAGTAGGAGCCGTCTTGGCAGACGAGGATATAAGTGCACCAGCCTTGGGGGAGGTTTAGGGAGTGGAGTTTGGAGAGGAGGAGGTGGTGGTGAGAGAGGGGAGGCATAATTTAGGGATAATATGCCAGATGAGTAATGATGGAAAGAGGGGAGGAAGAGAAAAGAAAGAAGGAGAGGAATAAGAGAAGAGCCCTTCGGCCCCGCTCAGGGCAAATCCTCCTTCGGAGGATTTGGTGCGGTCGAGTGGATTCGAACCACCACGGTATTGCTACCGCCAGCCCCTCAAGCTGGTGCGTCTGCCAGTTCCGCCACGACCGCACTGAGGTAAGGACTTCATTGTAGCCGCGCCAGAGAAAACCGGCAAGACGCGGGAAAGCTGAACAAAACGACCGAGCCGTCCGAAAATCGCTTACGGCTTCGCCGGAGCCGCAGGAGCCGGCTGCGTCGGTGTCGAACTTTGCGGTGCCACGGGGGCTTGCGTTGCGGGCGCCTGCTGCGCAGGTGCCGAAGACTGCGGAACCACCGGACCTGGCGTTACAGGCACCGGAGCCGGGACGGTCTTAGGCGCGGGCTTCGATACCTTCTCGAGAACTGAGCTGCCGCCCACCGTTCCCAGGCCGCGGTCCACCTTAACCACCATCGTCAGCGCGCAAACCATGAACATGATCGCGCACCACGTGGTCGCTTGGGAAAGAATCGTCGCTGCGCCGCGCGGCCCGAACGCCGTCTGGCTGCCCGCGCCGCCGAACGCACCGGCAAGATCCGCCGCTTTGCCGCTCTGCAGCAGCACTACGATGATCAGCACGAGGCAGTTGAGCACGAAAAAGGGCGTGAGCACGTAGCCGCCCCACGAAAAGTGAAATCCAACATAAATGATCGCAAAGCCAATCAGCAGCGCGATCGTCCATTTCATCCAGCCTGGCATTTCTTGCACCTCAAACTTGTAAGATCTCGTTCAATCGGCGGCCCGCCAGCCGCGGCGAGCGACTCTAGCGGGTCCAGTCCTTCACGATACTCGCGAATGACTTCGGATCGAGGCTCGCTCCGCCAACCAGCGCGCCGTCAAGTTCCACCTGCGCCATCAATCCCTGGATATTGTCGGGCTTGACGCTGCCGCCGTAGAGAATCCTGAGGGCAGCCGCATGGCCGGCGCTGAACATTTGCGCCGCACACTGGCGAACGAACCCATGGACGGCCGCAGCAATTTCCGGGGTCGCCGTGTGGCCCGTACCAATTGCCCAGACCGGCTCGTAAGCTACCAGAATACGGGAGAATTCCTCGGGGGTCAACGCGCCGACGCTGCCTTGAAATTGCGTCTGGCAGATGTTTTCGGTGCGCCCGGCTTGGCGGTCGGCCAGCATTTCTCCGATGCAGACGATGGGCGTCAGGCCTGCGGCGAGCGCGGCTTTGGTCTTTTTGAAGACCATTTCGTTGGTTTCGCCGAAGATGTGGCGGCGCTCGGAGTGCCCGATGATGGTGTAGCGGCAACCGGCTTCCGCCACCATGCCCGCGGAAATTTCGCCGGTAAACGCGCCTTCTTTTTCCCAGTAAAGGTTTTGCGCGGAGATCGCGATGTGCGTACCTTTGGTGGCTTCGACTGCAGCGGGAATGTCAATCGCCGGAGGAGCGATCACGATGTCGCAATCCGTAACGCCCGCGACCAACAGATTGAAAGCCGCGAAAAACGCGCGCGTTTCCGCCTGTGTCTTGAACATCTTCCAGTTGCCGGCAATGACGCGGCGCCGCTTGGAATAGCTCATTTGTTGGTAAGGGCCTCCACGCCCGGAAGTTTCCGCCCGCCGAGGAATTCAAGCGAAGCGCCGCCGCCCGTCGAGATGTGCGAGATTTTTCCTGCGAGGCCCGACTGGTGAATCGCGGCAACCGAATCGCCGCCGCCGACAATGGATGCGGCACCGGCAGTGGTCGCAGCGGCCACTGCTTGTGCGATCGCTAGCGTCCCCTTGGCAAACGCGGGCATCTCAAACACGCCCATCGGGCCGTTCCACACGATGGTTTTGGATTTGGCAATTTCCGTGGAGTAGGCCGCAATGGTTTTCGGTCCGATGTCGAGCCCCATCTGATCGGGGGGAATCGCGGAGACTTCCACGATCTTGGTCGGCGCATCGGCTTTAAATTCCGGTGTGACGACATTATCCAGCGGGAGCAGCAGCTTGAAATTCTTCTGCTTCACGTCCGCTAGAATCTTTCGAGCCAGGTCGAGTTTGTCTTCCTCTACCAGCGACTTGCCGATACTGATGCCCTGTGCTTTCAGAAAAGTGTAGGCCATGCCCCCACCAATAAGCATGGCGTCGGCAATCTTCATCAGGTTTTCGACCACTTCAATTTTATCGCTCACTTTCGCGCCACCGATGATGGCAACGAACGGGCGCGTGGGGTTGCTGATCGCTTTGCCGATATAAGTGAGCTCCTTCTCCATCAACAATCCAGCGGCGGCCTGCTTCACGAATTTCGTGATGCCGACAACGCTGGCATGCGCGCGGTGCGCGGACCCAAAAGCATCGCAGACAAAGACGCCGTCGCACAACGCAGCCAGTTGCTTCGAGAAACCTTCGTCGTTCTTCTCTTCCTCGGGGTGAAAGCGCACGTTTTCAAGAACCAGCACATCGCCATCCTTCAGCGCCTTGCTTTTTGCTTCCGCATCCGGGCCTACGCAGTCGGCCGCAAATGCAACCGGCTTGCCCAAAAGTTCTTCCAGTTTCTTCGCCGCCGGCTTCAGGGAAAATTTCGCATCCGGCCCGCCCTTGGGCCTGCCGAGATGGGAAGCCAGCACCAGCCGCCCACCCTTCTCGATGGCCAGTTTCAAAGTGGGCAGCGTCTCCCGAATGCGCGTATCGTCCGTGACCACGCCGTCTTTCAGGGGTACGTTGAAATCCACGCGGATGAACACTCGCTTGCCGCGCAGGTCGAGGTCTTGAATGGTGAGCTTCGTCATGAATTCGTCCGTGTCGCCAGTAATCAGTTGTAAGTCAGTACGGATAACAGCGATCAGCGATCAGATAACAGGAGACTCTCCGCGACACCTCGTATCCCGCTCTACATGAGCGGTTCCTGTTATCTGTTATCTGATCGCTGCTATCCGTATCTGGACTGGTAGCCGTCCAGAAACCGCACGTTCGGTCTGCAGTTTCTTAAAACTTCGACGCGAGCAGCTTGATCAGGTCGCGGCACCGGCAGGAGTAACCCCACTCGTTGTCGTACCAAGCCAGCACCTTCACGCAACGATCGCCGACAACCTTGGTGTACTCGGCATCCACGATCGAGGAGTTTGAATTGCCTTTGAAGTCGCAGGACACGAGCTCTTCCTGCGTATAACTCAAAATACCCTTCAACGGGCCATTCGCCGCGGCCTTCAGCGCCGCGTAAAACGGTCAGGTCCACCACGCTGACATTGGGCGTCGGCACGCGCATCGCGTAGCCGTCAAGTTTCCCTTTCAACTCCGGAATTACCAGGTGCAGCGCCTTCGCCGCGCCGGTCGAGCTTGGAATCATGTTGATCGCCGCGGCGCGCGCCCGGCGCAGATCCTTGTGCGGAAGATCGAGCAGTTTCTGGTCGTTCGTGTACGAGTGAATCGTGGTCATCGTGCCGCTGTGAATCCCAAATGTCTCGTGCAAAACCTTGGCGACTGGCGCGAGGCAATTCGTGGTGCACGAGGCATTCGAGATGACGTGATGCTTCGCGGGATCGTAGGTCTTGTCGTTCACTCCGAGCACAAACGTGGCGTCGGGATCTTCCGCAGGCGCCGAAATAATCACTTTTTTCACCGGCGTCCGCAGGTGCTTCTTCGCCTCGGGTCCCTTGGTGAACAGGCCGGTGGACTCGACCACGATATCCGCGCCAACACTGGCCCAGTTGATTTCCGCCGGGTCCTTCACCTTGAAAACCTTGATGGCCTTTCCCTCGATGCTAATTGTGTCGTCGGTGTGTGTAATGGTGTGCGGCAGATTTCCCAGCACGGAATCATATTTCAAAAGGTGCGCGAGGGTTTTGGCGTCTGTAATATCGTTGACGGCGACGAACTGGATATCCTTGTCGTCAATGGCGGTGCGCACAATATTGCGGCCGATGCGGCCGAAGCCGTTGATTCCTACCTTGATTGCCATTCTTCCTCCGGTGCGGGTTTCTGGATTGCGGCGACACATCAGGTACGCAAGACGCCGCGGGCGGAACAGAAAATGCTAGGTGGTGTGCAGCGAAAAGTCAACGAAAGACAACGTATCTGCGTCACACGAACACAAAAAGTTGTTGACGCCGAGGCAGGAAGACTGCCAAATCGAAATCGTTTCCGTGGTAGGGCTCAATCAATCCGTCTTGCTGGTGTCATGCAGCCTGATGCGCATGCGCGCTTCTTCGCCCAAGCTTTTCACCGCGAGCCGCGTCTCGTTCACCATCGTAAAACATCCGGCGCTGAGCCCGACGACTGCAGAGCCGCCGGTTAGGACCGCCAGAAGAGCGCCCAACTGAAACAACGGCCTCTGGCCGTAATACGCGGCCATCGATCCCGCAACGGAAATCAATGCCGACGACGCGAACAATCCCAGTGCCGCGTAGAACAACCGCAACGCTCGAAGCAGCACCACGCGGCCCAGGCGGTTGCTGGTGCCAAGCGCCAGAACCGAACAAGCATTTGTGAGAATGGCGGGTGCAACAATGGCGGTGAGGATCGCGAATGGATTATTCGCCACGAATTGATATTGCATTTTGCTCCACGCTACTGCGGGTATTGCTTGATGGAGCTTACTTTGTCGCCGCGGAAATGCACAAACACTGTTTTGTCCGGAGGGTGCCCGTAAATCCAGTCTTCGGTATCGTAGCCGTCGGCGTCACGTTCGCGGACTTTGCGGTCGGGCTTCCCCATCGCTGCGACCACTTCTTCACGGTCCATCCCGAGGATCGCGTGGCGCTCGGTGATGGCTTTTTTCGTTTCCGGCGGCAGCGTGTCAATCCAGTGCACGGCCGCGGAGCGCTCTTTGGCGAAATCCAGAAAGGGAGAAAGAATATTTTTCAGGTCATCTGGCGAAAGATCGGGAATGTTTTTCGGGAACTGGATGTACAGCGTCCCGCCGGCGCCCTGCTGAAAGCCCGCTGGCCCTTGCTCCTGCGTCGTGGTGGTTGTGGATTGCGGAACCTGCGAAGGCCCGCCCACGTTGACCTGAATGCGATCCCGCCAGCTTTTCCTGGGGCGCCCGCCGCCGTTGATGTCCACAATGATGGTGTGTTCGCGGAATTCGAGTCTTGTGATTTGGGCGTTGTCGCCGGTGTTGATGGCCGCGCCGTGCGTGGAAACTACTCGATCGAGATATTCCTGGTTAAGCGGTTTGTCGGTGTAAAGAACGAAGCCTTCTTTCCCAGCGGGGATGGGCTTGCGCACCTTTGCGAATTCCCCTGAAACATAGCGGATCAGTGCCAGCTTGGAGGGTTCCGTAAGACTTGCGCTCTTGGGCGCTGGCGATTTCTGCGGAGCGCCGGATTGCGCGACGCCTTCCGTGAGAATCAGAGGCAGGAACGAAATGTTTTCACCAGAAAGGAAATTTCCCGCGAAGTTGCGTTCCGACGCCGGCAAAAGAGGCAGCTTCGGCAAGTCCGCCGCGGCGAACGCGAAAACCAGCAACGAAATGGGAAGCCAATTGGACATAGCGAACCAGCACCACCCCAGGGCCGGGTCCTACGCTATTTTATGATGCGGCGAGCGCCTTGAGTAGTGGTGTGGCGCAAAATTATTGGGAGACCACGGTGACGCCCTGGCGGTCGATCTGCATCGGCAGCAGTTCCCCGCCGCACTGGACTACGGCATTCTCCACCCGCTCGCGTGCATCCGGCTCAATCAGCAGAACCACGCAACCACCTCCGCCGGCCCCGCAAACTTTCCCCGCCAGCGCGCCTTTGCGCTTTGCGCCATTAATAATCGCGTCGATTGTTTTTGTCGAAATGGTCGGCAGGTTGCGCCGGCGAAAGGTCCATTCCGCGTGCATCAAGCGGCCGGTCTCTTTCCAGTCGCCGCTTTCGAGGGCCACGCGCATTTTCTGGGCGATCTGCGAAATGTGCTCGATATTATTTCGCACCGCTTTTTTCCCGTCAATGTGCGCCTTGAAGACTTCCCAGTTGTTGATTCCCGATTGCCGCGGCTTGCCTGTGTAGCAGACCACCAGCCGGCGCTCCAATTCGTCGAGGTTCAGGCGCAACTCGATGCGGCGCTCTCCGCCGGGAAGCAATTCAATCGCGGCGGCGCCGCCAAATGCGGGTGGATAGTGGTCCTGCGTTCCAGTGGGCACGCGAATCACGATGCCTTCGGCGTCGCGGCTGATGTGGATCCAATCCACGGTG